>BFBZ01000005.1_pt550 | contig 303995 bp, 280 predicted proteins | sample 1888401 | NCBI WGS metagenome assembly BFBZ01 (sample SAMD00112614, study PRJDB3348) | symbiont metagenome | host: Chara braunii
AACGCAGCCGCCGCTGCGGACCGACAGCCAGCCGCGCCGACGGCGCCGGCCGAGCGTGCCCCGAGTGGCGCGCGTTTGCCGATCGACCCGGATCTGCCGCCGGATACGCCGCTCGAACCCGGCACCCGGCCGCAGGATCGCGCTGCCGCGCCGGCGACGCCGTCCCAGCGCATCGCCGCGTCGGAAAACGTGCTGAGCGAAATTCCGCAGGCCGCCCGCGAGGCCGCCAGCACATCGAGCTTCATTGCAGCCGCACGGCGCGCCGCGCAGGCAGCCGCGAATCCGGCAAAGGACCAGGCCAAGGCTCAGGGCAAGGAAAAGCCCGGACGGGTGGCCGCGCTCAACAATGCGGCCCGTGCCAATGCCCAGGCCGCCCAGGGCCTGTCTCTTATACACATCAATGCGGCCCGTGCCAATGCCCAGGCCGCCCAGGGCGGATCCAAGATCACGTCGCGCATTCGCTCGCTGCTGGTCGGCGCCAGCGTCGTCGTCATCGTTCTCAGCGGCTTCCGGGTTGCGATGACGATGTTCGGCAGCAGCGATGCGCCATCGGCCGCGATCGACAAGCCGGTTGAGAAACCGGCCGAGAAGTCCAGCGATGCCGCGCCGGTGATGCCGGATGCCGGCCGCACCGCGCAGACCACGATCCCCGGACTGACGATGCCGTCGATCACATCGCCAACGCCGATTGATCGTCAGAGCGCCCCCGCAACGCCCGCACCACAAATGCTGTCCGTTCCGGACAGCGCCGCGACGGCACCGGCCGAGAATAAAGCCGCCTCGCCGGACATCACCGGCTCGATACCGGCTCCGCAGTCCGGTGCTGCCGCACCCCGGACGGCGACGCCTTATGCTCCTGTCTCGCTGGCTCCGGTCTCCGACACACTGCCGGACGCGATCGGCGGACCGGTGCTGCGGACGGCCGCGCTGAAGGGCGATCCGGCCGCCGCCTACGAAGTCGGCGTGCGCTTTGCCGAAGGCAAAGGTGTGCCGGTCAATTATGACGAAGCCGCCAAATGGTACGACCGCGCCGCGGATGGCGGCATTGTGCCGGCCATGTTCCGGCTCGGCACACTGTACGAAAAGGGTCTGGGCGGCAAAAAGGATGTCGACGCGGCTCGCCGCTACTACATCCGCGCAGCCGAGGGCGGCAACGCCAAGGCGATGCACAATCTCGCGGTGCTGGATGCCGACGGCGGCAACAAGGGACCGAACTACAAGAGCGCGGCGCAGTGGTTCCGCAAGGCCGCCGATCACGGCGTGGCCGACAGCCAGTTCAACCTCGGCATCCTCTATGCGCGCGGCATCGGCGTCGAACAGAACCTCGCCGAATCCTACAAGTGGTTCAGTCTGGCCGCCTCCCAGGGCGACACCGACTCCAGCCGCAAGCGCGACGATGTGGCGCGCCGTCTCGATGCCCAATCGCTGGCCGCCGCCAAGCTCGCGCTGCAGACCTTCACGCCGGAAAAGCAGCCGGACAGCGCGATCAATGTCGCCGCCCCGGCCGCAGGCTGGGATGCCGCACCCGCCGCGCCCGCACCCGCGGCGGCCAAGCGCCCCATCAAGCCGGCCAACCGGCAGAGCGCCTCTGCGCGTTAACCACCCCACGCGAGCCCGCCGGCGGGATCGCGGAGCGCTTCCGGATTCTTTAATCGCACCTGCTACTGATTTCGTCTAAGCACAGCTGCACCGACTGCGACGTGTGCCCAAAGACTTGCGGCCCAAATCAGAGCGACCCCGCGTGCAGATTTACCTTCCGATCGCCGATGTGCCGGTGAACATGTTCCTCATCCTGGCGATGGGCATGGCGGTCGGTTTCGTCTCCGGCATGTTCGGCATCGGCGGCGGCTTCCTGATGACGCCGCTGCTGATTTTCGTGGGCATCTCGCCGGCGGTGGCGGTGGCCTCGGTCTCCAGCCATATCGCGGCGTCATCGTTCTCCGGCGCGATCTCGTACTGGCGCCGGCGCGCCATCGATCCGACCCTCGCGTTTGTCCTGTTGTGCGGCGGCGTCGTCGGCACGGCGCTGGGCGTCTGGCTGTTCACGCTGATGCGCACGCTGGGCCAGCTCGATCTGATGATCGCACTGTCTTACGTGGTGCTGCTCTCGGGCGTGGGCGGATTGATGCTGTGGGAGGGTCTTGGCGCGATGCGGCGGGCCCGTCGCGGCCAAACCGTGACACTGCGGCGCTCCGGCAGCCATGGCTGGATCCACGGCCTGCCGCTGAAAATGCGCTTCAAGCGCTCCAAGATCTATCTGTCGGTGATTCCGATCGTCCTGGTCGGCCTGCTGATCGGCTTCGTCGGCGCGGTGATGGGCATCGGCGGCGCCTTCCTGCTGATCCCGATCATGATCTACCTGCTGCGGGTGCCCACCGGAACGGTGATCGGCACCGCCCAGGTGCTGACGCTGGCAACCATGGCGATCGCCACCCTGCTGCATGCGCTGACCAATCATTTGGTCGATGCCCTGCTCGCGCTGATCCTGATGGTCGGCGGCGTCACCGGCGCGCAATTCGGCGCCCGGGCCGGGCAGCGCATCCGTGGCGAGCATCTGCGGGTGCTGCTCGGCCTTCTCATCCTGTCGGTCGGCATCCGCTTCGCCGTTGAACTGGTGATCCGCCCGCACGACCTGTTCACCATCCGCGACATTGGAACCAGCCCATGAGGGCGCCGCTGTTGCGCACCTGGCTCGGAGCGATGCTCCTGCTCGGCGCCGGCGTGCTGAGCGGGCCCGCTCAGGCCGAACGGCTGATCGTCTCGGTCTCCAATCACCGCGTCACCGTGACGCCGAACTATTCCGGTGAGGAGCTGGTGCTGTTCGGCTCGGTCGAGCGCGATGCCAGCACGCCGCCCGACCGCACCAGCTACGATCTTGTCGTGACCGTGAGCGGACCGCCGGCCGATCTCGTGACCCGCCGCAAGGAGCGCAAGTTCGGCATCTGGGTCAATGTCGATTCACGACAGTTCGTGAAGGTGCCGTCGTATCTCGCCGTGTTCGCCAATCGTCCGCTCGATGCCATCGCCGCACCGGATTTGCAGCGCCGCCTGCAGCTCGGCCTCAATTACGTGCTGCTGACCCAGCGGGTCGGGCCGGACTATGCCGACGTGGTGGCGAGCGATCCTTTTCGCAGCGCCTTCGTGCGGCTGCGCTCCGAACGCGGGCTCTATCGCGAAGAGACGAACGCGGTGACCTTCCTCACCCCGACGCTGTTCCGCACCAGCATCCCGTTGCCCGCCGAGGTGCCGATCGGCAGCTATGATGTCGAGATCAAGCTGCTGGCCAACGGCGCGCTGGTGACCAAGACCGACACCGCGTTTGAAATCGTCAAGGTCGGCTTCGAGCAATTCGTCGCCAATGCGGCGCGGCAGCAGCCGCTGCTGTACGGCCTGGTCACGGTGATGATGGCGCTGATGACCGGCTGGCTGGCGTCGGTGGTGTTCCGCCGCGATTAGGTTATGGCGAGATATGGTTCATCCAACGTAGTCCGTCATCCTGAGGTGCCGCGCAGCGGCCTCGAAGGACGACGGCCACAGCCTCTCACGCTCGGGCCGTCGTCCTTCGAGGCTCGCCCAGCGGTGCAGGTGCACCGCAAGGCTCGCACCTCAGGATGACGGAGTTGATTAGGCACAAATTCACCCCGCTCTAGGCCATCGAACGCGCGCCCAGAGCTTCGATGGCGTCCTGCGCTTGCACGATGCGCGCGAACTCATTGTTCAAATTCGACAGGCTCATCGCGTGAATGTCTTCGGCTGAATGCTTTTCGCCATCGGGGCCAACGCGATCGAAGGTCCATGTCGCGTCCCGCACCAGCCATGGATCGAATCCCAGATTTCCGGCCATGCGTGTCGTGGTCTCCACGCAATGATTGGTCGTTGCCCCGCAGATCACCGTGGTCTTGATGCCGGCCGCTCTCAGCCTGCGCTCGAGATCGGTGCCGATGAAGGCGCTGTTGACCCGCTTGACGATCACCGGCTCGCCGTCGATCTCCCGTGCCTCGTCCTTGACCTCATACCCTGGGCGGTCAGGAAGAAAGGAAGAGCCGGGACGCGTTCCCTCATGGCGAATATGGAAGATCGGCGCATGGGCGCTTCTGAATGCGGCCAGCAGCTCTGTTATCCGCGTCACGGCGTCAGGATTGTTGCGCCGCCTGCCCGCGGCTTCCCATTCGTCAAACGCACGCTGAACGTCAACGATCACGAGAGCAATGTCCTGCGCCATGTGGTTATATATCCCGCGCCGCCTTGAGGCCCGTCCCGATTTTATCAGTCTGACGACGCCGCAAAAACGGCGAAAATCCCACTCTTTGCGCCAAACGGCATTTGCGCTAGAGCAACGCGCCCGCGATCATCGCCACGACACAGAGCGTCATCGCGGCCGTCGACAGCCATCCGAGCCACTGCAGCGGTCCGGCGATGGCGAACTTGCCCATCACGTCACGGCGCCGTGCCATCAGCATCAGCAGCACCATCACCGGCACGGCCAGCACGCCATTGATGACGGCGCTCCAGTACAACGCGGCAATCGGGCTGATCGGGGTGAAATTGAGCGCGATCCCGATCGCGCCCGCCAGCGCCAGCGTGACATAGAACGCAACCGCCTCGCGCGGCTTGCGCCCAAGCCCGACGGTCCATTTGCGTCCTTCGCCGATGGCATAGGCCGCCGAGCCCGCCAGCACCGGAATCGCCAGCAGCCCCGTTCCGATGATGCCGAGCGCGAAGATGTATTCCGCGAAGACGCCCGCCACCGGGCGCAAGGCTTCCGCCGCCTGGGCCGAGGTCTCGATATCGGTCTTCCCCGTCGCATGCAGCGTGGCCGCCGCCGTGATCATGATCGAGATGGCAATGAGATTGGAAAACCCCATCCCGACCGCGGTGTCGGCCCGGATGCGTTGAAACTCTTTCGCCGCGCCGTAGTGCTTGTCGGCGAGCGGCTGCTTGCCGGCATCAACCCGCTGGTCTTCCGCCTCCTGCGACGCCTGCCAGAAGAACAGATACGGGGAGATGGTGGTGCCGAAGATGGCGACCAGCGTCGTCAGGAACGCCGCATTCCATTGCAGGCCCGGCACCAGGATGCCGACCAGCGCCTGCGTCCAGTCCACATGCGCGAATGCAAGTGCACCAACATAGGCGAACAGGCTGAGCGTGAGCCATTTCAGGATCGCGCTGTAGCGGCCGTAGTCCAGAAAGACCTGGGCAACGGTCGACGCGACGCCGAATACGAGCACGTAAAGAAAGCCGGGACCGCTGATCAGCAATTTCAGCGCGTCTGCCATCGCGGCGAGATCGGCGCCGATATTGATGGCGTTGGCCGCGAACAGCAAAACGATCACGACATTGAGCACGATGGCGGGGTAGTAGCGGCAGGCATTGCCGGCAATGCCGCGCCCGGTCACACGGCCGACGCGCGCGGAAATGTCCTGGATGGCGACCATCAGCGGAAATGTCAGCAACATGGTCCAGCCCATGCCGTAACCGAGCTGCGCACCGACCTGGCTGTAGGTGCCGATCCCAGAGGGGTCGTCATCGGACGCACCGGTGACCAGGCCCGGGCCAAGCGTCTTGAGAAACCGCTTGAAGCGGGAGGTCTCGCGAGGCTCGGCCTTGGGGGCCGCCGTGACGTCATCCACCGACATATCCACCTCGCGATACCGTCGACAACAGTCTCGCGAGATGCGGGTTCCGTGTAGCGATCAAAGCGAGGAACGATCTCGCCAGCAACAGACCGACGTGCGCGATCAGCTTGCCGCGGACACGCCGTGGCGCCAGCCGAGGCTGCTTGAAATCGCTTCGGCGACGGCGACGACTTCGGGCGCCACGGCCCGCATCCGTTCTTCCGGCATGTACTGGGCGGCGGACGTCAGGCTGACGGCCGCGATGATGCTGCGGCCGGCATCGCGGATCGGCGCGGCGATGCAACGGATTCCGACTTCATTTTCTTCCAGATCCAGCGCGACGGACTGCGCCACATAGTCATGCATCTCGCCGCGATAGATGTCCCACGGGCGCGGCGTGCCGCGATTGCGCGCGTGGGTCATGGCGGTGACGTACATCGCCTGCCACTGCGCTTCGGTCATATCCAACATCAGCGCCTTGCCGACACCGGTCAGTGCCATCGGCATGCGATGACCGATGCGCGAGCGCAGCTCGAGCACGCGCTGGCCCGGAATTTTTTCGAGATAAAGCACCTCGACGCCATCGGCGACGCACAGATGCACGGTGTCCTGGGTCCGGGCCGCCAAGGCCTCCAGATGCGGGCGGGCCAGTTTCGCGAGCGGCACCTGCTCGCGCGCGGTGAAGCCCAACTCGATCAACTTGGAGCCCAGGGTGTAGCGATCGTCGGCGCTGCGCAGATAGCCGGCCTTCACCAGGGCTGCGGCCAGGCGCTGGGTGGTGCTGCGGCTGAATCCGAGCGCGCGGCTCAGGGCAGGAAGATCCGGCACGCCGGCTGCGACCGCCTCGACCACGGCGAGGCCACGGAACAGCGTTTGTGTGCCAGCCGTACTTTCAATCATCACGATGTCCCTCCCTGTCGGTTTTGGCGGAGGATATGAGCATCGCAAGCCAAGTCAATATATAAGCTTTTATCCCATATATTGGGTTACCGATCATGACAAGTTTGCGCCCGAGGCCGCCGATGGCAGCCTCGGGATTCCGTCAGCGCAGCGGATCGATCACCGTGGCCACACCGGGTGTGAGGATGCGCAGCCGATCGGCAAATCCCAGCGCCTTGAACGACACGTCGAGATCGTCGCCGGTCTGCCTGAAATGCGCCCAGCCGTCGTAGTGCACCGGGACGATGACCGCATCGGGAAACGCCCGCGCCGTCTCGATCGCATCATTGGTGTCCATGGTCAGGTGAAACGGCCCGCGGGTTTGCGCCGAGCCGGCGAACGGCATCACCACGCCGGCCTTGAAGCGCCGCGCCACCTCCGCCACGCCATCGTACCAGACGGTGTCGCCGGTCACATAAATCGGCTTCGCCGTGTCATCGTCGAACGACAGCACGAACCCGATGACATCGCCCGACAGCGGCTCGATGCCGGCGGGGCCGTGACGCGCCGGCGTCGCTGTCACCCGCAACCGGCTGCCGTCGGCCTTGGTCAACTCCGTGCTCGCCCACGGCACGAAGCCCTCGACCTTGCCGCCGAGCCGCTTGGCGCCGGCAACGGTTGTCAGCACACGCGACGCCTTGGCGAGGAAATCGCGGCCGGAATGGTCGAGATTGTCGCTGTGCTGGTCATGGCTGAGCAGAACGGCATCGACGGCACCGACCTGATCGGCGGTCAGCGCCGGCCCAGCGGTTTTGGTCAGCGTGACATGCGGCAGCTTGTAGTCGCCGGGCTGGTCGAAGGTGGGGTCGGTGAGAAGGCGGAAGCCGCCGACTTCGATCAGGGCAGTCGGGCCACCGATGAGAGTGATGCGCAACGGGCTCATGACGCGTGTCCTTTTTTTAGAGCTCTGCCTTCAAAACCTTGGCCGCTTTGTTACCGGACGTCTTGGCCGGACGGGTGACGAGATAGACGCCGAGCGCCACCGGCACGATGCCCAGGAGATCGCGGGTCGCCAGATGCTCGCCGAGAATCATCCAGCCGAACAGCATGCCCAGCGGCGGCATCACGAAATGCCAGGCGCTGGCTGCGGTCGCGCCGAACACGGTGAGCAGGTGGAACCAGAGCAGGTAGGCCAGGATCGAGCCGAGCAGCACCAGGAAAGCCAGCGACGCAAACATGCGCCCGCTCGGCACGATGTCGCTGACGTTGGCGAACATGAATGCGAACGGCACCAACGCGAGGCCGCCGGACAAGTTCTGCACGCCGTTGCCAATCCACAGGCTGCCCTTCGGCGCCAGCACCTTGAACAGGATGGTGCCGGCAACGATCGACACCAGGGCGCCGACGGAAAACGCGATCCCGATGGTGCTGTCCGTTCCAACGGAAATGTGATGCGCGACGATCACCGCGACGCCGGCCACGCCGAGCAGCAGGCCCATCACCTTGCGCCAGGTCATCTGCTCGCCGAGGAACACGGCGGCCAGCACCGAGGTGAACACCGGATTGGCGCTGACGATCAGCGCGCCGAGCCCGGCCGAGATGGTGTGCAACCCGATATAGCCAAGCCCGAGATAGAGCGCGTTGTTGGCGATGCCGAGGACGGCGAACACCAGCACGTCGCGCCGTGACAGATCCCACGTCTCGCGGCGCAACGCCGAGATCCCCAGAATCAACACACCGGCGATCAGAAAGCGCACGGCCAGGAAGATCAGCGGCGGACAGTCGGTGACCCCGATCTTTCCGGCGACGAACGAGCCGCTCCAGATCAGGCAAAAGACGGCGATATAAAACGGCAACGGATTGATACGGCTGCTCGGGGGCGCAATCGACAGGGCGGACATGGCATTTCTCCTTCGCCCTCTGATTTAGACTTGCGCCTTCACATTTGGAAATTAAATGATAAAATCATAACCAGTGGAAAAACGAATGGATTAGCCATGCTGGATCTCGACCTGCTGCGCAGTTTCGTGTCCGTCGTCGAAGCCGGCGGTTTCACCCGGGCCGGAGAGCGGGTTCACCGCACCCAATCCACTGTCAGCCAACAGATCAAGCGCCTCGAGGACGATGTCGGCCGCCCGCTGCTCAATCGGATCGGCAAGCAGGTGACCCTGACCGAAGACGGCGAGCGATTGCTGTCCTACGCCCGGCGGATTTTGGCGCTGGCCGAGGAGGCCCGCGACGTGCTGGGACGGCCGGAGGCTGAGGGAGCCGTGCGGCTCGGCATCCCCGAGGATTTCGCCGCCTACCGGCTGACCAAACTGCTGGCCGGCTTTGCCCGTTCGCGCCCCGGTCTGCGGCTGGACGTCCGCGCCGACCAGAGCATCTACCTGCGGCGGGATCTCGAACGCGGCGACCTCGATCTCGCTTTGCTCAAGCGCGACGCCGGTGAAAAGGGCGGCATCGCGGTGTGGCCGGAGCGGGTGCACTGGGTGACCAGCAAGACCGACCCGGTCGATCCGCAGCTCAAATCCGTGCCGCTGATCTTCTTCCCGTCCGGATGCCTGTATCGCACCCGCGCGATTCACGCGATCGAGACCACCGGGCGCGCCTGGCACATGGCCTACTCCAGTTCCTCGCTCTCGGGCATCCAGGCCGCGGTCGCCGCAGGCCTTGGCCTGAGCATCCTGCCCGACATCGCGATCCAGCCGGAGCATCGCGTGCTGACGGAGAAGGACGGCTTCGCACCGATCGACAAGACCGAGGTTGCGCTGGTGGCGACGCCCAACGCCAATCCGGCCACGCTGCGGCTGGCGGAAACGCTCGCTGCGTACTGCGACGAGGTTCAGGCGAAGGCAGCATAACAGCCTGTCATTCCGGACGCCGCGTCAGCGGCGATCCGGAATCTCGCAGGTGCAACCCGCGGCAATTTCGAGATTCCGGGTTCGTCGCTTCGCGACGCCCCGGAATGACCAAAAAATTTGAGGCAGAGAGTTTAGTAGCAGCGCGACGCCGCAATCGCATGCAGCCGGGCGTCGCCGAGCACATGCGCCGTGAATTCAAGCGAACGGAAAATCGCGGCGAAGGCCCGGTCGCGAATGCTGAGACCGCCGGCATAGGCGCCGAACGCCGGCATGACCACACGCTCCCCGTCACAGGCGAAGCAGCGCCGCTCGACCGAGTGGCCGCGGGTCGGAACCCGCGCCTTGGGATGCAGATGCCCAGCGATCTCGCCACGGGCGCCGGTCGGCTCGTGGCGGAACACGATGGGCCCGAGCCTCAGCTCATCGAGCACCGCGCCGCCAAGGTCGGGCGGCAGCGCCGGATCGTGATTGCCGGCGATCCAGATCCAGTCGCGGCCGGCCTGCAGCGCATCGATTGCCCCGCGATCGGTGCTTGCCAGACGCGTGTGCGCGTCGCGATCGTGGAAACTGTCTCCGAGCGCCATCACGCGCCGGGGATTGTAGCGCGCAATTGCTGCGGCGAGTCGGGCCAGCGTCGCGGCGGAATCATAGGGCGGCAACAGCACGCCGCGCGCGGCGAAGCTCGAGCCTTTTTCCAGATGCAGGTCGGAGACCACCAGCAGGTGCTCCTCCTCCCAGAACAGCGCGCCGGAGACATCGGCGACCAGCGGCGTGCCCGCCACGGTGACAATCGTGGGGGTCTTCCATGTTGCCGTTGAGACCACTGCGATCGTCACGCCGTATCCAACCCGCCTCTGACTATTCCATCGCTTCCCGGACGAGATCTTCGGCAGCTTCCGCCAAAAGTTCGTCGGAGGCCTCGCCATAGACCGCCTCGCGGCCGATTTCCAGCATCACCGGCACCGCGAGGGGTGACACCTTGTCGAGCTCCCGGTGGGTGATGTGACGCTGGATCCGCATCAACATATCACTGAGTCGGCGCAGATCGAGAAGCCCCGTCGCGGCGTCGGCCCGGGCGGCGCGCAACAGCACGTGATCCGCCTGGTGCTTGCGCAGCACGTCGTAGACCAGGTCGGTCGAGAACAGCACCTGGCGCCGGCTTTTCTCCTCGCCGGTGAAGCGGCGCGGAATCAGGCCGGAGATGATCGCGCAACTGCGGAAGGTGCGTTTCATCAGCGCGGATTCCGCCAGCCACGCCTCGAGGTCGTCGCCCAGCATGTCGGGATCGAACAATGCGTTGAGATCGAGGCGGCCCTGCCGGATCAGGGCCGACATGTCGCCGACGCTCCAGATCGCCAGCGCGTATTCGTTGGCGATGAAGCCGAGCGGGCGGGCGCGGCCGCGCTCCAGCCGCCGTGTCAGCAGCATGCCCAGGGTCTGGTGCGCCAGCCGGCCTTCGAACGGATAGCAAACCAGGTAATGCTTGCCGCCGCGCGGAAAGGTCTCGACCACCAGTTCGCGCGGCCCCGGCACCCGCGAGATCCGCAGTTGCAGCGTCAGCCATTCGCGCACCTGATCCGGTAGGCCGCGCCATGCCCGCTCATCGGCCAGCAACAAGCGCACCCGTTCGGCGAGATAGGTCGACAGCGGGAACTTGCCGCCCATGTAGGACGGCACCTTGGCATCGGCATCGTTGGCGCGGGAGACGTAGACCTCGTCTTCCATCATCGCTTCGTAACGCACGATCTCGCCGCCGAACACGAAGGTGTCGCCGGGMACCAGYCCCTCGATRAAATACTCCTCGATCTCRCCGAGCATGCGCCCGCCGCGGGCGATGGCGCCGGTCGCRCCGCTGCYGCGRTGMCGCGAGCGCATCAGCCGCACCTTCAGCATCTGCTCTTCGACRATGGTSCCGACATTCAGRCGATAACTYTGCCGCACCGCCGGATTGGCGACGCGCCAGCGCCCTTCCTTGTCCTGGCGGATGCGCGCRAAGCGYTCGTAGCTTTTCAGCGCRTARCCGCCKGAGGCCACGAAATCGACSACRTCGTCGAAATCYTTTCGCGAYARGTCYGYATAWGGRGCSGCMGCACGCACCTCGYCATARAGCGCRTCGGCCWGAAACGGCGCGCCGCAGGCGCAGCCSAGCACATGCTGCGCCAGCACRTCGAGCGCGCCGGTGCGCARCGGCGGCGTRTCCTGSGCATTCTCCGCCACCGCGTCAATCGCAACACGGCACTCCAGCACCTCGAAACGATTGGCCGGCACCAGCACGGCGCGCGACGGCTCATCGAGGCGGTGATTGGCGCGGCCGATCCGCTGCATCAGCCGCGACGCSCCCTTCGGCGCKCCGACATTGATGACSAGATCGATGTCGCCCCAGTCGATGCCCAGATCRAGCGACGAGGTGCAGACCACGCCGCGCAGYTTTCCCGCCGCCATCGCATCCTCGACCTTGCGSCGCTGCGCCACGTCSAGCGAGCCGTGATGCAGCGCGATCGCGAGATTGTCGTCGTTCATGCGCCAGAGTTCCTGGAACAGCATYTCCGCCTGGCTGCGSGTGTTGACGAACATCARCGASGTCTTGTTGCGCTTGATCAGRTCGTAGATTTCGCCSAGCGCATGGCGCGCMGAGTGCCCGGCCCACGGYAATCGCTCCCGCGTATCCAGCATCTCRACGATCGGCTGYGCGCCGCCRTCGGCGATCACRAGATCSGCCATCCGCGTCTCGCCGGGACTTTGCGGCACCAGATAACGSCGCAGCGAATCCGGATCCGCGACCGTGGCCGACAGGCCGGTGGCTGCGATCTGCGGCGCCAGCCGGAACAGCCGCGCCAGCCCCAGCGACAACAGGTCGCCGCGCTTCGACATCACCAGCGCGTGCAACTCGTCGAGCACGATGCGCTTGAGCGAGGAAAACAGGAACGGCGCGTCGTCGGACGACAGCAGCAGCGCCAACTGCTCCGGCGTGGTCAGCAGGATGTCCGGCGGGTATTTGCGCTGGCGCTGGCGGCGCGATACCGGGGTGTCGCCGGTGCGGGTTTCGACCCGGACCGGCAAGTTCATCTCGGCGATCGGCGCTTCGAGGTTGCGCGCGATGTCGACCGCCAGCGCCTTCAGCGGTGAGATGTAGAGCGTGTGCAGCCCCTCGCTGCGGGTAACGCCGCGGCCGGTGGAGACGACCTTGCCCTTACTCGCGGTGATGCCGCTCAGTTCGACCAGCGTCGGGAGAAAGCCAGCCAGGGTCTTGCCCGCACCGGTGGGCGCAATCAAAAGCGCCGAGCGCTGGTCCCGCGCCTTGTCGAGCAGTGCCAGCTGATGGGGACGCGGTGTCCATCCTCGCGCGGCGAACCAGCGCCCGAAAACCTCGGGCAGCGGCTGCGACACGATTTGATCGTCGAAAAGACTCACGGACTCAGAGGTAAGCCGTCCCGCACGCGCGGTCGAGGCACTTCACTCGAGCTCTGACCCGCAGCGGCCGAGCTGCCCGTGAAAATTCTGTGACAGAGCGAAGTGCGACAAAAGGCTGCATTGTTGCGAAAATGCAACAGACTCTGTCGCGCTCCAAAGATAACAATTTGGCCATAATTTGAGCTGGGGCATTTTGATGAAGAAATTTTTGGCTGCGGCCCTTTTGGTCGCCGGTTCGACGACAGCTTACTCCGCCGACCTTCCCGTCAAGGCCCCCTATTATAAGGCGCCCGTTGCCCAGGTTTACGACTGGACCGGCTTCTACATCGGCGTGAACGTCGGCGTTGGGGTCGGTCAAAACAAGATCACCGAGTTTGCAGGGCCGAATGCCCAGACTTTGGCAAACATCTCGTCGCTGGGCGCGGTGGGCGGCGGCCAGCTCGGCTATAATTATCAATTCGGCCATTGGCTGGTCGGTGCCGAAGCCGACTTCCAGGGCATCACCAAGCCGGACGCCTCGCAGTGCCCGGTCCCGACATGTACCCAGAGCGGACAGCGGCTCGACTGGTTCGGCACGGTTCGCGGCCGCGTGGGCTATGTCACGGGCCCGGTCCTCAGCTATGTGACCGGCGGTTTCGCCTATGGCGACGTGAAGACCAGCCAGGCCCAGACCATCAACGGCGTGCCGGCATTCTCGGCCAGTTCCGATCGCACCAAAAGCGGCTGGACCTGGGGCACCGGCGTCGAAGCTGCATTGAGCGGCAACTGGACCGGCAAGATCGAATATCTCTACGTTGATCTCGGCAACACGTTCGACACCTTCCCGCGCGCAATCAGCTCAGAGATCCGCGAGCACATCTTCCGGGCCGGTGTTAACTATCGGTTCGGTGGCAACAGCGGCCCGGTTGCCCTCGCGCCAGCAGCCAACTGGAGCGGCTTCTATCTCGGCGGCAATGGCGGCTCCGGACTTGCGCGCGACAAAAACCAGCAGACGATTGCAGCACCGTTCGCAACTTTCGACTCCTTCCCCGAACAGCCGCGCGGCTTTATCGGCGGCGTGCAGGCTGGCTACAACTGGCAAGCGGCAAACTGGGTGTTCGGCCTCGAGGCCGACTTCCAGGGTTCCTCGCAGCGTGACGACAGAAGCTGCTTCGCGAATTGCAACGCGATCAACAGCCTGCGCGATGACCAGAAGCTTCCGTGGCTCGGCACCGTGCGCGGCCGCATCGGCTATGACATCGGCCAGACGCTATTCTATGCAACGGCTGGTCTCGCCTATGGCCAGGTGAAAACCACCATCACCGAAACCTTCGGCCCGGTCACAAACGTCACGACGCTCGATCATACCAAGACCGGCTGGACCGCAGGCGCAGGTTTGGAATCGCCATTCGAATTCCTCGGCTGGTTCGGCAAGAACTGGACCGCGAAGACCGAATATCTCTATGTCGATCTCGGCTCGACATCGGATTCGTACAGCACGCAGCTCTCGCCATTCGGCGGGATCACGATCCCCGTCGCTCACACCTTCTCGAACAGCGTGCATGAGCACATCTTCCGCACGGGTCTGAACTATCACTTCAATCAACCGGTGGTCGCGAAGTACTGATCGCAACGACCGATAATCACCCGAACTCAGAACCCCGGCTCCGCGCCGGGGTTTTTGTTTGCAATCGACGATGCAGAGCGCCAACAGAAAAGGGCGCGCCACGACACGTCGCAGCACGCCCTTCCCCTTCAGAAACTCGCTGGTCAAGGCGCTGTGAGACGCCCTATTGCCAAGCATTCAAGCCTTAAAAGCCAAAGCTTCAAGCGCTTAGCGGGCGACCCCAGCGAGGTGACAGCGTTTCGGATGAGACACTGGATCACCTCCTTTCGTTGTTGACAGGACTCTCAATATAGAACGTCCCGGCGATTTTCCAACCCGCGTTGTGCGGCGGTCCGTTCAACTTTTCTCCGCAACCACAACAAAGCCGGGAACCGGAACGCCGCCGTCGGTGCGGGTCGAAACCGCCGACAGATCATGGGCCTTCAGGCCAGCCCCCTCGATCGCCCGGCGCACATAGACCTCGCTATGCGTGTAACGCAATCCGGCGCCGAGACCGAAGCCTTCGCCCGCATGCGACTCCACCGTAAAAGCCAGCAAGCCCTGCGGCATCAGGACACGGGCGGCCTCGCCGAATAAAACCGAGAGATCGCCAAGATAGACCATGACATCCGCCGCCAGGATCAGGTCAGCGCTGGCGGCAGGCTCGTTGGACACGGCCTGGACCATGTCCGCGATCTCGAGCCGTGCATAGATCTGCGTTGCGCGGGCCCGCTCGATCATTCCGGGCGACAGATCGAAACCATCGATCGCGTCGACGATCGATGCGAAGGCGCGGCCGGCCAAACCCGTACCGCACCCGAGATCGAGTGCATGCTTGAAGTAGCCCGGACGTTGCGTGGCGTGGCACGCCGCGAGCACCGCCTTGAGCAGGATTTCCGGGCCGCGATAGTTGAGGTCGCCCCGCAACGCCATGTCGAACTTCGGCGCGTACTGGTCGAACAGCGAACGCACATAGGCCGGCGACATTTCCGACAGCGGCTCGGCGCCGAGACGCATCAGCCGCAGTTTCGCGCCATGACGGTCCTCGGTGTCGGCAGCGATGGCGCGGCGATAGGCCACGATCGCGGCATCGTGCTGATTGAGCTCCTGGCGCAATTCGCCCAGCGCGAACCAGCCGGACGCGAAGTTCGGCGCCAACTCGACGGCCTGTTCCATCAAGTCGGCAGCGGCCACCAGGTCGCCGCGCAATTGCAGATCACGGGCGAAATCGAAGCGGCGATCGGCGATCAAGTCGCCTGATGACAGAAACAGACGCGCGGGCATGGCAACGACGGATGGAACGGACTCGAATGAATGCGACATAACCCTATATATCCAAAATGCGCCCGCAAGACATCCTGACGCCGCAGCCCGCCGGCCTGTTCTGCAAGCCCGGCGGCTTCCATATCGACCCGGTGCGGCCGGTGGCCCGCGCGCTGATTACCCACGGCCATTCCGACCATGCCCGGCCCGGCCATGGCGCCGTGCTCGCCACCCAGGAAACCCTCGACATGATGCGGCTGCGCTATGGCGATGACTTCGCCGGCGCGACGCAGGCCATCGGCTACGGCGAGGAAATCACCCAGGGCGGCGTCACGGTCTCGTTTCATCCCGCGGGCCATGTGCTGGGATCGGCGCAGATCGCCGTCACCCACGGCGGCAAACGGATCGTCGCATCCGGCGACTACAAGGATGCGCCCGACCCCACCTGCGTGCCGCTCGAGATCGTGCCCTGCGATGTGTTCATCACCGAAGCGACATTCGGCCTGCCGGTGTTTCGGCATGGCAACGCCGATGGCGAAATCGCCAAGCTGCTGGCTTCCGTCAAACTGTTTCCCGAGCGGGCGCATCTGGTCGGCGCCTATTCGCTGGGAAAGGCACAACGCGTCATCGCACTGATCCGGCAGGCCGGTTACGACGCGCCGATCTATCTGCACGGCGCGATGGAAAACATCACCCGCTATTATGAAAGCCGTGGTTTCGATCTCGGCGAACTGCGCCTGGTCAAGGGGCAGAAGAAAGCCGATCTCGCCGGCACCATCACGCTGGCGCCGCCGTCCGCGACCCAGGACCTCTGGACCCGCCGCTTTCCCGATCCGGTCACCGCCTTCGCTTCGGGCTGGATGCGGGTCAGGGCGCGAGCCCGCCAGAAGGGCGTCGAGCTGCCGATGGTGATTTCGGACCATGCCGACTGGGATGGCCTCTGCGCCACCATCAGCGCCACCGGCGCCGGCGAGATCTGGGTCACCCACGGCCAGGAAGACGCGCTGGTGCACTGGTGCACGGCCAAGGGTCTTGCTGCGCGTCCCCTGGCGCTGGTCGGCTATGGCGAGGAGGATGCGGAAAATGCATCGCCCGAAAGCGAAACGGTGACCGGAGCCTCCTCCACTGAAGATCCGGCCCCATGAACCGCTTCGCGCAGTTGCTCGATCGCCTCGCCTATGAGCCCGGACGCAACAACAAGCTCCGGTTGATCACCAGTTACTTTCGCGAGGTGCCCGACCCCGACCGCGGCTATGCGCTCGCCGCCATCACCGGCGCGCTGTCGTTCAAACATGCCAAGGCCGGGCTGATCCGCAATCTCATCGCCGATCGCACCGATCCCACACTGTTCGCGCTGTCCTACGATTATGTCGGCGACCTCTCCGAGACGGTGGCGCTGATGTGGCCGGCGCACACGCGCGCGACCAACTCACCGCCGCCACCGACACTCACCGAGGTTGTCACCACCCTCGACACCCTGCCCAAGAAGGATCTGCCGGCGCAACTCGCGCGCTGGCTCGACGACCTCGACGAAACCGGCCGCTGGGCGTTGCTGAAACTCGTCACCGGCGCGATGCGGATCGGCGTATCGGCGCGACTGGCGAAAACCGCGGCAGCGGCGCTCGGCGACAAGGACCCCCACGAGGTCGAGCTGCTATGGCCGGGATTGTCACCCCCCTATCTCGATCTGTTCGCCTGGCTGGAGGGCCGCGCCGACAAGCCGGAGAGTCGCGATCCCGCCCCGTTCCGGCCGGTGATGCTGGCGCATGCCATCGAGGACAGCGATTTCGAGAAGCTCGACGCCGCCGATTTCAGCGCCGAATGGAAATGGGACGGCATTCGTGTCCAGGCAGTGACCGGACCAGCCGAAGACGGCGCGCCGGTGACGCGGCTCTATTCGCGCTCGGGCGAGGACATCACCGGGAGTTTTCCCGATCTGCTGTCGTCGCTGCACAAGAGCGGCGCCATCGACGGCGAACTGCTGGTGCTGCGCGAGGGGCGCGTACAGACCTTCAACGTGCTGCAGCAGCGGCTCAACCGCAAGACCGTGACGCCGAAGCTGATCAACGAGTTTCCGATCCATCTGCGCGCCTACGATCTCCTCGGCGATGGCGACGAGGATCTGCGCACGCTGCCATTTCTGGAACGCCGCGCCCGGCTGGAGCGTTTCATCGCCCGCCTGAACACCCCGCGCGTCGACCTCTCGCCGCTGGTGCCGTTCTCGAGCTGGGAGGAGCTTGCCGCCGCGCGCGCCGATCCGGCCAGCGCCGGTGCGGGTGATGATGCGGACGCCGTGGAAGGCGTGATGCTGAAGCGACGCGACGCACCCTATGTGCCGGGGCGCCCGAAAGGACAGTGGTGGAAGTGGAAGCGCGATCCGCACATCATCGACGCGGTGCTGATGTATGCCCAGCGCGGCCACGGCAAGCGCTCGTCCTATTACTCGGACTACACCTTCGGGGTCTGGACCGCGGGCGAGGACGGCGACCAGCTGGTGCCGGTGGGCAAGGCCTATTTCGGCTTCACCGACGAGGAACTGATCGAGATCGACCGCTACGTCCGCCGCAACACCGTCGAACGCTTCGGCCCGGTGCGCGAAGTGAAACACGAGGGCGACCAGGGGCTGGTGTTCGAGGTGGCGTTCGAGGGCCTGCAGCGCTCGACCCGGCACAAGTCCGGCGTCGCCATGCGCTTCCCTCGCATCAGCCGGCTGCGCTGGGACAAGCCGCCGCGGGAGGCTGACCGGCTGGAGACGCTGGAGCGGATGCTGACGGCGGAGGACGCCGGGACGAGTTCCGGGACCGAACAGGCTTGAAGCGTTTACCCGGTCTTAACTTCGAAGCAACGTGCACGGTGGAAAGGCAAGCCGGTTTCAACCAACCGGTGGCATGATCCTGCCGAAATTTTCCCCGGCCAATCGCCGCGCGGACATTTTTTCAGAGATCGAGGAGACGCGTCATGCGAGCTTTGCTTCTGGCCATTCCGCTGTCGCTCATCATCGCCCACACAAGCCTCGCCGGCGACAGCACCGCCGCCCGTGCCCCCACCGCCAAGGCGAGCGAACAGCCGGCCGATTCGAAGCTCGAAACCTATCGTGGCTACGTCTACGACCTGTCGGAGATTGCGGGCCGCCAGGATATCTCCACGATCGAGGCATCGCTCCGGCATCAGCTCGATATTGTCGAGAGCGTCGGATTGAGCCCGCGCGTGCTGACCTATTTCCACACCATCCCGGTCGTCGCCGACGAAATGGCCTGCTTTCCCGCCGAACAGTCCGCGACAATGGAACGCCCTCTGACCACGGCAGGATGCTACGGTCAGGTCGCCCCCAGACGCCCGGATCACACGATGCGCCAGCCCTCGGTTTGGGATAGCGCCAAGGGCAAGTGGACCAACGCCAATGCGATCGATCTGGCGGAGGATCTGGGCAGAGGCATCGTCATGGTTCGTCCGCTGTTGCTCGGCAGCCAGAATCCGGTCGTGCTCCACGAGCTGCTGCATGCGTTCCATGCCCACATGCTGCCTCATGGCTTCGAGAACCAGGGAATCGAGTATTTCTACAGTCAGGCCAAGAAAGGCGATCTCTACCCTGCCGACTCCTATCTTCTCACCAACTCGCGGGAGTTTTTCGCAGTCACCGCCAGCGTGTTCCTGTTCGGACAGGACGACAAGGAGCCGTTCACACGCGCCAAACTCAAGGAGAAGCTGCCGGAGTACTACAAGTATCTGGCGTGGCTGTTCGAGTTCGATCCGGATCCGACGCCACGCGCCACTCCGGTTGCGTCCGCGAACTGACGGACGCGCTTGCGTCGCCAACGCCGCGACCAGGCTTCGCGCACATAACCTGAAGAGCACAGGCCCCGCAGCTCACGTCTTCGGGGCCTTTGTTAATGTCTCTCGTGGCTAGATGGATCACGGGCAACGCTGATCGACCTGTCGGCAGGTTAAACGGCACCCGCGAGGTACCTCCATGAGCGAACGTATCGAAACGCTGAAAAAGGCGCGAGAGCGCATGATTGAAGACCGGGATGCATTTGCAAAGGTGCTCGCCGCGCCGGTCAATCGCGACAACGCCGAGCGCTCGCGAAACAAGTTCGTCGAACTTCAGGCGCTGATCGAAGCGATCGAGCGGGCCATCAAGGGCGAGACCGCCGGGACGATCTGAGCCCTGCGGGCCGCGGGCGACAGGGGTTCAGGTCACCGCAACTGATGCGTCTTGCGCAAATCGTCGACCTGCTGCGGCGTCAATGGTCGCACCGATTCATTTCGCAGCAGCAGGAACAGCTTCGCGGTTTCCTCCAACTCCTCCGTCGCGTACATCGCGTTGTCGAGGCTGGTGCCGGCGACGACGGGGCCATGGTTCGACAGCAGCACGGCATGGTGATCGCCGGCGAGCTTTTCCACCGCCTGCGCCAGGCTTTCGTCGCCCGGGGGATAATACGGCACCAGCGGCAGGCGGCCGACACGCATGACGTAGTAGGCGGTCAGCGGCGGCAGGCAATCGTGATGGTCGATGCCGTGCAGGCAGGACACCGCGACGGAATGGGTGGAGTGCAGGTGCACCACCGCATGCGCGCCGTCGCGCTGGCCGTACATCACCCGGTGCAGGAACGCTTCCTTGGTCGGCTTGTCGCCGCTTAGAAGCTGGCCTTTGGAATCGAGCCGCGACAGTTTGGCCGGATCGAGATCGCCCAGCGACGCATTGGTCGGCGTCATCAGGAAGCCGCCGTCGGGCAGCCGCACCGAAATGTTGCCGGTGGAGCCGAATGTCAGGCCGCGCCGGAACAGCGACGCCCCGCATCGGCAGATCTGTTCGCGCGCTGCACTGTCGCTCACGTCAGCCTGTCCCATGCCTTGAGGAAGAAATTTTCAGCGCCGAAATTACCTGATTTCAGCGCCAGCGCCATCTCGTCGCCCGCACCAGCGCGCGTGCGCGCCCGCGTCCACGGCACGCCGGGATCGATTTCCGGACCGATGGTGAGCACGCCGGCCTGCAGCGCCTGCATCACCGCACCGGAGGTTTCGCCGCCGGCCACGATCAGCCGGGTAAAACCCCGCGTCGGCAGCGCCGCCGCGATGTGGCCCAGCAGGTCTTCCACGATGGTGCCGGCCTGGGCGCGTCCCAGCCGCTCCTGCACCTGGCGCACGGCGTCCGGATCGTCGCTCGAATAGATCAGGAACGGCTTGTCCTTCGGCTGCCGGTCGATCCACTGCAGGATATGGCCGGCGGACTGGGTGCCGCTCGCCACGTCCAGCGGATCGATCCGCAGATGGGGCAGCCCTGCCGCAATCGCGGCTTTCACCTGGCCGCGGGTAGCGGCCGAGCACGACCCCGCCAGAATGGCCTGGCGTCCCGCGGGCGCCGCCATCTGCTCCGGTGCCGGCGTCAGCCGCGCGATCAGCCCTGCCTTCAGATAGGCTGCGGGCAAACCCATGGCCACGCCGGAGCCGCCGGTGATCAGCGGCAGATGCGCGACCGCGGCACCGATGGTGCGCAGGTGCGCGTCGGCGATCGCATCGACGATGAACATTTTGGCGGCGCCGGCCTCCAGCACCTTGCCAATGGCGTCAGCGCCGGCATCGACAGTCTCAAACGCGATCAACCCGACCTTGCGCCCGGTCTGCCGCTGCAGCACCCGCACCAGATTGGCGTCGTGCATCGGCGTCAGCGGATGATCCTTCATCGGGCTTTCGTTCAGCGGCACGCCGTTGACGAACAGATAGCCGCCATAGATCGTGCGCCCCGCCTTCGGAAACGCCGGGCAGGCAATGGTGACGCCATTGCCGGTGAGATCCAGCAGCGCATCGGTCACCGGGCCGATGTTGCCCTCGTCGGTGGAATCGAAGGTCGAGCAGTATTTGAAGAACAGCCGCTGCGCGCCGAGCTTCTGCAGCACGCGCGCGGCCTCCACCGACTGGCTGACGGCATCGGCCACAGCGATGGTGCGCGACTTCAGCGCGACCACCACCGCATCGACCTGCGACACGTCGAGATCGGCCGGCGGCAATCCGGTGGACTGCACCGTGCGCAGTCCTTCGCGGGTCAGCATCAGAGCGAGGTCGGTGGCTCCGGTCAGGTCGTCGGCGACACATCCGAGCAGCATGGATCAGCTCCGCCGGCCAGAAACTGGACTTGAACTAAACCATGTGAGGCCGTCGAGCGTCTTGCCGGCGGGACGATACTCGCAACCGACAAAGCCCTTGTAGCCGAGGCGATCCAGCTCGGCGAACACCCGCGCGTCGTCGAGCTCGCCGGTCCCGGGTTCATTGCGCAGAGGCACCGACGCGGTCTGGATGTGACCGATGATCGGCATCATCGCCTCCAGTCCCTTGATGACGTCGCCATGAATGATCTGGCGGTGATAGATGTCGAACTGCAGCTTGACGTTCGGCAGCGCCAGCTTGCGGACGAGACTGGCGGCGACATCGAAATTGTTGAGGAAGTAACCGGGCACATCGCGCGGATTGATCGGCTCCAGCACCACGTCAATGCCGGCGTCCCGCACCCGGTCCGACGCAAACACGACAGCGCTCTCGAACGCCGCCTGCGCCGCCGGATCGTTCGCCGGCGCGATGCCGGCCATCACATGCAGGCGCCCGACGCCAGTGGCCTTGACGTAAGCCAGCGCCTTGTCGATGGAGGCTTCGAACTCCGCGCGCCGCTGCGGCAATGCCGCGAAGCCGCGCTCGCCCTTCTCCCAGTCCCCCGGCGGAGCGTTGAACAGCGCCTGGGTCAACTTGTGCTTCGCCAGCCGCTCGGCAATCGCGTCGGCCGGAAACTCGTAGGGAAACAGGAATTCGACCGCATCGAAACCGGCATCGGCGGCAGCCTGAAACCGGTCGAGGAACGACCACTCGTTGAACATCATGGAAAGATTGGCGGCGAAACGCGGCATCGGGATTTTTGTCCTCTTGTTGGTTCAGGATTTTTTGACGACCGGCAGCTCGATGCCGGTGACCTGGGCATACAGCCGCGCCACCGAGGCGTCATCGTCCTTGCCCATGCCGGAGGCGGCCGTCATCAGGAACATCTGCAGCGCGGCGGAGGCCACCGGTGTGGGGAATTTCGCCGAGCGCGACATATCATTGATGATGCCGAGATCCTTGGTGAAAATCTCCACCGCGCTGCGCGGCGAATAGTCGCCGTCGAGCACATGCGGCACGCGATTCTCGAACATCCACGAGTTCCCGGCCGACGCAGTGATCACCTCGTAGACCTTGCGCATGTCGAGCCCGAGTCGCTTGGCGAACACGATCGCCTCGGAGGCGGCGGCGATGTGTACGCCGGCCAGCAGCTGGTTGACCATCTTGAACGAGGCGCCGATGCCGGGCTCGTCGCCGAGGCGATAGATGTTGGCCGCCATCGCCTGAAGCGCCGGCTCGGCTTTCGCCATCGCCGCCGGCGATCCCGAGGCCAGCACGGTGAGGGCGCCTTCCGCGGCGCGCTGCGCACCGCCGCTGATTGGAGAATCGACATAATCCAGCCCATGGCTCGCGGCGGAGGCGGCGAATGCGCGCGCGCGCTCCGGCGCCATCGTGGCGCAGGACAAAATCACCGCGCCCTTGCGCATCGTCGGCGCGATACCGTCAGCGCCGAACAGCACCGCTTCGGTCTGGTCGGCATTGACCACGACCACCACCACGATGTCGGCGTCTTTTGCCGCATCTCCTGCCGACGCGGCGGCACGCCCGCCGGACTCACGGGCGAAGCGTTCGGCAACCTCCGGGCGGACATCGAAGCCGGCGACGGCAAATCCCTTGCGGCGCAGTGACAGCGCCATGCCGTAGCCCATCGAGCCGAGCCCGAGGACGGCAATTTTCTTTTCCTGGTCAGGCGCTTCCATTGGATCCCAGCTTGTTTTCGGTGATGTCTTGGCAGTGACGTCTTGGCAGTGCCACATCACCGTTTGATGGTGGACGAGACAGTGTAAACCGGGCGCGGCATGCAAGGCCAGACAAGCGAACGCAGATCGGTGGACGATCCCTGCCGATCTGTAGACCTGATAGGGTTCATGACGGTAAATTCATGAAACAGGGCGAGGTGGCGACTTGACGCGGGTTCCCACTCCACCCACCTGCCTCAACATGTGGGTCGCGCTGTCCCGCATTATGAGCCGGCACCGATGAGCCGGCGGGAGACGAGATGATGTCGATGGACGACCACAAGCCGATCGAGGCCAAGCCGCCCGTGAGCGATGGATTCTCGCGCTTTCTTGGCGGCTCGCCGCTGGCGGTGGTGGTCCGGCTGATCCTGCTGTCGATCCTTGTCGGCGTGGTGCTGGCCGCGATCGGCTTCGATCCCTGGAACATCGTCCGCAGCATCCGCCTGTTGTTCGAGCGCCTCTGGGATCTCGGCTTCGACGCTGTGAACTGGCTGTGGCGCTACTTCCTGCTCGGCGCCGTGATCGTGATTCCGATCTGGCTGCTGTCGCGGATTTTCGGCTCTCGCCCGGCCCGCTGAATTGCCCGACTTGCGGAGCGTGACCACCGGGCGGGTGTTCGCCATCGCCGGCCCGGCAATGCTTGCGAACCTGACGACGCCGTTTCTCGGAGTGGTGGCAACCGCCGCGATCGGCCGGCTGGGCGAACCCTATCTGCTCGGCGGCGTCGCGATGGCGTCGGTGGTGTTCGACTGCATGTTCTGGCTGTTCGGTTTCCTGCGCATGGGCACCGTGGCCCTGACCGCGCAGGCTGTCGGCGCCAACGACACGCCGGAAATCCGCACCGTGCTGGTGCGCGCCGTGATGATCGCCGCGCTGGTCGGCCTCGTTCTCCTGGTGCTGCAGGCGCCGTTGACGTCGGCGATTTTCCACCTGATCGGTGGCAGCGATGCAGCCACCGGTGCGGCAAAATCCTATTTCGCCATCCGCCTGTGGTCCGCGCCCTTCGTGCTGGCCAATTATGTGCTGCTCGGCTGGCTGGTGGGGCAGGCGAGAACCGGGATCGCGCTGGCGCTGCAGATCGTCATTAACGTCACCAACATGGCGGCCACGGCGTGGCTGGTGCTCGGTCTGCGGATGGGCCTCGAAGGCGCCGCCATCGCGGCCATCCTGGCCGAGGGCGCGGGTTTCGTCGCCGGTGCGCTCGTGGCCTGGCGCATGCTCGGCGGCCATCTCAGTGTCGCCGCGCACGTGCTGTTCGATCGCATCAAGCTCATGCGCATGCTGGCGATCAACCGCGACATCATGATCCGCACGGCGGCATTGATCGCTGCATTCCTGTTCTTCACGGCACAGGGGGCTCGTGCCGGCGACGACACGCTCGCCGCCAATGCCGTGCTGAACAATTTCATGCTGATCGGCTCGTTCTTCCTCGATGGCCTCGCCAATGCGGCCGAGCAGCTCTGCGGCCGCAGCATCGGCGCACGCGACGGATCGGGCTTTCGCCAGGCCGTCAGGCTGATCATCCTCTGGGGCTTCGCGTTCGGCGCCGCGGTGACGGTGCTGTTCACTTTCGCCGGCGGCAGCCTGATCGATTTCATCACCACGAGCCCGCAAGTGCGCATCATGGCGCGCGACTACATGGTGCTGGCCGCGCTCGGGCCGGTGTGCGGCGTGATGGCCCACAGTTTCGACGGCATCTATATCGGCGCCACATGGTCGCGCGACATGCGCAACCTGATGATCGTTTCGCTGATCATCTATTTCGCAAGCTGGTGGTTGCTGCAGTCGTTCGGCAACACCGGACTGTGGCTTGCACTGCTGGTGTTCTTGCTGGCGCGCGGACTGCTGCAGATGGCGCGTTATCGCGGGCTGCTGCGCGCGACATTTGCATAGAATGCACTCTCGATAGAGATCGCAGCACGATGCGATGCGCGATCATCGCGGCGATGATTCAAACGTGATCCAGATCACAACGTCAGCAACACGCCGGGTATAGCGTCGCCGCGTTAAGACGACTCTTTTTCATAATTTATTTCAAATGCGCCGGATTATCCGGCCCAGATATTTCGAGGCAACGATCATGACATTTCAAACCTATGGCGAACTGCGCCAACATCTCCTGCAGGCAAAGATCCCCTGGACGGTCAATCCGAAGTTCGCGGACAATCAACCGATCCGGCGTTATCCGCTCGGCGCGCTGACCCAACCACCGGCGGCAGTGCCGACGCGGCGGGTCGATGTCACCGCGCTGGTGCGCGCCACACCACCCACCAACTCGCTGCTCGCGCGCGACCTGCTGGCACGCGGCGTATTGACCGCGGCCCATGTCGCTCCACATGTCAACGAAATGCCGCCGCTTCCGGCCGGGCCCACCGTGGTCGACTGGCGCAACCGGTTCGGATGGCCATGGGTGACCGCAATCCGCGACCAGGACCCGTGCGAGCATTGCTGGATCTATGCCGCGACGGCACTGGTGGAGTGCATGGTTCGCATCGAGCACTGCGTCTGGTGCGCACGCTCCGAAGGCGACTACATCGAAGCCAACAAGGTGCCGTGTGGACAATGCGGCAGTCCGGGACCGGTGCTCGACTGGTTTGCCGCCAACGGTTCGACCGACCTGGATTGCGTGCCATGGGTCGACCGCACCTCCGGCGATCACAGCGGCGCCTACTGGAATCCGCCACCGGACAAATGCGGCGGTGGATCGATGAAGCCACCGCCGACCTACGCGCCGGCCTCCAACCGCAGCGGCCGCACGGTGAAAATTCCGGCCTACACCTCGATCGACAACATCCAGGACCAGAAGAACTGGATCCAGAATGTCGGCCCGCTGGTGCTGCATTTCGAGGTCTACAGCGACTTCTATGCATGGCATGGCAACACGCCCTACGAGAAGTCCCCGATGGCGACTGCGGAAGGCGGCCACATCATGCTCGCCGTCGGCTTCGATGACGGGCTCGGCTGCTGGATCGTGAAGAATTCCTGGGGCACCGGATTCGGCAACGACGGTTATGTGCTGATCAAATACGGCCAGTGCACCATCGACGACAGCGCGAAGCTCGGGTTGCGCCTGACCAATCCGGACCCCTGGACCAAGCGCCGCGGCCACAATGGCGGCATGATCGAAAGCGGCGACGGCGCCCTGCATCGCAATTTCGAACTGATCGCACCGAACGCCAACCACTCGCTGACCCATTGGTGGCGTGACAATTCCAGCGCCACGCTGCCCTGGGCGAAAGCGGAAACGATGGCGAATGATGTCGCCGATGCGCCCACCTTCACCGGCACCACCTACAACCGCAACTTCGAGATGGTGTACCGCACCACCGCGGGGCGGCTGCACCACAAGTACTTCGACCAGGCCTCGGCGAGCTGGAAGGATGGCCCGGTATTCGGACCAAACAACGTGACCGGCGCTGTCGGCTTCATCGAGAGCAGCTGGGGCCCGGGAAACTTCGAGGTCGTAGTCAGCGCCGGCGGTCAGTTGCACCATTGGTGGCGTGGCGGCTCGGTCTGGGCGGAGAGCAAGATCTTCGGCAGCAACATCGCGACCATGGGGCAGACGCTGATCCAGAGCACCTGGGGGGCGCTGGAACTCGTCGCCGTGCTGAACAGCGGCCAGATGCAGCATTTTTGGCGCAACGGCTCAACCTGGCAGGGCGACCAGCTGTTCGGAACTGGAATCAAGTCTCCACCGGTGATGATCCAGGGCCAGTACGGAATGGCGGACGAAAGCGGCAACGGCAATTTCGAGCTGGTGGTCGCCAACAACAGCGGCGCCATCGAGCATTGGTGGCGCAACAACCAGAACACCAACTGGGTCTGGACCAAATCTGCTACATTCGGCTCCGGCGTCGCGCGCGTGCTGGCTCTGGTGGAGGGTAGCTTCGGCTTCGATCTGGAAGTGGTTGCGCTGCGCACTGACGGCATGTTGCAGCATTACTGGCGCGATGGCGGCGGTTGGCACGCAGGGGTCGTCATTGGCAATACCCACTGAACTCAAGCTGCATGTCGGTGAGAGGGTCACGTACCCTCTCACCAGCGCCGGCTCTGTCGGCTACGGCTGGAGCCTCTCGGTCAGTGATGGCGACCGCACCGTCGCAGTCGCCATCGGACCGGACCAGCCAATACCGCAGACCGCGCCGGCCGGCGGCAGTGTGCAACAGGTGCTGTCGATCACTGCACGTGCGCCCGGCCATAGCAGGATCGAGCTGCGACTGAAACGCTTTGGCGTGCAGCCACCGCGCGAGTCGCACGATATCGATGTGACCGTCGCGCCATAGACGGGTGGCGCGAAGCCAACTTGATTTCTTCACTGCAATTGCGTGGCCGGATTGGCCCGCCAACTCCGTGTGATCCCATGAAACTGAAGGCCCTCACCTTCGATATCATCGGCACCGTCTTCGACGCGTACGATGGACTCGCGCAGGTTGCCTCCCTCAACGCCACCTACGGCGTGAACGTCCAGGGTCCAGCCTTTGCCAGCGGTTCGCTCGCCGGTTATGGAGCCGGTGTCCAGCAGGTCCTGGCCGGCCAGGGCTGGACGCCGCCGGACACGATCCTGCAGAACGCGACGGCCGCCAACCTGCCGATCCAGCAGCTTGGCGCCAAGGCGCCGCAGGCGATCCAGGATTTCTTCAAACTGTGGCGCTCATTGTCGCCATGGTCTGATGTGACACAGGCCATGCAGGCGCTGCACCAGCACTACACCCTGGCAATTCTCTCCAACATGAGTGTTGCGACACAATCCGCACTGCGCACCCACGCGAGCCTGCCCTTCGACGCGCTGCTTTCCGCGGAAAGCGTCATGACCTACAAGCCGGAGCCGGCCGTCTACCAGATGGCGGTATCGAGCCTGAAGCTTCAGCCGGCCGAGATCTTGATGGTTGCAGCCCATAACTACGACCTCAATGCCGCCAAGGCACAGGGATTCCGGACCGCGTTCGTCGCGCGTCCCCACGAGTTGGGACCTGCCGGTTCGCCCGGCAATCATTCCGACCCCTCATTCGATTTCAATGCCACGAGCCTGCTCGATCTGGCGCAGCAACTGGGTGCGGCTTACGTCACGACGCGCGATGATTGTCTCGCCATCAACCCCAAGACCATCCAGGTCCAGCAGATCTCGGGGCGCTGGACGGTGGTCGACGGCAGCCAGGACGTGCTCAACTTCGGCACGTCGCAGGCAAATGCCCAGCGGGCGCGTGACATCGTCGTCCACTACGGATTCGATCGCATCTGCTTTGTCGGACGTCCGCACCCGCCGATGATGTATTTCACCGTCAACGGTCACGCGCCCGCGGGGCCGATCGCGGGCGAGGACGCCATCGCCTTCGACCTGGCCGGCGTCGTGGCCCAGCAATCGGGGGCGGACTGGATTGTCACCGACGGGGTGTCGCGGATGCTCGACTTCGGCAGCAGCAAGGCGAACGCCGTGCACGCGGTAACGATCATCAAGCGCTACGGCTTCACCCACATGTGCTTCGTCGGCCGCCCCAACGCCCCGATGATGTATTTCAGGACATAAGGCAGCGCGGCGGCTTATACCGGCCAGTCTTCCGCGGTGATGGTGGCCGCGTCCGCGCCGACGATCTCATCGATCGACTCGCGACCGGTCCGCCGCAGCACCGACACCAGGTCGGTCTTGATGTCGTCGATCAGCCCGAGCCCCTTATAGACCAGCGACGAATACAACTGGATCAGGCTGGCGCCGGCACGGATCTTCATCAGCGCGGCGCCACCGGAATCGATACCGCCGACGCCGACCAGCGGAAACGCGCCCTCGACCCGCACATAGGTCTCCGCCACCATGCGGGTCGACAGCCGGAACAGCGGCCGTCCCGACAGCCCGCCTTGCTCGTTGACGCGTGCGGTGCTGCGCAGCGAGGGCGGCCGCGCCAGCGTGGTGTTGGACACGATCATGCCGTCCACCCGGCGCGAGCGTGCGATCTGCACCACGTCATCGAGCTCATTCAGCGACAGATCCGGCGCGATCTTGAGCAGCACCGGCGAGTCGCCGGCCCGCGTGCGCACCCGCTCGCGCGCATCGATCACCTTCGCCAACAGGTCGTCGAGCTGCGCGGCCTGCTGCAGGTTGCGCAAGCCCGGCGTATTCGGCGACGACACATTGACGGTGAAATAGCTCGCCACCGGCGCGAACTTCTCGATCAGCGCGACGTAGTCCGCCGTGCGATCGGCCGAGTCCTTGTTGGCGCCGACATTGACGCCGACGATGCCGCCGCGGTTTGCGCGCGCCGCCATCCGGCGCAACACGGCCTCGCCGCCATCGTTGTTGAAACCCAAACGATTGACGATGCCGCCATCGGCTTCCAGGCGGAACAGCCTGGGACGCGGATTGCCGACCTGCGGTTTCGGCGTGACCGAACCGATTTCGACAAAGCCGAAGCCCAGCCGCAACAGCTCGTCAGGCACTTCCGCATTCTTGTCGAACCCCGCCGCCATCCCGATCGGGTTGGGGAAATTGAGGCCGAAGGCGCGAACCGCCAGCATCGGGCTGTCGATCCGCGCGCGCGACGGCGGCAGCAGCCGCAGTCCTTGGATGGCAAGACGATGCGCATCCTCCGGATCGAACCAGCGCAGCAGCGGCAGCGACAAGGCATCGAAAGCGCGGATCACGGCTTCAGCTCCGGAACATCGTGACCGCCGTCGGAGCGCGCCCGCAGATCGAGCACGGCCGTGGTGGCGCCGAGATCGAGCTCACCATACAAATGAGGAAACAACTCGCCGCCGCGCGAAGGTTCCCACCGCAACTCGTCGCCGAGCTGATCGGTATCGACGGCAATCAGGAACAGCCCGGTCTGGCCGAAGAAGTGTTTTCGCGCGGTTTCGGCGACCTGCGCTGCCGTGGAGAAATGGATGAACCCATCCCGCAAATCGTCGGCGCTGCCGAGATAAACCCCGCGCCGCTCGGCTTCGCGCCAGGCGGAGGCGGGACAGATTTTGTAGATCGTCGGCACGTGTTGGATTTTCTGCTGAGTTATTGAGTTATTTGAAGATTTTAAGGGCCTGCGAAAGACCGTAGCGGCGGCACTGTGCACGTTCAAGAGCGGCGAGCAAGAGGTCTCGCACAATTGCGGCCATCCCCCGTTCGAGGTAATAATTCCTATCGGGCACCGCGGGCGGTGCGGGCCATAACCTTCGGGCCGCCATGCTGACGCATGAGCAGATCTGGACGGCGATCGACCGGCTTGCGGAACGCACAGGGCTGTCGCCATCGGGCCTCGCCAGGCGCTCCGGCCTCGACCCCACCACCTTCAACAAGTCCAAGCGGGTGACCAGCGACGGGCGACCCCGCTGGCCGTCGACCGAATCGGTGGCGAAGGCCCTGGCGGCGACCGGCACCAGCCTCGGCAGCTTCGTGGAATTGATCGGAGATGGCGCGGGCCCTACCCGGCTCCTCCCGCTGCTGAGCTTCGCCGACGCCGCCATGCACGGTCACTTCGACGATGATGGCCACCCGCTCGGCAGAGCCCGGCGCGACATCGCGCCGCTCTCGGCGGCTTCCGACGAACACGCCTATGCGCTGGAGATCTCCGGCGACGAGCTGAAGCCGGTCTATCGCGATGGCGATGTGATCGTGGTGTCGCCGGCCGCATCAATCCGCCGCGGCGATCGCGTGGTGGTCAAGATCGCGAACGGAGAGCTGACGATCGCGACACTGCGCCGCCGCACGGCCAAGGCCATCGAGTTGCAGCCGCTCGATCCGGCCAAGCCGGATCGCTCGCTTGCAGCCAGCGACGTGACATGGATGGCGCGCATCATCTGGGCGAGCCAGTAGGTGAATCGCAGCGCCGGTTGCGGCTATCCGGCGGCTGAAGCTAACCCGCCGATCGCGCCAGTGCACCGTCGATCATCGCGATCGCATTCGGCACACCATAAACAGCGACGAACGACCCGAAGCGCGGGCCCTTCTCCTGCCCCAGCAGCACCTGGTAGAGCATGTTGAACCAGTCCAGCGATACGCCCGGGCGGCCGTCCTTGCCCTTCTTCACGGTGTCGAGGAACGGCTCGCGGCGGCCGATCTCGTAGACCACGTTCTGGATGTCTTCCGCGGTCGCATCCTTCGCAAGCTGTGACAACGCATCGCGCAGATCGCTCAGCGCCACGCGTTCGCTGTCGGTCGGCTCGCGGAACCTTTTGGTCGGCGCCACGAAGTCGCGATAATAGTTGATGGCATAGCCGACCATGGCATCGAGCTTCGGATGAGTTTGCGGCGTCACGCCGGGCCGATAGCGTCCGATGAAGCCCCACAGCGTCTCGGCGTTTTCCGCATTCGACGACGACACCAGTGTCAGCAACAGCTGGAAGGTCACCGGCATGTCGGCCGCCGGCGGATTGCCGGAGTGAATGTGCCATACCGGATTGGCCAGCCGCTGCTTGGCATCCTGGCGGTTGTAGCCGTCGAGGAACTGCTGGTAGTCGTCAACGTTGCGCGGGATCACGTCGAAATGCAGCCGCTTCGCCGCCTTCGGCTCGCGGTACATGAACAGCGACAGCGATTCCGGCGACGCGTAACGCAGCCATTCGTCTATGGTCAGGCCGTTGCCCTTCGATTTGGAAATCTTCTGGCCGCCCTCGTCGAGAAACAGCTCGTAGTTGAATCCTTCCGGCGGCGTGCCGTCCAGCGCCCTCGCGATCGAGCCTGAGAGCTTGACCGAGTCGATCAGGTCCTTGCCGGCCATTTCGTAGTCGACGCCAAGCGCGACCCAGCGCATGGCCCAGTCGGCCTTCCACTGACACTTCACATTGCCGCCCGTCACCAGCGTTTCGACCTCGTCGCCGGAGTCCGGATCCACATAGCTCACGGTGCCGGCGGCAACGTCGCGACGTATCATCGGCACCTGCAGCACCACGCCGGTGGTCTTGCTGATCGGCAGGAACGGCGAATAGGTCGCGCGACGGTCCGGTCCCAGCGTCGGCAGAATGATGGCCATCACCGTGTCGTAGGCGGCGAGCATCTTGAGCAGCGTCGCGTCGAAGCGGCCCGACGTGTAGTAGTCGGTCGAACTCGCGAACTCGTAGTCGAAACCGAAATGGTCGAGGAACGCGCGCAGGCGCGCGTTGTTGGCGGCACCGAACGACGGATATTCGTTCGAGAACGGGTCCGGCACACGCGTCAGCGGCTTGCCGAGATGGGCCGCCATGAGCTCGCGATTGGGTACGTTGTCAGGCACCTTGCGCAGGCCGTCCATGTCGTCGGAGAACGCCAGCAACCGGGTCTTGATCTTGTCTTCGGTCAGCACGCGAAAGGCGTAACGCACCATGGTGGTGCGCGCGACTTCACCGAAGGTGCCGATATGCGGCAGCCCCGACGGACCGTAGCCGGTCTCGAACAGCACTTCGTCTTTCGGCTTCTTCTTCAGCCGGGCGACGATCGCCTTGGCCTGCTCGAACGGCCACGCATTGGATTGTTCGGCCAGCGCCCGCAGGTCGCTCGGGGTGCCCATCTCGTTCGACATCAACGTCTACCTATCTAGGCCCGGTTCGCCGACAGCCGCCCAATCACGACAACCAGTGCACCGAGACCAACAAAAACCAACATGATCGCACCGGTGTTCACCACCGCGCGCGAATATCCCAGCGCACCGACATCGATGAAGGGATAGGGATAAAAGCCCGACCATTTCCCGCGAACGACCACGAAGGCCAGATAAAACAGCGGGTAAATCAGCCAGAGCAATGGATCATACCATCGCAGGCCGGCCTTGCGCACCAGAAAAAGCCAGAACAGCAGGTAGCCGACCGGCATGACATAGTGAAGCAGCAGGTCCGCGAGGAACTGCAAACCCGTGGTCGTCCACAGGGTGCGCAGCACGGCGGTATAAACCAGCAGGACGGCGGCGACATAAACGGCGACCGCCGAGCGCACGAAGGGATGCACCAGCCACTCGTCACGGCCGGCCTTGACCGCAAACGCGGTCAGCACCAGCGCAGCGAGACAGTTCGCCTGGATGGTGAAATAGGAGACATAGCGGACCAGCACCTCGGGCGAGGCGAGCTCCGGAGCGACCACCGTGACCAGGAGGATGTAGCGCAGCCCGAGCGCAAACCAGCCCACCGCAGCGAGCGCCGCGATCGCCATTCGCTTGGTCTTTGCCGATCGGCTCGTCTCGATCATCTCGGGCTTCGGTTATGCAATGTCCTAAAACGGACTGACGGAGAAATAGCGCAGCCACAGGTCAGTATAGCGGCCTTTTTCCCAGATCCGGAACATGGCCCAGTTCAGCGACTGGCGCAGCAGGTCGTTGCCCTTGCGCACCGCGATCCCGATCCCCTCGCCGAAATAACGGCTTTCCACGAACGGGCCGCCGCTGAACGCGCAGCACTCGGCGGAATCCGTGCCGTTGATCCAGAACGCCAGCGAAATCGCATCGCCGAAAATGAAGTCGACCTCGCCCCGCCGCAGCGCCAGCCGCAGCGCGTCGTCGTTGGGGAAGCCTACGATCTGCGCATCGGTGAACTGGGATTTCAGGAAGGCCTCGTGCGAGGAGCCCGCGATCGCCCCAACCTTCTTGCCCTCGAGATATTCCGGGCGAATCTCCGGCATCACCGCATCGCGCCGCGACACGAAGCGCGCCGGCGCGCGGTAATAGGGATCGCTGAAATCAACCTTGGCGCGCAGCTGCGGGGTGACCGCGAGCGAGGCGATGATGGCATCGCCGCGGTTGGTGGTCAGCGAATCCACCAGCGTTTCGAAACGGCGCATCTGGATGGTGCACGTCACCTTGATCTCCTCGCAGATCAGGCGGGCGTAATCGACGTTGAAACCGGCCGGATTGCCGTCGGGGCCGGTGAAGTTGAACGGCGGGTAGTCGGTTTCCGTCAGAAACCGGATCACCGTGAGACGGGACAGATCGGGCCGATCCGGGCGCCGCCGGGGGTCCCAGAAACTCGGCACGGCTTGCGGCGCCGCCTGCGCGCCCTGCCCTTGCTTGGGGCCCGGAACGGCTCCTGGCCCGGTCTCAGCCGGCTTGGCCGCTGGAGCCCCGGAATTGGCCTGGGCCTGCGCGGGCCCACTGCCGGCCAAGGAGACCGACAAGGTGGCTGTCAGGGCGACGGACAGGCCCGCCACCGCCGCGAACAGGGTCGCGCGGGGCCCGGACAGCAGGGCGGCAAATGGCGGAATCGGCTGTGGTCGCATGGCTTTGACGGGCTTTCGCGTGCCCGGTCTTATAGACCATTCGGCGCCGAAAAAGCCAACTTCGGGCGGCTCCCGGTGAAAACCGAAGGCGGCACGCCGGCCGCCATCCCCGCCCCGCGATCAGATGTAGCGCTTCAGATCGGCGGCCGCCTCTTCAGGCTTGCGCTTGATGTTGAAGGGGGCGACGAAACGGCCGTTGCGGTCCATCAGATAGATCAGCGCCGTGTGGTCCATAGTGTAATCGCCATCCTTCAGCGGGACCTTCTTGGCGTAGACCCGGTAGGCGGAAATCGTCTTCGCCACCGCATCCGCATCGCCGGTCAGCCCCTTGAGATGCGGATCGAAGCTCGACAGGTACTCCTTCATCGCGGCCGGGGTATCGCGCTCCGGATCGACCGAGACGAAATAGGCATTCACCTTGTCGGCGTCGGGGCCCATCGCGCGGAGCACCTCCGACATCTCGAACAGCGAGGTCGGGCAGACGTCCGGACAATGGGTGAAACCGAAGAAGATCAGGGTCGGGCGGCCTTGCAGGCTCTTCTCGGTCACGGTCTTGCCGGTCTGGTCGCTGAGCTGGAACGGCCCGCCGATCGCGGCCGGCGCCACCGCGCCATTGAGCCCGCCGACAAGCCAGAGCGTGGCCAGCAGGCCGATGGCGAGGCTCACCGCAAACGCTGCGACAACAACAAGCGGGCGTGTCTTATTCATTATGAGTCCTGACGTCCGGTCAGAAACAAGCGGCGATCCCGGCCACCAGCATCTGGAAAAACACCGTAGTGCCGTAGTGGATCCACAGCACCACCGCCGCGGCCAGCGCCAGGCCGAGCGCTCCCAGCGCCACAGCCGTGATCACCGCGGGCAACCGCCCGGGCAGTCGATTGTCGGACACGGATGTTCCCCGCGCCATCGCTCGATGCCTCCACATGTGGGTAGGGACCAGATAAGTCCGGTTCCGCCGGCAGGCAAGCGCTATCGCCCGCAGAACGATCACGTCCTGCGGAGATTAAAGACCGCTATGCGGGCCGTTTAGCGCGACTGAGTCGGATGAACCGAAGCCTGGGCATCCAGGTAGCAGGGCCGGTACATGCTGGCGAGTTGCTTGCCGCGCAGGAAGATCATCCGCGGGGTCAGCCCGCCCCGATTCGCGATCCAGCGTTTGATCGACGGCGGATACATCGAATACAGCATCTGCGTCGCTTCGGGATTGGTGATGGTGCGGCCGTTGGCGCCGAAGTCCCAGGCCGCGTGGAAGCCGAGATTGGCGCGCGACGTCACGCAGATCTTGTCGCGGGGAACGGCACCGAGAACAATGGTGCACGCCGACGCGCAAAGACCGTCGATCATGACCGATTCGCCGGAGCTTCGGAGGCCCTGATACTTGTCGACGTAGGTGCCGATACGGCCACCGCGGTCTTCCGAAATTCGCACAACCGCATGACTTGCGCCGACGCCTGCGATGAGCAGAACGACTGCGAGCAACCCCGTGACGATCTTCATTCCCCCGCCCCGTCCAACCGGAACAATCGAAATCAATCTGTCGCAAAGGTCTTTCGAACGCGGCGGTTTGTCCAGTGGCGGAAGCAGGGCGCGCTCACTTTCAAACCGGGTGTTGCCCGGAAGATGCACTGCAGGGAACGTGATCTCAAACTGAGACAAGTTCCGTCCCGACTCGTGGGTGCGGCACGACTTCGTATATTTTTCGTTGACCGGAGTTCCAGCGGCGCGTTTCAATCCTGAGCAACTGGGGGAAACAAAATGGTAGGTCAGGCTGATCTGCAGGCTGATGTCATTGTCGTGGGCGGAGGCCTCGCGGGGCTGGTGGCGGCCACGGAAATCGCCGACGCGGGCAAACGCGTCATCGTGCTCGACCAGGAAGGTGAACAGTCGCTCGGCGGCCAGGCGTTCTGGTCATTCGGCGGACTCTTCCTGGTTGATTCGCCCGAGCAGCGGCGGCTGCGAATCAAGGATTCGTTCGATCTCGCATGGCAGGACTGGTTGGGAACCGCTGGCTTCGACCGCGATGAAGACAACTGGCCGAAGCGCTGGGCGCAGGCCTATGTCAATTTTGCGGCAACCGAGAAGCGCGACTGGCTGCGCGCCATGGGTCACCGGATCTTTCCCGTGGTCGGCTGGGCGGAGCGCGGCGGCTACGATGCCATGGGACACGGCAATTCGGTGCCGCGCTTTCACGTCACCTGGGGAACCGGCCCCGGCATTATCGAACCTTTCGTGCGGCGCGCGCAGGAAGCGGCCAAAACCGGCCGCCTGATCTTCAGGTTTCGCCATCGTGTCGATGCGCTGACCGTGACCAACGGCACGGTGACCGGCGTCAGCGGCGTCGTCCTTGAGCCGACCGGGGTGGAGCGTGGGCAGACCTCGTCGCGCACGGTGATCGGCGATTTCGCCATGTCGGCGCAGGCGGTGATCGTGGCCAGCGGCGGCATCGGCGGCAACCACGATCTGGTGCGGCAGAACTGGCCGGCGCGGCTGGGCACGGCGCCCAGGCGCATGGTCGCCGGCGTACCCGCCCATGTGGACGGCCGCATGATCGGCATCACCGAAGCCGCCGGTGCGCGACTGATCAACCGCGACCGCATGTGGCACTATGTCGAGGGCATCCAGAACTGGAGCCCGATCTGGCCCAATCACGGCATCCGGATCTTGCCGGGACCCTCGTCGATGTGGTTCGACGCCAGAGGCAAGCGCCTGCCCTCGCCGCTCTATCCCGGCTACGACACGCTGGGACAGCTCGAATACATCATGAAGAGCGGCTACGATTATTCCTGGTTCATCCTGACCCAGAGCATCATCAAAAAGGAATTCGCGCTCTCCGGTTCGGAGCAAAATCCGGATCTCACCTCGAAGAGCTGGCGTCTCACCATCAAGCGCGCCACCAACAAGGGCGCTCCCGGACCGGTCGAAGCGTTCAAAAAGCACGGCGTCGATTTCATCGTGCGCGACAGCCTCGACGAGCTGGTGGCCGGCATGAACGCGCTGACCGGGGAGAACCTGCTGGTGGCCGGCGACATCCGGCAACAGATCGAGGCGCGCGACCGGGAGATGGATAACCCTTACGTCAAGGACACCCAGGTGATGGGGATCCACAACGCGCGCCGCTATCTCGGCGACAAATTGATCCGCACCGCCAAGCCGCATCGCATCCTCGATCCGGCGCACGGCCCGCTGATCGCCGTGCGGCTGAACATCCTGACGCGCAAGACCCTCGGCGGCTTCGAGACCGATCTCGACGCCCGCGCGTTCGGCGGCAACGGCCAGATCATCCCGGGGCTTTACGCTGTGGGTGAAGCCGCCGGCTTCGGCGGCGGCGGGATGCATGGCTACCGCGCGCTGGAGGGAACGTTCCTCGGCGGCTGCCTGTTTTCCGGACGCAACGCCGGCCGCGCTGCCGCGAAATCCGTTGCCTGATTCACGTTCAGGCGATGGCGGCCGATAACAGACGAGCGCTGCAAAGCCCAGGCTGCTCGAATCCAGCGCCTCTTTGTTCGGATATCGATTCCGCGCAGCAATGCATCGTTCCCTCCCCCCTTGTGGGGGAGGGTTAGGGAGGGGGGTGGTGAGTACCGGTACCCCCCTCCCCGCCCTCCCCCACAAGGGGGGAGGGAGCCGAGAATCATCATCTTGGCGTTAAGACGCACCAGTCGAGATGCGTGAATCTCGCAGACGTTTCGCCTGTCACCGGTGACAGCATCCGCATGTGCGAAAGCCTTGACCGGGTGAGACAAAACCGCACACACTCGCCGCAAACAAGCAGCTCTTCGGGGAGACTCCAGCTCATGGCGACGGCACCGACATCATCCAAGCTTGCCACGGTCCTGCGTGTGACCAGCGGCAACTTTCTTGAAATGTTCGACTTCTTCCTGTTCGGATTCTACGCCTCCCACATCGCCAAGGCGTTCTTCCCTGCCGGCAATGAAGTGACGTCGCTGCTGTTCACCTTCATGACTTTCGGGGCCGGCTTCCTGATGCGCCCGCTGGGCGCGATTTTCCTCGGCGCGTATGTCGACAAGGTCGGACGCCGCAAGGGACTGATCGTGACGCTSGCGATCATGGCCATGGGCACCATTTTGATCGCGTTCGTGCCGGGTTACGCCACCATCGGCCTGCTGGCGCCGCTGCTGGTGCTGATTGGACGGCTGCTGCAGGGCTTCTCCGCCGGCGTCGAGCTCGGCGGCGTGTCGGTCTATCTCTCGGAGATGGCGCCGCCGAACCAGAAGGGATTCTACGTCGCCTGGCAATCGGGCAGCCAGCAGGTGGCGATCATCGTCGCGGCGCTGATCGGCTACACCCTCAACAAACAGCTCGCTCCGGCCGAGATCGCGGATTGGGGCTGGCGCATCCCGTTCTTCATCGGCTCGCTGATCGTGCCCTTCATCTTCGTGATCCGGCGCTCGCTGCAGGAGACCGAGGCATTTCTCGCCCGCAAGCATCATCCGACCACCGGCGAGATCTTCCGCTCGATCGTCGAGAACTGGCAGATCGTCCTGGCCGGCATGCTGCTCGTGGTCATGACCACCGTGTCGTTCTACCTGATCACGGTCTACACGCCGACCTTCGGCAAGAACGTGCTGAAGCTGACCGAGGTGGATGCGCTGATCGTCACCTTCTGCGTCGGCGTCTCCAACCTGTTCTGGCTGCCGGTGATGGGCGCGGTGTCGGACCGGATCGGACGGCGTCCGATCCTGCTCGGCCTCACCATCCTCACCATCCTGACCGCCTATCCGGCGATGTCGTGGCTGACCAGTGCGCCATCGTTCCAGCGCATGCTGATCGTGGAGCTGTGGCTGTCCTTCCTGTACGGCGGCTACAACGGCGCCATGGTGGTGGCGCTGACCGAGGTCGTCCCCGCCAGCGTGCGCACCGTGGGCTTCTCACTGGCCTACAGCCTGGCCACCGCGCTGTTCGGCGGCTTCACACCGGCGGTGTCGACGGCGCTGATCGACATGACCGGCAACAAGGCGGCCCCGGCGCTCTGGATGACCTTCGCGGCAGTGTGCGGCCTTGTGGCGACCCTGATGATCTATGGCCGCGGCGAATCCAACCGTGTGATGGCGGCCGCTGCCGGATAGCCTGAAGTCGCCGATGCGCGGCGCCACTCTGCTGCTCGGCCTTGCGCTCGCCGGCCTGATCGCCGGGCCGGCCCGCGCAAGCGACGAGACGATCACCGTCAACGGCGTCGAGCGAACCTACATCCTCGAGGTGCCGGCGCGTCGCCCGGCCCCGGTCGTGATCGTCCTGCACGGCAATACCCAGCAGGGCGTCGACATGACGACCCGCACCTCATGGCCGGCAGTCGGCCAGCGCGAACAGCTCGCGATGGTCTATCCCGACGGCCTCAACAAGGCCTGGGCCGACTTCCGCAGCGATGCCCGTCGCGCCGGCTTCACGCCGCCTCCCGGCACCGACGACGTCGCCTTTCTGGCCGCACTGATCGACAAATTGGTCGCCTCCGGCGTCGCCGATCCCAAACGGATCTATCTCACCGGCCTGTCCAACGGCGGCGCGATGACCATGACCATGGTCTGTGCCCGCGCCGAGATGCTGGCGGCCGCCGCCAGCGTGATCTTCAGCCTGACCGATATCGCTGAGGACACCTGCCATCCATCGCGCCCGGTGCCGCTGCTGCTGATGAACGGCACCGACGATCCGCTGATTCCCTATGAGGGCGGCAAGGGCAGCAGCGACCTGGCGGTGGGCGGCTTCTGGTCCACAATCAGGACCTTCGACTTCTGGAAAGCAGTCAATGGCTGTGATCCGGCGCCGGTCGCTGCCGTTGATCTTCCGGATCGCGATCCCAAAGACAGCTCGACGGTGTCGCGCCTTGATGCGCACTGCCCGACCGGGCGCGACGTGGTGCTCTATCGCATCAATGGCGGCGGCCACCGGTTTCCCAGCTTCATGTCGGACGCCGGCCTGCCGCGGCTGGTGAACGGCATGCTCGGTCCGCAGAACCATGATATCGATGGGCCCGAGGTGGTCTGGGCGTTCTTTCGGAAATTTACACGGCCGTAAGACTGCGAGTGCCTCGAACAGGATGAATTGAGGTTGAATCAACTCCGTCATCCTGAGGTGGCCATTCGCAGAATGGCCACCTCAGGATGACGGATCACATCGAGCGAACCTTATCTCGTCCCGCCCAACGCACCTGACGGAACGGCAGCGCCGGCCCATCGAGCTTGCGCAGGCCCGGCTCGCGGCGCTCCAGCCACCAGCCGTATTGCTTCGGCCATGCGTCGAACGCGCCGTCGGTTTTTCCCGATAGCGCCAGTTCCGCATGCAGCGGCCAGTTCGGATCGAACAGCGCCTCGCGGCCGACGGCGACGATGTCGGCATGGCCGTGGACCAGAATATCCTCGGCCTGCTGCGGATGCAGGACGAGGCCAACCGCCATGGTGGCGATGCCGGCCTGCTTGCGGATTTCGGCTGCGAACGGCACCTGGAAACCATAGCCACGGGGAATGCGCGCCGCGGTCGCCGAACCCATCAGGCCGCCGGACGAGCAATCGATCATGTCGACGCCACGCGCCTTGGCTTCGCGGGCGAAGGCGATGGAATCCTCCAGCGTCAATCCACCGTCGATGCCATCGACCGACGAGACGCGCACCAGCAGCGGCAGATGATCGGGCCAGACCTCGCGCACCGTTTCGATGATCTCGAGCGGAAAGCGCATCCGTCCCGCGCGATCGCCGCCATAGGCGTCGGTGCGGTGATTGGACAGTGGCGACAGGAATTCGTGCAGCAGATAACCGTGGGCGCAATGCAGCTCCAGCAGTTCGAACCCCGCGGCCGCGGAGCGCAACGCCGCGACACGCCAGCTTTCACGCAGCGCCTTCAGTTCGCCTTCGTCGAGTTCATGCGGCAGCAGCCAGCCTTCATCCATGGCGATCGGGCTCGGCGCCACGATCTCCCACGGCAGATCGCCCCGCGCATGGTCGTCCGCCGTCAGGGCCGCGTTGCCGTACCACGGACGCTGCATGCTGGCCTTGCGGCCGGCGTGCGCCAGCTGAATAGCCGGCACCGCGCCGTTGTTGCGCAGGAACGTGGCGATGCGCGCCAGCGGCGCCACCTGGCCGTCGTGCCAGATGCCGAGATCGCCATGGGTGATGCGCCCTTCCGCCACCACCGCGGCGGCTTCGGTCATCACAATCCCGGCGCCGCCCTGGGCGAACTTGCCGAGATGCACCAGGTGCCAGTCGTCGGCCATGCCCTCGGTTGCCGAGTACTGGCACATCGGCGAGATGATCAGACGATTCCTCGACGTGACATTGCGCAGCGTGATCGGCGTGAACAAAGCGGGGTGCGGCATGTGGGGGACCATCTGCGGGTTGGGCCGAGCGATATCAATGCTATGACGCAAGGATATGACGCCAAGACTACCGTTGCGCGCAAGCGACGAATCCGCGCGGCACCCCTGCGACGCAATGCCCTTGCGCCGCGATGAAGCGCGGCAACCCGAACCGCAGCGCGCGGATCAGGTCTTGAGCCGATAGCCGGTCTTGAAGATCCACCAGATCGCAATCAGGCACAGCGCCAGGAAGCCCGCGGCGACCCCGGCGCTGATCGCCACATGCACATCGGCGATGCTGTAGAAGCTCCAGCGGAAGCCGCTGATCAGGTAGACCAGCGGGTTGAACAGCGAGATTGTCTGCCACATCGGCGGCAGCACGTTCACGGAATAGAAGGTGCCCCCCAGGAACGTCAGCGGCGTCACCACCAGCAGCGGAATCACCTGCAACTGCTCGAAGCCCTGAGCCCAGATACCGATGATGAAGCCGAGCAGGCTGAACGACACCGCCGTCAGCACCAGGAATGTGAGCATCCAGAACGGGTGATCGATGCGCAGGTCGACGAACAGCGCCGCGGTGACCAGCACGATCAATCCGAGGATGATCGATTTCGACGCCGCCGCGCCGACATAACCGATCACCACCTCGAGGTAGGAAATCGGCGCCGACAACAGTTCGTAGATCGTTCCGGTGAATTTCGGGAAATAGATGCCGAACGAAGCGTTGGACACGCTCTGCGTCAGCAGCATCAGCATGATCAGGCCGGGAACGATGAACTCGCCATAGCTGACGCCCTGGATTTCCGTGATGCGCGAGCCGATCGCGGCGCCGAACACGATGAAATACAGCGAGGTGGACAGCACCGGAGAGACGATGCTCTGGAACACCGTGCGCTTGGTGCGCGCCATCTCGAACTTGTAGATGGCATAGACGCCGTGAAGGTTCATTTTCCCTTCCTCACCAAACCAACAAAAATGTCCTCGAGCGAGCTTTCGCTGGTCCGCAAATCCTTGAGCGTCATCCCCGCCTGCCGCAGATCGCTCAGCAGCGAGGTGATTCCCGTCCGCTCCGCATGGGTGTCGTAGGTATAAACCACCTCGTGGCCGTCCGCGCCGATGGTCAGTCCGTAAGGCGCCAGCACGGCCGGAATGGCGTCGACCGGCGACTGCAGGTGCAGCGTCAGCTGCTTCTGGCCGAGCTCGCGCATCAGCTCGGCCTTCTCCTCGACCAGGATGATCTCGCCCTTGCTGATGATGCCGATGCGGTCGGCCATCTGCTCGGCTTCCTCGATATAGTGCGTGGTCAGGATGATGGTCACACCGTTGTCGCGGAGCGTACGGACCACCTCCCACATGCCCTTGCGCAGTTCGACGTCGACGCCAGCGGTCGGCTCATCGAGGAACAGCACGGAGGGCTGGTGCGACAGCGCTTTCGCGATCAGCACACGCCGCTTCATGCCGCCGGACAACTGCATCAGCATGCTGTCCTTCTTGTCCCACAGCGACAACGACTTGAGCACACGCTCGATATGGGCGGGATCGGGCGGCTTGCCGAACAGGCCGCGGCTGAAGGAGACCGTCGCCCAGACCGTCTCGAACGCATCGGTGGTCAGCTCCTGCGGCACCAGGCCGATCAGCGAACGCGCCGCGCGATAATCCGTGATGATGTCATGACCGTCGACCCGCACCGTGCCGGCTGACGGATTGACGATGCCGCAGATGATGCTGATCAGCGTGGTCTTGCCCGCGCCATTAGGGCCGAGCAGCGCGAAGATCTCGCCGCGCCGGATGTCGAGGTTGATGTTCTTCAGGGCCTGGAACCCGGATCCATAAACCTTGGACAGGTTCGAGACGGAGATAATCGGCTGCATGGGACGAATGCGTTCTGCGACGACGGGTGATGAAAATCGAACCCGTGACATACAGCCTGGATAACCGATTGGCCAGCCCTTGCCCCGGCCGCAGCGCAACACCATATATTCGATCAATATCGCTCCGCGTCGCGAGGCGGGATAGTGATCCTCAAATCCATCCGCTTAATTCACGACGAACAACGGCCTCGATAACTCGCATTCCGCCATCAGTATCATTGAGGCAATCGATCCTGGCGAACGACTGACCTCCGCCCGCCAGAAAATGGTTTTTGTTCTCGCCGCCGATCTCCTCAATGGTTTCAAGGCAGTCGGCAGAAAAACCCGGAGTTATCACCGCGATGCGTTTGACGCCATTCGCAGCGAGCTGCTTGATGGTTTCGTCCGTATACGGCTTCAACCACTCCGCGCGGCCAAATCGCGATTGAAATGTCAAGAACAAGCGATCGCCGGCCGATCCAAGGCGGCGTCGCATGAGATCGGCGGTCCTGTGACACTGGTCAAAGTAAGGATCTCCCTTGATCAGGGTTTCGAGGGGCATGCCGTGGAATGACACAATGATCGCCTCTGGCTCGAAATCGATCTTCGCCAGCCCCCGCGCTGCCGAGCGCACGATCTCGTCGATATAGGCGCTATCGTCATAGTAAGGCGCCGCCACGCGCAAGGTCGGTTGCCTGCGCATCGTCGACAGCACCCTGAAGATCGCGTCGCAGGCCGTTGCGGTCGTTGCCGCGGAGTACTGCGGATACAACGGCACGAACAGAATTCGACCGCATCCCTGCGCAGCCAGTCTCTCCAACGCCGCCTCGAGCGACGGATTCCCATAGCGCATGCCCCAGTCGACCACGACCTCCGCCCAGATCTCGCCCAAGAGGCCATTCTGAATTGATCTCTCGAGCTTCTGCGCCTGCGAACGGAGAATCGTCTTCAGCGGGCTTTCATCGCGATCGCGATTCCAGATCGTCGCATAGTCCCTGCGTTTCGAATGCGGCCTCGTTGTCAGGATGAGTCCGTTAAGAACAAAGAACCACCGCAGCCGGGGCACCTCGATCACGCGTCGGTCGGACAAAAACTCGGCGAGGTATCGGCGTACGGACCAGTAGTCCGTCCCGTCCGGGGTCCCGAGATTGCTCAAGAGAACTCCGATCTTCGGCGAGGCAACGACCTGAACGGCTTTGCCTTGCGTCAAATCAAACTTGCTCGGCTTGCCAGTGTCGAAGTTTACGATGTTCATGTGCAGCCTCGCGGGACTCGCGGTGCAAAGCCAAGGCCGGAAACGTGTGCGGCAAAGAGACTTCGCCGCACGCCGTTGCGCCCTATCGCAATTTTTCCGAAGCGAGTTTTGCCAAGGCCTCGGCCACGCCGGCGCCGTACGCCGGATCGGCCTTGGTGCAGTTGGCGATGTGACGCTCCTGAATATGGACAGCCGCGCCACCGACTGCACGCGCGGTGTTGTCGAACAAGGTCTGCTTCTGTTCAGGACTCATCTTCCGGAAGAGATTGCCCGGTTGCAGATAGTGATCATCGTCGATGCGGTGATCCCAGTGGGCAGCCGCACCGTCGATCTCGAGCGGGGGCTCATTGAGGCTCGGCTGGTCCGTCCACTCGCCACGGCTGTTGGGCCAGTACGTGGGCGTGCGACCGAGATTACCGTCCGTGCGCATCGCGCCATCGCGGTGATAGCTGTGGTACGGACACTTGGGCGCGTTGACCGGGATGTGGTGATGATTGACCCCGAGCCGATAGCGCTGCGCGTCGCCGTACGAAAATAGCCGCGCCTGCAGCATTTTGTCGGGCGAGAAGCTGATGCCCGGCACGATGTTGGCCGGCGAGAACGCAGCCTGTTCAACCTCGGCAAAGACGTTTTCCGGGTTGCGGTTCAGTTCGAAGTAACCGACCTCGATCAGGGGGAAATCGGCCTTCGGCCAGATCTTGGTCAGGTCGAACGGATTGAACGGGAAGGCCTTGGCTTGTTCATCCGTCATCACCTGGATGAAAAGCGTCCAGCGCGGGAATTCGCCGTGCTCGATGCTTTCGAAGAGGTCGCGCTGATGGGTCTCGCGATCCCTGCCGACCAGGGTCTCCGCCTCGCCGTCCGTGAGATTTGCGATGCCCTGCTGGGTGCGGAAGTGGAACTTCACCCATGTCCGCTCATTCGCCGCGTTGATGAAGCTGTAGGTGTGGCTGCCAAAGCCATGCATGTGCCGATAGCTTCTGGGGATGCCACGCTCGCTCATGACGATCGTGACCTGGTGAAGGGCTTCCGGCAGCAGTGTCCAGAAGTCCCAATTATTGTCCGCGCTACGCATGCCGGTGCGCGGATCACGTTTGATCGCGTGGTTGAGGTCGGGGAAACGCAGCGGATCACGGAAGAAGAACACGGGCGTGTTGTTACCCACCACATCCCAGTTACCTTCTTCGGTGTAGAACTTCAGCGCAAAGCCACGGATATCGCGCTCGGCATCCGCCGCGCCCCGCTCGCCGGCAACGGTCGAGAAGCGAGCAAACATCGGGGTTTGCGTGCCGATCTCGGCAAAGATCCTCGCCTTGGTGTAGCGCGTGATGTCGTGGGTCACAGTGAATGTACCGTGCGCACCCGAGCCCTTGGCGTGCATGCGCCGCTCGGGAATCACCTCGCGATCGAAGTGCGCGAGCTTTTCGATCAGCCAGATATCCTGCAGCAGTGCCGGCCCGCGCGGTCCGGCGGTCTGGATATTCACATTGTCGCCAACGGGGGTGCCGGATGCATGCGTGAGCAGCGGGCGCTTGGTCTGTTCGTTCATCGCTCTCTCCTTGGAGGGGGTGAACGGACCCTGTCATGTCCCTTTAATTAGAAGAATTATAAGAATTCTATCGAATTCATAGGCAACGCCTCATAATATAACGACCTGTGAATGGGCAAGATCAGAGGACCCCTCGGGATGAACTTCAGCGGCCTGTCCTTGCGTGACCTCGAATATGTCCTCGCGGTTGCGGACCACGGCAGCTTTGTGCGCGCAGCGGAGCATTGCCGGGTGGCACAGCCATCCCTGTCAGCACAGGTTCGCAAGCTGGAGTCCTCGATCGGGATCGTTGTTTTCGAGCGCACAACGCGGAAGGTGCTGGTGACGGCAGACGGACGGGCTTTTATCGACCAGGCCCGTCGCGTGCTGGCCGAGGCCGACCTTCTTTTCGCAATCGCCCGGCGGTCGGACATTCCGTTTGGGGGATCGCTGCGCCTGGCGGCCATCTCGACCCTTGGCCCCTATCTGTTTCCGAGGATCCTGCCCCAGCTGCGCGCGGAATATCCCAAACTCGGCCTCATCCTTCGCGAGGGTCTCACCGAGAATCTCCTCGCGAAGCTCACCGACGGTGCCGTCGATGCGATCTTGCTGTCATTACCGCAGGCCGATCCAGCCATTTCGACAGCTTCGATCTTTACCGAACCATTCCTGCTGGCCTGCCCCAAAGGACATCCGGCGACCCGGAAGAACGGACCAAGCTGGGACGGGCTCGACGCCAAAGAGCGGCTGCTGCTTGAAGAAGGCCATTGCCTCCGGGAACAGGCACTGGCGGCTTGCGCGACCAGCAGTCCCAGTCATCGCCACGGAACCAGCCTCGAGACATTGAAGTACATGGTCGCTGCCGGCGAGGGATGCACTCTTGTTCCCGTTCTTGCTGCAGGATCGAGGGATGCCGCCGTTTATCGTCGCCTTCCATCCCCCATCTATTCACGCACCATCGGGTTGGCCTGGCGCAGGAGCGATCCGCGCCGCGCGGAATTCTTGACCCTCGTTGATCAACTCCGAAACATCACCCGGGCCCTCGACGCCGATCTGAAACCGATGGCCTGATGACGATCGGTACGCGCGTCGACGCCGATCGTTATGCCGTGGTCGCGAGGCCGCCGTCGACCGGGATCACCGCACCGCAGACGAAACCGCTCGCTCTTGAGGCGAGATAAAGCGCGATGCCGGCGAGATCGTCCGGATTGCCCATCCGTTTCATCGGCGCATTGGCGACCACCTCATGCGCGCCCTCCTCCTCGATCGCCGCCGTCATCTTGGACGGAAAGTACCCGGGCGCGATGGCGTTGACGGCGATATGCTTGGGCGCCAGGAACTTGGCCATGATGCGGGTGAGATGATTCACCCCCGCCTTGGACGCCGCGTAGGAATAAGCCTCGAGATGCGAGGTGCGGATGCCTTCGATCGAGCCGATGTTGATCACACGCGCATAGGACTCCGGCGACCCGGCGGCTTCCAGCAGATCGAGCAGGCGCTGGGTCAGGAAGAACACCGACTTCACGTTCAGATCCATCACCTTGTCCCAGCCGTTCTCGGGGAATTCGGCGAAGCTCGCGCCCCAGCTCGCACCGGCATTGTTGACGAGGATGTCGAGCCGCTTCTCCCGCTTGCGCAATTCATCGGCGAGGCGATCGATCTCCTCCATGCGCGACAGGTCGGCGGGAATGGCGATGCATTCACCGATCTTCGACAATTCACTCGCCAGCGCCTCGCAGGCATCGGCCTTGCGCGCGGTGATGTAGACCTTGGCGCCGTTTTCCACGTAGGCGCGCGCCATCATCTCGCCAAGGCCGCGGCTCCCGCCGGTCACCAGCGCCACCTTGCCGCGCACCGAGAACAGCTGTTCGATTTTCATGGGTCTCTCCTGGGAATTTTGACGCTGCTCAACCGATCGCGCCATTGGCGCGCATTTGCGCAATCGCCGCCGCATCGAAGCCGGCCTCCCGCAACACCTCGTCGGTGTGCTGGCCGACCGACGGCGGCAGCCGCGGCTGGACTTTCTCGCTGCCGCGCAGCGCCACCGGCGTATTGATGGTCAGCGTGTCGCTGCCGGCGAAGGGAATCAGCACGTCGTTATCGAGCAGTTGCTGGTCGGTCGGGATATCGGCCGGCGTGGCCACCACATCGAACACGATGCCGCGTGCGGTCAGTTCCTTGCGCCAGTGGGCACGATCGCGTTTGGCGAATTCGATGTCCAGCAATGCGATCAGTTCGCGCGAGCGCGACAGCCGGTCCGCCTTTTTGGCGAAACGCGGGTCTTCGATCAGGTCGGCACGCTCCAGGCACTGGGCGAACTCCGGCCACTGCTTCTCCTCGTTGAGAATGGTCAGGATCAGCCACAGACCGTCGCGGCAGCAATAATAATTGGTCAGCGCGTTGAAGGCCTCCTCGCGCGGGGGGCGATCGGTGAAGGTGGCGCCGCACAGCGCCGCCTGCGCGGTATAGCCATTGGCCCACAGCCCGTTGCCGACCAGCGACGAGGTCACCTCTGTGCCCTTGCCCGTGGTCTGGCGCTGATACAGCGCCATCACGATGCCGGAATACAGCGCGAACGCCGAGGAGTGATCGCCCATGCCGTTGGCGGGGCGCACCGGCACGGCGGCCGACGATGCCCGCACCGTGTCCATCAACCCCGAGCGCGCCCACCAGGCTGTCACGTCGAAGCCGGGCTTGCTGGCTTCCGCGCCGTTCTCGCCATAACCGGAGAACGACGCATAGATCAGCCGATCGTTCAGCGGCGCCAGCGCCTCATAGGTGATGCCGAGCTTGCGGCGCACCGCGGCGGGATAGTTGGTGATGAAGATATCGACCTGCGACGCCAGCCGCTGGATCGCGGCCTTGCCGTCCGGCTTGGAGAGATCGATCGCGAGGCTGCGCTTGTTGCGCGAGCCGATCATCCAGGCGTAGTTCTGGTCGCTGCGCGGATGCCCCGGCAGCTTGGTGAGCTGGCGATAGGGATCCCCGGTGCCAGGCGGTTCAATCTTGATCACGTCGGCGCCGAAATCCGACAGAATGGTGGCGGCAGCCGGCGCCGCGATGAAGCTGCCACAATCCAGCACCTTCAGGCCGTCGAAGATATGTCCCATCGGAATCTCCCTGTGGCACGCGATCGCATTGCGCCGCTCGCGCGTCTTGTTATGTCGTCTTCAACGCCTTCAGCGCGCGGATGATGGCGATCTGCTTGTCGTCGCGTTCGTTTTCGAGCTGCTCCATCGGCACTGCGGCAAACGACGCATCCGCCTGGGCGATGATCTTCTGCTGCGCCTCCTGATCGAGCGACACCGGCGCCATGTTCTTCCAGGCGTTGTCGAGGCCGGCCCCGAACTGCTTGAAGAACGACTGGAAGCCGCCGGGGCCGCCGCCGAGATGGAATGACCGGAACGGGCCGTCCGCCGCCCATCGCAGCCCGATGGAGCTCGTGACCACATCGTCGAGTTCATCGACCGTGACGACGCCCTCGATGACCAGATAACAACACTCGCGGAAGATCGCGCGCTGCAGGCGATTGGCGACGAAGCCTGGCATCTCCTTGCGCAGCACCCGCGGCACCTTGCCGAGCGCGCTGTAGAACGCCACCGCATCATCGACCGCGTTCGGATCGGTCTTCTCGCCCGGCACCACCTCGACCAGTGGGATCAGGTGTGGCGGATTGAAGGGGTGCCCGACCAGCAGCCGCTGCGGATGCGCCATGTCGCGGGCCTGCTCGGTGGCGGTCTTGGCCGAGCTGGACGACAGCAACAGCGTGTTCGCACCGACCACACGACTGATGCGGGCCCACAGCTCCTGCTTGAACTCGATGCGTTCGGGCCCATTTTCCTGCACCAGCGGCACGCCCTCGACCGCTTTCTCCAGATCCGCCTCGAAACGCAGCTTTTTGGTCAGGTTGTCGGTCGGCAATCCCAGCGCTTCCAGGGTGCGCAGGCTGCCCTTGATGTAGTCGTGGACAATGCCCTCCACATCCGGGCGCGGATCGTTGACCACGACCTCGAGACCATGGGCAAGAAACAGCGCCGTCCAGGATGCGCCGATGACGCCGGCGCCGATCACCGCGGCCTTGGGGTAACGCTGCAACACACCGGCATTCGGAGCTGCTGTCATGACGGACTGCCTATTTCTTTGCTGATTGGGGTTCGCTGTCGGTCAGGTAGTCATAGATCACGGTGGCCGGAGACAGTGTCAGGTCGGTCAGGATGTGGGTCGCGGAAATGATTTCGCGCACCGGAAGATCCGCCAGCGGCGCCAGCACATGCTCGAACAGTTGCAGCCGTGCCGGCCCCCGCCATGCGCCCTTGACGGTGATGTTGGAGATTTCGGTGCGGACCAGTTCGCAGATCCGCGGGCGCTTTTCATAGCCCGGCAGGATCTTCAGCATGAAGGTCGGTACGCAGATTTCCGCACGGGCCTTCTCGAAGTCGAGCGGCTTGTGCTTGTAGCCCATGGTGGCGGACGCCACCCGCAACGAACCATAATCCAGCGTGCCAACCAGGGTGTCAGAATCGACGAACAGCCTGGCTGAGCCGAGTTTCTTCGGAAACGCACTGAGCTCACGACCCGCGGCAATCGCCGGCAGATTGTCGAGATACATACCGATGATGTACTCGCCGATCTCCTCCTTGTGGCGCACGACGGCGGCCTGCCCGCATTCCACATAAGATCCGTAACCCGTGGTATCAGGCATGTTCATCACCTCGAAGCGAACCAATGGTTCGTCGATCTCCAGCGGTTCCGGCACCAGCTTGGCGAGCGCTTCACGATCGGTGCGATAGGTGATGTTGAGATATTCGCGGGACGTGAACCGATGCGGGCCGGGAACGAAAGCCGGTGCGCCGGTCGGTGTGGTGTATTGCTTGAGGACGTCTTCTTTTTTCATTGTGAGGCCCGGGTTCGAGAGTGGAAAGCAGGCTCAGGCGAAACGAACCTGCCGCGGACGGCAGGCGACGCATTTGGGGCGAAGCGCTGGCGGACTCATCAGCCGTCACGCGCCATCGACACTAGTTGCCCGCCAGCATCTTCTTTGAGACGGTGGCCAGAAGCAACGCCGCAGCGAGCAAGAGGCCACACGCCATGATGTACAGGCTATGGGTGAACTCGCCGGTGACCGCCTTGAAATAGGCCACCATGGACGGCGCGACCGCACCTGCGGTGACGCCGATGGTGCTGATCATGGCGATGCCGGCGGCTGCCGCCGATTTGTTCAGCAGCGTTCCGGGAATGGTCCAGAAGATCGGCACGCAGCTGGCAATACCGGCGTGGCCGACCGCGAGGCACAGCACCGCAGCGACCGGATTGTGCATGAACAGCGTGGTGGCGGACAGACCGAGCGCGCCGATGCATGCTGCGGCCGCGAAATGCCAGCGCCGTTCCATGGTTTTGTCGGAATGGCGCCCGAGCAGGATCATGGCCACGATCGACACCACCGGCGGAATTGCGGAGGCAAAGCCAATTTCGAGATAACCGAGACCCATGCCCTTCAGGATGGTCGGTTGCCAGAAGGCCAGCGCAAACGAGCCGACCAGGCAGAGGAAGTAGATCACGCCCAGCACCCAGACCCGCCAGTCGCCGATGGCCTGGCCGAAAGTGTGGTGGTGTCCGGCATCATGCGCCGCACCATCCTGTTGCAACGCGTGTGTGATGGCTTGCTTTTCCGACGACGACAGCCACTTGGCGTCTTCGGGACGGTCATCAAGATAGAGATAACACACGATGCCCAGCGCAGCGCTGGGGATGCCCTCGACCAGGAACAGCCATTGCCAGCCGCGCAATCCGGCGGCGCCATCCAGATAGGCCAGCACCAGGCCGGCGAGCGGACCCGAGATCATCGGCCCGGTGACAAAGGCGGCAATGAACAAGGCTGTCACTTGCGCGCGCCGGTGTGACGGATACCACAGCGTGAAATAATACAGCACGCCCGGCACGAAGCCGGCCTCGAAGGCACCGAGCACGAAGCGCAGGACATAGAACTGCGTCGCGGTGGACACGAACATCATGCAGGCGGAGGCCAGCCCCCACAGCAGCATGATCCGCAGCATGGTGGTGCGGGCCCCCCATCTCGCCAGCAGCATGTTGCTGGGCACTTCGGACAGTGCATAGCTGATGAAGAACACGCCCGCGCCGAAACCGAACACCGCATCGCTGAAGGCCAACTGGTCCTTCATCTGCAACTGGGCGAACCCGATGTTGGTCCGGTCCATGTAATTGAAGAGGTAACAGACAAACAGCAACGGCAGGATGCGCCAGGTGATCTTGCTGTAGAGATCGTCAGCGTCGCCGGCCCGGCCCGGATGGGTGGCGACGTCAGCCGCGTCTGCGATTGAACTCATGGTCTTCCTCCCCCGCTTCCATGTCGGCGGCCATGATCGCGCGCCGTAAACTGCAAAGTGGCATCGACCTGTTCCGGGCGCCGCACGGGCACCCGGTCTCGTTCATCTGCGTGCGGTTACTTCCGTTCGATCGCCGCCCGCGCCTCGGCAACGCTTTCCTTCATGCGCTCCATGATGATGGCGGATGCGGCGGTGCCGGACTTCTGGATCAGTTCGGCAATGTCGCGCATGTTGGCGATCGCCGCTTCGAACACCCGCCGTGAGAGTTCGGCCTGCTTGGCGAGGATGTCCTGCGGATTGCCCTGCGGTTTGAAGTCGGCGATCAGCGCTTGCGTCTCGCGCATCACATTGGCGGCGATTTCCTGCTGCTTCGCGGCAATCGACCGGCCGCCTTCCGAGAGCGCGGCGGCCGACTTGGTGATGGCCTCGATGTTCTTGCGATGCGCCGTGGTCAAGGCTTCGAAATCAATCTGCGGCAGCTTCATCTGCTTGCCCCAGTCGGTGAACATGTCGGTGATGGTCTTGTCGGGCTTGTCCGTCATCTCGTCCTCCCAGCGTTGTCGTGTCGTTATATTTTTGATTGCGTCATCATAGGGCGATCATTCTCGGTTAATCAAGCAACTGATCGATTAAAGATCCACTTGCCGACGGCCTCGTTCCCTCCCCCCTTGTGGGGGAGGGTTAGGGAGGGGGGTAACGGCAATCCGCAGCGCATCAGATTAAACGTCGTCGTTGCTTCACGACGTCAGAATACTGGGTACCCCCCTCCCCAGCCCTCCCCCACAAGGGGGGAGGGAGCCGAAAATCATCACCTCGGTATCAAGCCGCACCGAGCGAGATTATGAATCCGACACCCGCAAGCGGGGCGAGGGAGAAGTCACCGCCTTTAGCCGTCGCCGTATTTCGCCCGCAACGCTTTCTTGTCGATCTTGCCGACGCTGGTCTTGTCGAGAGCATCAACGAACAGGATCTTGTGCGGAATCGCGAACTTTGAAATCACGCCCTTGTCGGCGAACGTCTTGACATGCGCCTGCACGGCGTCGGCACCGACGGTGTCAGCCGTCTTCGTCGAAGCGACCAGGATGGCCAGCGGGCGCTCGCCCCACTTGGGATCGGAGATGCCGATAATGGCGGCTTCACTCAGCTGCGGCATCTGCAGCAGGATATCCTCGATCTCGATCGACGACACCCACTCGCCGCCGGTCTTGATCACGTCCTTGATCCGATCGGTGATCTGGACCACGCCGTGCTCGGTCATGGTGCCGATATCGCCGGTGTGCAGATAGCCGCCTTCCCACAGCTTTTCCGACGCCGCGGGATTGTCGAGATAACCCATGGTCAGCCATGGCGCGCGGACCACGATTTCGCCCGCGGTGCGGCCGTCGTGCGGGAGGTCCTTCATGTGCCCGTCGACGATGCGGAAGTCGACCAGCGGCACCGGCGTTCCGGTCTTGGTGCGCAGTTCGGCCTCGGCGTCGAGATCGCCCGTGAGTTCATGCGCCTTCAACTGCGCAATGGTCAGGATCGGGCCGGACTCCGACATGCCGTAGCCGGCGAAGATGTCGATGCCGCGTTCCATCGCCGCCTTGGCCAGCGCCTTGGTCAGCGCCGCACCGCCGATCACCATTTTCAATTTCGAGAGATCGACATCTCGGCTGTTGGGCGCCGACAGCAGCATCTGCAGGATAGTGGGTACGCAGTGGCTGAAGGTGACCCCTTCGGTCTTGATCAGGTTGAGCAGATGCTCTGGCTGGTAGCGCCCCGGATACACCTGCTTCACCCCGGCGGCCGTGGCGGCATAGGGCAACCCCCAGCCATGGACGTGGAACATCGGCGTAATCGGCATGTAGACGTCACCGCGGTGGAAGCGGCCCTGGCTTGCCGGCGATCCGAAGCCGATGAGATCGACCAGGGTGTGCAGCACCAGCTGGCGATGGCTGAAATAAACGCCCTTCGGCACCCCCGTGGTGCCGGTGGTATAGAACATGGTCGCGCGGGTGTTTTCATCGAAGTCCGGAAACTCATAGTCCGGCGAGGCAGCGGCCAGCAGGTCCTCGTAGCGGCCCGCGGCCTTGACGCCGTCGGGCACCACACCGTCGTCCGACATCAGAACGATGCGTTCGACCGACTCCAGCTTGTCGCGCAACTGCTCGACCAGGGGCAGGAATTCGACATTCACCAGCAGCAGCTTGGGCCGCGCATGGTTGAGTGTGAACAGCACCTGCTCGGGCGACAGGCGGACATTCACGGTTTGCAATGTCGCGCCCATCATCGGAACGGCGAAATAGCATTCAAGATAGCGATGGCTGTCCCAGTCCAGCACGCCCACGACATCGCCGCGGGACACGCCCTGCGCCGACAACGCGCTGGCAAGACGCCCGATCCGTGTCCGCAAGTCACGGTACGTGTAGCGGCTGACGTCGCGATAGACGATTTCCTGGTCGGCCGCCTGGGTGAGCGGCCCATGCAGCAGATGCTTGATCAGCAGGGGATAGTGATAGGCCGAGGGGGTGACCTCGATCGCAAAATCCGACATCGCTTCCTCCGTTGCCGCCGGCAGCTCGTTGGTCGCCGGTCGTCGTGAGCTCGCGGATTCTTCGGACCCGTCAGGCTCCTTTCCGGAAGCATGATCCTTCGGACCACCAGTGTCCACACCATGATTCCGCCGATAGCAGTTTCCGTCCGTTACGCTCAGCGGCCCGCAAATGCTGCGGCGCGGCGATCACGGCGCGGTTTCTTAATCTATCGCGCGCTTGATTAATTGGCAAGGAAGCCACGATCCCGCAGACCGCCGCCCATGCAGCGATACGGCCTTGCTGTCCAAGGATATTCGACGCGCAGCGCGATCAGCGCGGCTTGCGTGGCGTGGGCTTCGACGGCTTCGGCGCCGCGCCGCGCGCCATCAATGCGATCTGCCGGCCGACCTGCTCGACGCTGAGGCGGCCGTCGGCGCTGTACCAGAACACGGTCCAGTTCATGGCGCCCAGCAGCGACAGCCGGAACGCATGCCGGTCGCAGTCCGCCGGCAGCGGCAGCTCGTCGATCAACCCGGCAAAGATCTGTTCGTAGTCGTCGCGCTGGCGGACCAGTTTCTTGGCACCGGGCAGCTTGTAATAATAGTAGCGCGGCGGCGTCAGGATGGCGCGGGTCACGCTGCCGCCGAGCAGCACTTTGCAATGCGCGACAATGGCCTCCTCGAGCCGCTGCCACGGATCCGAGAGATCGACGATCGCCGCCTCGACCTCGCGCCGCATCGCCGTCAGGCTTTCCTGATGCACGGTGAAGAGCAGGTCTTCCTTGGAGGGAAAATGATAATAGAGCGAGCCGGACAGCACGCCCGACGCCGCGGCGATGTCGCGAATCGAGGTGCCTTCGAAGCCGCGGCTGGCGAACAATTCGGACGCTGCGGCAATGATCTGCTTGCGGCGGTCAGGCCCGCGCCGAAGCTTCTTCGGCGCCTTTTTCGGCAGACTTTTGCGTACGCCAGCGCCGCGTTTGGGCATCGTCATTCTTGAAGCGCCGCTTTGCTTGAGGTCGGTTGTTATAGAATTCGAATGCAGGTGGTTCAAGTCAGCCGAGCCTGATGGCGCCGGGCGATTGCTCAATCGGTGGAGAACCCGAACGGAACGCTCAGCCGCCTGAAATCGTCGGGAAGAAGCTCGCGGCCGATCGGAAGCTGCGACCGCGCCGCGCATCTCGGGCGATGGCAGACGCGGCATGCGACGCCGACCGGCGTCGGCACGTCCGCAGGCGGACCCGCGCCATCGCGGGTATAGATCAACTGCCCGGCGTGTTCGGCGGCGCAACCGATGGCGATGGCGCGCTCCACGCGCACGGCGCCGAACGCACCGCCGCCGGCGGTCACGGTGCGCGCGATGGAAAAGAAACGCTGGCCATCGGGCAACTCCAGCCACTGGGTGACGATCTGGCGCGGCGTCTTGAAGACGCCGTGAACCGACCACAGCGGACACGCGCCGCCGTGCTTCGCAAACGGAAAGCCCGCGCCGTCCAGCAGCTTCGAGATATTGCCGGCCGGATCGACCCGGATCAGAAAGAACGGGACCTTTTCCAGACCCGGTCTCTGCAGGGTCGTGATGCGATGCGCGGTCTGCTCGAAGCTGGTGCCGAACTGGCGGCCCAGCGCTTCCAGATCGTAGCGGCGTGTGTCGGCAGCTTTCGCAAATGCGGAATACGGCATGATGAGCGCCGCGGCGGCGTAACTCGCGAGCGCCCGGCGTGCGAGCAACTCAGCGCTCTTGGTGGTGAAGTGACCGGCCTCGAGCGCGGTGCCGATCTCGTCTTCCATTTCGAGATACGCCAGTTGCTGGGCGAGTTGGAAGTGGAGGCTGGCGGTGTCGAGGGAGTCCTCAAGCAGCAATTGCCTGCGGTGGAGATCGAGCCGCCTGACGGAGCCGAGCATGACATCCGGCGGGAGATAACGGACCGTGAGGTTGTGACGAACCTTGAGACGCTCGACAAAGCCATTCACGCCGCCGGTCGCCTGGACAAGGCGTTCGCCCGCATCGTCGATATCAGCGAAATTGTTGCGGCGCGCGGCCAGAAACCGCCTGACTTCCGCGACGGGATCGTTCGCGTCGTAGCCATCCGCGCCTGAAAGCGACGTCTCGCCTGCGAGGGCCGGAGCCCGGCGATCCGCCAGCGCAAGCTGCTCCTCGCGATAGGCCGTATAGAGGCGGAGGAAAGCCTCGGTCACACCCGGATAGCTGACGGCGATATCGCTGATTTCAAGTGAGGGGATATCGATGTCCGAGAACATCGGCTCCTTCATGATGGACTGCATCCGCGCGGTGTGATCGGCGCCGCCGTCGCCGGCAAGATCGGCCAGGTCGATCTTGTAGGTGCGGGCAAGACGCAGCAGCATATCCGCCGTCACCGGCCGCTGGTTGCGCTCCAGCAGCGCCACATAAGGCGCTGAAATCTCCAGATCGGCGGCCATGTCGGCCTGGGTCAGCCCCAGGTCGCGCCGAAGCCGCCGCAATCGAGGACCCATGAAAACCGAGCGGGCGGTTGAGGTTGCCATGCCGGAACTTTCCAAGAAAGTAAGATATTTACAGCATTACATCGAAATTCTGTAAAGTATGACAAGTTATCCGCGTAACGTCTAGCACCCTTCAGCCCGGCGCGTACAAACGCAGCAGGTTTTGTTGCCAGCGGAAGGGATCAGCGACATGAACTACCAGCCACGCGGAATGAGCGACCTCGCCATCAAGGGCCCGGCTTCCTATCAGAGCGAAATCGAAGCTGCGGAAGCGCTGCTCAAGACCAAGGACACCTGGAACGGGGTCACCGCCGAGGCCGTCGCGCGGATGCGCCTGCAGAACCGCTTCAAGACCGGCCTGGATATCGCCCGTTACACCGCCGCGCTGATGCGCGCCGACATGGCCGCTTATGATGCCGACAGCACAAAGTACACCCAGTCGCTGGGTTGCTGGCATGGCTTCATCGCCCAGCAGAAGCTGATCTCGGTGAAGAAGCATTTCGGCACCACCGATCGCTGCTACCTGTACCTCTCCGGCTGGATGATCGCAGCGCTGCGCTCCGAGTTCGGACCGCTGCCCGACCAGTCGATGCACGAGAAGACCTCGGTGCCGGCCCTGATCGAGGAGCTCTACACCTTCCTGCGCCAGGCGGACTCCCGCGAACTCAACGATATCTTCCGCAGCCTCGACGCGGCCCGCAAGGCCGGCGACAAGGCGAAGGAAAAGGCGCTGATCGAAAAGATCGACACCTTCCAGACCCACGTCGTGCCCGTGATCGCCGACATTGACGCCGGCTTCGGCAATGCGGAAGCAACCTATCTGCTCGCCAAGAAGATGATCGAAGCGGGCGCATGCGCGCTGCAGATCGAGAACCAGGTCTCGGATGAGAAGCAGTGCGGCCACCAGGACGGCAAGGTGACGGTGCCGCACGAGGTGTTCCTGGCGAAGATTCGCGCCTGCCGCCACGCCTTCCTCGAACTGGGCGTGGAAGACGGCGTGATCGTGACCCGCACCGACTCGCTCGGCGCCGGCCTCACGCAGCAGATCGCCGTGAGCCACAAGCCGGGCGACCTCGGCGACCAGTACAACAGCTTCCTGGATTGCGAAGAAGTGACACCCGAGAACGCCAGGAACGGCGACGTCATCATCAACCGCAACGGCAAGATGCTGCGGCCGAAACGGCTGCCCAGCAACCTCTATCAGTTCCGCGCCGGCACCGGCGAAGACCGCTGCGTGCTGGACAGCATCACCTCGCTGCAGAACGGCGCCGATCTCCTGTGGATCGAAACCGAGAAGCCGCATATCGAACAGATCGCCAAGATGATCGACCGTGTGCGTGAAGTGATCCCGAACGCGAAGCTCGCCTACAACAACTCGCCGTCGTTCAACTGGACTCTCAACTTCCGTTGGCAGGTCTACGACGCGATGAAGGAAGCCGGCAAGGATGTCAGCAAGTACAATCGCGCCGAGCTGATGAAGGCGGAATACGACGGCACGCCGCTGGCAATCGAAGCCGACGAGCGCATCCGCACCTTCCAGGCCGATTCAGCCAAGCGCGCCGGCATCTTCCATCACTTGATCACGCTGCCGACCTATCACACGGCCGCGCTGTCCACCGACAACCTCGCCAAGGATTACTTCGGCGAACAGGGCATGCTCGGGTATGTGAGGAACGTTCAGCGCCAGGAAATCCGCCAGGGCATCGCCTGCGCGAAGCACCAGAACATGGCCGGCTCCGACATCGGCGACGATCACAAGGAATACTTCGCCGGCGAGGCAGCCCTGAAGGCGGGCGGCGCCCACAACACGATGAACCAGTTCGGCTGATGGTTTGACAAAATCGGTCCGGGACCTGATGAGGCCCCGGACCGATCGCGGTATTTCCCCTTTTTTGGAACTACAGAAGACCACGGCTAGCGCAAAGACGGACGCCAATCTTGAAGCGTGTCCGCGAACCGGCCGTCCCGCTTGAGTGATCCCGTGTTATCGTCGCCCATGGACGGTCATCGGGAGCTTTCCGTGCAGAGGGCGCAGTTCAAAATCGACATCCGCTCGGGCGAACCGGTATGGACGCCTGCCCGGCAGGATCTGTGGCAGCGCATTGCGCAGCATGATTTCGAACCCGATACACCTCTGAATTTTACCCGCCGGCTCGCGCGCGACCACGGCTGGAGCCTTCAGGGGGCTCGCGCGGCCGTCGATGCCTATCGGCGGTTCTGTTTTCTCGCGGTGGTTTCGCCAACTCCAGTCACGCCGAGCGAGATCGTCGATGAGGTCTGGCACCAGCACCTGATTTATTCACGCGACTACTGGACGATCTGGTGCGGGGAGCGCCTGCAAGCACCGTTGCACCACGACCCCACTCCCGGCGGCGCGGACGCGCAACTGACTTATCGCCGGCAGTACGCCGAAACGCTGGCGCTGCACGAGCGTGTCTTCGGACCGCCGAACCCGGAATTGTGGCCCGCCACGCATCTGCGCTTTGGACCCCCGCGCTATCATGTGACGGACCGCCGCCGTTGGCTTATCGTGCCAAAGCCCATCGCATGGATTCGCCATCTCTTCAGGAGCTGAACTGATGCCATGGAATCCGCTGGACTGGACCGCCGGCCCCTTCCTGACACTCTACCTCTCCATCGCAATCGTCATCTTCCTGCTGGGGTTCCGCCTGCGCTCGACGATCGGTCCTCCCAGGCAGGCTCCCCGGCAATTGAACATGCTGGAGCTGGCCTTCCTGGCCGGTGGCGCGCGACGTCTCGGAGATGCGGCCCTGCTCGGGCTGACGTCGGGACGCGGCGCCGACATTGACGGCAAGGATCACACGATCATCGTCACCAGTCAGGCCCCCCTGGCGGACCTCATGGACCGGCCGCCGCAGCTGTCTGTCCAGCCGCGCATGACACGACAGCAGTTCCAGACGGCGGTCACGCCGCTTGTCGAGCGCGCTCAGGGACGACTGCAACAATTGGGTTACTGCCCGACCGATGGTCAGATGATGACCTTTCGCATGACCGTCCTGCCCTTCGTCGCGCTCCTTCTCGTGTTTGGATGCATGAAGGCTTCGCTCGGTGCAGAGCGGCACCATCCGGTCGGGATTCTGATGTGCCTTCTCATCGTGACAGCGTTCGCCGGCATCGTGCTGGCGCGGCGCCCTGTGCGGACGCGGGCCGGCAACAACGCTTTGCAGACCTATCAAACCTCCCACGCGCGCGCGTCGCGGGCGCCACTCGATCAAGAGCTCGTTCTGGCGGTGGCGCTCTCAGGTTCCGTCGTCCTGTCGGGGACCGCCTATGCATCGGTCCATGCCGCGTCGCGGACGATGAGCAGCGGCAGCGATGGCGGCGGCGGTTGCAGTAGTGGGGATGGCGGAGGCGGCGGGGGATGCGGCGGCTGCAATTGAAGGTTTGTCGCAGCGGTTCTCGGCGTTTCGATGGGAACCTCGGGGTTCCAATGCAACGCAACAGCCTGTCAGCGGCGCGTCACACTTTCTTGAGATCGAACAGTCCCTGGGATTGAAACGCTGGAGCGGGCGAAGGGAATCGAACCCTCGTATGCAGCTTGGGAAGCTGCCGTTCTACCATTGAACTACGCCCGCAAACTCGCTTTTGGGTCCCTTAGGCACTGCCGTCGGCTACTTTATCTCTTTTACACACTCAGATCGACGATGAGAAGATGCGGGCAGCAAACTGCCCGCATCTATTGTCACTTGCTCTGGCCCTTTTTCTCGTCCTGGGAGAGGACGGAGGCCGCCAGCTTCTTGGCGTCGGCGATGGTCGGCTTCTTATCGCCGCTGAGCACCTTCGATGCGAGTGTCGAGAGCTTGCTCGATGACTGCTTCTTCACCATATGAATTCTCCGGGAATAGTGGACAGATTCAGCAGATGTCGCTATTTTCCCGCGCTAACCGGAGAGGATTGCTCCTCCCCGGCCGGCGGGCCGACATTATCCTGACGGTTTGCCACATGGGATGCTCCTAGCTCTCCCTCGCGAGGGTCATGGGGTTGCACAGTGCGTTGGGGTTCTGTTTTCTGAGGACCGAAACCCTTCTGCGGTGATCTTACGATTCGGCGGCCGACTCCTCGGTCGCCGTTTCTGTTTCTACTTCTTCGTCCTCGATTTCCGCCGCAGCGCTGGCGCCGTTGGCTACCGGCTTCGAAGCCTTGGCGTTCGGATACCAAGACAGCATTCCGAAGCGACCGTTCGGCAGCTTGTGGAATGTGACCGTGTTCTTAGCGAGCGAATTCCGGAGCGAGGCGTGCGCCACGTCATCGGACTTGGTGTTGAAGGTGTAGCCGCCGGCCGTGAGCGCCTCGAAGATCTCCTTCACCGTGGCGGCGCCGAGGTTCTGTTGCTTGCGCATTTCCAGGATCGTGCGCACGGCGGTCGCGAGCGCTTGCCCGTAGAATTGATCCGGCCGGATGCGGTTCGGCACCGCGACCTCCGGCGCGTCGAGCGCGTACATGGCGTCCCTGCCGGCAACGCCGCACAGGGTGTTGACGGTCTTCTTCTTGTCGCGGATATCGGCTTCCAGCCTGCCGATCTCACCGACAATTTCCTCGATGGCTTGATCCAGTGTCTTGGTCATGGCGAATATGCCTCTCCAATGCCGGAGCCGATATAGGGCAGAACTGAGTTTCTGCACAAGACGCCCGATGCAACACACTCCAATTGGCCTCCAATGTCTCTGCAGAGACACATTCAATGTATTGATTTTAAACAATTTTTTTTGCAGAAAAAATATTCTGACTGTTTCACGTGAAACATGAGAAACTTTGGCATCAACAGGTTACCCGTTTCTCAGGGGGCATAACGGCGACTCTGATTCGGCGATTTGCCACCCATATTGCCTGAACACGCTGGATTTCTAAGAAAAAAGGGACCCTTGCTTGGTTCATCGAACCCTGCACGCCCACGGCGCCGAAGCGCCCCCCGCCGACGAATCGTGGATATTCGAACTGAAATAATGCGGATACTAGCTTCTGCTACGGAAGCGTACGGACATGGTGAAGGTGTACACACCCGCGGGTGCAGAGTGGATCAAACGCCTCTCGCGCATGGCGAGGCGGCGCAAGGCTCGATGCTTTCAATTGAGTTGGTATATTAGCGCGCCTTCAGTGCCTACGGAGCGCTCATGTATTCGTGCCCGACTCTGCATCTGTTGGCCGACCGGACGCTCCCCATTTTACGCAGTCTCGCTCAGCTTGAGACGCGAATGATGCCATCTCGTTCCATGCGGAATACAGGTTCGCGGGAGAGGCCGCGTTCCAATTTGTGAGCGGTTGCCCGCCCAATATTTCGCTCGACGCGGTGTCGCTCACGCCCCCGCAATTCGTCCAACCCCGAGAGGATCCATTCCGCCTTGACCCCGCCATCGACCAGCACCTGGTCCAAGCTTGTGATCATTGAGGGGATCATGGGCTCTGGCAAATCAACAAACACCCAGAACATCGCTCGCAGGCTGGAAGCACGTGGCATCCCCGCGATCGGGATCACGGAAGGGGTTGACCCACATCCGATCCGTCTGGATTCCGGTTTGCCCTGGAGCGAGATGAAGCCGGCCGACCTTGCCAATTCGTGCATCGCCAAGTGGCGCTCGTTCGTCGACAGCGCCTCGGCGATGGAACGCGTATCCGTCGTCGACGGACAACTGTTCCACGGCAATCTGACGACACTGCTGTTGCTCGAAGCCGATTTCAACTTGATCGCCCGCTACTGCGGGGATGTTGTCGCGCTTATCAGGCCTTTGAACCCTCTGCTCATCTATTTTCACCAACGGGACGTCGACAGCGCAATTCGCACCGTCTCGACGCAGCGAGGCGAGAGATGGGTAAACTATCAGGTCAATTGGAAACTGGAGTCGCCGTACGCAAAGCGGCGCGGCCTGGCGGGCCTCGACGGCCTCATCACCCTTTATCGTCACTATCGCGCGCTCACCGATCAGCTGTTTGCGAGCCTTGAGATCCCCAAGATCAGCATCGAGAACTCCGAACAGGAGTGGGCAATCTACGACGGCATGATCGATCGCGCGTTGAGCAACGTAAACGCGATTTCGAAAATGCAGGTTTGATGTCACAGAACTTGCATGAAACAAGCGGGTCTGCACGCGTTTGAGACTGCGCAACGAATCTGCTGGTCATCGATCGCGACAAGCCGTGACAGCGGAATCGGGCGAGACAATCGGCATTTTCCGGCACGAGCTGTGCCCTCGGATCACCGCCGAACGAGGCGCGGCCACCGCCCGGCGCATTACCTTCAATCTGCTGAAAATTTGAATCGCATTGAGGAGTTTAACCTTACCGGGGCATAGCGGTGCATGGCCCCAACAATTCCGCAATCTCGGATCGCCCGCTCGCTAGGAAGGATTCCCCAAACAGCCAGTTTCCCGTGGTGATTCGATGCAAAATCAAAAATCAGAAGCACCTTCGAAGTTCGTCGCATTCGGACGGCGCAAGCTTATGCCCAGCGTCTGCGTGCTTGACGGCAAGCAGCACATCCGCACGTTTCTGGTCGAAGCGCTCGAGGAGCTGGGCCTGCTCACCACCGAATGCAGGGATGCGAGCGAGCTGGATGCCAGGCTTGCCCAGCAGCACATCGACCTGGTGGTCCTGGGGCTGTCGGCCGGAGGGATGGATGCGAGCCGGGTGCTGACCTGCCTCGCCGCGAAATCGTTCGAAGGCGAGGTTCTCGTGCTCGGTCCAGCGGCATCACCGATCGTGGCGGCGATCCGCCAGCTCGGCCAGGAGCTGGGGCTTGTGATGCGGCCGATTCTTGCCACGCCGTTCGGCGCCGAGAGCCTGCGCGCCAGCGTCGCCGGGCTCTTGCCCGCCGACGGGCCACCCAGCGCGCCGGTGGATGTCGCCGAAGCGCTGAAATCCGGCTGGCTGGAACTGTGGTACCAGCACAAGGTCGACGCGCGCACACTGGTCTCGCGCGGCGCGGAAGCGCTGGTGCGGATGCGGCACCCGTCATGGGGCGTGGTGCCGCCGGCCTATTTCATTCCCGACGATGGTGACCCGAATTTCCGCGGCCTGTCCGAGTTCGTGATCGGCAAGGCGATCGACGACTGGCGCTATTTTCTCGGCCACAGCGGCCCGGTCGATCTCTCGATCAACCTGCCAGCGTCGTTTCTCGAGGATCCGGACGCGATCGACCGGCTCTGCCTGCAGATGCCGAACCATCCCGCTTTCAGCGGACTGATCATCGAGATCAGCGGCACCGACATCGTCCGCAAGCTCGATCTGCTGGTCGATGTCGCCAAGCAGGTGCGTTTTCACAACATCGCGGTGTCGATCGACGATATCGGCGCGGACTGGCCATCGCTGATGGGGCTCAATGATTTTCCGTTCACCGAGATCAAGGTCGATCGCAAGTTCGTCACCGGATGCGCCGACGACAGGCTGAAACGCAACGTCTGCCAGCGCATCGTCGATCTCGCCGAAAGCTATGGCGCGCGGACGGTCGCCGAGGGCGTGGAGACGCGCTCCGATCTGATCGCCGTGCACGAGATGGGGTTCGACCTCGCGCAAGGCTTCCTGTTCGGGAAGCCGGTGGCGCCGCGAAAGTTCGCGCGTTCCTCGCTGTCGCGCCCGCTGGCGGTGCTGGGCTGATGCCGGCCGGAGCCGCGCTCCAGCTACCGCGGCGCCATGCGGATGGCGCCGTCGAGCCGGATGGTTTCCCCGTTCAGCATGGAATTCTCGGCGATATGCACGGCAAGCGCGGCATATTCGTCCGGGTGGCCGAGACGGGAGGGATGCGGAACCTGGGCGCCGAGGCTCTTCTGGGCCTGCTCGCTGAGGCCCTTGAGCAGCGGCGTGAGGAACAGGCCGGGCGCGATGGTGTTGACGCGGATCAGCGACTGGGCGAGATCGCGCGCGATCGGCAGCGTCATGCCGACGATGCCGCCCTTCGAGGCCGAATAAGCGGCCTGCCCAATCTGTCCGTCGAAGGCCGCGACGCTCGCGGTGTTGATGATGACGCCACGCTCCTCGCCCAGCGGCTCTGCCGTCACCAGGCGTTCGGCCACCAGCCGGATCACGTTGAATGTCCCGATCAGGTTGATGTTGATGACGCGCTGGAAGGCGGCCAGCGGATGGGCGCCGTTCTTGCCGACAGTCTTGATGGCGTCGCCGATGCCGGCGCAGTTGACCAGGATGCGGGGAATGCCATGGGCCGCCTCGCTCTGCGCGACCGCCGCCTTGACCTGCTCCTCGCTGGTGACGTCGCCGGCGATCGCGATCCCGCCGATCTCGCCCGCCACGGTCTTGGCATCCGCCTTGTTGAGATCGAGCACCGCCACCCGCGCACCCTTGGCCGCCATCGCGCGCGCGGTTGCAGCGCCGAGCCCGGAGCCGCCACCGGTGATCAGTACGGATAGATTGTCGAGCTTCATGATCCCACCCTGGGTTTGCTGCGCGTGACGATGACGGCGCGGTCGAGCGATCGAGACGATGGTCTGGCCGGAGGACAGCCGATCTCGCGGGGCGACCTGATCGCCCGGCGAAAAGCCTGTCCCATGAGGACCCCTTGCGTTTACAACCCTGAAGGCAGTCTTTTGGCTGCCCGATAATGATTATAGTTTATAACTATATTTGCGAGCGTGTCAAATCGCGAACGGAGACAGGCGGGCAATGAGTCAGTCGGACGGGGAAACGGCCCGCATGGGCGCACGTGAGACGAGCGCAGACGAGGCCACCGCAAGGGATCAGCTCGATCTGACGGCGTTGCAGCAGACACCGGGCTTCATGATCCGGATTCTGCAGCTTCAGATCTTCGAAGCCTTTTTCGCGTTTTTCGCCCCCCTCGGGCTGTCGCCGGCCGAGCAGTCGATCCTGATGGTCGTCCACGACAATCCCTCGGTGACGCAGACCGAGGTCGCCGGAGCTCTCAAGATTCAATTGCCGAACCTGGTCAAGATCCTCGCCAAGCTGGAGAGCAGCGGCATCCTGCTGCGCACGCGATCGACCAGGGACAAGCGCGCGGTGGAGCTGAGCCTGACGCCGGATGGACGCAAGCTCGCGGACGAGGCCGCAATGCGCGGCCTCGATTTCAATGCGCAAACGTTATCGGCGCTCAGTCCGCGGGAGCGGGACGAGTTTCTCGTCATGCTCACACGGCTGGTGGCGGCTCACGCGAACTCGCCCGAGCGGAAAAAGCCGGACAAGCGCGACGAATGACAGACACCGCGGCTAGAACCATTCTGTTCCGATTCTATCGGAACAGAATGGTTCTAGCATTTTATTTTGACGCGTTTTCTCCGCGCAAACGCTTCGCGTTTGTCGCGGGGGAACCGGTGTCCACTTCGCTGGAAAACGCTCTACTGCAATTCCGCGAAACGGATGAAAGCCGCATCGCTGGTTTTCGGCAACACCGCGTCCCATGGCTTCCACGGATCGGAGCGATCGCCGCAGCCGGAGGCGTATTGCTTCTTGTAGTTGGCCAGCGTGCTGGCCGTGGCGTTCTCCAGCATCACATTGCCGATGTTCAGCTTGTTGGCGTCGGTCGTGGTCGGATCGGTGAAGCCGATCACCAGATTGAGCAGCCGCGCCTGCGGCGTATCCGGGTTGATCGCGACCAGCATCTGCGCGGCATATTTGGTCACCAGCGACTTGTCCGCCGGCAGGAAGCAGCCGTAACGAACGCCTCCCGAGCCGAACGGCCATGATGCGATCTTGGCCGACAGCGTTTCCTTCGGCACGCCGTCGCTTGACGGCATCAGGTCCGCGGCATCGAACGACTGGGTCGCCACCCGGTCGTCGAAATAGACCGTGAGCTTCCCGGGCAGCGGCTTGTTCGTGCCGGCCCCCGCCGCGACGGTCGCGAGCGATTGTCCGAACTGGGTGAGGAAATCCCGGATCGCACTCCAGCGAATGGGATCGACCGCATCCTTTGACGGATCGCGCACCTCGGTCGACGGCGCCGTTTCACCGGGTCTCGCAGCCAGCGGATCCGGAGCTCCCATCACCTTCAAGGCTTCGCGCTCGGTGCCGTTGAGACACGGCTCCTTCAGGGTCTTGATGACGTCGTCCGGGAACGTTCCCAGCTTCTGCGCCAGAATGACGGTGGCCTCTTCGCTGGTGAAGACGTCGGCCAGCGCGCCGCGAACCTTCAGGCATCCCGACCGCGCCGAGTTCTGGTCCGAACTGACCAGCAACGTATCCCAGCTTCCGGCCTTGGTGTTCAGATAGGCGGCGAGATCGATGCCGGTGCGGTCGTTGATCGGCCCCTGCAACGGCGCACCGGGCGCATTCAGCTTGGCGCCGTCGAAGGTCAGGAACGCCGAGCGCTTGCCGACCCGCTCGATGGTCAGGCTGGAACTATCCGCGAGCTTCAGCGTGACGGACTTGTCGGTGACATCGAACGTGGTCTGCGGCTTTTGTGTATTCACCTCGTCGAACATCTTGGCGATGATGTCGATATCGCCCTGGCTCGCAGCCACCTTGGTGCTGATGTTGGTGATGGTGCCGACCAGTGCGGTTCCGCTCGGGCCGGCCGCGACAAAGCCGAGAACCTGCGATATCAGCCGCAGCGCGCTGTAGGCCGCCGGATTGACCGTGGTGGTTTTGGACTGCAGCAGCTTGAACTTCAGCCGCAGTGGCGTGTTGAAGCTGAGGTTGGTGGCGATGAAATCGTCACAGCCGGTCACCGTGGTGTCGCCGCTGGCATCGCGCTTCACCTGGGCTATCAGATAGGTCGCGATCGCCGCAGCGGCCTGATCGCCACCCTTGATCTTCTCGACATCGACCGTCAACGCGAACTCGCGCCCTGCCGTCAACAGCCCGGCGTTCCAGGCCTTGTCGACAAACTGCCGGGCAAACCCTTCGAGCCCGGCCGAACTGCAGGCGATTTTCAGGTCCGCATAATAGAGGTTTTTCCGCTCGTCCGGCTTGTAGGACACGACCGTCCGGTCGGCGACGATCGACTGCAAGGTGGTGGGCTTTGGCGCCGTCTTGTCGAAGCAGGGCCAGCTGAAGGTGCATTCCGCGTGCCCCGCGGTCGAGGACGCAGCCGTCACCACGGCAGCCAAAGCGGCAGCTCTGAAAAAATTGATCATTGTCGCAACTCCAAAATTAGTCTGCGGATCTCCGGCCGACGTCGACGACACGACGCGCGCGGCAATCACACAGGGCAACCGGACAGGTGCTCAAAACACGAGAAGAAGAATAGGCCGGAAAAGGCGCGCCGTGGCAATTCGGGCAGAATGGCCCAACAGACGCCGCGACGCCATATGACGCATGGAAATCCCCCAGATCCACCGAGAGTTTTCCGCAACCCAGGCGCAAGTGCAAGGGGAGACGCCCCACCGACCGGAATTTGTCTGCCGGACGGCGCGGCCTCAGGGCGCGCGGAAATGCTTCGACAGCTTCAGGCCCTGGCCCTGGTAGTTGGAGCTGATGCGCTGGCCGTAGAGTGCGTCCGGCCGCGACAGCATTCTCTCGTAGACCAGCCGCCCCACCACCTGGCCGTGCTCGAGAATGAACGGCACCTCGCGCGAGCGCACCTCGAGCACGGCGCGCGAGCCCTGCCCGCCGGCCCCGGCATAGCCGAACCCGGGATCGAAGAACCCCGCATAGTGAACGCGGAATTCGCCGACCAGCGGATCGAACGGCACCATCTCGGCGGCGTAATCCGGCGGCACCTGGACCGCTTCCTTGGAGGCCAGGATATAGAACTCGCCGGGATCGAGGATCAGGCTGCGATCCGGGCGTGCCTTGATCGGCTCCCAGAAGTCATCCACCGCATAGCCGCCGCGGCGATCGACGTCGACCACGCCGGTGTGGCGCTTGGCGCGGTAGCCGACAAAGCCGTTCGATCCTTCGCCGGAGAGGTCGACGCTCAGGGCCAACCCGTTGCTGAGATCGGCATGATCGCTGTCGACCAGCTTTTCCTGGGCGTGCAGCGCTTCCAGCGCCGCCGTGTCGAGCAGCGCATCGCCGGCGCTGAAGCGGATCTGCGACAGCCGCGATCCCTCGCGCAGTAGCACAGGAAACGTCTTCGGGCTGATCTCGGCATAGAGCGGACCGTGATAACCCGCCTCGATCATGTCGAAGCGGCGGGTGCCGTCGGCAATGACGCGGGTGAACACGTCGAGGCGGCCGGTGGAGCTTTTCGGATTGGCCGCGGCCGAGATCGACGGCGGCAGCGCCAGGCTTTCCAGCAGCGGCGCGATGTAGACGCAATTGGTCTCCAGCACCGCGTCGTTGGACAGATCGATCTCGTGCAGCTTCAGGTCGTCGATGCGCTCGGCGACGGTGGCGCCGGGGCCGGGCAGGAAGCTGGCACGGACGCGGAACGCCGTGCTGCCGAGCCGCAGATCGAGGCTCGCCGGCTGGATCTGGCTTTCGACAAAGGGATATTCAGGCAGGATCACGCCGGCATCCGCCATCGCCGCGATCAGGCGATCGGGGAGAATTCCTTTGGCATCGGCTGGCAACGGTAATGTCACGATCGGGCCCTTTGAACTTCCCTTGGCTCCCGCCGGAAGCCGTCCGGCTCCCATCCAACCCCAGAAAATAAGGGTTTTTATCGGTTACCTGAAGCCAGTCTTGACGAAAAGCCCACCCCGGATTAAGACGGCGACTTATCCCGTGGTCATTTGAGCCGGCCGGCTTGCAGCCACGTTAAATAAATCGCTAAACAGGCCGGGGACACATGTGATCCCGGCCGAACGCTTGTTCTGGCCGGTTTTTTTATGGCCAATTCCGGTTGGCCGTCTGGAGTCATGATGTCCGAGTCATCCAAAACGCCTGCAAGCAAAGCCCCCTCCGCCACGGCGCACTACCGCCCCGAAACCCGATTGGTGCATGGCGGGTCGCTCCGTTCGCAATACGGCGAAACCTCCGAAGCGCTGTTCCTGACCCAGGGCTTCATCTACGACAGCGCGGAGCAGTGCGAGGCGCGCTTCACCGGCAAGGACCCCGGCTTCCTCTATTCGCGCTTTTCCAACCCGACGGTCGCGATGTTCGAGCAGCGCATGATCGAGCTCGAGGGTGCGGAAGCCGCACGCTCGACCGCCACCGGCATGGCCGCGGTGACCACCGCGATACTGGCCCCGCTGCGCACCGGCGACCACGTGGTGGCGGCGAAGGCGCTGTTCGGCTCCTGCCGCTATGTGGTGGAAGACCTGCTGCCGCGCTACGGCATTGAATCCACCCTGGTCGACGGCCACGACCTCGACCAGTGGCAGAAGGCGATGCGGCCCAACACCCGCTCCTGCTTCCTGGAAAGCCCGACCAATCCGACACTCGACGTCGTCGACATCGGCGCGGTGGCGGAGATCGCCCACAAGGGCGGCGCGCGGCTGATCGTCGACAACGTGTTCGCCACGCCGATCTGGCAGAGCCCGCTGCAGCTCGGCGCGGACGTGGTGGTGTATTCGGCGACCAAGCACATCGACGGCCAGGGCCGCTGCCTGGGCGGCGTCATCCTGTCGTCGAACGATTTCATCCAGGAGCACATCCACAATTTCCTGCGGCAGACCGGCCCGTCGATGTCGCCGTTCAATGCCTGGGTGCTGCTGAAGGGGCTGGAGACGCTGGCGATCCGCGTCAAGCAGCAGACCGAGAACGCCGCGGCAATCGCCGACGTGCTCGCCAGGCATCCGAAAATCTCGCGGCTGATCTATCCCGGACGCGACGATCATCCGCAGGCCGCCATCGTGAAAAAGCAGATGCGTGCCGGCTCGACCCTGATCGGGTTCGAGGTCAAGGGCGGCAAGGCGGCGGCCTTCCGGACGCTCAACGCGCTGAAGCTCGCACGCATCAGCAACAACCTCGGCGACTCCAAGAGCATCGTCACCCATCCGGCGACCACGACGCATCAGCGCCTGACGCCGGAGGCGCGTGCCGAGCTCGGAATTTCGGAAGGCTTCATCCGCTTTTCCGCGGGCCTCGAACATCCCGACGACCTGATCGAAGACTTCCAGGCGGCGCTGGAGAAGGCGTGAGTTGAATCTCGGCGTGCAGGGCGGGTTAGCCGAAGGCGTAACCCGCCGCGCCGCGAGTCATGCAGCAATGAACGCATCGATTGCGGGCGGCGGATTACGCTTCGCTAATCCGCCCTACGATTCTGCAATATTGGCTAAATCACATCGGCCGGAACGTCAGCACATTCGGCGGCACTTCGACGCCGGCCTGGACGCGATCCACCGACTTGATGATGGAATCTCCAAGCAACTGGGCGAAGCAGGCATAGCCCCAGTCGTTCATGTGCAGGCCGTCCTTGATGACGAAGTCGTCGAACGGCAGGTGCTGGTCGTTGTGCCACTCCCGCATCACCGAGAAGCGCGGGAATACCCCCACCTTCATGGCGCGCGCGGCGCGGCCGATCACGCTCACCATCTTGTCGGAATCGGCTTCCCGTCCCGCCGTGGTCGCCGGTACGTATTGCGGATCGACCAGCACGATGTCAGCGCCGATCGCCTGCAGCCGCTTGATGCCGTCCTCGAGCAGTCCCATGGTTTCGTCGATGTCGCCGCCGCGGATCACCGTGTTGGTGCCGAGCTGCCAGATCACCAGATCCGGCTTCTGATCGATGACGCTGGTCTTCAGCCGCTTCATCATTTCCGGCGTGTCTTCGCCGCCGACACCCTGGTTCATCACGGTGATGTCGGCTTTGGGATAGCGCCGCCGCAACTGATCGGCGAGGCGATTGGGATACTGGAACGCCGGCGAGCTGGCACCGAAGCTCGCCGTCGAAGACGATCCGAACGCGATGATGGTCACATGCTCGCCCGAGGCGATCTTGCGCGCCACGTGCGGCAGCGAGGCCTCGAATTTCATGTCCTTGGGGGTCGCGCACGGCACGCGGCTGAAAATGTCGCGGGCGCTCGTGGCGACCGACTTCACGGCATCGATCGCCTTGCCCGTCACGCCCTTGGCGGCCGGAGCGGGAGAAGCCGAGGAAGGCGACGTTGAAGGTGTCGAGGCCGGCGCGGGAGCATCCGCCCTGACCGATGCGACAGCAGCGGTGCCCTCCGCGCGGGACGGATGCGGCATTCCGAACGTCGACAGCAGCAGAACGGCAATGGCAGCGACAATATCAACGGCCCGAATGCTGGGGCCAACAGACGTCAATCTCATCAGCGGACAATCCTGAGCTCGGCCGTGTTGATGTGAGCCACCTCGATCACGAACGCCGCCAGCGTCTGGCCGAGGCACTCATGCACACGCTTCGCCAATCCGAAACCGTGATGCGTGTTGAACAGATCGAACTGACCGTTCTCGTTCCAATGACGCATGATGGCAAACCGGTCAAACAACGGCACGTTATGTTCCTGCGCGCCCACCCGCATGTTGTCGAGGTATGGCGCGACGGTAATCATCGTTTCCATGCGGGGACTGTACTGCAAATTCATCAGCAAAACATCGGTTCCAGCCCCCTGCAGGGCTGCCACCCCATCATCTATTGCAGTGCGAAAATCGTCGGGATCGACCGATTTGACAGCGTCCACCGTCCCGGTCTGCCAGATCACCAGCGTGGGCTTGCGATCCCTGGCCAGCTTTTCGAGGCCTTCGGCCGCCTCCGCCGCCGTCTTCTTGATCTGCAGGTCGGTCGAGACGTTAACCGTAATGCCGGTCAGCTTCTCGCGCAGCGCGCTTTCCAGCCGCGCCGGATAGGAGCTGCTGGTTCCATCCGGCCCCGCCAGCACCGACGAGCCGCTGCCCACCACCAGGATATCGAGACGCTGCCGCGCCTTGATCGCCTCCGCGACCTTGGTCAGCGGGCTCTCGCTGGTGAGCAGATAGGCCGGCACCTCGCACGCATTGGGGTCGCCGGCTTGGGCTTCCTGAGGCGCCGCGGGCGGCGCTTTCGTTTCCGCGGGTGCATTGGGCTGCGCCTTCAACTCCTGCGGCAGCGACGGATCCTGCGTCGCGGGCGCCGGCGCCTTGACGTCCTCAGCGCGCGCCATCCCACCGGCCAAGAGGCCCGCGAGCAGCACACCAGCCACGATGCTGGAGCTGATTGTCACAACTCCCCTCCTGCCATGTCGGCGTTCGCATCCGCGGTCTTGGGGCGCGCGCCGCTCTTGTCGGCGACCCGCTTGTACCACGAAAACAACCATGCCGCGGTGGACATCACCACAACTCCGGTCACGCTGATGATGAAGTGCATTCCCGCACCGCCCGCGACCTCGGCCAGCACGAAATGCCCAGCAAACGCCAGAAAAACGCCGAGACAGAAAATCTCAAGCGAATGCTGACCGCAAAGCACAAGTGGACGCAGCCATATAGACTTTAGTCCGGGCCAGTCCTTGTGCAGAAACCGCACCGTGATCGCCGCCAGCGCCAGGAAATGCGCGAACCGCAGCACGTCCAGATCGGTCTTGTTGATCGGGTACATCCACTGCTCGAGCAGCCGCGGCATCAGCCGGTTGAGCTGCGGCACGTACCAGGTCAGCGTCACACAGAACGCAAAGATAAGGTAGGCAATCGAGATTCCAAGGGTGATCCGGGACGACAAGATCCGCGACATCCGCTGCGCCCCGCCGAGCGCGCACCACGCGCCAAACACGAACAACAGCTGCCAGGCGAACGGATTGAAGAACCAGACACCATTGGGATAGGCCGGCAGAGCAAGATCGTACTCCCAGGTGATGGCGTAAAGCGCCACCGACAGCCCCAGCGCCAGATCGGCCTTGCGCAGCATCAGCCACAGGATCGGCGGCAGGAAGATCATCAGCACGATGTAGAGCGGCAGCACGTCCATGTTGACCGGACGGAATTTGAGCAGCAGCGCCTGGATGATGGTGACGTCGGGCTGCTTGAGAAAATCGAGAATGCCCATTTCTTCCGCGTACAGCGGGTTCTCGAAACTGTTCGCGACATAGGAGATCTCGGCAAGATAGATCGTGAACAGAAAGACGTGCGCGACATAGATCTGCCAGACCCGCTTGAGGATGCGGGCGCTCGCGACCACGAAACCGCGGTCCTGCATGGCTCGGCCGTAGACGAACGCCGCCGTGTAGCCGGAAATGAAGATGAAGATTTCAGTGGCGTCGCTGAAACCGTAATTGCGGATGGTGAACCAGGTCAGGATGTTCGGCGGCAGGTGATCGATGAAGATCAGCCAGAGCGCAATGCCGCGAAACAGATCGAGCCGCAGCTCGCGTTCGCCGGTGGCAACCATGGTGATGGCCGGCGCGGCCGGTGCCGCGGCAGATGGCTGCGTCGGGACGGCCGGCTTGACGATCTCCTCGCCGGAGCCGGCGACCTGGGCAGCGACGGGGGTCATCATGAACGCTTTTGCTTTTCCGCTTCTGACGTGAACCTTCAGGCCGATCTGCGCGCCCCACAACAGATAACCCGGAGAGTTCGCGGCGAACCCGCAAACTGTAGAGGTGGAATCCGGCCGTGCAAACGATCAAATTTAGGGAATCGTAGGCTGACAGTGCGGCAAAAAAGGAGCACTTTTCGCCAAAGTTCCATTTTGATCACTGGATATGCAGCTATGTACCGCGCCGTCACCCGCCAGATCGTCGTCACCGTGCAGCCGAACTTCATGCCGGCGCGGTCATCCGCGGAGAAGGGCCAGTACTTCTGGTCGTACACCATCGTGATCGTCAATGCCGGCCCCGAAACCGTGCAGCTCAAGCGGCGGCACTGGATCATCACCGACGGATCGGGGCGCCAGCAGGAGGTGCGCGGCGAAGGCGTGGTCGGCGAGCAGCCTGTGCTCGGACCGGGCGAGCGGTTCGAATACACCAGCGGCGTTCCGCTGCCGACGCCCTCGGGCTTCATGACCGGCCGCTACCAGATGGTAAGCGAGGCCGGCGATCAGTTCGAGATCGATATTCCGCTGTTCTCGCTGGACAGTCCCGACACCAACCGGACCATCAACTAGCGCGTGATGAAGTTGGGTTCGATGGCGCGGCATCGGAAGTCCACCTCTCCCATCGGGAGAGGTGGACCGGGCACGTGGCCGCATCGATTCAACCAAAACGCATCGTGCTTAGAGTCCGCGTCTAAGGCTGCGGCGTCGGAGCGTCCTCGGACTCCTCCGCACCGACACCGGCTTCCTCCGGCGAGAAGTCGTACACCGTGCTGCAGAACTCGCAGGTCACCACGACCTTGCCGTTCTCCACCATGTCGGCGCGATCCTTCGGTGTGAAGCTCTTGAGCATCGCCGCCACCGCATCGCGCGAGCATGAACATTGCGCGTGGACCGGCTGCAGCGGAAACACCCGCACGCCGCGCTCGTGGAACAGCCGGTACGCCAGCCGCTCGCCCGAGAGATCCGGATCAATCAGTTCGACATCCTCGATGGTGCCGATCAGCGACTGTCCTTCCACCCAGGCATCGTCCTCGGGAAGCACGTGCGCTTCACTGCCTTCCGGCGCATCGCCGGGATCGAGATCGGCTTGTCGCATGCGCTCCGGCGCCTTGGGCAGGAACTGCAGCAGCATGCCGCCGCCGCGCCAGCGATGCCGCGGTCCGTCGCCGGCGCGGAATTCCTCGCCCACGGCGAGCTTGACCCTGGTCGGAATCTGTTCCGAGCGCAGGAAGTATTCATGAGCGGCATCTTCGAGCGTGCCGCCTTCGAGCGCGACCAGCCCCTGATAACGCTTCATGTCGGAGCCCTGGTCGATGGTCATCGCCAGATGGCCGCGGCCGAGCAGCGCGCCCGAGTCCAGGCCGGGAGCCAGGCGATCCTTGTCAAACCGCGCATAGGCGCGCAGCCGGTCCGGCAGCACGAAATCCACGATGATCATCGAGACCGGACCGTCGGTCTGGGTTTGCAACAGGAAGCGGCCGTTGAATTTGAGGGCCGATCCCAGCAGCGTGGCCAGCACGATGGCTTCGCCCAGCAGCTTGCCGACCGGCGTCGGATAGGCGTGCTTGGTGATGATGTCGTCGAGCGCCGGACCGAGCTTGGTCAGCCGCCCCCGCAGGTCGAGCGAAGCCACCTCGAAGGGAAGCACCGCATCATCGACCGGCGTTGCCGACGGCGCGCGAATATTGTCCTGATCTGCCATATCCTGATCTACCAAATCCCGATTGTTCCAGCCAATTTGCCTGTCCCGGCCGATGTGCTGGTCCCGGCCAATATGCCCCCACAGCTAAGCGGTCATACGCCGATTTGCCATAGGCGGGCACGCCCCCGCTGCGGTCCGGCCGTTGCCCTGCCGAGTTGACTTGACGGCCCGACCGCCAGGCTTGCGCACGGGAACCGGCGTCGCTGCGCCTACGCGACCGCGTCAAAGCACCAGGCGAGAATGCCCTTTTGGGCGTGCAGGCGGTTCTCCGCCTCGTCGAACACGACCGACTGCGGGCCATCGATCACCTCATCGGTGACCTCATCGCCGCGATGGGCCGGCAGGCAATGCATGAACAAGGCGTCCGGCTTGGCCAGCGACATCAGCTTGCCGTTGACCTGATAGGGTTTCAGCAGATTGTGCCGGTGCTCGCCGTCCTTGTCGCCCATCGACACCCAGGTGTCGGTCACGACGCAATCCGCGCCGCGCACCATGTCCTCGGGGTTGGTGTCGAGCACGATCGGCGCGTTGGTCGCCTTGATCCAGTCCTTGAAAGCCTTGTTCGGCGACAGCTCCGGCGGCGTGGCGATGCGCAGGTTGAACTTGAAGCGTTCCGCCGCATGAGCCCAGGAGGCCAGCACGTTGTTGTCGTCGCCGGTCCAGGCCACCGTGCGCCCGGTGATCGGGCCACGATGCTCCTCGAACGTCATCAGGTCAGCCATCACCTGGCAGGGATGCGAGCGCCGCGTCAGCCCGTTGATGACGGGCACGGTGGCGTGCGCGGCAAGCTCCAGCAGCGCGTCGTGGCTGAGGATGCGGATCATGATGGCGTCGACGAAGCGCGACAGCACGCGCGCGGTGTCGGCAATGGTCTCGCCGCGTCCCAGCTGCATCTCCGCGCCGGTCAGCATGATCGGCTCGCCGCCAAGCTGGCGCATGCCGACATCGAACGAGACGCGCGTGCGCGTCGACGGCTTTTCAAAGATCATCGCCAGGGTCTTGCCCTTGAGCGGCTGGTCCCACAGTTCGTTGTTGGCCTTCGCCGTTTTCAACTGCGCCTTCAGCGCGGCGCCGGCATCGAGCATGGTGCGCAGCTCTGTGGTCGGCAGCTGACTGAGATCGAGGAAGTGGCGGGGTGTCGTCTTGCTCATCAGACGGCCTTCCGCCCGGGCTGATCGCCCGACAGCGTGGCGCAGGCCCGCTCCAGCCGGGCCACGCCCTCATTCAGCTCGGCCTCGGTGACGATCAGTGGCGGTAACAGCCGCACGACGTTGTCGCCGGCGCCGACGGTCAGGAGCTTCTCATGACGCAGGGCCGCAACCAGGTCGCCCGCCGGGATCACCGCCTTGACGCCGATCAGCAAGCCTTCGCCGCGGACTTCGCTCAGAACAGCCGGATACCGATCCACCACCGAGGCGAGCTTCTGCTTGAGCAGCAGCGACATGCGCTTGACGTGATCGAAGAAACCCGGCGCCTGCATGATGTCGAGCACCGCGCCGGCCGCCGCGATCGCCAGCGGATTGCCGCCGAAGGTCGACCCATGAGTGCCCGCGGTCATGCCGGCCGCCGCCTTGCTGGTCGCGAGGCAGGCGCCGATCGGAAAGCCGCCGCCCAGCGCCTTGGCCAGCGCCATCACGTCCGGCGTCACGCCGGTCCACTGATAGGCGAACAGTTCGCCGGTGCGGCCCATGCCGGTCTGCACCTCGTCGAACGCCAGCAGCAGATCGTTCTCGTCACAGAGCTGTCGCAGCGCCTTGAAGAACGCCTGCGGCGCGGTGCGCACGCCGCCTTCGCCCTGCACGGCCTCGATCAGGATACCTGCGGTGTGCGGCCCGATCGCCTTCTTGACTGCTTCCACATCGCCATGGGGAACCTGGTCGAAGCCCTCGACGCGCGGCCCGAAACCTTCGAGATATTTTTCCTGACCACCGGCCGCGAGTGTCGCCAGTGTGCGGCCATGGAACGCACCTTCGAACGTGATGATCCGGTAGCGCTCCGGCTTGCCCTTCGCCGCCTGGTATTTGCGCGTCACCTTGATGACCGCTTCCATGGCCTCGGCGCCGGAATTGGCGAAGAAAGCCACATCGGCGAAACTCGCGTCGCAGAGACGCGCGGCGACCTTTTCGCCATCCGGGCTCTTGAACAGGTTGGACATGTGCCACAGCTTGGTGGCCTGTTCCTGCAAGGCAGCGACGAGGTGCGGATGCGCGTGCCCCAGCGCGTTGACGGCAACACCGCTGGTGAAGTCGAGGTAGCGCTCACCGTCGGTGCCATGGAGCCAAACGCCTTCGCCCCGCTCGAAGGCGAGATCCGCCCGTGCGAAGACTGGCATCAGATGGGACGTTGTGTTCGTGCTCATGGCTACCCGATTGAACGTTCGGGCGGGACATGTCGACAGACCACGATGTGACTCCAAACACTCAGGTTTTGGACCGGACACCGCGAGATCGGACGATCGATGGACCTACCCCGGAAACAAAACGTGCCGCCTCGTCGGGCAGCACGCGGTGGATATTCTATTTGCGCGCCCAGTGCTGTCAACACGGCACTGGTGCTCAAAAGCCGCATAAAAAGCCGTTTTTTCGGTTTCTAACGCAGAACATGTGGACTCGTGGTGCCCGACTCTTGCGCGTGAGTCACGGCATATTGTAGCCTTTTGACGGTCGGATACGACATCTCGTGCGGCGGTTCTGATCCTTAATGGCCTCGGTAACGGCGTAAACGCCCGGTCGCGATAAGCGCAACCGGCGAGGGCTAAGGGATTCTGCCGGCAGGGATTTTTGAGGCTTTGAAGTCGCTTAAGACTTGGAAGTCGCCAGCAGCCTCAAAATCCGAGGCGCTATACGAAGGGAACAGTGCGATGACGGTAATGGGTTGGACCGACGATCGCGTAGAACAGTTGAAGAAGCTCTGGGAGGCGGGCCTGTCCGCCAGCCAGATTGCTGCGGAACTCGGCAATATCACCCGCAATGCGGTCATCGGAAAGGTCCACAGGCTCGGCCTGTCGGGCCGCGCCAAGAGTCCGTCCTCGGCTGCGCCGCGCCAGCGCAAGGCTCGCCCGGCCCAGCACATGATGCGGATCGCCCGGCCAATGTCGCGCGGCAATACGGCGCTTGCGCATGCGTTTGAGGTGGAAGCCGAGCCGGATCCGGTTGCCTATGACAATGTGGTGCCGATGAGCCAGCGGCTGTCGCTGCTGGAACTGACCGAGGCCACCTGCCACTGGCCCGTGGGCGATCCCGGCAGCAACGATTTCTTTTTCTGCGGCGGCAAGGCGCTGACCGGCCTGCCCTACTGCGCGCATCACTCCCGCGTCGCCTATCAGCCGGCAAGCGACCGCCGCCGCGACCGCCGTCCGACAGGCAAATAGCCGCGACGCACCGCTCAACAGTTTTCAAAAAGCCGCCTTATCACGAAGATGAGGCGGCTTTTTACGTTTCGCAGAAACCGGCGTGACACACGCGGCAATCAAAGCCTTGTTTCGCGCACTCGCATGATCATGTTTCGACTGGTTACTTGGGCGTGGGTGTGGGCGTCGACTTGGGCTCGGGCCAGTCGCTGTCCACATCCGGCGAGCCGGAGGCTTTTTGTGCACCGAAATGGTCCGCAAGGTGCGTGCCGTCGAAGCTGTCCGTAAAGCTCTCGCGGACTTCGGGCAGCATGTCCTTGTTCCACTCGGTCCACTGAGCAACCATTCTGTCATAAATGTCCCGATGCCGATCCCGGAGATTGGCGCGCTCCAGCGGATCTTCGACAACGTTGAACAGGAAGGTCTGGTCCAGGATCTTCAGAATCTTCCAGTCGCCGTCTCGCGATGCGCGTTGCGCATTGGCCTTGTAGCGCCAGAACAGTTTGCGTGGCACCGGAGCGGCGCCCTGGGCCAGCGCAGGCAACAGGCTGATGCCGTCGGACGGATACGCGGGATCAGGAGCCCCGCCAGCCGCGGCGAGGAGTGTCGGCATCCAGTCCATGCTCGCCATCACCTGGTCATGGGTGCGGCCGGCCTTGATGCGCGCCGGCCATCGGATCACAGCGGGGATGCGCAATCCACCTTCCAGCAATTCGGTTTTCTTGCCGGTGAACGGCCAGGTGTTCGAAAAGCGCTCCCCGCCATTGTCGCTGGTGAAAACCACGATGGTGTCGTCCGCAATCCCTCTGCTTTCGAGGGTGCGCAGGATGCGACCGATTTGCGCGTCCATGGCCTGAACCATGCGCCGGTAGGTTTGCAGGTTTCCACCGTCGAAATCGAACAGCGAGCTTTTGGCAAGGCGGTCGGATTCGGCCTGGTCCCCCGGCGCTTCCCACGGCCAGTGCGGAGCGTTGAAATGCAGGCTGAGGAAGAACGGCTGCTTGGACGTCGTGTAGGACTTGGCATACTTGTCGATCACGTCGACAGCCCGATCACCGAACAGCTCGGTCAGGTATCCCATTTGATGGATTGCGACATCATCGTCCCAGAGATCGTCGTGATGATCGGTTCCCTGATGGCTGTAGTAGTCCAGCGCCCCGCCGCGAAACCCGTAGAAATGATCGTATCCGCTTTTCAGCGGCCCGAATTTCGGCAGTTCGCCCATGTGCCATTTGCCGATCAACGTGGTCCCGTAACCAAGCTTCTTCAGCTGCGAGGGCAGCGTCGGGACCTCGGGAGGAAGCCCGACGGTTTTCCCGGCACCGGCGAGCGGCTCCTCCAATCCCAGCCGCAGCCGATATTGATAGCGGCCGGTGATCAATGCGGTGCGCGTCGCCGAGCACACCGCCGAGTTGGCATAGGCCTGCAGAAAGCGGACGCCTCCGGCAGCGATCCGGTCGATGTTCGGAGTGTGCATGGCGGACGGGCCGTAACAGGACACGTCGGCGTATCCGAGATCGTCCGCCAGCACAAAAATGATGTTCGGGGGCTTCTGGGGGACCCGCGCAAAGGCCTTGGTCTCATTCAGCGCGAACGTCATGGACGTCACGGCAGCGGAATTCAGCAGGCTGCGGCGCGTTATCGGCATCTGATCCTCTCTCCTGGCGTGGGGCCGAACCTTACGAGCGTGCGGCAAAAGATCTCAAGACCACTTGCACCGGCGTTCCACGGGGTGGAACGTAGCGCCGACCGGCGCGGCGCGCCTGCGCCGGACTTGCGGAAAGGAACAGCAGATGGATCACGATGCCGTCCGAGCCTTGTCGCGGGGGCTCGACGTTCTGGACGCCTTCGAAACCGGTGACGGGATGCTGCTTCGCGACCTGCATCGCAGCACCGGCCTGCCGAAGCCGACTTTGCTGCGGCTGCTGGCAACGCTGGAGAAACGTGGATACGTCACGCAGCGGCTGGCTGACGGCCACTGGCGTCGGAGCTTGCGCGGACGTTCGCCTCCACCATCGGAGCCAAAGGAGCGGCTGCTCGACTGCAGCAAGCCCGTTCTCCGCGATCTGTGCAGGGACATCGCTTGGCCATCCGACGTCGCGGTTTATCGCGAAGGCACGATGGAAATCATCGAGACGACACGCGAGCTGTCGCCGCTTGCGATCGATTCCGTGCCGGTCGGCCTGCGGGTGTCGCTGTTCACCTCCGGCCTCGGGCGCGCATGGCTCGCCTATTCCGGCGAAACCGAACGGGAGCAGGCCATTGCCAAAGCCTGTCTTCAACTGGAAGCGATTCAAATGTCTGCTGAAAAGAAGGCGATCGAGGCGGCGCTCGCGCGCACCCGACGCAACGGCTATGGGCGCCGGTCGCGCGTCGGACCGATGAGGCCGAGCAGACAGGGGGATATCGGCATCGCCGTCCCCATCGTCAGCGCGAACCAGCTGCTCGGCTGCATCAATATCGTATGGCGTTCATCCGCGATGGACGAACCGATGTTCGTCCGCAGATATCTGCCTCGCCTGCGGGAGGCCGCCGCCGCGATCGGAGCACGGGCCTCGGGCGCCGGCTAAAACGGCCGCATATGCCCGGCCGTCAATCGACCTTGGCAAAGCGGTCGTCGAGCGCGTAGCCCGCGCCGCGCACGGTGCGGATCGGATCCTGATCGCGGCCGAAATTCAGCAGCTTGCGCAACCGGCCGATATGCACGTCCACGGTCCGCTCATCGATATAGATGTCGCGGCCCCAGACGCCGTCGAGCAGTTGCTCGCGGCTGAACACGCGGCCGGGATGCTCCAGGAAGAATTCGAGCAGCCGGTATTCGGTCGGGCCGAGATCGATCGGCTGCCCGGAACGCGCCACGCGGCGCTTGTCGCGGTCGAGCTCGATATCGCCATAGGTCAGCACCGTGGCCAGCCGCTCGGGGCTCGCACGACGCAGCAAGCCCTTCACCCGTGCCAGAAGCTCGGGCACCGAGAACGGCTTGACGATGTAATCGTCCGCACCGGTCGCCAGTCCCCGCACCCGTTCGCTTTCCTCGCCGCGCGCGGTCAGCATGATGATCGGCAGTTGCTTGGTCTCCGGCCGTGTTCGCAACCGCCGGCAGAGCTCGATGCCGGACAACCCCGGCAGCATCCAGTCCAGCACGATCAGATCGGGGATCCGCTCCTTCAGCCGCGTATCGGCCTCGTCTCCGCGTGCGACTGTCTCGACGTCGTAACCTTCAGCGTCGAGATTGTAACGCAGCAGCGTGGTCAACGCTTCTTCGTCTTCGACAACCAGAATGCGTGCGCCCATGTCGGTTCCTTAAAGTCAGTTGCCGGGGGTCGCGGAGGCAAATGCAGTCATGTCGCCCTTCGGGCGCTGATCCTGCATCTGCTGTCCTTCGACCATATAGAAGACGGTTTCGGCAATGTTGGTGGCGTGATCGCCCATCCGCTCGATGTTCTTGGCACAGAACATCAAGTGGATGCAGAAGCTGATGTTGCGAGGGTCTTCCATCATGTAGGTGAGCAGTTCGCGAAACAGCGACGTGCAGATCGCGTCGACCTCTTCATCGCCCTTCCAGACCGCCATTGCGGCCGGCAGATCGTGGGCGGCGTAGGCGTCCAGCACCGACTTGATCTGCGACTGCACCAGGTTGGCCATGTGCTCGAGGCCACGGATCAGCTTCAGCGGATGGAAATCATTGTCCAGCGCGCTGACACGCTTGCCGATGTTCTTGGCGAGGTCGCCGATCCGCTCGAGGTCGGTGGTGACCCGCATTGCGCCGACGATTTCGCGCAGGTCCACGGCCATCGGCTGGCGGCGCGCGATGGTGAGAACGGCGCGCTCCTCGATATCGCGCTGCATCTTGTCGAGCTCGACGTCGGCGGTCACGACGCGCTGCCCCAAAGCGATATCCCTGCGGATCAGGGCATCGACCGACTCGACGATCTGCCGCTCGGCAAGACCGCCCATTTCGGCGACCAGCCTGGTCAGCTCCTGCAAGTCCTGGTCGAAGGCTTTGGCTGTATGTTCGAAGGCCATCATGTTCTCCCGCGCGGCGAGAGCATTTTCAAGCGGAGTGGAAACCGGCTCGCTTAAGGAAAATGCTCTCCCTCGATAAGGTGGACGCGCTGCCCGATCCGGCGGGATCAGAAAGCGCTGTTGCACGTCAGCCGAAACGGCCGGTGATGTAATCCTGCGTCCGGCGGTCCGACGGCGTGGTGAAGATCTTGGTGGTCGGACCGAACTCGATCAACTCGCCCAGATACATGAAGGCCGTGAAATCGGACACGCGCGCGGCCTGCTGCATGTTATGGGTCACGATCACGATCGTATAGTCGTCCTTCAATTCGTCGATCAGTTCCTCGATCTTGGCGGTCGAAATCGGATCAAGCGCCGAGCACGGCTCGTCGAACAGGATCACTTCCGGCCGCACGGCGACGGTCCGCGCGATGCAAAGCCGCTGCTGCTGGCCGCCCGAGAGACTGAGGCCGTTGGCGCTGAGCTTGTTCTTGACCTCTTCCCACAGCGCCGCGCGGCGCAGCGACTGTTCGACCCGGTTGTCGAGCTCGCTCTTCGAGAGCTTTTCGTACAGCCGGATTCCGAACGCCACATTCTCATAGATGGACATCGGGAACGGGGTGGGCTTCTGAAAGACCATGCCGATCCGCGCGCGCAGCAAGTTGAGGTCGAGGCCGGGCTCCAGGATGTTGGATCCGTCGAAGTTCACCTGACCGCCGGCGCGCTGGTTCGGGTAGAGGTCATACATCCGGTTGAGGACGCGAAGCAGCGTGGATTTGCCGCAACCCGATGGTCCGATGAAGGCCGTCACCTTGTTCGCATAAAGCGACATGGTGACGCCTTTCAGCGCCTTTGACTCGCCATAGAAGAACTCAAGGTCGCGAATCGCGATCTTGTCCTTGAGCGCGGAGGCGTCGAGCGGCGGAGGGCTTGCCGATGAAGGTGTCGCTGTGGCGAGATTCATGATGATTTCCTTGCCCCGGCGAGTGCGCGCGCCGTGATACTGAGTACAAGCACAGAAAGCGTGATGATGAGCGCGCCGGTCCAGGCCAGTTTCTGCCAGTCCTCGTAGGGGCTGAGAGCGTACTGGAAGATCACGACCGGCAAACTTGCCATCGGAGCGTTGAGATTGGTGCTCCAGAACTGGTTGTTCAACGCGGTGAAGAGCAGTGGCGCCGTTTCTCCGCTGACGCGAGCGACGGCCAGCAGCACGCCCGTAATCATACCGGCACGAGCCGCCTTGTAGGCAACCTTGCGGATGACGAGCGATTGCGGAAGTCCCAACGCCGAGGATGCCTCGCGAAGCTGGTTCGGCACCAGCAGCAGCATGTCTTCCGTGGTGCGAACCACCACCGGGATCACGATGACAGCCAGAGCGATCGCGCCCGCGATGCCTGAGAAGTGCCCCATCGGCCGGACCATGACCTCGTAGATGAACAGACCGATCACGATCGACGGCGCGCTGAGCAGAATATCGTTGATGAAGCGCACGATGCTGGTGAGCCTGTCGTGGCGGCCGTATTCCGCCATGTAGGTGCCGGCAAGGATGCCGATCGGGGTGCCGATCAGGACCGCAAGAACGGTGGTGATCAGGCTGCCGACGATCGGGTTGAGCAGACCGCCGTCCGAACCCGGAGGTGGCGTCATTTCGGTGAAGACCCTCAGCGACAGGCCGCTGAAGCCCTTCCAGAACAGCGCACCGAGGATCAGAGTCAGCCACGCAAGGCCGATGCCGGTGGCGATGATCGAGGCGGCAACGGCGATGGTGTTGCGACGGCGGCGGGAGCGGTAAATCGAGAGTTCCATCAGCCGATCCTCCGCTCGATGCGCAGCAGCAGGTAGCGCGCGATGGCGAGCACGATGAAGGTGATCACGAACAGGATGAGGCCGAGCGCGATCAGCGAGGAGGTGTAGAGATCGCCAACGGCCTCGGTGAATTCATTGGCGATGGTGGCGGAAATCGTGGTGCCGGGGGCGATCAGCGAGGTGGCGATCTTGTGCGCATTGCCGATCACGAAAGTGACGGCCATGGTTTCGCCGAGCGCGCGGCCCAGGCCGAGCATGACGCCACCGATGACGCCGACCCTGGTATAGGGCAGCACCACGTAGCGCACGACTTCCCAGGTGCTGCAGCCGAGACCATAAGCGGCCTCCTTCAGCACCGGCGGCACCGCCTCGAACACGTCACGCGAGATCGAGGTGATGAAGGGCAGCACCATGATCGCCAGGATCAGACTGGCTGTGAGCACGCCGATGCCGTAGGGCGGCCCCTCGAACAGCGCCGACAGACCCGGGACGTTCGCAAACGTTGCGATCAGCCCCGGCTGCACATGCTGCTGCAGGAAGGGGGCCAGCACGAACAGGCCCCAGATGCCGTAAATGATGCTGGGGATGCCGGCCAGCAGTTCGATCGCGATGCCGATCGGCCGACGCAGCCATTTCGGGCAAAGCTCGGTGAGGAACATGGCGATCAGCAGCCCGAACGGAACCGCGATCAGCATGGCCACGAACGAGGTCACTACCGTGCCGTAGATCGGCGCCAGCGCACCGAATTTCTCGGTGACCGGATTCCAGCTCTGGGACACGACAAAATTGAAGCCGAACTCCTGCAGCGCCGGCAGCGAGCCGGAGATCAGGGCGATGATGACGCCGCTGAGAATCAGCAGCACGAACAGCGCCGCACTGCGGGTCAGCACCCGGAAAACGTTGTCGCTCAGCCGCAGCTTGTCGAGCGCCCGCGCGCGCTCCTTGACGTCCTGCTGCGCACCCATGCTTTGAGCTTCCCACGCCACATCAACCACGGCCCGCCTCCTGGCGACTGTCATCGCAACTCACTGGGAATGCCGATCGAAAACACTGCCGGAATTCGGCGTCGATCACGAACGACGCACACTTGATCCGGAACATTCAATGCGAAGCACTTTAACGAAGAGAAGCGGTGGGAAAACCGGAGCTTTCCCACCGCATGGCACTCAGTTCGAGGCCGAGAACAGCGGCTTGCCAGCCGAGTCCTTGATGTCGGCGGCCCAGACCTTCTGGATCGCGGTCACGACCTTGGCCGGCATCGGCACGTAGTCGAGTTCCTGCGCAGCCGCACCACCCTTGGCATAGGCCCAGGCGAAGAACTTCAGCGCTTCCGTGGCGGCCGCGGCGTCCTGCGGCTGCTTGTGGATCAGGATGAAGGTCGGGTTGGTGATCGGCCAAGATTCGGCACCGGCCTGGTCCGTGAGGATCACGCCCATTCCGGGAGCCGACGTCCAGTCTGCACCGGCAGCAGCGGCCTGGAAGGAATGGATGACGGGAGAAACCGTCTTGCCGTCCTTGTTGATCAGCTTGGTGTAGGAGAGCTTGTTCTGCTTGGCGTAGGCGTATTCGACGTAGCCGATCGCGCCCTTGGTCTGCGCAACGTTGTTGGCGACGCCTTCGTTGCCCTTGGCGCCGAGACCGGTCGGCCATTCGACGGCGGTATTGGCGCCGACTTTGCTCTTCCAGTCCGCGCTCACCTTCGACAGATAGTCGGTGAACACGAAGGTGGTGCCCGATCCGTCCGACCGATGCACGACAACGATCGCCTGGGCCGAGAGCTTGGCCGACGGGTTCAGCTTCTTGATCGCCGCGTCGTCCCAGCTCTTGATTTCGCCCTGATAGATCTTGGACAGGGTCGGGCCGTCGAGCACGAGCTCACCGGGGGTAATGCCGTCGAGGTTGACGACAGCAACCACGCCGCCCATCACGGTCGGGAACTGCACCAGACCACCCTTTTCCAGGTCCTCGGCCTTCAGCGGCATGTCGGTGGCGCCGAAGGTGACCGTCTTGGCCTGGATCTGCTTGATGCCGCCGCCGGAACCGATCGACTGATAGTTCAGGCCGTTGCCGGTCTCTTTCTTATAGGAATCCGCCCACTTCGCGTAGATCGGATACGGGAAGGTCGCGCCGGCACCGGAGATGTCGACGGCAAAAGCCGGCAGCGCCGATGCGGCAACGAAGCCGGCAGCGACGATCGCTTTGATGAAATTCACGGGTTTTCTCCATCTTTTGAGCGGAGCGCCGGTCGCTCTCGAGCGGGCCCCTGCGGCCTCATTAGAGGCCTGCGTTAGAGCTTTTATGAGAGTTTGATGACAGTCATGTGACGCCATCAACCCATTGAAAATCCGGAGATTTACGTATTTGAAGGCGATTTCGTCTGTGGAAAACAGGCGCTGAAAGTCGCTCCCTTCTTGGGCACGCTTTCGATCAATAACCGGCCGCGATGACGGTTAAGAATATGTTTCACCAAGGATAAACCAAGCCCGGTGCCACCCTGGGCGCGGCTGTCGCCGACGTCCACCCGGTAGAACCGTTCGGTTAGTCGCGGCAGGTGTTCCGGGGCGATCCCGGGGCCGAAATCGCGCACCGTCACCCGCACCTCCGGCGCCCCGTCGCTGCCCGCCGCCATGATCAGCGACACGATCACCCGGCCGCCCGACGCGCCGTATTTCAGGGCGTTCTCGATCAGGTTCTCGAACAGGCGCAACAGCTCTTCGCGATCCCCGGCGATCATGACCGGCGTCGCCGGCAGCTCGACCTCGATCGTCACCTGGCGCTCATGGGCCAGTGCTTCGAGCCCGTCGACGACCTGACGGATGATGATGACGATATCCACCAGCGTGTCCGGCCGCACATGCGCGCTCAATTCGACGCGGGACAGCGACAGCAGATCGTCGATCAGGCGCGCCATGCGGGTGGCCTGCGCATGCATGATGGCGAGAAAGCGCTCGCGCGCCTTCGCATCGTCGCGCGCCGGCCCCTGCAGGGTGTCGATGAAGCCGGACAGCGCGGCCAGCGGCGTGCGCAGCTCGTGGCTGGCATTGGCGACGAAGTCGGCCCGCATTTCCTCGACCCGGCGCAGCGGCGTCTGGTCGTGAAAGGTCATCAGCATCGCGTAGTCCGAACCGCCAAAGGCGGTCGGCACCGCGATCGGCGTGACGATCAATTCCATCCATCGGTCGACCGGAACGTGGTCCAGATAGGTTGTCCGCTTCGGCTCGGCGCTGGCGATGGCCTCGCGCAGCGCCGTGATGATCTCCGGCGAGCGCAGGGCAAACTGCGCCAGCTCATTCTTGCGCAGCGCTGGCGCCAGTTGCCCGGCCGCCGAATTGAAATGCAGCACGCGCCCGGCGCGGTCGAGCAGCACGGCGGGGTCCGGCATGCCCTCGACGATCGAGCGAACCACAGCGGTCTCGACCGGCGCGATGCCGACCCCCTCGCCACGCGCCTGCTCGGTGTCGTGCAGCCGCCAGGGGATCAGGGCCCCCGCGACCAGGCAGACGAACACGGCCAGCGCCCGGGGGAAGGACACCTCGCCGAAAACGACCAGTGCGGCCAGCGCCAGCGCAGCCGCCAAAAGGATAATGGCGGCGCGGCGCAGCCGATCCGCCCATTGACCCAGCAAAGGCGATGGGGATGTCGAAGGGGTCACATTGGTCGCTCTTAATCCGGCGTCGCGGTTTCGGCTTGTCTGATCAGATGCCGCCATCTCGTTGGTCCTGCAGTATCGATGGTCGCTGCTTGGCCTTCTCGTCGAGTGCGGCCAGAGCTTCCTGCACGCGCTTGTTGCGCGCGCCCACGATGACCTCGCGAAGCGTCAGGAGCGTGACGGACAGGATAAATGGGACCAGGTAATAGAGCACACGAAACAGCAACATGCCCGCCAGCAGCTCTTCCTTGTCGAACTGCCACAGCCCGACCAGCATGGCGGCATCGAAGACGCCGAGCCCGCCGGGCGAGTGCGACGCAAACCCCAGCAGCGTCGCCGAGACGAATATGACGGCGACCACGACAAAGCCGACATGCGGCTCCTCCGGCAGCAGGATGAACATCGCCAGCGCGCAAAATCCGAGGTCGATGATCCCGATGGCGATCTGCAGCAGGGTCAGCGGACCGCCGGGCAGCACCACGGTCCAGGTGCCGCGGCCGACACTGCGCGGCTTGATCCAGACCCAGACCACGTACCCCAACAGAGCCACCAGGATGACGATCGCGGCCAGGCGATTGAACCAGGGCGGCAGCTGGTCGACCGCAGCGGCGGCTTCGGGGTGATAAAGCACGCCAAGGCCGAGGACGGCGGCGTTGCCGAGCCAGAAGGTAAGACCGGCCACGAAGCACAGCTTCGCCACATCGACCGCGTTCAGCCCCCACGCCGAATAAATGCGGTAGCGCACCGCCCCGCCGGTGAAGACGCTGGCGCCGACATTGTGCCCGATCGAGTAGCTGGTGAACCCCGCCAGCGCGGCGACGCGATAGGGCACATCGGCCTTGCCGATGGTTCGCAGCGCGAACAGGTCATAGAATGTCAGGGTGAAATATCCGGCGGCAACACACAAGGCGGCCAGCGCGATCGCACGCCGGTCGGTGTCCCGCAACGCCTCCATCAGGTCGTCGAAATCGAGATCCTGCAGCGAATGATAGAGGATGTAGCATGCGGTCGCGATGATCGTGATGCTGATCACAATGCCGAGTTTTTGCAAAATCTGCCGCTCGCGCAGAACCGCGATCGTTCTGCGTATTGATCCCAGCATCTAGACCTCGAATGCCATCCTCCGCGGCGCTCCGAACCGGACCGGTTCGACCGGTCTCGCTCCATCGCACCGGACTTCCCCCGGCTCTGGTGTGGTAGCAGAACCGCAGCCCCGTCGCGAGGGCGCGACGCCATGGATTAGACCATTTGGCGAGAGGTTCCTCACCGAGCCCGCGCCGCCGCCGAGACGGGACGGATACCGGGCCCGGGAGCACGCTGAGACATCATCCCGCTTTCCCTGAATCCCGGGCTCCGAGCCATCATTTTGCGGCGACGTGACGCGAGATCACCCGATCCCTCAACCAGGACCCCACGGCGCATCCCACGAGATAAAGCGCGAACATGACGAGACCAAGATCAAACCAATAACCCGGCCGGCCGGGAATCAGCCGCGCCAGCGTCACGGCGACAAAAACCGCCAGCACGACGGCAATGCGCCGGAGCATGACCTTCGACAGGGGTTGGCCGCGATGCACCACGGCAATCCAGCCCATGGCGAGCCCCAGCAGCAAGGCGCCGGTCAGCCATCCCCAGTGAAACATCGCGAGATAGGCCATCGTTATTCCTTCACCACGAATTCGATCCGGCGGTTCTGCGCCTTGCCTTCATCGGTGTCGTTCGACGCAATCGGCTGGCTGCTGCCGTATCCGACCGCGGTCAGCCGCTCGAGCGGCAGCCCTGCCCGCATCAGGTAGTCGGCGACGGCCTGCGCCCGTTTCTCGGACAATGTCTTGTTCGCCGCATCGTCGCCGGCTGAATCGGTGTGGCCGGCGATCTCAAGATTGGCGGCGGGGCACCGCAGCGCGGTTTCCACCAATCGGTCGAGCAGGCCCACCGAGTCCGGATCGATCTTCGCCTGCCCGGTTTCGAAACGGATCTGGCCCTTGCGGAACAAATCGGCGAACAGTTGCTGGCACACGGTGGGATCGACCAGGCTCGCGGCCGGGCGCACCGAGACCTCCGCATTCGCCTTCCAGCCCTGCGGCAAATCGGAGGCGAGGCTGGCCCGGATCTGGTCGGCGGCAATGCCGTAGAGGGCATCGCCCGATAATTTGACCTCTCGATCCGCAATCACCAGCACCCCGGTCGACAGCCGCGACAAGGCGCCAAGCGCGACCACGGCCGCATTGGAGAAACCCGACGGCGCGCCGACGCTGGCTTTGAGATTGTCGACCACCTTTTCGTTGAAAAACTTCCGCGTTGCAGCAGCGACCAGCGCCGCATGGACGGTGTTGTCGGGGACATAGCCGGTGAACGTCACAGTGACAGCGACCGGATCCTTGTTGATCTGGAAGATATAGGGTGGCGCCTTGATGGCGTTGTCGGCGACCGAATAGCCCTCGGGCAGATTCTTCAGCGCCGCGGCGATCGCTTCCCGGCCGCCCAGATCGCGCGCCATGCCGCTGAGACTCACGCCGGTGTCGGTCAGGGTGATCTTGCCGTCCTTGAGCTTGCTGATCTGATCGATCAGGAGCAGCGCTGCGGCATCGAACCGCTGCGGCGCTCCGCGCGCCAGCGTCATGCGGTCGGACACTTCAGTGCCGGCAACGGCCGCCTTCGCTGCGTCGAACAGCCGCGCCTTGACCGCCGGCAGCGGCGCGCTGCCGCCCAGCGTCACGCGGACCACATCGCGCTCCGCCGTCCAGACGAACGGCTTGGCTTCCTGTACCAGCCGGGTTTCATCGTTGACCAGGCGAACACCGGGGACAGTTCCAACCAGCGCCAGCGCGCTGAGCCGGCCCGGTTCCGAAAAAGCCTCGGCGGCCAGCGTGACATCGCGCCCGGACGCCATCACCCGCGTCTTGTCCAGGATCGTGCCCTTCAAAACAGCCGTGGTGCGGGCCGCGAGGTCCTCTTCCAGCGGAACGGTGCTATGCCAGGCGGCAACGATCCAAAGGATGGCCAAAGGGACCAAACCCGGCCACCATTTGTTGCCCCACCTGAAAAAGCCACGCATTCAAACCCCTTCATCGATCCGGAAGCAGTGAAATCAAACACTTGCGGGGGTGTCAATTTAGAAATGAGGATGGAGCGTCCCGACGATCGTGCCGGTAAGGATAACCGTTTTTTCAGCGGTTTCTGTCACAGGTTGTGCTTCGTCTTAACGACTGCCCGGTATATCCCCGTCTCATGACGCAGCTTCGCAACCGCATTATCCGCGCGGGGTTCGACGCCCTTTACTTCTCGGGGGCGCATCACCTGTTGCGGCCGTTGCTCTCGGGGGTCGGCATCATCCTGATGCTGCACCATGTCCGCCCGGTGCGGAGCGGCGCTTTCCAGCCCAATCGGCACCTTGAGATCACGCCGGAGTTCCTGCGCGCCACCCTCGCCCACATCCGTGGCCTGGGACTCGACATCGTTACCGCGGACGAGATGCACCGACGCCTGCGCGAGCGCGACTTCTCCCGCCGCTTCGCCTGCTTCACCTTCGACGATGGCTATCGGGACAATCGCGACTTCGCGCTGCCGGTGATGCGCGACTTTGACGCACCCCTCACCGTCTATGCTGCCGCAGACTTCGCCGACGGCACCGGCCAGTTGTGGTGGGTCGCACTCGAGCAACTGGTTGCGCAAACCGACGTGATCGACGCCCCGATCGACGGCGGCGTCAAGCTCGACGCCGGCACCGTGCTGGCCAAGCAGGCCGCGTTCGACCGGCTGCACGGCTGGCTCCGCAGCCTGCCCGGCGATGCGCATGTGCGCGATGCCGTGACAGAACTCTGCATCAAGAACAACGTGCAGGGCTCGGCGCAGGGCCGCGACCTGTGCCTGTCATGGGACGAGATGCGGGCGTTCGCCGACGACCCGTTGGTCACCATCGGCGCCCATTCGCTCTCTCACTGCAATCTGGCCAAGGCCAGCGAGGCCGAAGCGTCCCGCGAAATGGGTGAGAGCCGTGCCCGCATCGAAGACGTGCTGCAGCGCCCGGTGCTTCACTTCGCCTATCCCTATGGCGACAAGATCGCGGCCACGACGCGTGAATTCGGCCTTGCCCGCACGCTCGGCTTCCGCACCGCCGTGACCACGCGGCCCGGCATGCTGTTTGCCGAGAATGCCGAGCACTTCACCGCATTGCCGCGAATTTCCCTCAACGGAAATTATCAGGACAAGCGGTTTCTCTCGGTGCTGACCTCGGGCGCGGCAACCGCTGTCTGGAACGGCTTCCGCCGCGTCGATGCCGCCTGAGGCCACTGCGGACCGGCGCATGGCTGCCCGTCCTTGACTCGCCTGCGCCCCCGCGTTCAAACCATCCCAAAGCTGCGCTGCAACGCAAGCTGGCGTCGTCGCTGAAAAACGCTTTCATGGGAGGCACACATGTTCACCGATCTGTTCTCACTCAAGGGCCGCATCGCGGTCGTCACCGGCGGCTCGCGCGGCATCGGCAAGATGATCGCCGCGGGTTTTCTCGCCCAGGGCGCCGCGAAGGTTTACATCACGGCGCGCAAGGCCGGCCCCTGCGAGGAGACCGCGAAAGAGTTGACCAAACAGTATGGCGGCGAATGCATCGCGCTGCCGATCGACATCTCCACCACCGCCGGCATCGAAATGCTGGCGAGCGAATTGAAAAAGCGCGAGCCGAAGATCGACATTCTCGTCAACAATGCCGGCGCGGCATGGGGCGCGGACTTCGACGAATTCCCCGAGAGCGGCTGGGACAAGGTGATGAACCTCAACGTCAAGACGCCGTTCTTCCTGACCAAGGCGCTGGCGGCGCAGCTGCGCGCGGCCGCGACCGCCGAGAAGCCCGCCAAGGTCATCAACATCGCCTCGATCGACGGCATCTTCGTCAACCCGATGGAGACCTACTCCTACGCAGCCAGCAAGTCGGGCCTGATCCACCTGACGCGCCGGATGGCGGTGAAGCTGATCAAGGACCATGTGGTGGTGAGCGCGATCGCGCCGGGCCCGTTCAAGTCCGACATGAACAAGGCGGCGCGTGACAACGCCGATGCGGTGGCGACACGCGTGCCCGCCGGGCGGATCGGCACCGACGAGGACATGGCGGGTGCTGCGATCTATCTGGCCTCGCGCGCCGGTGACTATGTGGTGGGCGCGACCATCGCGGTGGACGGCGGGATTGTCTACGCCAATGCCGGCATCAAGGGCGATGGCTGGGATTGAGCGGCACAACGCTTTTGGGAGGCAACGCGCCTCGACCCTCTCGGCGTCATCGTCCGGCTTGACCGGACGACCCAGTATCCGGGGTGCGCATGGATCGAGCGATGAGCCAGCGATGCTGGGATTAATGAGGAGTTTCGCCAACACGACTTGGTGTGTACTGGATCGCCCGGTCAAGCCGGGCGACGACGGCTGGGGGTGTCGTGCCGTCATTGCGCGACAGCGAACAACCACCCCTCAATACGTCTCGACGTGATACCGCCCGCTCTCGCGCATCGTCGCCTTGAGCGCTGCCCAGTCCAGCGAGGCGTGGCGGCAGACGTCGGCGAAGGCCTCGTCGACGCCGCTCTCCATGCCTTTCAGGCCGCAGATGTAGATGTGCGTATGGGAATCATTGAGCAGCGCGCTGACGCGCGTGCCCTCGCTGCGGATGCGGTCCTGCACATAGGTCCGCGGCTCGTTCGGCACCCGTGAATAACAGAAATGCCGGGTCAGCAGTTTTTCCGGCACCTTCTGCAACGGGCCGAAATACGGCAGCTCTTCCGGCCGCCGTGCGCCGAAGAACAGCAGCAGATGCCCCGGCGCCTCCGGCATGGCGCGGCGGCGGCGCTCGGTGAAGCCGCGGAACGGCGCCGAGCCGGTGCCGGTGCAGATCATCAGGATGTTGGAGACCGGATCGTTCGGGATCAGGAAGGTGGCGCCGAACGGGCCGGTGACGTCGACCTTGGCGCCGCGCGGCAGGTCGCACAGGTAGTTGGAGCAGACGCCACCGGTTTCACGCTTGATGGTCAGCGACAGGTTGTTGGCGTTCGGCTTCTCGCCGTCGCGGGCGCTGGCGATGGAATAGAGCCGCGGCGCATGCGGCTTGCCTTCGGCGTCCAGGCCCGGCGGAATGACGCCGATGCTTTGGCCCTCCAGCACCGGAAACGGCTGGTCGCCGAAATCCAGGATGATGTGGCGGACGTCGGAATCGGCGTCCGCGTGGGTCAGGCGGAAGTTGCCGGTGATGGTGGCCTTGGCCGGCTTGCCGCGGTTGTAGAGATTGACCGTCGGCTTGCTCGCCGACACCGGGGCGACCGGTTTGCCGCCGAGCCCCTTGCGGGCCTCCTCGAGCAGCGCGCCAACATCGTCCTCCAGTGCCTCGATCGCGCCGCCGGCCTCATTGCTGGCGATCTCTTCCTGGACCGGCAGGTCGCTCCAGGAGAACTGCTCCTCCAGCGAATAGGCCTTCGCCACCACGCGCCAGTTGTCGATGGCGCCGGTCGGGCACGGCGAAATGCAGTCCATGCAGTAGTTGCAGATCTCCGCATTGACGACATAGTTGTTGTCGTCATGGGTCACCGCGTCGATCGGGCACGTCTCCTCGCAGGTGTTGCACCGGATACAGATCTCCGGGTCGATCACGTGCTGCTTGAGAAGGCCTTCAACGTGCATGGCTGCAAATCCGCTTAAGCTGCGATCTTCACATATTCGAAATCGCCGGGCTTGTTGTCGATGCCGACCTTCGGCGGCGAGATCCAGTTGGCGAACTTGCCGGGCTCGCTGACCGGCGTCATCAGCGACGAAATGAAATCGCCATCGGCCGTCGACGGCAGATAGTCGTTGCGGATCCTGGCCCACTCGGCGTCGCTGACAATGATGCCCTTCGGCGTCGCCTGAACGTTGGCGAACTCGCCGATCTGGCGGTGGAACGCGGTGTGCGGCAGCTCCAGCCGGAAATTGACGCCGGCCTTCTCGATGATCTTGTTCCAGCGTTCCACGCCCTTGGCGCAGTCGGCGGTGTAGTCGTCGCGCAGGCGCATGTTGAGCGCGGTCAGCGCCGGCTCGTCAACGAGCTTGATCTCGCCGTCGACCATCTTCAACACCTGGTAGATGTCGTCGGTGAGCCGATGATCGTCCTCGATCTTGGTTTCCTGGAAGCGGCCCTTGAGGCCGGCATTGTAGAAGTTCGCCGCGTTGGTGGACACTTCCGAGCCGAACAGATCGAGCGACAGCGAATAGTGCAGGTTCATCTTTTTCTGCATGGTCGGCAGATCGATGACGCCGAGCGCGCGGACCTTCTCGATGTCGTTGGGGTCCTCGATGCCGGCGGCCTTCATCGCCTCGCAGGTGCGCTGCAGGACGCGGCCGACGCCGGTCTCGCCGACGAACATGTGGTGCGCTTCCTCGGTCAGCATGAAGCGCGTGGTGCGCGACAGCGGATCGAAGCCCGACTGCGCCAGGCTCTCGAGCTGCATCTTGCCGTCGCGGTCGGTGAAGAAGGTGAACATGAAGAACGACAGCCAGTCCGGCGTCGCTTCGTTGAAGGCCCCCAGCATGCGCGGGCTGTCCTCGTCGCCGGAGCGGCGGCGCAAGAGATCGTCGGCCTCCTCGCGGCCGTCGCGGCCGAAATACTTCTGCAGCAGATAGACCATCGCCCAGAGATGACGGCCTTCTTCCACGTTGACCTGGAACAGGTTGCGCATGTCGTAGAGCGACGGCGCGGTCTTGCCGAGATGGCGCTGCTGTTCGACCGAGGCCGGCTCGGTATCGCCCTGGATCACCACCAGACGACGCAGCATGGCGCGATATTCGCCGGGCACTTCCTGCCAGGCTTTCTCGCCCTTGTGCTGGCCGAAGTTCACCAGCCGCGCCTCGTCCTGCGGCGCCAGCAGCACGCCCCAGCGATACTCCGGCATCCGCACATAATCGAACTTGGCCCAGCCCTTCGGATCGACGCTGATCGCGGTGCGCAGATACACCAGCGACTCCTGGAAGCCTTCCGGACCCATGTCGTTCCACCAGTCGAGATAGCCCGGGTGCCAGCCTTCCAGCGCCTTCAGCACCTGGCGGTCCTCGGCGAGATTCACATTGTTCGGAATCTTGGTGGTGTAGTCGACATTCATCACGTTCATGGCCAACTCCCGTTGTGCATTCTCTTCTTGGGTGCGATCGCTCTCAGACCCGCGTCATGTCGAATTGCGCGCGCTCGCCGGTGCCGTAGCGGCGCAGCGCGCCTTCTTCGCCCACCGCGTTCGGGCGCTGGAAGATCCAGTTCTGCCAGGCGGTCAGCCGCGAGAAGATCTTCGATTCCATGGTTTCGGGCCCGACAAAACGAAGATTCGCTTCCATGCCGGTGAGGCTGTCGGGCGAGAAGCTGGCGCGTTCCTCGAAGAATACCCGCACCTCGTCGTCCCAGTCGATGTCGTCGAGCGCGAAGGTGACGAGGCCGAGCTCTTCGGCGGTCTCCGCATCGAGCGGTTCGCCGATCCTGGCTTGCGCCGTCTCGACATCGGACGGATCGGCCTGGAAACGCGACTGCAGCCGGGTCAGCCCGTGGCTCATCGGATAGGGACCGAAGTTCGCGGCAGAGAGAATGATTTCAGCGGGCGGACGGTTGTCGCCCTGCTTCTCGCCGATCAGCATGTACGAGCGGTCGGCGGCAAACACGAGTTCGGCCAGCGTGCCGACAAAACAGGAGCCCGGTTCGACCAGGGTAACCAGGGTGCGCGAGGTGACGTCGACGCGCTTGAGCACGCGTTTCCAGTAATGGCGGATCTCGTTGACCAGCCAGTGGTCCTTGTGGGCGTCGAGGAACGCGTCATAGGCCAGCACCTGGGCGCGATCGCCGTGCGACTTGAACACGAACATCGCGGTGCCGAGTTCGTTGATGCGCAGATGCAGAATGGCATCATCGAGTTCGCGCGCCACCTGCAGCGGCCAGAAATCGGCGCCCTGCTTGGCCATCTCGGCGAGGCCGGCCGGCGGAGCAGCCTCCGGCGCCTTGATCGAGATGGTCGCGATCCGTGCGTCACGGTTGATGTCGACATTGACGAAGCCATAACGCAGGCCGGTGTCGTCGATCGTGCGCTGGAGCGGCGTCAGCGTGACGCCTTCGCCCTCGCCGTTGCGCTTCGATGCACCGGCAAATTCCTTGGCCCGATCGGCGACCTTGGCCTCGAGCTTGGAATTGGAGACGATTTCATCGACCAGCCGCCACTGCACGGCGCGCTTGCCCTTGATGCCTTCCTCGATGGTGCAGAAGTAATCGGCATGGTCGCGGCGCACCTTGCGCTTGTCGACCACGCGGGTAAGGCCGCCGGTGCCCGGCAGCACCGCGAGCAGCGGCACCTCGGGCAGCGCCACCGCGGCCGAGCCGTCATCCGCCAGCACGATGTGATCGGCCGCGAGCGCGAGTTCATAACCGCCGCCGGCGGCGGTGCCGTTCACCACGCAGATGAAGCGCTGGCCGGAGTTCTCGCTGGAATCCTCCAGGCCGTTGCGGGTTTCGTTGGTGAACTTGCAGAAATTGACCTTGTGGGCGTGGGTCGCCCCCGCGAGCATGCGGATGTTGGCGCCGGCGCAGAACACCCGGTTCTTGCCCGAGCGCAGGATCACGGCCTTCACCCCGGGATGCTCGAAACGCAGCCGCTGCACCGCATCGGCCAGTTCGATATCAACGCCGAGATCATAGGAGTTGAGCTTGAGCTGGTAGCCTTCGAACAGCCCGCCATTCTCATCGACATCCATGGTCAGCGTGGCGACATCGCCGGCCACATCCAGCTTCCAGTGCTTGTAGCGCGACGGGTCGGTCTGGAAATCGATGTGTTTTGCGCCGTTGGCGAGCTTGCGATCGTCACTTGCCATGAGCCACCCTTTTGATCTGCTTGTGTGTTCTTGTGCCGCTGCATCGAGCCGATGCCCTGAGCGTTACATGCATAATAATGCATGTTTTAGAGTCGGTCCAGCCAAATCTGACTGAAACATGCATTTTCTTTCATGTTTCGCGTCATGCCAGGGTTGCGCCGATCAGAATTATTGTTCCATCCGAGCCAACCGACCCGGCCCTCGCCCGCAACTGCGCCACCATCGCCGCGACCGGATAACCAGCCGCAAAACTGCCTGTTCCGCTGCCCCGCCGGCGCACCGCCAGCTCAGCGAACTCAGCGGCCGCATCCGCCAGCAAACGATCGACAGCGCGCGGCCTGCCCATTTTGAGCTTGAGGTTGGCATTGGCGATCTGGATGCAGCCGCGCAAACACAGGCGATCGAGCCCGCCCTGCGGCGCCGCCTTCCACACCGCCTCGAGGATTTCGTGCGCCTCCCAGAATAGGCCTTCGTCGTTCAGGCGCAGGCCATAGAGCAGTGCAGGATGGGTGGCGGGGACATGTCCGTCGAACCGGACCGGCACCAGCGCCTTCACGCCGTCAAGCGTGGCGCGATCGGGAGCCTCATCGACGCCGGGAACATAGGCCCAGCCCGGCAGTGCGAGGCGATCGGCGACCTGATCGGTGCCCATGGCGTATTCCCTGGCGTATTCCCCGCGGTTACGCCGCCCGCCCCAGTTCACCTTCGCCATGCACACGCAGGATTCGGTTCACGAAATCCGCGATCGCCTTCAACGTCACCTCCGGCGCCTCGCGCTGCGGGGTGTGGCCTGCGCCGGCAATGATCTCGACATCGACCGGGCAGTAGCATTCGCCCTCGGCGATCGCGATCTGCCGCAGCGTGCCGTAGTGATCGTCGGCGCCCTGCACGATGGCGATCGGCACCCGCACATAGGCCAGCGATTCGGAGATGTCCCAGTCACGAAACGCCGGATCGAGCCAGGCGTTGTTCCAGCCGTAGAACGCGTTGTCGACATCGCTGTGCCAGCGGGCAAGCTTCGCCCTCAGGTCGGTCTGCTCATAGTCCGTCTTGATCTTCGCGATCGAGGCCACCGAGATGTCCTCGACGATGAAATGCGGCGCGATCAGGCCGAGCCCGCGGATACGATGATCCTGCACGCCGCCGGCATAGATCGTGGCGATCGAGGCGCCGTCGGAATGCCCGATCAGCAGACCACGCCGAAAGCCGATGGCATCCAGCACCTGCGGCAAGACATCCAGCGCCTCGCGGTGCATGTAATCGAGTTGACGCGGCAGCGTCGCAGGGCTCGACGATCCGTAACCCGCACGCGAATAGGCGAACACGCCGGCGCCTGTCGCCGCCGACAGCCGCTCCGGGACATCGCCCCACAGACCGGCGGATCCCAGGCCTTCATGGAGCAGCACCAGCGTCGGCGCCGCGTCGGGCGAAGGCCCCGTCATCCGGTATTCGATCTGGCTCGATCCGATGGTCAGGTGCCCGGATGGCTGCAGTGTGGTCATGATGTTCTCCGCCGTTTTCGACACAACGCGCCTGCGACAACCACAGACCGTCATCGCCCGGCTTGACCGGGCGATCCAGTAACCCCAGCATGCATGATGTGATCGATGAAGGAATAACGATAGGATTGATGTTCTCGGTTCGTCACTGACGACGGTGTGTACTGGATCGTCCGGTCAAGCCGGACGATGACATGGAGGGTGTTGAGCCGCATTGCGTCCATTCGGACTGACCATCCATCTGTCTCACGCATCGCCGTCGCGCAGCTTGAAGCGCTGGATTTTGCCGGTTGCGGTTTTCGGCAGGCTTTCCACCACCTCGACCCAGCGCGGATATTTCCACGGACCGATCTTCTGTTTGACGTGGTCTTTCAGCGTCTCGTGCAGGCCGGCGGTTTCGGTGCCGGCCCTGAGCACCACAAACGCCTTCGGCTTCAGCAAGCCCTCCGGATCGGCTGATGGCACCACCGCGGCTTCCAGCACCGCGGGATGACTGATCAGCGCGCTCTCGACTTCGAACGGCGAGACCCAGATGCCGGAGACCTTGAACATGTCGTCGGCGCGGCCACAGTAGGTGTAGCGCCCCTCCGCATCGCGGATGTATTTGTCGCCGGTGCGGGTCCAGTGGCCCTCGAACGTGCCGCGGCTTTTGACGCGCTGGTTCCAGTAGCCTTCGCCGGCGGACGGCGCGTTGACGATCAGTTCGCCGACGTCGCCATCGGCGACGTCCTGGCCCGCATCATTGACCAGGCGCACCGCATAACCCGGCACCGGCCGGCCCGAGGTGCCGTATTTGACGTCGCCCGGCGCGTTCGACAGGAAGATGTGCAGCAGCTCGGTGGAGCCGACGCCATCGAGAATGTCGACGCCGAAGCGTGTTTTCCAGCTTTGTCCCACCAGTTCCGGCAGCGCCTCGCCGGCCGAGGTGCAGACCCGCAACCGCTTCGTCCGCGCTGCATCCTTGTTGGCGTCGTCGTTCAGCATCGCGGCGAACAAGGTCGGCACGCCGAAAAAGATGCTGGGATCGTGGCGGCGGATCAGGTCGAACATCACCGCCGGTGTCGGCCGCTCCGGATTGAGAATGGTCGAGGCGCCCACCGACATCGGAAACGTCAGCGCATTGCCGAGCCCATAGGCGAAGAACAGTTTCGCCGCCGACAGGCCGACATCGTTTTCGCGAATGCCGAGCACCTGGCGCGCATAGGTTTGCGCCGTTGCCTCCAGGCTGGAATGCAGATGGCGCACGCCCTTCGGCATGCCGGTGGAGCCGGACGAATAGAGCCAGAACGCCGGCTCGTCGGGATGGGTGGCCGCGGTGTCGAACTGATCGGCTTCCTGGGCCAGCTCATCGGCAAGCCGTGTGTGCCCGAACGCGTCAGTGCCGGACACGACGACGTGCACGAGATCCGGCAACAGCCGTAGGATATCGCGCACCGCGGGCCACAACGCCTCCGAGACGAACAGCACCCGCGCGCGGCAATCCGCCAGCACATAGGCGTATTGTTCTGATGTCAGCAGCGTATTCAGCGGCACCGGCACGATGCCGGCGCGGATCGCCCCCAGGAACACGATCGGGAAATCGATCGTGTCCAGCATGACCATCGCCACCCGCTCCTCGCGRCGAACGCCAAGCCGCTTCAGCACATTGGCAAGGCGGCGGGTCTGGGTCTGCAGGCCSGCATARGTGATKTCGGCCTGGGGATCGCTGAACACGACCTTGGCGCCGCGYCCCTCCGCRACATTGCGGTCGAGCAGATAGGTGACGGCGTTATAGGCGCCGGAGGTGCCGCTCATGCTGCGTGCTCCCGACCGTACTGAAACACCTGTGCATATCTCYGCRGACTATGAATTATAATTCGCGCAGTCGTTCGAGCGATCTCGCTGCCGATGGCCACAGCGCACCCTTCCCTGGTTTTTAGAATTATAATGCATATAAATACACTCTGCGCGCTTGCTGTCAATTGCTTCCGGCATTATGTTTCAGGTTCAATCGCGTCCCGAATCTGCAGCAGATTCGAGTCCTGGAGCCGGACCGTCCGGATATGACCGAGCCAACAGACAGCGTGCAGGCAGAACTGGAAGACGACTTTCTGCAGCAGCTTGGCCAGCGGGTTCGCACCATGCGTGGCCTGCGCGGCATGTCGCGCAAGGTGCTCGCCCGCGTCTCCGGCATTTCCGAGCGCTACATTGCACAGCTTGAGAGCGGCAAAGGCAATGTCTCGATCGTGCTGCTGCGCCGCGTCGCCCAGGCCATGGGCGCGCCGCTGGAGGATCTGATCCCCGCCGGCGAGACCTCGCCGGACTGGCCGGTGATCCGCGATCTGGTGCGCAAGGCGACGCCGCTGCAGATCGCCCACGCCAAGGACATCCTCTCCGGCCAGAGCACCAGCGCGCTGACCCAGCGCAAGGCCGCGTTCGCCGGCATCGCCTTGATCGGGCTGCGCGGCGCCGGCAAGTCGACCCTCGGCAAGCTGCTGGCGGAGCGGATCGGCTGGACCTTCATCGAGCTGAACAAGGAGATCGAGCGGCAGAACGGCCTCTCCGTCGCCGAGATCATCGCGCTCTACGGCCAGGAAGGCTTTCGCCGCATGGAACAGGCGGCACTGGGACAATTGCTGGCGCGCAAGGAGCCGATCGTGCTCGCCACCGGCGGCGGCATCGTGTCCGAGCCGCTGACTTTCGATCTGATCCTGTCGTCATTCTACACCATCTGGCTCAAGGCCGAGCCGGAAGAGCACATGGCGCGGGTGCGCCGCCAGGGCGACCTCAGGCCGATGGCCGACGATCGCTCGGCGATGCAGGAGCTGCGCACCATTCTTCTGAGCCGCGAGCCACTCTATTCCCGCGCCTCAGCCGTGGTCGACACCGCCGGGCTCACCATCAAGGACGCCTCCGCSCGCCTGATCGACGCMGTSACGCCGGTGCTGGCGSAGGAYRCCCACGAGTTYGCCGCGCRCGCGGCCTCGTGATGACGGCCCCCAACACGACAAARACSYTGGCCGAGTTGCTGCGCAGCCGYGGGCTGCATGCGGAAAATCTTGTCGCGATCCGCAACGACCTGCACCCGGAGCACGCCTGCAGCGACTTCCGCGCGATCGGCGATCTCGAAACCGCCGGCGTGCTGCAGATGTACGACCGCATGCAGGACGGCCCGCGCATCGCCCATGACAGCTGCGTGCTCTCGTTCATGGCGCTGGCCGACGGCCAGGCCAAGCTCACCTCGCACCGCCGCTTCTCGATGCGGCGTCCGGGCATCGCCCCCGGCGACATCGTCTACGATTATGACGCCGCGCACCTGCTGCACAGCTTCATCTCCGGCGCGGCGGCACCGGTGTTTTACGATGCCGCCGACGAACCCGGTCTCGACGACCTGATCGGACACCTGGTGGTGCAATGGCCCGCACCACTGTCGCAGGATATTCGTGGCGCGGACGATGCCGAGATCACCGTGATCAGCGGCTGACGCTCCGACTCACTTTAACAACGCCCGCGCGCCCTCCCACAGATCGTTGACCACTTCGCCCGCCGGCCGGGCCTGCGCCAGCGCACTCGACTGCCCCGCCCACGCCTGCATCCGATCGATGTCGTTGTCCCTGATCGCCGCATCGCGCATCGCCTGGGTCAGCCCGCGCTGCACCGGATAGGGTGCCGGCTGCGGCGCATCCGCCGCCACCGCGGCCCGCACATAAGCGGTGGCGATGGAGCGACCGGGACGGCCGGAAAAGGTGCGGCTCACCGCCGTCTGCTCCGGCAGCGTGCGTCCGATCGCATCGGCCCACGCTGAAGGTAATTTGGCTTCAGGGCAGCGCAGGAAACCGGTGCCGACCTGAATCGCGGAGGCGCCGAGCAGCAGTGCTGCGGCAACGCCGCGCGCGTCGGCAATGCCGCCGGTGGCGACAACGGGGATATCGACCGCATCAACCACGGCGGGCAGCAGCGCGAACAGGCCAACCATCGTGGCTTCGGCGGTTACGGCGTTGAACGTGCCGCGATGGCCGCCGGCCTCCATGCCCTGCGCCACCACCACGTCGGCGCCGGCCGCCTGCGCGGCTTTCGCCTCGGTCACGGTGGCGATATTGGCGAACCACTTGATGCCTTTCGCCTTCATTCGCGCGACGAACTCCGGCGGATATAGCCCCATCACCGACGAGATGATCGGCGGCGCGCTGTCCAGCATCGCCTCGCACTGGGCGGCGAAATCCGGCGGTCTCGCATCGCCGGCCTCGCGCGGCACTTCCGGCCCCCAGTCGCGCAGGAAGGCACGCACCGAAGCCTCCCTGTCCGCATCCCGATGCGGCGGCGGATCCGGAATCCAGAGATTGAGCGCGAAGGCGCCGTTGCTGCCGGCGCGCACATCGGCAGCCCAGGCCTTGATCGCCGCCGGCTGCATCAGCAGCGCGCCACAGCTGCCAAGGCCGCCGGCATTGGCGACCGCGATGGAGAGCGACGGCGGACAGGCCCCGGCCATCGGCCCCAGCAGGATCGGCACACGCAGATTGTAGGACTGAGCGAAAGCTTCGGCCCGTGCGAGGGCCGGATGGGATGGAGTCATGTGAAGCGCCTGTCTCAATTCAACCAATTCGACGCGGCCGAGGACGCCCGCGCCATGCAGATAAAGTATGGCGGCCGGCTCGCACGGCGTAATGGTTTGATCAGATTGCCGCCATCGCTCGCGGTGATTGCGACCGGTCTATTCCGCGGCAACGATCTGTGCCGCGGGCGGCCGCGCCAGATCCAGGAAGGCGCGCAGCGCGCTCGACGCCGGCGCTTCGCGGTGGCGGATAAAGACGGTTTCGACCCAGCCGTCGCCGTTCGGCACCGGATGGATCCGGACCCGTTTGCGTTCCCAGACCGATTCGAACATCGCGCGCGGCAGCAAGGTCATGCCGATGCCGGCGCTGACACAACTGACGATGGCTTCGAGCGTGCCGAACTCCAGCATCCGCACGCCGACAATGCCGCGCCGCGCCAGCATGGCTTCAAGACGCAGGCGATAGGAGCAGCCGGCCTTGAGCACGACGATCTTCAGATCCGGCTTTGTGATCAGCTTCTCGAACTCGACACAGGGCGAGGTCAGCACCACCAGTTCTTCCTGGACGAACGGTTCGACCACGAGATCCGGATGATTGACCGGCCCGCAGACATAGGCGCCGTCGAGATGCCGGTTCAGCACCTGCTCGACCAGTTCGCAGGTGGTGCCGGTCTTCAGCGACAGGTCGACCGCAGGATAGGCTGACGCGAACTCGGCCAGGATCGGCGCGAGCCGCAGCGCCGCCGTGGTTTCAAGCGACCCGATCACCAGCGCGCCGGACGGCGTGCCCTCGTCCGCCACCGCGCGCTTGGCATCGTCCAGCAAGTGGGCCGCACGCTCCGCGAACGGCACCAGCCGCTGGCCCGCGGCCGTCAAGGTGACGCCCCGATTGGTCCGCTCAAACAGCGGAAATCCCACCTCGATCTCCAGCGACCGGATGCGGGCGGTGACGTTCGACTGCACGGTGTTGAGCGCAAGCGCAGCCTTGCTCATGCTGCCCGTGCGGGCAACAGCCAGGAACACCCGCAGATCGGCCGCGTCCATCGCAAAACTCCCTCTCGCGTTCCCTGACCCTACAGGATCGGGGCGCAAGAGGCCAATCTGGCGCCGAAAAGCAATCGGCGCTCAATACCGCTCAGGAACATACAGCTCGGGCGGAACCGGGGTGCGGTGGTAGTCCGGATTGTGCACCCGCGCCGGCAGGATCACCGGATCGTGGGTGACATCCTGATAGGGGATCTGCTCCAGCAGATGCGCGATGCAGTTCAGCCGCGCCTTCTTCTTGTCGACCGCGTGGACCACATGCCAGGGCGCTTCCGGAATGTGGGTGCGCTCCAGCATCGCTTCCTTGGCCTTGGTGTACTGCTCCCAGCGGCTGCGCGCCTCGACATCCATCGGGCTGAGCTTCCACTGCTTCAGCGGATCATGGATGCGCATGGTGAAGCGCAGGTGCTGCTCCTCGTCGGTGATCGAGAACCAGTACTTGATCAGCACGATGCCGGAGCGCACCAGCATGCGCTCGAATTCCGGCACCGAGCGGAAAAACTCCTCGACGTCGGCCTCGGTGCAGAACCCCATCACCCGCTCGACACCCGCGCGGTTGTACCAGCTGCGATCGAACAGCACGATTTCGCCACCCGCCGGCAGGTGCGAGACGTAGCGCTGGAAATACCATTGGGTGCGTTCGCGCTCGTTCGGCGCCGGCAGTGCGGCCACGCGGCAGACCCGCGGATTGAGCCGCTGGGTGATGCGCTTGATGACGCCACCCTTGCCGGCGGAATCGCGCCCCTCGAAAATCACCACCACCTTGAGCTTCTGGTGCTGCACCCAGCTCTGCAGCTTGACCAGTTCGCCCTGCAGGCGGAACAGCTCCTTGAAATAGAGCCTGCGGTTGACGGTTTCCTTGGGCGTATGTCCTTCAAGCTCGTTGGTCAGCGCATCGAGGCGATCGTCGTCGATCTCGAGCTCCAGTTCCTCGTCATACGAATCCAGCATCTCGGCATGAATACGATCGTGAAGAGAGTGCGCGCCGTTGAGGGGCTTTTCGGTCATGGATGTCTCCGCGCGGGGCAGGCCTAGGCTGGCTCCGTTATGTGCCGGAGCCGATGTCAGGGATGTGACGGCCCCTTATCGCAACACCACGGCCTTACCCTTGTCGTTGCCGGGCTTGTCCTCAGCGGCTTCGCCGAAGTCGCGGACACAACCCCGATAAGGGACGCACTGCGCCCCTAAGCGGGATCACCGGGACAGGCCCGGTGATGACAAAAGTGGGCGCTCAGGCCGCCACCTTGCCGATTAGCGGATGACTGCCTATGATTTGGCGGTCAGTCTTCCTTAAAACGAGGGAATGAATGGACCGTATCGACGCGATGAAGGTCTTTGTGTCGGCGGTCGACGAGGGCAGCCTGGCCGGCGCGGGCCGACGCCTGGGCCGGTCGCCGGCGGCGGTGAGCCGCGCCATCGCCTTCCTCGAGGCCCATGTCGGCGCGGAGCTGCTGCATCGCACGACCCGATCGCTGAAGCTGAGCGAGGCAGGTGAGCGTTATGCGACCGCTTGCCGGCGCGTGCTGGTCGACCTCGAGGAGGCCGACATCGCTGCGGCCGGCGAACGCTCGGCGCCGCGCGGCACGCTGACCCTCACCGCGCCGGTGATCACGGGCGAGGATGTGCTGCGGCCGGTGCTCGACGCCTTCATGAACGAATACCCGGCGGTGTCGGCCCGGCTCTATCTGCTCGATCGTCCCGTGAACCTGATCGACGAAGGCATCGACGTCGCGCTGCGCATTGCGCATCTGGCGGATTCCAGCTTCGTCGCGATCCGCCTGGGCGAGGTGCGCCGGGTGATCGCTGCCGCACCGGGCTATCTGGCGCGTCACCCCGTCATCAACGAACCGGCCGATCTTGCAAAACATCAGATCATCGCGATGACGCATTTCGGACAGGAGTCCTGGAGCTTTCCGCCGCTCGATGGCTCCGCCGTGCCGCGAACCGTGCAGTTCGCACCGCGGATGATCGTCAACACGGTGCGCGCGGCGGTCGCCTCCGCCGTCGAGGGCCACGGGGTCGTGCGGCTGTTTTCCTATCATATCGCCGACGAGATCCGGGACGGGCGGCTGCAGATCCTGCTTGGCAGGGATGAACATCCGCCGCTGCCCGCTCATCTGCTGGCCCCGGAAGGCCGTTTCTCGGTGCCGAAGGTGCGCGCCTTCGTCGACTTCGCCGCGCCCCGCCTCAAAAGCTATTTCACCCGGCTGTCCCGCGAAGCCAGCCGGAACACCGCAGCCATTCGTTCGCCACGCGGAAGAGTGACTGCCGAATAACGGGCATTCGCACCACAAATCGATACGCCTAGTTTGATCTGCAGAGGCCTAGACGGCCCGGCGGCGGCAGCGCTGCCGCTCACACGGATCATGGAGGCTCATCATGGGTGCGGAACAAAAAGTCGTTGTCATCACCGGCGCGTCACAGGGCATCGGCGCGGACCTGGTCAAGGGATATCGCGACCGCAATTACCGGGTCGCCGCCAACTCCCGCGCGATCAAGCCATCATCGGATCCCGACATTCTGGCCGTCGCCGGCGATATCGCCGACCCGAAGACGGCCGAGCGCATCGTGTCGCAAGCAATCGACCGCTTCGGCCGCATCGATACTCTCGTCAACAATGCGGGCATCTTCATCGCCAAGCCGCTGGTCGAATACACGGACGACGACTATGCGTCGATCGTCGCGATCAATCTCAACGGCTTCTTCCAGATCACCCGGCGCGTGGCGCGGGAAATGCTGAAGCAGGGATCGGGGCACATCGTGCAGATCACGACCACGCTCGCCGAACAGGGCAACAGCAACGTGCCCTCGGTGCTGGCGTCGCTGACCAAGGGCGGGCTGAATGCCGCGACCAGGTCGCTGGCGATCGAGTACGCAAGGAAGGGCATCCGGGTCAACGCGGTCTCTCCCGGCGTCATCAAAACGCCGATGCACGCGCCGGCGACCCACGACTTCCTCGCGAGGCTGCATCCGGTCGGGCGCATGGGCGAAGCGAAAGACATCGTCGACGCGGTGCTGTTCCTGGAAAACGCGGGCTTCGTCACCGGCGAGATCCTGCACGTCGATGGCGGCCAGAGCGCCGGCCACTGACGCCATCGCATCGATCCGAGGATACCGACCATGCCCATCGTCACCATCCAGGTTACCCGCGAAGGCACCACACCAGGAGCGGCGTCCGTCACCGCGGCGGAAAAGGCAGCGCTGATCAAGGGCGTCAGCGAATTGCTCCGCGATGTGCTGAAAAAGCCGCTCGAATCCACCTTCGTTGTCATCAACGAAGTCGAGACCGACAACTGGGGTTGGGGCGGGGTGCCCGTCCTCGACTATCGCAAGACACTCGCAAAGCAGCGCGCGGCTTCGGAGCGTTAAAGCGTAATGAAGTGGCGCGGCATCGGAGGTGAGCAACCGGGAACATAGGTAACAGGTGTGACCGACGACATGGGTAACACAATTCTCGTTTCGTTCAGGTCTGTTGTTGTTGCGGCTGAGGACCCTGTGGGCAACGCGCAGCGTTGTCCACAAGTCCACGGCCGGTACGCTTAGGTTTTTTCAGTTGATCGCCGCGATGGGCGATGGTGCCGAGCATGATCGGACCATAGCTGACGGTACAGGCATCGGYGCTCTCGGTGAGACCCACGGGTTCGCCGACCAGCGCCTCGCTGACATAGATCGTGTTTCCGTTCCACTTGATCTCGCCATTTTGACGCACACGCCTGACGACCTGGCCGGGTCCGTAGCCCGGTTCGCGCAACACACCGTCGAAGCGGCGCGGCGAGACAGTGTAATGCTCGGCCGGCGTATCGTTGCCGAGCGCCTGATGCGGGCGTTCTTCATTGTAGACGTTCTGGAACACGCGCAGGCGCTCCAGTTGTTCGCGCAGGCTACCCGCCGCTGGCTTGGCGGTGTCCTGCAACAACGTGAGATGCATTCGCTCGTGCCGGCCATTCTGCTGTGGCTTGCCAGGCGCGATCCGCTCCGGCAGCACGCCGGCCTTGATCACCTTGACCGACAGTTGCGACAGTCCGCCGGCACCGCGCGAGGCAAAGGGCGGACCGTTGTCGGAGCGTAGCCGATACGGAAGGCCGAACTCGCGGAAGGCTGCCTCCAGCACCGGCCAGACGTGAGCGGTATCGGTACGCGCCATCGCCTGACAACGCAGCAGATACCGGCTGTGGGCATCGGTAAGCGTCAGCGGCTCGCAGTAGTTGCCATCGCCCGTCATGAACCAGCCCTTGAAGTCGATGCACCACACGTCGTTGGCCGCCGTGCATTCTGCAAACGGCGCGCTCGATGGCGGGCTGCGCCGACGCAGCTTTCGCTTTACCGTCAGTCCCTCGCGATCGAACAAGGCCCCGATTGTGCTCGCCGCCGGCCATTCGGTCGCTGGTGCATGACGTTCGAGCCAAGCCCGCACCTTCACCGGACCCCAGGTCGGATGCGCTCGCCGTACCGCAAGGCAGCGTTCGGAGATCTCCTCCGCAATCACATGGCAATGATGCACCGGTGCCCGCGAGCGATCCAGCAACCCTTCAACGCCTGCTTCCTGATAGCGCCCAAGCCATTTGTAACCGACCCGTCGGCTTACACCGTAGCGACGGCATATTGCCGCAAACGGCTCCTCCCGCTTCTCGGCCGCAATCACAAACCGCATCCGTTCATCCACGGCACAGGTCTCCATCCAAACCATCGGCAAGGCCCTCCTCGCCGATCACTTGACCTGTTACCTATGTCGCCGGTCTAATCTGTTACCCATGTAGCCGGTTTGGACCGGAGGCTCACCTCTCCCATCGGGGGAGGTCGATTTGCGCAAGCAAATCGGGTGAGGGGTTTCAGCCTATCGAGAAAACAACAGCCCCTCACCCGGATTGCTTCGCAATCCGACCTCTCCCCCGACGGGGAGAGGTGAAGCGATGTGGTCGTCCCACGTGCTGCGCCATCGCGGCGAGCGATGGCGACCATCTGAACTCTTCATTTTCCATGCGGCATCGCAAGGCCTAGCTCATGTCCATGTCCAGCACCAACCTCCCGTCTCACCGTCATCCCGCAGCGGCCCACCCTCACAAGGACGGCGGTTCGGCGTGGCTGTTCGCGGTCGCGGGCTTGTGCGCTTCGCTGGTCGGTCTTGGACTGGCGCGCTTTGCCTACACGCCGCTGATCCCCGCCTTGATCACAGCAAAGTGGTTCAGCCCGGCGGACGTGGTTTATCTCGGCGCCGCCAACCTCGCCGGTTATCTCGCGGGCGCGCTCGTGGCACGCGAGTTCGGCACCCGCGCGGGCGCCGTGCGCACGCTGCGTGGCATGATGGTGCTGGCGTCGCTCTCCGCACTCGCGTCGTCCGTGCCGATCTCGTTTCTGTGGTTCTTCGCCTGGCGTTTCCTCTCCGGACTGGCAGGCGGCGTGATCATGGTGCTGGCGGCGTCGACCATCCTGCCGCACACGGCACCGGGCAAGCGCGGCCTGGTCGGCGGCGTCATCTTTGCCGGTGTCGGTCTCGGCGTTGCGGCGTCCGGGACGATCGTTCCGCTGCTGCTGCAGCAGGGTCTCAAGCAGGCGTGGTACGGCCTCGCGCTGTTGTCGGCCGTGCTGACGCTCATCAGCTGGAAGGCCTGGCCGGCGGAAGCGTCCACGCCGAGCAGTGCGCAGGAGACCCATGCACCTGCGCACGTCAGCCACGTCGGCGTGATCCGCGCGCTGTGCGTGGAGTACGGCCTCAATGCGCTGGCGCTGGTGCCACATATGGTTTTCCTTGTCGACTTCGTGGCCCGCGGGCTCGGCCAGGGCATCGCCGCCGGATCGCACTACTGGGTGCTGTACGGCATCGGCGCCATCATCGGGCCGCTGCTGGCCGGACATCTCGCCGATCGCTCGGGCTTCGGACCCGCGCTGCGCGTCGCCTTCCTGGTCGAGGCGATCGCCATCGCCTTGCCCGCGGTCAGCACCGCACCGGCGGTTTTGATCGTGTCGAGCCTGATTGTCGGCGGCTTCACCCCCGGCATCGTGCCGCTGGTGCTGGGACGTATTCACGAACTCGTGCCGCACAGCACCACTGGGCAACGCACCGCATGGGCGCAGGCGACCACCACGTTCGCGCTGTTCCAGGCGGCAGGGGCTTATGGGCTCTCTTTCCTGTTCGCGCGCACCGGTGGGGACTACACGATCCTGTTCGCGATCGGCGCCGCAGCCGTTGCCGCCGCACTGGCGATCGATCTCGTCACAGCGCTGACCATCGGACGCGGCCGCGCCCATTCAAAGGCCTGATGGAAAGCTGAGTTCGGGCCTGGATCTCACACCCCGAGATGGCGTTCCAGGAGGCTGCCCTGCGCAGCGAGCTCCTTCGGCGCGCCGTTGAACACCACCGTGCCCTTCGACAGCAACACGGCGCGGTCGGCGATGTCGGAGAGGCTCCTGAAATCCTTGTCGACCACGATGGTGGCGATGCCTTCGTCGCGGATCACGCCCAGGGTGCGCCAGATGTCGCGCGCCACCAGCGGCGCCAGGCCTTCGGTCGCCTCGTCGATCAGGATCAGATCGGGATTGGTCATCAGCGCGCGGCCGATGGTCAGCATCTGCTGTTCGCCGCCGGAGAGCTGATGTCCGCCATTGTCGCGCCGCTGGGCGAGGCGCGGAAACAAGTCGAGGATACGTTGCAGCGTCCAGCGCAACCGGCCGTCGGCGGCCGGGCGCGCGGCCATCACCAGGTTCTCCACCACCGACAGCGAGCCGAACACGCCGCGGCCCTCGGGCACCAGGGCAACGCCGGCGCGCGCGATGTGTTCGGGCGCGAGGCCGGCAATGTCTTGCCCGGCGAAGGCGACGCGGCCGCGGCAATCGGCGACCAGGCCCATCAGCGAGCGCAGCAGCGTGGTCTTGCCCATGCCGTTGCGGCCGAGCAGCGCCACCTGCTCGCCGCGCGCCACGGAAAGATCGATACCGTGCAGCACCTGGCTGGCGCCATAAAACGCCTCGAGGCGCTCGACCGACAACAGTGCGGTCATGAGTGCGCTCCGTCGTCGCCGAGATAGGCCGTGCGCACCGCCGGGTGCATCCGCACCTCCTGCGGCGCACCGCTGGCGATGACGCAGCCGTCCGCCATCACGGTGAGGCGATCGGCGAGTTCGAACACCGCATCCATGTCGTGTTCGACAATCAGCACGGCGCGGCCTGCCTTCAGCGACGCGATCAGGTCGACGATGCGGCGCGCCTCCGACTGGCCCATGCCGGCGAGCGGCTCGTCCAGCAGGATGACACGTGGATCGGTCGCCAGCACCATGGCGATTTCGAGCTGGCGTTGTTCGCCATGGCTGAGATGCCGCGCCGTGATCGGCGCACGCGCCGTCAGGTCGGTTTTCGCCAACGCATCAGCAACGCGTCGATTGGCCTGCGGATCCGACATCACATTGCCGGTCATGCGCAGCGGCGTCTTCGCGTGCGCCTGGGCTGCGAGACGGACATTCTCATGCACCGTGAAATCCGGGAAGATCGTGGTCTTCTGGTAGGAGCGCCCGAGCCCGGCCCGCGCGCGGCGATCCGGCGCAAGCCGCACAATCTCGGTCTCGCCCAGCGTGATCGTGCCGGCCGTGACGGTGAGATCGCCCGACAACAGGTTGATCAGGGTGGATTTGCCCGCGCCATTGGGGCCGATCACAGCATGGATCTCGCCGACATGGACGTCGATCGAAACATCACTGACCGCTTTCAACCCGCCGAAATGTTTCCGCAGGCCTTTGGCGCAAAGCGCGATCGCGGGTGAGACCTCAGCCATGGCCGGCCTCCGTGGCGGGCTGCTTGGCCGTTGCCGGCACAGTGCGTGGCGATGGCTTCTCCTGCGCCGGCTGCCCGAATGTCAGGGTCAGCAACTGGCGCACGCCATTGGGCAGCGCCAGCACGATGATGACCACAATCAGGCCTTCGGCGAGTTTCCAGTAGACCGTCACAGCCTTCAGCACCTCCTCCAGCCCCATCAGCACGATGGCGCCGACCAGGGGGCCCGCGACCGAGTGCAAGCCACCGAGCAGCACCATCACCAGCACCGTCGCCGACTGGTGCCAGCCCAGCATCTGCGGCGCGACAAAACCAAACTGCGCCGCGGCGAAATAGCCGGCGACACCGGCGAGCGCGCCGGAGATCACGAACGCGGTGAGACGAACCCGGAAAATCGGAAAGCCCAGCGAGCGTGCACGGCGCTCGTTGTCGCGCGCCGCCGCCAGCGCCCGGCCGAACGGCGCGCGCACCAGCATGTCGATCAGCGCGACGGTGCCGACCAGGAAAGCGAGCACGACCAGATAGAAAACGATCGGCTTTTCCAGATTGATGAGCTGATGCCCGGCAATCGCGATCTCCGGCTTGGTGTTGACAAAGGCGCCATCGGAGCCGCCGGCGATGGTGGTGTCGTGAAACAGGTAGAACAGCATCTCGCCGAACGCGAGCGTGACCATGATGAAATAGACGCCGCGGGTGCGCAGCGCCAACGCGCCAATGATGAGCGCAACAAATGCCGCAGCGCCGACCGCCACCGGGAAGGTCAACCACAGCGACGCCGGATCGTATTTCGGCGTCATCAGCGCGAGTGCATAACCGGCGACGCCGAAGAACGCTGCATGGCACAGGCTGACCAGCCCGCCATGACCGACCGCGAGATTCAGCGCCATCGCCAGCAGCCCCATGATCAGCGCCTTGGTGGCAAACTGGACGTAATAGGTCGGGACGACAAATGGCAGGACGACCGCGAGCGCGACGAGCACGGCGATCAGCAGCCAGGAGCGAGAGCTACGTGATCCTGTCATCCCGGCATCCGTTGAAACGAGATCCTGTTCCCTCCCCCCTTGTGGGGGAGGGTTAGGGAGGGGGGTGATGGTGACGCCGCAGCGTCTCGGATCAACCGTTTTCTACGACGCCCATTGACGTCGGAATACGGGATACCCCCCTCCCCTGCCCTCCCCCACAAGGGGGGAGGGAGCAGAAAGAACACCGCTGCGCGAGAGCAAACGCAGCCATGATGAATGTGCGTGTCAGAACGCCTCACCTCACACCTCCCGGCGGCCGAGAATGCCGTTGGGGCGCCACAGCAGCACCGCGGCCATCAGCACATAGATCAGGATGCTGGAGATGCTGGGGAAGAACACCTTGCCGAAGGTATCGGTGAGACCGATCAGCAGCGCCCCGATCGCAGCCCCCGTGACCGAACCGATGCCGCCGAGCACCACCACGACAAACGACAGGATCAGCATGCCGTCGCCCATGCCGGGAAACACCGTGGAGATCGGCGACACCACGATGCCGCCGAGCGCGGCGAGCGCGATACCCACCGCGAACACGTAACGATTGACCCGGTCAAACGGAATGCCAAGCACCCGCGCCATCTCGCGGTTCTCGGCGCCGGCGCGCACGATCATGCCGATCTTGGTGCGGGTGATGACAATGAAGATCGCGGCCGCCACCGCCAGGCAGAACACGCAGATCGCCAGCCGATAGACCGGATACGACAGGTTGTCGGTGAGCTGGATGCTGCCTGCGAGAAACGCGGGCGGGGCCACCGCATGCACATCCTTGCCGAATAAAATCAGCCGGATTTCATCGACCATCAGGATCAGGCCGAAGCTCAGCAGCACCTGCGCCAGATGGTCGCGGCCATAGAGCCGGCGCACGAACACGATTTCCAGCAACCACCCGACGATGAAAGCGATGATCACGCCGCCGACCAGCGCCAGCCAGAAGCTGCCGGTATAGGCGGCGATCCAGTACGCGAGATACGCGCCCAGCATATAGAACGCGCCATGGGCGAGGTTGATGACGCCGAGAATGCCGAACACCAGCGTCAACCCGCTCGCGACCAGGAACAGCACCATTCCGTACTGCACGGCGTTGAGCAATTGCACGCCGAAGGTGATGAGATCCATTAATGTGGCCCTGTGGACGATATTGGCGGAGGAAACATCTCGCCTCTCTCTCCGTCATGCCCGGCCTTGCGCCGGGCATCCACGTCTTTACGACATCGAAAACAAGTAAGTCGTGGATGGCCGGGACAAGCCCGGCCATGACGGCCTTCTTTGACGAAGCGCATCGCGCCGCTACAACGTCGTCAGCCTCGCCTCTTACCGCATCACAGCTTACAACCCCGCGCCGGATCGTCCACCGCGGCTTGCGCGATCGACACCAGTTCGTTGCGGCCGTTGCGCACTTCGCGCAGATAGATGTTCTGGATCGGGTTGTGCGCCTTGTTGAAGCTCAGCGGACCGCGCGGGCTGTCGATCTTGGCGGCGCCGATCGCCTTCACCATCGCATCGCGCGCACCCGCATCGCCCTTCACCGCCGTCAGCCCGATGTCGAGCATGGCGGCCGCGTCAAAACCCTGCACGGCGTAGATGTCGCCATCCTTGCCGTTCCTGGTCTTGAATGCCTTGAGGAAGGCGACGTTGGCGGGATTGTCGAGGTTGTCGGCATAATGCAGCGTGGTGCGGATGCCGTTGGCGGCCTCGCCCTGCGCCTCGATGGTGCCGTCGGTCAGGAAGCCGGCGCCATAGAGCGGGATGCTCTTGTTGAGGCCCGCCGCGGCGTAGTCCTTGACGAATTTGACCGCGCCGCCGCCCGCGAAGAAACTGAAAACGGCGTCCGGCTTGAGTGCCGCGATGCGAGTGATCAGTGCCTGGAATTCGACTTCCGGGAACGGCAGCGTCAGGTCCTCGACGATCTTGCCGCCGTTCTTGGTGAAATTCTCCGCGAAGGCGCCGATCATTTCCGCGCCGGCGGTGTAGCGCCAGGTGATGGTCGCGACATTCTTGTGGCCGGCATCGATCATGGTCTTGCCGGCAGGAAACGTCGTCTGCCAGTTGGAGAACGATGAGCGGAAGATGTTCGGCGCGCAGGCCGGGCCCGTCGCGTCGTTGGCGCCGGCATTGGGAATGATCAGCAGGGTGTTGGTGTCGCGCGCGACCTTGACCATGGCCATTGCCACGCCCGAGTGCACGGTGCCGACCACGAGATCGACCTTTTCGCGCCCGATCAGGCGATTGATGTTATCGGTGGCCGCCTCGGGCTTGGATTCGTCGTCGACCTGCGTGAACACGATCTCGCGGCCGCCGAGCTTGCCGCCCTTCTGTTCGACATAAAGCTTGAAGCCGTCGTCGATGAACTGGCCGAGCTTGGCGAAGGTCCCGGTGTAAGGCAGCATCATGCCAACCTTGAACGGCGCGGCCTGGGCAATCGCCGGGCTGAACAGGCGCGGTGTCATCGCCAGCGTTGCGGCGCCGGCTGCACTGGACAACAACGCGCGGCGTGTCACGCGCAGCAATGGCTTCCGATCGGACATCAGCGTTTCCCCTCTCACATGTCATTTGTTGTTTTGCGCAAGTTGACCTTGCGGTTGCCGCGGCGGACGGCCGGACCCTGATCCGGACATCGCGCCAGCATTATGCACCATAATTCAAGAATTTGCCCAAAATCAAGAAATATAATTCCGGTTTTCTAGGACTTTAGGTGGAATCCGGGCCGTGTCCGACCCGTCTACTTCAGCAAATCAAAGGAGGTCTGGCTCAGCGTCTGGCCGTTCACCATCACATCGATCAGGTGCCGGCCGGGATGATGCGCGCGCACGCTGAAGTCACGGATCGACTGCCGCCGCTGCAGGGTCACGGACTCGCCGGGCGCCAGGGTCAGCGTCTTGAGTTTGAAGACCTTGCGCGACTTGCGTGCTTCCGCACGCACATAATGAATGGCGTAATCCACCACCAGCTTCTGAGGACGGTCGCTGGTCGACGTCAGGCCGAATGACAAAGTGATGGTTTCGCCAAGCCGGACCCTGCCAGGCTGGATCAAAATGTCGCGCAGCCGAACTTGCGCGTCGTCCCCCGCACCAACGACCGTCAGTGCGTCGCGATCGCCCTTCTTGATGAGGGTGCGAAGCGCATGCCTGACGATCCATGCCGTTCGTGCGTCTTCCAGCGGCCAGCCGCGCACACGGTCGATCACCCAGCCGGGGTGATCCTTGGTGATGTCGTTGAGATGATTGGCCACCGACTTGCGGACATACAGGCTCGGATCGGCCTTCAGGCTCTCCAGGATCCCGGCAACGGGCGCCGGATCGGCAATCAGCGGCTCGATCTGGAAGGACCACGGCAGGCGGGGCCGGCAGCCCTCGCTCGCCAGGCGCCGCACGTGTTCGTCCTTGTCCTTCGCCCACGTCTCCATCACCGCCAGTGTCCGCGACAGATCGCGGCGCAGGAAATGACGCACGGCGAATTCGGAAGACCCGAAGCCGGTGAAGAAACGAAGCGCGTCCATGGAGGCATCGAAATCCTCCATGCCATAGAGCGCGACATAGTCCGGCAGCACCATGGTGACGAAGCTGTTGTCCAGCCGGGGCGCCAGCTTCCGCAGGATTTTGAGCGCGGGCCGGAAATTCTGCGGCAGGCCCGCATGCAGCGCTTGTGTCACGCAGCGCAGACGTTCCATCAGCGAGAGATCGTCAAGGCCGCTCAGGGTCGCCGCCAGGAAGCGCCTGGTATCGAATGTCGGGCAAACGGCCTTGGTTTCCGCACCGATGTGGCGGATCCGCGCCGCGCTGAAGATCTTGTCCTTGAGGGTTGCAGGTTCGGTCGTCGTATTCTGTGTTTTTGGCATTCCGCCGCTGTCCTTCGGGATGGCTGCCTCTTGTTGGAAGGCTTCGCTGGACCCTGCGCCGATGGCCTGCCAGTTCCTGTCAGCAGTGTCGCGTGGGAATCCGGCCTTGGCCAATTCCCGAAGATGATGGCTGTCGCTGCCCCGAGGCGTCAACGCGATATCGGCAGCGCGAAACAAACCAAAGGCCGCCCACATGGCGGCCTCTCCGAAACGATGCGGATTTTGGCTGTTGAAGACCCCCCCGGCTCAGAGCGCGGAGCTTGCCACGGCTTCTCCACGTTCCGGCTTCGTCATGCTTGTCATCGACGCCAGATCGTTGTCGGCACGATGCTGATGGGCCCGCAGTGTATCGACGAGCCGGTCGATATCGGCGCGGGTATGCCCGGCATTGAGCTGCACCCGAAGGCGGGCCTTGCGCAGCGGTACGGCCGGGAAACGAACGGCGTCGATGTGGATGCCGGCCTCGCCGAGCGACGCCGCGAGTGCGTCGGCGGCATCCTCGTCGCCGACCAGAATCGGGACAATGGGCGATTCCGTCGACACCAGCGGATAGGGCAGTTCAGACATCCGTTTGACGAAGTAGCGCTGGTTGTCCCAGAGACGAGCGCGGCGTTCGGGTTCGTCCACGACCATGTCGACGGCTTCGCTCAGCGCAACCGCCTGGTCCGGCGGCAAAGTCGATGTGAACCCATACGCCGAACAAGCCAGACGGATGATCTCCGCGATATGCGCTTCGGTCGCGATAAAGCCGCCGATCCCGCCATAGGCCTTGCTCAGCGTGCCCATGTAGATCAAACGATCGCTCGTGACGCCGAAATGCTCGGCGATACCGCCGCCGTGTTCGCCGAGAATGCCGGTGCCGTGCGCATCGTCGACATAAAGCGTCGCATCATAACGCTCAGCCAGTTGCAGCAGATCAGGCAACGGCGCGATGTCGCCGTCCTGGCTGAAGACGCCGTCGGTGACGATGATCTTGGTCGTTGCGCTCGACCTCTTCAGCAGCATTTCAAGATGATTGAGATCGAGATGTCGATAGGTCCCCCGCGCGGCTCCGGACATCCGGATGCCTTCGCGAATGCTGACATGATTAAATTCATCACTGAAATAAGCGTAGGTGTATTCGCGCGGGCTCGTGAAGCCATAGACCCGCGCATATTTGGATGTTTGCGGGAGTGTCGACAGAACGCCGAGATTGGCCATGTATCCCGTGGCGAACAGAACGGCCGCATCTTTCTTCTTGCAGACGGCGAGCTTTCGCTCGAGTTCGCTGTACACCGCCAGATTTCCGCCAAGCAGCCGCGACTCGCAATTCCCCACGCCGTAAGCGTCAAGGCCGCGCTTCGCGGCCCGGATCAGACGAGGGCTTGTCGCCAGCGACAGGTAGTTGTTGGTGCTGAAGGAGACGAATTTCCTGCCGTTGGCCTGAAAAGCCGGGCTGGGCAGGGATTCAACCGGATCGCCGTCAAACAGGTTCTGGTGGACGAGCCACTCGGCCATTTCAACAAATTCTCGCACGCGAGTTCCTGCTCCCTTCGCGTCCCCCGGAAATCTTCGGAAACGAAGTGCTATTGATCATGCAGGAGATCGCGGTGACAAGCGCGGAATTGAAATAACGCGCAACAAGATGCATTGCGTGGCGCAAGATCCGGCTTTTGTCATGCCCGTGTAAGGTTGGTGTAAGCTTTGCGTAAGATTGATGTCGATTCCTGGTCGCGACCGCGGAGACGGCCTGAGGCCCGCCTCCGAACGGTCAGGTGATTCGGCACCGCACGCGGGCTTCGGTACAGGTGCCGAAGGCTGGTTTGAGAGCTTGGTTTGAAGGCTGGTTGGAAGGCTTGGCTTACAACACGATACAATCCGGCGACGCGCGATCGGCCAGCCTTTCGACGAGATCGGCCCGGCGCGACAGCACCGCGCGCTGGTTGATGTAGCCCTTGTCGGTGATCTCGCCGCCATCCACCGACGGCGGCTCGACCAGCAGCAGCCCGCGAGCTGCGAACGACGATGACCCGCCGCCCGTCGCCTTCAGACTGGCAAGCCCATGACGAACAGCGTCGCGCACCGCCGGATGGACAATCACATCGTCGACCGAACTGCTGTCGGCAAGACCGGCAAGCGCACGGCAGGCCGCGATGTTCGGAAAGATCAGGAAACGCACATCGTCACCGCCATGCCCGCAGACCACGATGTCCTGCGCCAGCGGTGCCAGCGCTGCGATCCCGGCGACACGTAACGTGCCGACACTGACCCAGGTGCCGGACGTCAACTTGAAATCCTCGCTGACCCGGCCATCGAAAAACAGACCGTGTTCGGGGCGTTGCGGATCCGCGAGCTTGACCGCGTCGCCGATCAGATAAAATTTTTCGTCGTCAAACGCCTGCGCTGTGAGGGCGGGCGCCTTCCAATAACCGGGCGTGACATTGGGGCCGCGCACGCGCACCTCGAGCTTGTCGCCCGACGGCACCAGCTTGATATCGGTGCCGGGGATCGGCACGCCGATATTGCCGGAACGCCGGGCCTGGAAATGGCAGTCGGTCGCAAGCGGCGAGGTTTCGGTGGAGCCCCAGGCCGACACCATCGGAATGGCCTGGCCGACGGTCTTGATTGCCAGATCCTCCAGCGCCTCCCAGAGATTCTGCGGCAACGCGGCACCGGCGTAGAACACGAAGCGGACTTCGCGGAAAAATCGCTGGCGCAGATCGTCATCGTCACGCAACGCCGAGATCAGCATGTCGAAGCCGCGCGGCACATTGAAATACACCGTCGGCATCACGCTGCGCAGATTGGCCAGCGACGTGGCAAACAGGTTCGGCAGCGGCTTGCCGCCGTCGATATAGAGCGTGCCGCCATTGCGCAGCGCCATGTTGAAATTGTGATTGGCGCCGAAGGTATGGCTCCATGGCAGCCAGTCCAGCATCACCAGATCGCCGTCGTTCAGGAACGGCCAGACCTGCGCCTTCGCCGCCTGGTTCGAGGTCAGCATGCGATGGGTGTTGATCACGGCCTTGGGCGATCCGGTCGAGCCCGAGGTGAACAGGAATTTGGCGATGGTGTCGGGGCCGATCAGCGCGAAAGCGTTGGCAACATCATCGGACACGGCCGTCGCGGCAACCGCCGCGAACGCAATCACGCCAGGTGTATCCCGCGTCTCGCCGGCGATGATCGCGGCCGTGTGCAACGACGCGATCGCCGCCAGCGCCGGCGCGAAGGCCGCGGCGTCCGACACATAGATCGCGCCGGGATCCAGCAGGGTGATCATGCCCTTGAGTTTGTCGAAGTCCTTCGACACCAGTGAATAGGCCGGCGAGATGGACGCGGCAGGCACACCTGCATGCATGGCGCCGAGCGCCAGCAGGGCGTGGGCGATGCTGTTGTCCGAAAGGATCACCAACGGCCGCTCCGCCGACATCCGCTGCGCGAGAACCCATGCGGCGATCCCCTGCACCTGCTGCAGCGCTTCGCTGTAGGTCACGGTGGACCAGGGCAACGAAGGGCTCGCGCGCTCGGCGAGGAAGATCTTGTGCGGCTGCCGCGCCGCCCAGTCCTCCAGCCAGTCGCCGATGCAGCGCGTCGGCGTATCGAGCTGAAGCGGCGATCTCAGCAGAAAGCTGCCGTCGCTGCGCCGTTCGATCAGCGTCTGCGGTGTCGCAAACAACGCCGTGCGATCGTCGTCGCTTCTGGTCCCGGCAACGAGAGCCATCGTTCACCCCTCCCTCAATCATCGCGCCGCGCATTCAAGGGGCTTGTTCTGACGTCGTCAGCCGCCCACGGCGCTTTCCAAGATCTTCAGATAAGAATGAAGCCAACCTGCATTATAATGCAATATTGAGATGAATAATTTTTCCGACAATCGGGCTTCATCCAGACGATTAAAATTTAGGCAAATCAACCTGAAAAGCTGCCGGAAATTGGCAAAGCCGGGGCTCCCCGACAAAACATATGCATTTGTTTTTGCTTATTATTTTTAATACCCTTGGTGTCACATCTTTATTGTACACAATGGCACATGCCTTGCTTTGATCCATTGGGAGTTGCACGCGCGAGCCGGCCCTGGCTCGCCGTCCAATCATCGCAGGAGAGGCGTGGCGTGACCCAGGCACGAACCGAGACATCCCTGATCGCCGCCGAGCCGTCCGCGGTCGCCGTGGCGTGGCCGGCGACCGCGCTGGTCATCATCGACATGCAGCGCGATTTTCTCGAGCCTGGCGGCTTCGGCGAGACGCTGGGCAACGACGTGTCGCTGCTGCAGAGCGCCGTCGCCCCCTGCCAGGCGGTGCTGCAGGCTGCGCGCGACCACGGCCTTCTGGTGGTGCACACCCGCGAAGGCCACTTGCCGGATTTGTCCGACGCGCCGCCGGCCAAGATCGCGCGCGGCGCGCCGAGCCTGCGCATCGGCGATCCCGGCCCGATGGGCCGCATCCTGGTTCGCGGCGAAGCCGGGCACGACATCGTGCCGGCGCTCTATCCCGCGGCCGGTGAAATCGTCATCGACAAGCCCGGCAAGGGTGCGTTCTACGCAACCGAGCTCGGCGACATCTTGCAGCAGCGCGGCATCGACACCCTGCTGGTCTGCGGCGTCACCACCGAAGTGTGTGTCAACACCACGGTGCGCGAGGCCAACGATCGCGGCTATCGCTGCATCGTGCTGGACGACTGCTGCGCGTCCTACTTCCCGCACTTCCACGAGATCGGCCTGCAGATGATCAAGGCGCAGGGCGGAATCTTCGGCTGGGTCAGCAACGCGCAGGCGGTGCTGAGCGCCATGGCCACCGCAAGCCCGCAACCCGACACCCTCAACGCGTAATCCCCAGACAACCATCCGTGCATATGGACTTCAGTGTGACAGAAACAGTCGACCAGATCGTAGCCGCCCATCGTGCCGGCACAACATCGCCCGCGGACACCGTGGCGCGCAGCTTCCGGCGAATCCGCGAACACGGTGATCCGGCCGTCTTCATCAGCCTGCGCGACGAGAACGAGGCCATCGCCGAGGCAAAGGCGTTGTCTGGAAAGGATGCCGCCGCGCTGCCGCTTTATGGCGTGCCTGTCGCGGTGAAGGACAACATCGACGTCGCAGGTCTTCCCACCACCGCAGCCTGCCCGGCTTTCTCTTACAGGCCGGCACGCGACGCCACCGCTGTCGCGCGGCTGCGCGCGGCCGGCGCCATCATCATCGGCAAGACCAATCTCGACCAGTTCGCCACCGGCCTGGTCGGCGTGCGCTCGCCCTATGGCGTGCCGAAGAATCCGGTCCGCGCCGACCTGATCCCGGGCGGCTCCAGCTCGGGATCGGCGGTCGCGGTCTCCGCCGGGCTGGTCCCGCTTTCGCTCGGCACGGACACTGCGGGCTCCGGACGCGTGCCGGCCATGCTCAACAACATCGTCGGCCTCAAGCCGAGTGTCGGCATGATCTCCACCAGCGGCGTGGTGCCGGCCTGCCGTACCCTCGACTGCATTTCGATCTTTGCGCTCTCGACGGACGACGCCGTCACGGCCCTGTCGGTGATGACGAGCCAGGACACCACCGATCCATTCTCGCGCGATCGTCCGGTGGGACAGGTCGGCGATTTCCCAAAAGCACTGCGGCTGGGCGTTCCGCGCAACGGCCAACTGCTGTTCTTCGGTGACCGGCATGCGGAGAAGGCCTACGACGACGCCGTCGCACGCCTCGTGAAGCTCGGCGCGACCCCGGTCGAGATCGACCTCGAGCCGTTCTACGAGACGGCGCGGCTGCTCTACGAGGGCCCCTGGATCGCCGAACGTTATCTGGTCATTCGCGACCTGCTGGCCTCGGCGCCCGACGCCATCCATCCCGTCACCCGCGAGATCACCATCGCCGGCGCGCGGCCGACCGCGGCGGATGCGTTCGCCGCTTTCTACCGGCTGGAAGGATTGCGCAGGTATTCGCGCGAAGCCTTTGCCACCATCGATGCCTTGCTGTTGCCGACCGCGCCGACCGCCTACTCGGTGGAGCAAGTGCTGGCCAATCCGATCGAACTGAACAGCCGTCTCGGCACCTACACCAATTTCGTCAATCTGCTCGACCTCTGCGGCATCGCCGTTCCGGCGGCGATGCGCAGCGACGGCATCCCGTTCGGCGTGACCCTGCTGGCGCCGGCCGGACATGACGCAGCGCTGGCCAGCATCGCGCGAACCTTTCATGCCGACACGCAATTGCCTGTCGGCAGCAAAGGCTTGCCGCAGACCCCGCTGCGGAATTTTCCGGCAGCCACGACCAGCGACGCCATTCCCATCGTGGTGGTGGGCGCGCATCTCTCCGGCATGCCGCTCAATGCCGAACTGCAGGCGCTCGACGCCCGCTTTGGCGAGGCCACCACGACCGCACCCGACTACAAGCTTTATGCCTTGCCGGGAACGACCCCGCCAAAGCCCGGCATGCTGCGCATCGAGGCCGGCAACGGAACGCCGATCCAGGTCGAGGTCTACATGCTCTCGGCGAAGGCCTTCGGGCAATTCGTAGCCGCGATCCCTTCGCCGCTGTCGATCGGATCGGTGAAGCTTGCGGACGGGCGATTGGTCAAAGGCTTTCTGGTGGAGCCCGCGGCGCTGGCGGGGGCACGCGACATCTCGCACTTCGGCGGCTGGCGCGCATTCATGAGTGCGGAGAAAGCTTAAAGTAGCTACACCGAAACCGCGTAGAGCTCATATTCGCCGCGGACCAGTTCGATATGGTCGCGCATCGCCGCCGCCGCGCCGGTGCGATCGCCGCGCAGGATCGCCTCCACCACGCGCGTGTGTTCGGCCTGGGATTTGGCGAGCCGGCCGAGATTGCGGAATTGCGCCCGCCTGAACGGCTGCACCCGCGCGCGCACCGCCAGTGTCATCTCAGCGATGTAGGTGTTGCGCGCGCCGACATAGATCGCGTTGTGGAACTGCTCGTTGACATGGTGGAAACGCTGCGGATCGCCGGCGTAGCTCAGCACGCGCAGTTGCTCGTGCAGCGCCTCCAGCGCGTGGCGCTCGGCGGCGGGCATCCGCTCCGCCGCGAGGCCGGCGCACAGCGCCTCCAGTTCGGCCATCGCCTCGAACATGCTGTTCAGCCGCTCGGCATCCGGCCGCGCCACCACGGCGCCGCGGTGGGCCTTCGATTCCACCAGACCGCTGGCGACGAGCTGGCGCAGGGCCTCGCGAACCGGTGTGCGCGATACATTGAAGCGGCGCGCCAGATCGCTCTCATCGAGCGGCGCGCCCGGGATCAGCGCCCCGCGCACAATCTCGTCGGCGAGTTGCAACCGCAACTCTTCCGCCAGCGTCACCTTGCCGGTGGTCGACGTCGCCCGATCAATCCGCCCGGTTTCGATGGCACCGGGGGCTGACGCCACCCCGGCACGTCCCCGCACGACCGTTTCATCGAACGTCATTCGCAATCAGTCCCCTGGATCGGCGATGACGCTGACGTGAGCGGCCACAATGAACCAGCCGTCAGCGAATCGCACCCACGTCTGCATCTGCCGTCCGATTCTATCGGGCGCGGAAGCACGGCGAAAGAGCGTCGAGGCGACCGCAGTGTCGCGGCCATAGGTGGTGATCACGGTCTTGCTGAGATCACGCGCGAGCCCGGCGGGAGAACGGCCGGCGCGAAACGCCTTGATCGCCTCATAGCCATAGAGGTTTTCACCGCCGCCGTAGCGCAGCGTGCGCGGATCGTCGCGGAACAACGCATCGAGGGTTTCGACATCGTTGGACACCAGCGCTTTCTCATATCGCGCGAAGGCTTCCGAGACTTCGGCGACCACGTCGGGGAGATCGATATCCATGAGACTCTCTTTCAGAATTGAGACGGGTGCGGCGCGGCGACCACGCCGCTCTGCTCCAGCGCAAACGCGACCCGCAGCGCAATATCCTCGCGCCAGGGCGCCGCGATGATCTGCACACCGATCGGCATCGGCGCAAGGGGCACCGGCACCGCCACCACCGGCAGGCCGATGAAGGAGATCGGCTGGGTATGGATGCCGATATTGGCCCGCACCGGCAACTCGACGCCATCGAGCGTGAACGTCACCTGCCCCAGCTTTGGCGCGACGCATGGCGTTGCCGGCGCGATGATGACATCGACATCCCGGAACAGCTCCAGCACGCGGGCGCGATACCAACGGCGGAATTTCTGCGCGCGGTCGACATAGGCGGCCGGCACCATGGCACCGGCGATCAGACGATCGCGCACCGCCGGATCGAAGTCGTCGGGGCGCTTGCGCAAGCGATCGAGGTGCAGCGAAGCGCCTTCCACCGTGGTGATGACATAGGCCGCGGCCCGAGCGCGCGCGGCTTCGGGAAGCTCGACCTCGCGACTGACCGACAATGCTTTGGTGATGCGATCGACCGCTTCCGTCGCCTCGGAGAACAGCGCCTTGCGGAAGTGTCCGCCGGCGACGGCGATGCGCAGACCCTCGATGCCGCGCGACAGATCCGCCGTCACCGGCTGGACCACCTCGGCAGCGCATCCGGCGTCGTCTGCATCCGGGCCCTGCATGGCGTCATAAGCCAGCGCGAGATCGCGCGTGCTGCGCGCGAACGGGCCGAGATGATCGAAGCTCGCAACAAACGGAAACGAGCGCGCGCGAGAGAGCCGGCCATAGGTCGGCTTCAACCCGAAGATGCCGCAGAATGACGACGGCACGCGGATCGAGCCATTGGTGTCCGATCCCAGCGCCAGCGGCACCAGGCCGCCGCCCACCGCGGCACCGGAACCGCCCGACGATCCGCCACTCATGCGGGTGGGATCGTGCGGATTGCGCGACGGGCCGTCATGCACGTTCTCGCCGGTGAAATCGTAGGCATATTCGCCCATGTTGAGCGCGCCAACGAGAATGGCGCCCGCCGCCTCCAGCCGCTCGATCAGCGTCGCGTCGCGGGTCGACGGCAGCAGATCACGGTTGATCTTCGAGCCGGCGCGGGTCGGCAACCCCTGCACGTCGAACAGGTTTTTCACCGCGAATGGCACGCCCGCCAATGGTCCGACGGTCTCGCCCTTCGCAAGCGCTGCATCGATGTCCTGCGCTCGCGTCCGTGCGCGCTCAGCCACCACGTCGGTGAAGGCATTGAGGACGCGGTCATGCGCAGATATCCGCGCCAGCGCGGTTTCGACGGCCGCAGTTGCGGAGACTTTGCCAGCGGTCACCGCATGCGCGATGTCGGAGGCCGACGCCCAGCCGGTGTCGATGGGATCAGGCTTTGAAGACACTGGCCGGCTCGGTCTCATCGGGCAGCGGGAATTCGTCGACCAGGCGCGCGAACCTCAAGGAGACTTCGAGATTGGCGCGGACCGACGGCTTCCAGGCGTCGGCGACGGGCAGTGCCAATGCGGACGAGGCCGCGTCGATATAATCGTTGAGCGGATCGGAAGACGTCATGCCATCCCTGTTGTGGTTGGTGTCGTTGTCATCGGTGCCATCAAACTCAGTGAACGGGAAGCGGTGGATGCGGGATCGCGGACAGCAGTTCGCGGGTGTAGTCGGCCTTCGGCGCGTCGAGCACGGCCACAGTTGGGCCTTGCTCGACGATCCGGCCGGCGCGCATGACAATGACACGATCGCACAGCAAACGCACCACGTTGAGGTCATGCGAAACGAACAGGTAGCTCATGCCCAGAGAGCGCTTGAGATCCTGCAGCAGGTTCAGCACCACCGCCTGGACGGAGACATCGAGCGCCGCGGTCGGCTCGTCGAGAATGATGAGATCCGGCCGCAGCGCGATGGCACGGGCAATGCCGACACGGGCCTTCTGGCCACCGGACAATTGATGCGGGAACCGGTCGAGAAGCGCCACCGGCAGGCCGACCTGACCAGCCAGTTCCTCGCAGCGCGCGCGCAAGGCGCCGCGGCTCATCGCCTGATCCATCTGCAGGATCGGATCGGCAATGGCGCGCGCCGCCGTGAAGCGGGGATTGAGGCTGTCGGTTGGATCCTGGAACACCATCTGGATGCGTTTGCGCAACGCGGAGCGCGCGAACGCCTTCGGCAACATGCTGCCGATCTCCTCGCCGTCGAACGCGATGCGGCCGGAAGTCTGGTCGAGCAGGCGCATCACCATCATCGAGGTGGTCGATTTGCCGCAGCCGGATTCGCCGACCAGGCCGACGCTCTCGCCGCGCTTCACCGCGAAACTGATGCCGTCCACCGCGCGAAACTGTTCCGGTTCGACCGGAGGCTTGCGCGAGAACAGTTTGCCCAGCGATCCACCGACGCCACCGCGCGGATATTCCTTGACCAGTTTCTCGACCAGCAGCAGCGGCCGTTCACTTGCAGCCACCGGCGGCAAGGATGCGGCGGTCTCATCGGCCGCGGTGCGGTTTTCCTCTGGTAACAGGTCGCGCAGGGTGACGCCAAGCCGCGGCGTCGCCCGCATCAGCTTGCGGGTGTAGGGATGCACGGGATTGGCGAACACGTCGGCGGCGGCGGCAGTCTCGACCACCTGGCCCTTTTCCATCACCACCACGCGGTCGCAATAGGCGGCGGCCAGGCCGAGATCGTGGGTGATCAGGATGGTCGACATGCCGCGCTGCCGGGTCAGTTCGACCACGAGGTCCATCACCGCCTTTTGCGTGGTGACGTCGAGACCGGTGGTGGGCTCGTCGGCGATCAGCAGTTGCGGGTTGCAGGCCAGCGCCAATGCGATGACCACGCGCTGGCACATGCCGCCGGACAGTTCGAACGGATAGGCGTGGTAACGCTCCCGCGCGCGGGCGATCTTGACCTGCTCCAGCGCTTCGATGGCTTTCTCGCCGCGTTCGGTATTCGACGCCTGCGCGTGCTGGCGCAGCACGTCCTCGATCTGCTCGCCGACCTTGCGGATCGGGTTGAGCGCGGCACGCGGATTCTGGAAGATCATCGAGATCTCCCGTCCCCGCAGGTCGCGCATCTGCGCCTCGCTGGCATTCCCAACATCGACGCCGCTGAACATCACCGAACCCTCGGCGATCCGGCCGGCGCGGTCCAGAATCCGCATCACCGCATAGGAGGTGACGGATTTGCCGGAGCCGGATTCCCCGACAATGGCCAGCGTCTCGCCCTTCCCCAGCGAAATATTGACACTCTGCACCGCCCGCACGGTGCCGCGCCGGGTGGCGAATTCGACGGTGAGATCCCTGACATCGAGCAGCGGCACGGCGGACATGATCACGTCCTCCGCTGCGGATCGACGATGTCGCGCAGACCGTCGCCGAGCAGGTTGAAGCAGAACACCGCGACCATCAGCGCCAGGCCCGGAAACAGCGCGATCCACCATTCGCCGGAGACCATGAAGGCGGCCCCTTCCGCCACCATGATGCCCCACTCCGCCGTCGGCGGACGCACGCCGAGCCCGATGAAGGAGAGACCGGCGGCATTGAGGATGGCGTAACCCATGGTCAGCGACATCTGCACGATCATGATCGGCATGATGTTGGGCAGGATGTGGCCGAGCAGGATGCGGAATTCACCATTGCCCGACAGCCGCGCCGCCTGCACGAAGCCGGCCTCGCGCCGCACATTGGCTTCGGCGCGCGCGACCCGCGCATAGAGCGGGAAATTGACGATGGCAGTGGCGATGATGATGTTCTGCACGGTGTTGCCCAGCGCAGCAACGATGCCCATCGCCAGCACGAACAGCGGGAACGCCATGATGGTGTCGGCGACGCGGCCGACAATGCGGTCGGTCCAGCCGCCGAAATAGCCGGCCGCAACCCCCGCGAGACCTCCCATCAGGAACACCAGCACCACCGAGGCCACCGCGATGAACACATCGAGGCGGGTCGCCACAACGACGCGGCTAAGGATATCGCGCCCGAGCTGGTCGGTGCCGAACCAGTGCGCGGCGGACGGCGGCTTCAGCGCCACGGCGGTGTTGCTGGCCAGCGGATCGTACGGCACCAGCCAGGGGCCAAACACCGCCGCGATCAGGATCAGCACCAGCAGGCCGAACGCGAACGCCGTCACGGGGTTTTCGCCGAGGATGTAACGCGCATGCTGGAAGGTGGCGGAGAATCGCGAGGCCTGCGGCGCGGGCGCAAGATTGGTGGTGGGCGCGACGGTGCTCATCGGTGCGTCCTCACCCTTCCATCCGCACGCGCGGATCGATCACGCCGTAGAGAATGTCGATGATCAGATTAAGCAGCACGTACATCACCGCCATGGTGAGCACGAAGCCCTGCACCGGCGCGAAGTCCGACGCGATCAGCGCTTCCACCGCATAGGAGCCGATGCCCGGCCAAGCGAACACTTTCTCCACCAGCACATTGGCGCCGAGCAGGAACGAGAACACCATGCTGAGCGTGGTGATGACCGGCAGCATGGCATTGCGAAAGGCATAGGTGACAATCACCGCGCCCGGCGACAGGCCGCTGGCGCGCGCGGTGCGCACGAAGTCTGACGCCAGCACCGCCAGCATCGAGGCGCGGGTCATGCGGGCGATCGGCGCCAGCGAGAAGATCGCAAGCGTCGCGGCGGGAAGGATCAGCTGGTTGAAAGCCGAACGGAAGGTCTCGAAGTCCCGCGCGATCAGGCTGTCGATCAGATAGAAGCCGGTGACGTTTGGCGGCGCGGTGGCGAACACGTCAAGCCGCCCCAGCGGCGCCGGCGACCATCCCAGCTTGAAATAGAAGATGTAGACCAGCACCAGGCCGGTGAAGAACACCGGCAGCGACACGCCCGCCGTGGTGGTGACACGACACAGATGATCGATCCAGGACCCCGGCCGCGTCGCCGCCAGGATGCCGAGCGGAATCGCGATCACGACAGCAAGCACCAGCCCGATCAGTGTCAGCTCGGCCGAGGCCGGCAGGCGGTTGCGCAGTTCGGTGGCGACCGGCTGTCCCGTGGTCAGCGAGTTGCCGAAATCGCCGTGGGCAAGGTCCGCCGTGTAATTGAAGAACTGCTGGATCAGCGGCTTGTCGAGGCCGAGCTTCTTGCGGATCTGCTCCACGGCTTCCTTGCCGGCGGATGGGCCTGCGAAATACGCCGCGGGATCGCCCGGCAGTGCGCGGGTGAGAAGAAACGTCACGATCACCACCCCGATCAGGCTCGGGATCGCGAACATCAGGCGTTTTCCGATCAGGCCGAGCATGCGACCGCGCCTCCTTGCCGTCCTTTGGCCTGTTACGCCTTCACCAGCGCGCGATAGTCGAGCCGGCGGTGGAACCAGTACTGATAACCCGAGATGTTCTTCTGCATCGCGACGTTGACATAGGGCTGATAGAGCGGGATGCGCGGGATGTCGCTGAAGGCGAGATCGACGAATCCCTTCACGTCGGTGTCGTATGTCGCGGTGTCCCCGGTGGCCGCGGCCGCACGCGCGCCGTCGATCAGTCTGTCCATCTCCGGCGACTTGTAGCTCATGGTGTTGAAGACGGAATTGTTGCCGTGATAGCACCAGTAGAAGAAGTATTCGGGGTAATCGAGCCAGCCGGAGAACACGTTGGTGTAGAGCGGCATCTCCTTCTTGTTCAGTTCGGTGCGCCAGTTGGCGCCGGGAATCTTGTTCAGGGTGGTCTTGATGCCGATCTGCGCGAGACTTTCCTGCACCAGCACGCAGAGCGGCTCGTTGACCACCGCAAAGCCGAGATCGAACGACAGCGTGGTCTCGAAGCCGTTGGGATAACCGGCCTCCGCCAGCAGCGCCTTGGCCTTGCTGATATCGGTGTTGTATTTCATCGGCTGCGGCCATGAGACATCGGTCGGCCGGTCGGCCGCCGCACCAAACATCGGATTGGCGAGGCCGAACAGCACGGCATCCATGATCTTCTGGTAGGGAATGGCGTAGGCCACCGCCTGGCGCACCTTGGGATTGTCGAACGGCGGCTTGGTGACGTTCATGCCGATGTACTGGATGCCGTTGCTGAATGGCAGCGACACGATGTCGAGCTTGCCGGCCTGTTTCAGCTCGGCGAAATCGCGATACGGCAGTTCATAGGAAATGTCGGCGTCGCCGCGCTCCAGCAGCGCGCGGCGGTTGCCGGCCTGCGGCACCATGCGCCAGATCACCCGCTTGATCTTCGGCAGCGGACCGCCGACCCAGGCGTCGTTGCGCTCCATCACCACTTCGGTGCCCGCCGTCCACTTCGTCACCTTGTAGGCGCCGGAGCCCGCCGTCTGCTGCTTGGTGTAGTCAAGACCCCAGGGATCCTTCTCGCTGGCGTTCTTCTTCACCAGTTCGGAATTGACCACGCAGGGAACGATCACGGCGAGATCGGGAATCGTCAGGCGATCTTTCGTGGCAAAATCGACGCGCACGGTGCTGTCGTCGACCACCACGAACTGCTCGGGCTTGGTCAGCGATCCCGCGCTCATCTGGAAGGTCGGGAAACCGCCGACACTGACGGCGCGGTCCAGCGACCATTTCACGTCCTTCGCCGTCACCGGCGTGCCGTCGTGGAAAGTCGCCTTCTTCTTCAGCTTGAAGGTGACGGACATGTCGCCGACGGACATGTCCTCGGCGAGCTCCGGCTTGAACTTGTCGCGGTCATAATAGGGCACGCCGCCCGGGCCGCTTTTCATCTCGTGGCTGATCAGGCGGTCGTAACAATTCCACGACACCTCGTAGCCGGGCACGTTGGTGCCGACGCCATGAATGTCGAGATTGTTGGGCCCGCTTTCGGAGACGACCAGCAGTGTCTCGGAGCGGGCGTCCGCCTTGGCGGTGGACCAGATCGCCGGCGCGGACACCGTGGCCCCTGCCGCGAGCCCGGACAATTTGAGGAAATCGCGACGCTTCATGACTGTCTCCAAACGCGGTTGGAGATGACATCGCAAGGATTATGCCAAGGCTTACAATCCGTTAACGAGCGGGATAACCAACTGATGGGATTTGTCTTTTTGTCATCCCGGCGAACGCAATCGCTCGCTTGGCACTTGCATACACAAGGCTAGCTATGCCTATAAATTAGACAGCATTGCCGTGTGCCGCCGGATTATCCAAAGCGGAGGCCGGCTTCGGTGCAGCTCGAAATCGGGAAAAAGTCCCGAAATTATCGGGATGTTTCCTTGTCGCGGAAGGGGATGCCGAGGGCCATGATGTGCCCGTCGCAACCAAAGCCGCTGCTTAGAATTGGTCAAATCGACCGGCACGATGGAAGGCTGCGAATTGCCGCACCGCGGGTGCTGTGACTACAAGAAGGGAGTTCGCGGTGCTGCCGAAACGGCCACCACTTCTGACAAACAGCTCTGGTGCAGTAGAGCGGCACTTCCGACCGATCGGCCAACATGACCCAACAACAACCTGACCGTGCCGGCGCGGCCAACATCCAATCGTCCCGCTGCCTGATGGCCGCGCTCGCAGCGATCGCGATGTTGCTTGCGACGCCCTTCGACGCACACGCCGCGACAGTGAATGCGCTGCTGCCGCGCGACCTCTCGCCATGGGGCATGTTCCTGAATGCCGACATCGTGGTGAAGGCGGTGATGATCGGCCTCGCCTTCGCCTCCCTCGTCACCTGGACGGTGTGGCTAGTGAAAAGCCTGGAACTGATGCGGGCGCGACGGCTGGCGAAGCAGCGGCTGGCGATCCTCGAAAGCGACACCACGCTCGCGGAAGCGGCCGGCGAAACCAGCGGCGGCGACGACGCGGTCGCGCAGATCATCCAGTCGGCCGCACGCGAACTCTTGCTATCAGACAATGTCTATGACGACGGCCTGAAGGAACGCACCGCATTGCGGCTCGAGCGGGTCGAGAGCGCGATGGCGCGGCGGATCAACCGCGGCACCGGCGTGCTCGCCACCATTGGCGCCACCGCACCGTTCGTCGGCCTGTTCGGCACGGTGTGGGGGATCATGAACTCCTTCATCGGCATCTCGGAAGCCAACACCACCAATCTCGCCGTTGTCGCCCCCGGCATCGCGGAAGCGCTGCTGGCAACCGCCATGGGTCTCATCGCGGCCATTCCGGCGGTCGTGATCTACAATCACCTGGCACGCACCACGACCAGCTATCGCGCGCTGCTCGGCGACGCCTCGGCGCAAGTGCTGCTCTTGATCAGCCGCGACCAGAGCCGGCGCCTACCGCATATCGCGCGCGCCGCGGAGTAGATCATGGGCGCGAGGCTTGGTGGCACAGGGCTTGGTGGCGCGGGACTGGGTGGCAGGCGAGGGGATGACGAACTCGCCGAAACCCACGAGATCAATGTCACGCCGTTCATCGACGTCATTCTGGTCCTGCTGATCATTTTCATGGTGGCGGCCCCGCTCGCGACCGTCGACATCGGGGTCGACCTGCCAGCCTCCACCGCCGAACAGCAGCCGCGGCCCGACAAGCCGGTGTTCGTGACCGTGAAACCCGATGCGACCATCGCCGTCGGCGAGAACGTGATCGCGCGCGACGGACTTGCCGGTGCGCTGGACAGCGCCACCTCGGGCAAGAAGGACGAGCGGATTTTCCTGCGGGCCGACAAGGCCGTGAGTTATGGCGACCTGATGGAGGTGATGAACCTGCTGCGTGACTCAGGCTATCTGAAGATCGCGCTGGTCGGCCTCGAGACCAGGAATCTTGAGACCCGGGATGGCGCGCGGTGAACGCGCTCGCGCTTTACGCCGCGCCGGAGCGCCGCGACTGGGGGAAATGGTCGCTCGCGTCGATCATCGTGGCAGCGCTCCACGTGGCTGTCATCGCCGGCTTTCTGATCTGGCACACGGCCCGGATGCCGCCGGGAACGACCATGCCGACAATCCTGGTCGATCTGTCACCGGTCTCGGCGGCGCCCGAAGAGCCCGTGCAGGATCTGGCGCCCGGCCCGACCATGCAGCAGGCCGACGCGCCGCAGCAGACGGTCGCACCGCCGTCGGTCGAGGAGACCATTGCACCGACACCTCCACAGCAGAACCCGATCGTGGCGGCTCCGCCCGAAGAGAAACCAAAGCCGGTGGTGACCGAACCGGCCAAACAAACGCCGGTGCACGAGGTCAAGAAGCGCAGCGAGAAGCCGCCGGCGCCGAAAACCTCGGCGGCTCCACGCACTGAGCGGCGGGCCGCACCACAAAACGCGGCCGCCTCAGGCGCTGCGGCTGCAGCGGCCGCGGCCTCCTATCGCTCGATGCTGGCGTCACACCTGCAGCGTTTCAAGCAATACCCCTCGGCGTCGCGCGCGGCGGGTGAGCAGGGTGTCGCGACCCTGAGCTTTACCGTGTCCCGCAGCGGCCAGGTGCTGAGCAGCCGGCTCGGCCGATCGTCGGGGCACCCGGCGCTCGACGCCGAAACCATGGCACTGATCCGGCGCGCACAGCCGCTGCCCGCTTTCCCGTCGGACATGCCGCAGGCCTCGATGAGCTTCAACGTTCCGATTTCCTACTCGATGCGTTAAGCGCCAACTGGCGCGTGATGAATTGAGGTTGAATCGATGCGACCACGCCCTGGTTCACCTCTCCCCGTCGGGGAGAGGTCGGATTGCGAAGCAATCCGGGTGAGGGCTGCTGCTCTCTCGATAGGCCGAAACCCCTCACCCGATTTGCTTGCGCAAATCGACCTCTCCCGATGGGAGAGGTGGACCTTTGATGCCGCGCCAATCGAACCTAACTCCATCATGCTCTAGGTTCAGCGCTGACGACGGCAACTCAGGGATTGGCCCGCTCGAACTGGCGCAGCAGCCTGTTGCCGCGCTCGACCGCCGCATCCAGTGCTTCCTGTGCGGTCTTCTTGCCCGAAAACGCCTGCTCCAGTTCTTCCTCGATGACATCGCGGATCAGGACGAACGATCCCAGGCGCAATCCCTTGGAGTTTTCCGTCGGCGGCTTCAGCGTGATCTGTTCGATCGGTATGGCCATGCCGGGATTGCGATCGTAGAAGCCCTGGTTGCGCGTCAGATCGTAGGCGGCGCGGGTGATCGGCATGTAGCCGGTGTTCTGGTGCCAGGAGGCCTGGACCTCGGGGCGCGACAGATAGGCGAAGAAGCGCGCCACGCCCTTGTATTCGTCGCGCGGCCGATCCTTCAAAACCCACAGGGTGGCGCCGCCGATGATCGAGTTCTGCGGAGCGCCGGGAATATCGGGCCAGTACGGCAGCATGCCGTAACCGACGTCGAATTTGGAATTGGCAAGGATGTCCGCGCGGGTCGCCGACGATCCCAGGAAGATTCCGCATTCGCCGCGCTGAAACCGCGGCTCGGCGGTGGTGCCCCGGCCGCTGTAGTCGAACACCTTGGTCTTCTGCCACTCGGCCAATTGCGCGATATGGCGAACCATCAGCAGGTTGTTGAAGGTGAGCACCGCGTCGAGGCCGCCCATGCCGTTGGCCCGGGTCGCGATCGGGATGTTATGCAGCGCCGAGAAGTTTTCGACATTGACCCATGACGGCCAGTGGGTGGTGAACCCGCACGCGGCGCCAGCGGCACGCAGCCGTTGCGCCGCCGCGCCGAGCTCCGGCCAGGTCTTCGGCGGCACCTCCGGATCGAGACCGGCCGCACGGAACAGGCTCTTATTGTAGTAGAGGATCGGCGTCGACGAATTGAACGGAAACGACAGCATGTTGCCGTCGAGATCGGTGTAATAGCCGGCGACGGCCGGCAGATAGGCCGTCGGAAAGAAGGCCTCGGCCTCGTCCCGCATCAATTCATACACCGGATAGGTCGCGCCCTTCGCGGCCATCATGGTCGCGGTCGCGATCTCGTTGACCTGGACGATCGCCGGCTGGGTCCGCGAGCGGAAAGCGAAAATCGCCGCGGTGACGGTTTCGGTGTAGTTTCCCTTGTAGATGGGAACGACGCGGTATTCGGTTTGCGATCGATTAAAATTGTCGGCGAGTTTTTCCAGCTGGCGGCCGAGTTCGCCCTGCATGGCGTGCCACCAGACCACGTCGGTGGCGGCGCGCGCCGGCGCGCACAGCAGCGGCAGCAGCACAAGGGCCGCCGCGAGCCTCGATCGCCAGTTGCCCCCCATCCGCATCGAACCGCCCTGCCTCCGTTCGTCCGGCCTTAGCACACCCAGCCCTGCCGCGATCCGGCCGGAAGTCCCTTAATTTAACCCGTCGGACAGGCTTTTATGCCATCCGGTCGCTGGTTTATCGCTGAGTCCACGAGATAGCCAGTTCCCGGCGCTTTCTGTTAAGATCAAGTACATACCAGTGTTTTTCGAAATTGATATTGGCCATGGGGTGGTAAGTTGCCGCTGTTTCGTCGATCTCTCCGCAGTGTGATGACAGCCATCGCACTGACAGCTGTTTCGGCGGCACTGGTCGGGCCCGCTGTGGCGCGGGAATTCCGCGCCGCGGACACCCAGGCCGAGGATTATCCCACCGTCCAGGCGCTGCGCTACATGGGCCAACTGGTCGCCGAGCGCAGCCACGGCGAGTACATGATCCGGGTGTTTCACTCCAACCAGCTCGGCGAGGAAAAGGAGACCATCGAACAGACGCGGGTCGGCGCCATCGACCTCAACCGGACCAATGTGGCCCCGATCGGCAGCTTCGTGCCCTCGGTCAATGTGCTGGCGCTGCCCTTCCTGTTCCACTCCATCGACCACCTGAACCAGGTGCTCGACGGACCGATCGGCCGGGAGATCCTGGCGAGCTTCGAGCCCTACGGCTTCATCGGCCTGGCGTTTTTCGATTCCGGGGCGCGGTCCGTCTACAACAGCGTCCGCCCGATCCGCAGCCTTGCCGACATGAAAGGCCTGCGGATTCGCGTGCAGCAATCGCCGCTGATGGTCAGCATGATCAAGGCGCTCGGCGCCGAACCGGTCGAACTGCCCTACGGCCAGGTGCGCACCGGGCTTGCGACCAAACTGATCGACGGCGCGGAGAACAACTGGCCCTCCTACGTCACCACCGACCATTACAAGTATGCGGGCTATTACACGCTGACCGAGCACACCATGAGTCCCGAGGTTCTGGTGATGTCGAAAAAGGCCTGGGACAGCCTGCCTCCCGAAGGCCAGGCCATGTTCCGGCAGGCCGCCCAGGAGGCCAGCCTGTTCATGCGCAGGAAATGGAAGGAGCTCGAAGACAGTTCGCGTCAGCAGGCCGAAGCGGCCGGGATCTCGATCATCAGCGAATTCGACCGCAAGCCGTTCGAAGCGGCGATGGCCGACATTTACAAGCAGGCGGCGCTCGATCCGGCGATGAGCGGCCTGCTCAAGCGGATTCGCGATGCGCATTGAACCAATTGCGGTAAATCGCCTCCAATACATCAAATTCAGTCACAAGGTGCAGTGAGTTGCCGACCGCTTCCCCGTCCGACACGGCGCATACGACGAACGAGGGTGAGACCCTGGTTGCGCGCAGCCGTTTTGGCATCGTCAACCTGGTGCGGGCGGTCCCGATCCGCTGGCGCATCCTGTCGATCGCAGCCCTGAACTCCGCCGTGGTGCTGGTGCTGGCCGGGCTGATCTGGAGCGGCGCCAAGGTGCTGGATTCGGCCTGGGACGACGTGCGGCAGGTGCGCAAGTCCGACAAGGTGCTTGCCCTGCTGGAGAGCGAGACCGGCCGCCTGCAGAACCTGATCCACCGCTATATCAACCAGCCGAGCCCGGATCTGTTTGCGGAGATCCTGCTGCTGCGGGAGGCGGTGCTGGGCACGCTGAAAAGCCGCGCCTCCACCGATCCGATGCTGTCCGGATCGGTCGAGGAGCTGGAACGGGTCACGGAATCGTTTCTCGACGGGTTCGGCGAACTGCGTTCGGTGCAGGCCACCATCGCCAAGACCTATGAGCAGCAGGTGCTGACCCCGGCCAAGGATATCGCCGGGCTCTACTCCATCATCGAGGGCGCCACCGGCCGGCGCGAAGCCCTGATCTGGCCCGCGCTCGGCAAATCACGCGAGGCCTTCACCGCGATGCTGGTGGCGGCGAATGCCTACTATCTCTCGCTGGCCTCGGAATCAGCCGAAGAAGCCCGTCGCAATACCGAGACCATCGAGCGCACCATTCCGGTGATGACCGATCTTGCGGAGAACGACCTGCAGCGCATCGCGCTGCAGCGGCTGAAGCAGCGCACCACGGCGCTGCGCGACGGCCTCGGCAAGCTATCCGAGCAGTTCGCCGCGCGCACCGCGCTGCTGCGCAACTCGATCGACGCCAGCCAGGCCGAGACCATCGCCGCCATCGACGGGCTGTCGGTGAAGATGCGGCAGCGCGAACAGCTCGCGCAGGAAAAGTTCGACCGGACGCTGGCCGACATCTCGCGCAAGGTGCTGTCGATCTCGCTGTTCTTTCTCGCCATCATCATCGTCGCCGGCATCGTGATCGCGCTGAGCATCCGCCTGCCGCTGCAGCAGATCATGACCTCGATGCAGGCCATCACCTCCGGCGACCTCGACCGCAAGGTGCAGGGCACCCAGGCCATCGACGAGGTCGGCGCCATGGCACGCTCGGTGGAGGTGTTCCGCGAGAACGCCATCGCCAAGCGCACCGCCGAAGACGAGTTGCGCGCCTCGAAGGAAAAGGCGGAGAATGCGCTCGCCGAACTCAGCGCCACCCAGCAGAACCTGATCGACGCGGAGCGGCTGGCGGCACTGGGCGGCCTGGTCGCAGGCGTCGCCCACGAGGTCAACAATCCGATCGGCATCAGCCTCACGGTGGCGTCGAGTTTCGCGCGGCGCGCCGAAACGTTTGCCAACGATTTGAACGCCAATGTGCCGCTGCGGCGATCCCAGCTCGACGAGTTCATCCGCCTGTCGCGCGACGCGGCGCAGCAGCTTGTCGGCAACCTGCAGCGCGCAGGCGAGCTGATCCAGTCCTTCAAGCAGGTGGCGGTCGACCGCTCCCATGCCGAACAGCGCGAGTTCGGACTGCGCGAAGCCACCGACCAGATCGTCGCCAGCCTGCGGCCGGTCCTGAAAAAGGCGCCGATCACCGTCGACATCGACGTGCCGGAAGAACTGATTCTCAACAGCTATCCCGGCTCCTACGGGCAGGTGCTGACCAACCTGTTCCTCAATGCCGCCACCCACGCATTTCCCGACGGACGCGCCGGGACGATCAGCATTACCGCAGTGCAACGCGGCAATGACGAGATCGAACTGGTGTTCGCCGACGACGGTGTCGGCATGACGTCAGAAGTGCAGCGCCAGGCGTTCGACCCCTTCTTCACCACGCGCCGCAGCGAAGGCGGCACCGGGCTCGGCCTGCATATCGTCTATAACCTGGTCATCCAGCAGCTCGGCGGACGCATGAAGCTGGAGTCGCGGCCGGGACAAGGCACGACATTTCGCATTACCATCCCGAGAAACGCCTCGCGCGGCTTGGGCTCCACCAGCAACGCAACAGCACGCGGAACAACGCAATGGCCGACCAGGACGATGTCCTCCACTTGATCGACGACTCCGGCCACACGCCGGAGGCAGCCGCGGGCCGCAAGTGGAAGATCGCTGTGATCGACGACGACCATGCCGTGCATGAAGGCACGCGCTTTGCGTTGAGCGACTACAACCTCAACGGCCAGACCCTCGAAATCCTGTCGGCCTATTCCGCCGCCGACGGCAAGCTGCTGCTGCGGGAGCATCCCGACGTCGCCGCCGTGCTGCTCGACGTCATCATGGAGACCGACGCCGCCGGGCTCGAGCTCGTGCAGTACATCCGCAACGAATTGAAGAACGAAACCGTGCGCATCATCCTGCGCACCGGCCAGCCCGGACAGGCGCCGGAACGCCGCGTCATCGTCGACTACGACATCAACGACTACAAGGCCAAGACCGAGCTGACCGCCGACAAGCTGTTCACGTCGCTGACTGCCGCCTTGCGCAGCTATCAGCAGTTGGAGCGGATGGTGCAGACCCGGCGCGGGCTCGAGATCATCATCGACGCCGCCTCCACCTTGTATGACTTCAAGTCGATGCAGCGTCTGGCCGAAGGCGTGCTGACGCAGATCACCTCGCTGCTGAACGTCGATTGCGCCGGAATCCTGGTGCTGCGCGACGGCAGCGACATCGGCGACGCGTTTTCGGTTCTCGCCGGCTCGGGCTGCTACAGCCGCTTTACCGGGTGCGACGCGTCGCGCCAGCTCGACAGCGAGCTGCGAAACATGGTGCAGGAGGCCTTCCACCGCCGCAAGCACGAGTTCGCCGATCACCGCACCGTGCTCTATGTCCGCACCGGCAGCGGCCGCGAAGTCATCGTGCTGCTGGAGTCGGCGAAGGAACTGTCGGATACCGACCGCTCGCTGGTGGAGATTTTCGGCAGCCGTCTCTCCATCGCCTTCGACAACGTCATTCTGTACCAGCAGTTGCAGGACGCCAATGCGCAGCTCGAGGGCCGCGTCACTGAACGCACCCGTGCGCTGATGACCGCCAACCGCCGGCTGTCCTCGCAATGGCTGCGGCTGCAGCGCGCCAACGCCTTCAAGAACGAGGTGCTGGGAACCGTCGCCCACGACCTGAAGAATCCGCTCGGCGTCATCCTCGGGCGCACCGAAATGCTCAGCGAGCTGATCAGCGTGGATTCCGCCAGGGAACACATCGTGACGCAGGTCGATCACATCCGCGATGCCACCAGGCGCCTGACCACCATGGTCGATCACCTGATTTCCGACGCCATGGCGGACGCATTCGACATCACCATCCGTCGCGAACCGGTCGATATCGCCATGCTCGTCGCCGAAGTGGCGGAAGCGAACCAGCCCTCCGCGGTGAACAAACAGCAATCGCTGACGGTGTCGGCGCCGGCCAACCAGATGGCGATGTGCGATTCCGACCGGATGCGGGAAGCGATCGACAACCTGGTCAGCAATGCCATCAAATACAGCCCGATGGGCGGCAAGATCTCGCTGACCGTCGACCATGACGCGGATCAACTGGCGATACGCGTCACCGACCAGGGCGCGGGCCTCTCGCCCGAAGACATCGGGCGACTGTTCGGACGCTTCCAGCGGCTGTCGGCCAAGCCGACGGCGGGCGAAAGCTCCACCGGGCTCGGCCTCTCCATCGTCAAACGGATTGTCGACATGCATGGCGGCAGCGTGTCGGCCCACAGCGCGGGTCCCGGCCAGGGCGCGACCTTCTCCATCACGCTGCCCAACATGAAGACGGACTGACATGAGCCAGACTCCGCATATCATCATTGTCGACGATGAAGCGCCGGCGCGCGAGATGGTGGGTGACTATCTGCGCATGCATGGCTTCGGCGTCACGCTGTGCGACGGCGGCAAGAGCCTGCGCGGCGCCATCGAGGCCGGCATGCCCGACCTCGTGGTGCTTGATCTGAACATGCCCGAGGAAGACGGGCTTTCGATCATCCGCGACCTGAAAAGCCGGAGCAACGTTCCCGTCATCATGCTGACCGCCACCGCGAGCCCGATCGACCGGGTCGTCGGTCTCGAACTCGGCGCCGACGACTATCTGGCCAAGCCCTGCGAGCTGCGCGAACTGATGGCGCGAATCCGCTCGGTGTTGCGCCGGAGCACGCCGGCGAAAGGCGCCGCCGCGCCGGCTGCGGAGGCGGCCAAGACCAACAAGGAGGCGCTGGTCCGGTTCGGCACCAAATGGCTCGATCTCGATGCCCAGGCGCTGCGCGACGATGAGGGCAACGAACATCCGCTGACGGCCTCGGAATACGGATTGCTGAAGGTGTTCGCCGCCAATCCGAAACGGGTGTTGTCGCGCGAACGGCTGTTGGAACTGGCGAACGCCAGGGACAGGCCCTGTCTCTTATACACATCTAGATGTGTATAAGAGACAGATCCCCAGCTACGCCGCCCAGGGCGTTCTTGCCGCGCAGGCCACGTCGGACGAGATGCTGATCGAGAGCATCGCCGACGGTGAAAAGGGTGCGATGCATATTCTCTACGCCCGCCACAACGTGCGGACCTATCGCTTCATTCTCCGGATCGTGCGCGACGCCTCGATCGCCGAAGATCTGGTCAGCCAGGTGTCTGTCTCTTATACACATCTAGATGTGTATAAGAGACAGCCACAACGTGCGGACCTATCGCTTCATTCTCCGGATCGTGCGCGACGCCTCGATCGCCGAAGATCTGGTCAGCCAGGTGTTCCTGGACGTGTGGCGGACCGCCGGCCAGTTCGAACAGCGCTCGCAGGTGTCCACCTGGATCCTGTCGATTGCCCGCTTCAAGGCCCTGACCGCCCTGCGCCAGCGCCGGTTCGAGGATATCGACCAGGACGAGGTGATGCAGATCGCCGACGAAAACGACACCCCGGAAGCCGCCTTCGATCGCTCCAGGACCAACGCCGTGCTGCGGGCGTGCATGAACAAGCTGTCGGACGCGCATCGCGAGGTGATCGATCTCGTCTACTATCACGAGAAGTCGGTGGAAGAAGCCGGCGTCATCATCGGGATCCCGCAGGCAACCGTGAAGACGCGGATGTTCTACGCCCGCAAGGCGCTGGCGGACCTGCTCAAGAGCGAAGGCATCGACGGCCTCGCTGCGTAAATCTCCAGCGGAGCCACCAACACCGAGGACCATGTCATGCGGACGCCGAACCTTCGCTGTCTCATCGTCCCGCTCGGCGCGGTCTGCACGCTGGCGACACTCGCCAGCCAGAATCCGCAGCTACGCGCCCAGCAGGACAATGGAACGACCACCGTACGCGAACGCGTGACCGATTGCAGTCTCAAGAGCCGATCGGACATCTGCATGATCGCTCCCGGCAACGGCATTCACTGAACCTTTCGAACCAGACTTTCAATACAAGCCTCCAACGGCCCGGACCGAGGTGCCCCTCGTCCGGGCCGCAGCATGTCCGGCGGCGCTCCTACGAGGTTCACACATCTCGATCCAACACGACGGGCCGGTGCTTTCGCGGCTCCCTCCCCCCTTGTGGGGGAGGGTTGGGGAGGGGGGTGAGCCGGGTACAGACCGGATAGATTCCCGACATTTTGGACCGGCATGATTCCCGACAGGTCGAGTTGAGCACGCCGACCTCTCTCGCTGCGGATTTGTCGCCCCCCTCCCTGTCCCTCCCCCACAAGGGGGGAGGGAACGACTCATCGAAGCGCGACGCAAAATCGCTGAGGAAGGCCTGCGATCAATCTGCTCGCGAAGATGTGCGCACATGTAGGGCGACACCCTCATCACCTCCATCTCGCCCCTCACGCACACGTGAGACGGCCCCGGTAACGCGGGGCCTCTCTCTCCCGAAGATCGATCCAGACCCGCTCGTGTCGAGCGGTTGCTTTTGATCGGTCGGTGACACCGTGCTGAACCTTCTCCTTGCCCTGCTCGCGGGCATCGTGACCATCGCCGCACCGTGCACCCTGCCGGTGCTGCCGATCCTGCTCGGCGCGTCCGTCGGACAGGACAGCAAGACCCGGCCCGCGTTCATCGCCCTCGGCTTCGTCGCGTCGTTCACCGTGGTGGCGCTGCTGATCGGTTCACTGACGCGCGCCCTGAACTTCGATCCGAACATCCTGCGCACCGGTGCAACCGTGCTGCTGGCCGCCTTCGGCGCGCTGATGATCTGGCCGACGCCGTTCGAATGGCTGACGACCCGGATCGCGGGACTATCCAGTGGCGTGCGGAATGGCCGCGTTCGCAGCCACACCGGCAATGTCGGCGGCTTCGTCCTCGGCACGACGCTGGGCCTGGTGTGGACACCTTGCGCCGGCCCGGTGCTCGGATCGATCCTCACCGTGATCGCCACCGCCGGCTCGCTGAGCTGGTCCGGCGTGCTGCTGCTGGCCTACGCGATCGGCGCGGCCATCCCGATGCTTGCGGTCGCCTATGGCGGCCAGGCCGTCACCACCCGTGTTCGCAGCATCGCGCGCGTGGCGCCGCGGCTGCAGCAGGCCTTCGGCCTCATCGTCATCGCTTTCGCCGCCGCCATGTACTTCCAGGTCGACACGGAAATCGTGGCGTGGCTGACGGACTTTTACCCGAACGGCCAGACCGGCCTCTAAACGCAAGGGAGATCCTGCATGATCCGCACCACACTGACATCCGCCGCAATCGCCGCGCTGTGCCTGGTCGGCGCTCCGGCCACGGGCTGGAGCAAGGACGGCCCAGCCAGACCCGCGCTCAGGGTTGCCGAGGCCCACGCGGCCGCTCCGGATTTCGTCGGCATCAGCGGCTGGCTCAATTCCGCGCCGCTCAGCATCGCGTCGCTGCGCGGCAAGGTGGTGCTGGTCGACTTCTGGACCTACGGCTGCATCAATTGCGTCCGCACACTGCCGTACGTGACGCAGCTTTATGAAAAATACAAGGACAAGGGCCTGGTCGTGGTCGGCATCCACACGCCGGAATTCCCCTTCGAGCATTCGGCGGCGAATGTTCAGGCCGCGCTGAAGCGGCACGGTATCCGCTATCCGGTCGCACAGGACAACGCGTCGGCAACATGGGATGCGTATCGCAATCAATACTGGCCGGCGCAGTACATCGTCGATCGCTCCGGCAACATCGTGTTCACCCATGCCGGCGAAGGCCAGTATGAGGAGATCGAGCGCACGATCCAGAAATTGCTGGGTGCGGAGAGCTGATCGACGGCTCGTCCAGAGCGCCGCGATCGTTCGCGGCGTTCATATTTCCGCAATGCGGCGCATCGCTTGTCTCGCACTGAAGCCGGATGAGTCTACATTGAATCAACTCCGTCATCCTGAGGTGCGAGCCTTGCGACGCAATTGCGTCGCTGGGCGAGCCTCGAAGGACAGCGGCCCGAGGGTCAGCGGCCGTCGTCCTTCGAGGGCCATTCTGCGAATGGCCACCTCAGGATGACGGATGACATTGGGCGAACCAAATTTCATCATGCTCTAGGACATATCGGCATATACCCATCACCGGCACGGCGTGATACACAATCGCTGCGCTTCATTTCGTGATGGGGACTCGGATGCTGGAAGGTCTCGACGCGGTCGTGCTCGCACGCGCGCAGTTCGCATTCACGATGTCGTTCCACATCATCTTCCCGGCGTTCTCGATCGGCCTCGCGAGCTATCTCGCCGTGCTCGAGGCGCTGTGGCTGTGGACCGGCCGCGAAGTCTTCATCAATCTCTTCAACTACTGGCTGAAGATCTTCGCGGTGGCGTTCGGCATGGGTGTCGTCTCCGGCATCGTGATGTCGTATCAGTTCGGCACCAACTGGTCGGCGTTCGCCGACAAGACCGGGCCGGTGATCGGCCCGCTGATGGCCTATGAAGTGCTCACCGCATTCTTCCTGGAAGCGGGCTTCCTCGGCGTCATGCTGTTCGGGCTCGAACGAGTCGGCCACAAGCTGCACTTCTTCGCCACGCTGATGGTTGCGATCGGCACGCTGATCTCCGCGTTCTGGATTCTCTCCGCCAATTCCTGGATGCAGACGCCCACCGGCTACGTCATCAATGCGGCCGGCCAGTACGTCGCCGCCGACTGGTGGAAGGTGATCTTCAACCCGTCATTCCCCTATCGCCTGGTGCACATGGTGCTGGCCGCCTATCTCACCACGGCTTTCGTGGTCGGCTCGGTCGGCGCCTTTCATCTGCTGCGCGACAGCGTCAAGGACGGCCCGCGCGTGATGTTCTCGATGGCGATGTGGATGGCGGCGCTGGTGGCGCCGGTCCAGATCCTGGCGGGCGACCAGCACGGCCTCAACACGCTGGAACATCAGCCGGCGAAAGTGATGGCGATGGAAGGCCACTTCCAGAGCCATCCCGACGGTGCGCCGCTGATCCTGTTCGGATTGCCGAGCCAGAATCGCGCCACCGTGGACTATGCCTTGCAGATTCCGAAAGCTTCATCGCTGGTCCTCAAGCATTCGCTGGATGCGCCGCTGAAGGGCCTCGACAGCGTGCCGCGGGAGAACTGGCCCTATGTGCCGATCGTGTTCTGGTCGTTCCGCATCATGGTCGGCATCGGCTTCCTGATGCTGGGGCTCGGCGTGTTCAGCCTGCTCGCACGCTGGCGCGGCGCGCTGTATCAGTGGCGCGCGCTGCACTGGATGGCGCTGATGATGGGACCTGCCGGCTTCATCGCCGTGCTGGCGGGCTGGGTCACCACCGAGGCCGGCCGGCAGCCGTTCACCGTGTACGGCCTGCTGCGAACCACCGACGCCGCGTCCCCGCTCGCCGCGCCGGCCGTGGCGTCGTCGCTGATCGCCTTTGTCATTGTCTACTTCATCGTGTTCGCCGCGGGCGCCGTCTACATCCTGCGGCTGATGGCGGCACCACCGCATCACGGCGAGGAGGGTCCTCGCGCGGACATGCCGGGACGCGCCTCCGGCCTCACGCCCGCGGTCGCAACCGTCGCCGGCGGATCATCGCATCAGGGAAGGACATGAGCGCCATGCCGGACGTCCTGGACCTGACGATCATCTGGGCCTTCGTGATTGCATTCGCCGTGTTCGCCTACGTGGTGATGGACGGCTTCGATCTCGGCCTCGGCATGCTGTTTCCATTTTTTCCCCACAAGCAGGACCGCGACGTGATGATGAACACGGTCGCGCCGGTCTGGGACGGCAATGAAACCTGGCTGGTGCTCGGCGGCGGCGGACTGTTCGCCGCCTTTCCGCTGGCCTATGCGGTGCTGATGCCGGCGCTTTACACGCCGATCATCGCCATGCTGCTGGGACTGGTGTTCCGCGGCGTCGCGTTCGAATTTCGCTGGCGCAGCCAGCGCGAGCGCAATCTCTGGGACATCGCCTTCGCCGGCGGCTCGCTGCTGGCAACGCTCGCACAAGGCATTGCCCTCGGCGCGATCCTGCAGGGCGTCAAGGTCAGCGGACGCGTCTATGGTGGCGGCTGGTGGGATTGGCTGACGCCGTTCAGCCTGCTCACCGGGCTTGCGCTGGTGGCTGGATACGGCCTGCTCGGCGCAACCTGGCTGATCATGAAGACATCGGGCGATCTGCGCGAACGTGCCTACATGTTGAGTTGGCGGTTTCTGCTGGCGACATTGATCGCCATCACGGCCGTCAGTCTCGCCACCCCATTTCTCGAGGCGGAATATTGGCGGCGCTGGTTTGCGTGGCCGAACATCCTGCTCACCGCGCCGGTTCCAGTCGCGGTGGCTGTTATCACGATGCTGCTGCTGAAAAGCCTGAGCAACAAGCAGGACTACCGGCCGTTTTTCCTGTCGCTGGTGCTGTTCGCGCTGTCCTATGCCGGGCTCGGCATCAGCATGTTTCCCTATATCGTCCCGCGCAGCATTACGATCTGGCAGGCGGCCGCACCGACCAACAGCCAGCAATTCATGCTGGTCGGTGTCGCGATCATGGTGCCGATCATCCTGATCTACACCGCGTTCGCCTACTGGGTGTTCCGCGGCAAGGTCGACCCCAACGCAGGCTACCATTGATGAACGGACACCGGCCGCCGTCACGCTCGCTCGGCACGCGGCTTGCGTGGTTCGTGGCGCTGTGGCTGTGCGGCGTTCTGACCGTTACGGTGATATCGTACGGCCTGCGGCTGTGGATCGCGCCGGCCTGAGACATGCGGAGATTGTGCTGCATCGGCAGTTCCGATTCCACTGCATTCAAATGTCACGAAATCAACGCCTTAGCTCTGGTATCGCTTGCCAGCCTGCAGCGGCTGCGCTTTGATGGCGCAGCGTCGAATGACGGTCGTTTGAAATGACGGTGGACCGAATGGCAATGATCCGACTTCTCACCTGCATCCTGGTTGCGAGTCTCGCGCTGGTGATCGTTCCTTCCTCCGAAGGCTTCACCCAGAACGCGGAAATGAACATCGACGATCAGCCCGGTTACGTGCCGAGCGATGAAGCCTTGCCGCCGGAATACCAGCGCCAGATGGTGTTCTATCGCACCACCGAGGCTCCCGGCACCATCATCATCCAGACGTCGGAACGCTATCTCTATCTGGTTCAGGGCAACGGCCGCGCCTTGCGTTACGGCATCGGCGTCGGCCGCGAAGGGTTCCAGTGGCAGGGATTGCTGAAAATCTCGCGCAAGGCCGAGTGGCCTGACTGGACGCCCCCGCCGGAGATGATCCAGCGGCAACCTTATCTGCCGCGCTTCATGGCCGGCGGCCCGGGCAATCCGCTCGGCGCGCGCGCGCTCTATCTCGGCGCCACCGTCTATCGCATCCACGGCACCAACCAGCCGCAGACAATCGGAAGCGCGGTCTCCTCGGGCTGCTTCCGCCTCGTCAACGCCGACGTCGCCGACCTGTTCGACCGCGTTCCGGTCGGAACCAAGGTCGTGGTCCGGCAGCGGCCGGAAATCTGATCGCCCGCATCTCGCCTCATCGCCGATTTCCATGATCCCGTTTTTCGAGAAGAGAGTCCGATGCTGAAAAATTTCATGTCCAGATCTCTTGCCGCCATCGTTTGCGCGACCTCGCTTGCAGCGACACTTGCACTCACCGTCACGACAGCGCAGGCGCAAACGCTGACGGCGATCAAGGACCGCGGCCAGCTGCTGTGCGGCGTCAGCACCGGATTGACCGGATTCTCGATCGCCGACGACAAGGGCAACTGGAGCGGCTTCGACGTCGATTTCTGCCGCGCCGTCGCGGCGGTCGTGCTCGGCGATGCCGGCAAGGTCGCCTTCACCCCGCTGTCGGCGAGCCAGCGCTTCGATGCGCTGAAGGCCGGCACGGTCGACCTTTTGGCGCGCAACTCGACCTGGACGATGTCGCGCGAGACCGAGTTCAACCTGCATTTTGTCGGAACGACCTATTACGACGGCCAGGGATTCATGGTGAGGCGGAGCCGCAACGTGGATTCCGCGCTCGATCTCAACGGCGCAAAGGTCTGCGTGCAGTCGGGGACGACCACCCAGTCCAATCTCACCGACTACTTCCGCAGCAACAACGTCAAATACGACGAGATCCAGTTCACCACCCTCGCCGACCTGATCAAGGCCTATGAAAGCGGGCAGTGCGACGTCTTCACCAGCGACATCTCCCAGCTCCATTCCGAGCGCGCCAATTTCGCCAAGCCCGGCGATCACGTCATCCTGCCCGACATCATTTCGAAAGAGCCGCTGGGTCCCGTGGTGCGCCAGGGCGACGACCGCTGGCTTGAAATCGTCAGATGGACCCACTTCGCGATGCTGAATGCCGAAGAACTCGGAGTGACCTCCAAGAACATCGACCAGGCGCTGCAATCGGCCAAACCCGACGTGAAGCGGCTGGTCGGGACCGAGGGCAGTTATGGCGAACAGATCGGCCTGACCAAGGACTGGGCCGCCCGCGTCATTCGCCTGGTCGGCAATTATGGCGAGGTCTATGACCGCAATGTCGGCGTCGGCACCAAGCTCGCCATTCCGCGCGGCCTGAACCAGTTGTGGAGTGCCGGCGGCATTCAGTACGCGCCGCCGATCCGCTGATCCGGATTTGACCGACGACCATCACCGTCTTCAGCCGTCATGCCCGGTCCATAGACCACGATGAGATAAGGTTCGCTCAATGTCATCCGTCATCCTGAGGTGGCCATTCGCAGAATGGCCCTCGAAGGACGACGGCTGCTGACTCTCGGGCCGTCGTCCTTCGAGGCCCGCTTCGCGGGCACCTCAGGATGACGGAGTCGATTCAACCTCAATTCATCCGCTCTGGGTGCCTGCGCTCAATAACAAGAGCAGCATAACTGCCTTAATGAAGCGCGGTCGGCTTCGCGGCAGAGCCGATTCCCTTGAGCCGGCCGGTCAGCGCATCGATGGAGAACGGCTTGGCCAGGATTTCCATTCCCGGCTCGAGGAAGCCGTCGCGCATGGCGGCATCTTCGGCGTAGCCGGTGATGAACAGCACCCGCAGATCCTTGCGCTGCAGCCGTGCGAAGTCGGCGATCTGGCGGCCATTGAGGCCCGGCAGCCCGACATCGGTGACCAGGAGATCGATGCGCCGGCCGGATTCGAGCACCGGAATGGCGGCCTTGTCGTCCGTGGCTTCGATGGTGGTGTAGCCGAGGTCGTGCAGCACCTCGACCACCATGAGCCGCACCGCGGTGTCATCCTCGATCACCAGGACCGTTTCCTCGGCCGGTGATTTTGCGCCGTTGCCGTTGATGGCGGCGGCCTGCGCCGGGCCGAGGTAGCGCGGGATGAAGAGCGAGACGACCGTTCCCACTCCCTCCTCGCTGTCGATCCGTACATGCCCGCGGGCCTGCTTGGCATAGCCATAGACCATCGATAGCCCCAGGCCAGTGCCCTGGCCCATCGGCTTGGTGGTGAAGAACGGATCGAAGGCGCGCGTCTGCACATCGGGCGCCATGCCGACGCCGGTGTCCCTGACACGCATCACCACATAGTCGCCGGGCGCGAGCGAAAGCTCTCGCTGCGGATCGGCGGCCTGGACCGTGACATTGTCCGCCTCGATGACCAGCAGCCCGCCATGCGGCATGGCATCCCGCGCATTGATCGCGAGATTGATCAGGGCGGTTTCGATCTGATTGGCGTCGCCTTCCGCGATCCAGAGATTGTCCGGCGCGTTGATGCGAACATCGACCTGCTCACTCAGCGTGCGCCGAAGCAGGTCCTCGAGCGATTCGATGAGGTGCCTGAGATCGAGCGGCTTGAGATCGAGCGCCTGGCGGCGGGAGAAGGCCAGCAGCCGATTTGTCAGGCCCGCGGCCCTGTTGGCGGATGTAACCGCGGCGTCGATGAAACGATCGACATCGCCGGTGCGCCCGGTGGCAAGGCGTCGCTTGACCAGATCGAGRCCGCCGATGATGCCGGTGAGCAGATTGTTGAAATCGTGCGCGATGCCGCCGGTCAACTGGCCGACCGCTTCCATCTTCTGCGATTGCCGAAGCTGCTCCTCGGTGGTGTGCAGGGCGTCCTGCGCGGTCTTTTCCGCGGTGACATCGCGGCCGACGGCATAGATCAAGCCGTCATCGAGCACCGCCGTCCATGAAATCCAGCGATAGGATCCATCCTTGTGGCGGAAGCGATTCTCGAAACGCGGGATGACGCCGCTGCGGCCCAGATGCCGGACCTCGGCCCGGGTGCGCTCGACATCATCCGGATGCTCCAGCCACTCCGACGTCTTGCCGACGAGATCCTCATGCGACCAGCCCAGGGTGGTGGTCCAGGCCGGGTTGACGCTGAGCCAGACGCCGTCCTGGTCCGCCACCAGCAGCAGATCCTGGGACACGTTCCACAGGCGATCGCGCTCGCGCGTGCTCTGTTCGACCTTCTGCTCCAGCGTGGCATTGAGGCGGGCGAGCTCGGCGGCGGCGATCTCGCGCTCGGTGATATCGATGTGAGTCCCGACAAGCCGGGTGGCGCGTCCGCTGGCGTCGCGCTCGATTTCCGCGATCACGGAGATCCAGCGGGTTTCGCCGTCGCTGGGCCGGATGATGCGGTATTGCGCCGAATATTCGCGCCCGGTCCCGGCGATCACATCGCGAAACTGCTTCTCGGTGAAATCGCGATCGTCCGGATGCAGGCGAGCCACCCAGGCTTCGTGGGTTTCATGCGCCGCGTCCGGGGGCAGGCCATGGATCATCAGATATTCGGGCGACCGGCGATTCTGGAAGCCGTTCTCGAAGAACACTTCGACGCCGCCAACCTTGCCGATGCGCTGGACCCGCGCGAGCTCCGATTCCCGCGCACGCAGCTCCCGCGCCGCCAGCACCTGCCTGGTGGTGTCGGATACGATCGCCAGAACACCGGCCGGCAAGCCGGTTTCGTCGCGGATCGGGCTATAGTCGAGATTGAGCCAGACGTCTTCCGGCTTGCCGTTGCGGTTGAGCACGAGATGCTGATCGCGGAACGAGGTCGCGCGGCCGGCCAGCCCTGCCTCCATGATCCGGCGATTGAAGTCGGCCACCTCGGGCCACATCTCGAACACCGACTTGCCGAGCGTCGCCGGATGGCGATTGCCGGCCACGGCGACGTAGGCGTCGTTGTAGATCATGATGCCGTCGGCGCCCCACAGCAGGCACATCGGCACCGGCGACTGCACCATCATGTCGATGGCGGTCTTCAGGCTTTGCGGCCAGCGCAGGATCGAGCCCAGCGGCGTTCGCGACCAGGGATAGGTTCGGATGAGCGCACCCAGCCGGCCACCGCCGACGGGAAACAGGTCTTCGCTGAAACGCAGGGCAGGCTCTGCCGGGACCATTCCGATGCTCGCGATAGCAGGCCAGACGCGGGGGACGCCCGTCCTGCTACTTTAGTATGAGAATTGCCGGCCTTCGGTCGTGCCCCGTCCAGATCAGCTCTTCCCGGTGCGGCGCGCCCTCGCGTTCCGACAGAAAACAGCCTTACTTCAATAGGTTACGCGAGTTTCAGGAGATGAGCCCGCGTCAGTATTTTCTCAGCCGCGCTAGTTGATCAGCATGAAAGTTTGAATCGCCGAAAAGTTCCTGACAAACGCGTGCACGCTTCATAAAAAATCCGATGTCGAACTGATCSGTCATGCCCATGCCGCCGTGCATCTGCACGCCCTCCTGMACCGCAAGGGTGCCGGTGGTGCCGGCCTTGGCCTTGGCGACGGCRACCGCRGCRCCAGCCCTSTCGCTGTTCTCGTCCAGCAACTGCAGCGCCTTGAGCACCGTGGCGCGGGTCAGCTCGATCTCGCAATAGAGATGCGCCGCGCGGTGCTGCAGCGCCTGGAACTCGCCGATCAGCTTGCCGAACTGCTTGCGCTCCTTGAGGTAGCCGACGGTGCGGGTGAACACTTCCTCGGTCGCACCCAGCAGCTCGGCGGCCACCGCGCCGCGTCCGATATTGAGCACGCCTTCCAGCAGTCCGCCGCCCTGGTCGACCTCGCCGAGCACGCTGTCGGCCGTGACGTCCACATTGTCGAACACGATGCGCGCCGCATTGTGGGCATCGACCATGGCGGTGCGTTCGATGGCAATGCCCTTGCTCTTCGGGTTCACCAGAAACAGCGTCAGGCCGTTCGTTTCACCTGGCGCACCCGCGGTGCGCGCGGCCACGATCAGGAGATCGGCGACATGACCGTCGACCACGAAGCCCTTGGCGCCGTTCAGCCGGAAACCGTTGCCGGAGCGCGTCGCCTGCAGTTTGGTCTGCAGCGGATGATGCTTCGGTCCTTCGTCGACCGCGAGCGAGGCGATCAACTCGCCCTTGGCGATCCTTGTCAGGTACTCCGATTTCTGGGCCGCCGACCCGCCGTGCGCCAGCGCGGACGCGGCAAGCACGGCCGTGGAGAGGAACGGTGACGGCATCAAGGTGCGGCCGATCTCCTCCATGATGATCCCGGCCTCGACGTAGCCGAGCCCGGTGCCGCCGAATTCCTCCGGCACCAACAGCCCGGAAAACCCCATTTCCGTGAAAGTGCCCCAGAGCTCGCGCGAGAAGCCGGTCGGGTCCTTGCTGTCGCGCATCTGCCGCAGATGCGATACCGGCGCCTTGGTTCCGATCAGGCCGCGCGCGCTGTCGCGCAGCATCGATTGTTCTTCGTTGAGGACGAGTGCCATGACAAAATTCCGTTCAGATGAGAGTCCAGGTGAAGGCGGGGCGATGATGCGGCAAAAGCTGCATCACGCGCCGGGCAGATCGAGGATGCGCTTGGCGACGATGCCGAGCATCACTTCGCTGGTGCCGCCTTCGATCGAGTTCGCCTTGGTCCGCAACCAGGCGCGGGCGCGGGCACCATCGTTGGAGCGTTCGCTTTCCCACTCGAGGGCGTCGCTGCCGCCCGCCGACATCAGGATCTCGTACCGGCGCTTGTTCAGCTCGGTGCCGTAATATTTCATGGCCGACGAAAACGCCGGGTGGGCCTGGCCGGCCTTGGCGAGATCGACCGCTCGTTCCGCCGCGCAGGCCAGCGCCGCCTCGTCGATTTCGAATGTCGCGATCTGCGCCCGCAGTCCCGGATCGTCCAGATGCCCGTGATCGTCGACGCCGATGGAATCGGCGGCCACTTGTCCGAGCGGACGGCCGACACCGCGCTCGCCCATGCCGCTGATCATCGCACGCTCATGCTGCAGCAGATATTTCGCCACATCCCAGCCGCGGTTGACCTGCCCCAGCACATGGGATTGCGGCACGCGCACATTGTCGAAGAAGGTTTCGCAGAACGGCGATTTGCCTGATATCAGCAGGATCGGCTTGGTCGAAACACCCGGTGACGCCATGTCGAACAGGATGAAGCTGATGCCGTCGTGCTTCTTTGCCGAGGAATCGGTGCGCACCAGGCAGAAGATCCAGTCCGCGAAATTGGCATACGACGTCCAGATCTTCTGGCCGTTGATGATGAAGTCGTCGCCGTCAGCCTCCGCACGGGTCTGCAGCGAGGCGAGATCCGATCCCGCATTCGGCTCCGAATAACCCTGGCACCAGCGGATCTGTCCGGCGGCGATCTTCGGCAGATGCTCGCGCTTCTGCGCATCGGTGCCGTATTTCAGCAGCGCCGGTCCGAGCATCGAGATGCCGAAGCTCACGAGCGGCAGGCGCGCGGAGATCGCGGCCATCTCCTGGCGCAGGATCTTGGTCTCTTCGCCGTCGAGACCGCCGCCGCCATATTCCTTCGGCCAGTTCGGCACGGTCCAGCCCTTGTCGCGCATGCGCTCGAACCAGACCTTTTGCGGCTCGGACGAAAACGTGGCGTTGCGTCCGCCCCAGAAGGTGTCTTCCTCGCGGGTCATCGCCTTGCGCATTTCGGGCGGGCAATTGGCTGCGAGCCATGCGCGTGTGTCTTTGCGGAACTGTTCGAGATCGGCCATCTGCGTTTCCTTCGTGCGTTTCCTGACGTTTCGGAATTGCCGGGAACTCTACCCTTCGTCTTGCGGAATTCAACAGATCGATGACAATCAACCGCACATGCCATGGCATGGCTGCTGCGTTTTTGATCATTCGATCCAAAAGCAAGAAGCGAAACCGGAGGAAATTCAATATGCGCCTGAAGTTGATTTCGCCTGGCGAAATGACCGAGCACCAACGCGCCACTTATGATGAATCCATCGCCAGCAAGCGCGGCCGACCGCCGGAGCCGATGCTGGCGTGGCTTCACAGCCCGGAGATGGCTCGCCACGCGACGCGGCTCGGCGCCTTCCTCCGTTACGACACCACGCTGACGCCACAACTCTCCGAGCTTGCCATTCTGGTGACCGCACGCCACTGGAGCGCGAAGTTCGAATGGTATGCGCACAAGAAACTCGCGCTCGCGGCCGGTTTGGATCCCCGCATCATCGACGACATCAATGCGCGACGCGTGCCGCGATTAGACGATCCGAAGGCACAGGTGATCTATGACGTCAGCAGGTCGCTGCACGAAACCCATGTCGTTCCCAAGCCGCTTTATGACAAAGCGCAGGACTTGCTGGGGCAACAAGGTTTCGTCGAGGTGATCGGCCTGGTCGGCTACTACACCCTGGTGTCGATGACACTCAACGCCTACGAATTCGGCCTGCCGGAGGGCGAGGTCTCCGATCTTGTGCCATAGCGGGCCATTCCCCATATAACGGCATCGGTTGCACGAGGTCACCCAGCATGCCCGCGGATACGCATTCGCTCTCGAAGGTTGTTTCATCGAAGCCCATCGCCGCAGGCACACGGATCGGCCACGTTCACTTGAAGGTCGCCGATCTCGAGCGCGCGCTCGGCTTCTACTGCGGCGTGCTCGGCTTCGAACTGATGCAGCGTTATGGCGATCAGGCCGCCTTCATTTCCGCGGGCGGCTATCACCACCACATCGGCCTGAACACCTGGGAAAGCAAAGGCGGCCACCCGCCGCCGCGCGGCACCACCGGGCTGTTTCACACCGCGATCCTGTACCCGACCCGCGCCGCACTCGCCGATGCCTTGCAGCGCCTGATCGATGCCGGCATACCGCTCGACGGTGCCAGCGACCACGGCGTCAGCGAGGCGCTTTATCTGCGCGATCCCGATGAGAACGGCGTCGAACTCTATTGGGATCGGGCGCAAGACAAGTGGCCGCGCAATGCCGACGGATCGCTGGCCATGTTCACGCGCCGGCTTGATCTGGAAGATTTGCTCAGGCAGCGCGAGAGCGCCTGATCAGGCGTGCGCCGGCTTCGACTTCAGACCGATCAGCACACCGATCGCGGCGGCGACTTCCAGCGCCATGCAGACATAAAGCGGCACCGTGTAACTGCCGGAGAGATCACGCAGCACGCCGATCACCGCGGGACCGCAGGCGGAAATCGCGCTGCTGATCGAGGTGGTGAGGCTGACCACCACCCCGAACGCGGGACCGTCGAACTCCCGATGCACGATCATCGACGGCAGGGTGATGGCATTGCCGACGGTGAAGCCGAACACCGCACTGCTGGCAAACAGCGCCGCCTCGCCCGGCAGATGCACCATCGCCAGCAGCGCCAAAGCCTGGCTGACGAACAGGACCGCCGACGCCGCCCGCTGGTTCAGGCGGTTGATCAGGAAGCCGAAAATCACCCGTCCCACCACCGCCATCGCCGTCATCAGCGACATCGCCAGGCCAGGCCAGCCCGTTCGCGGCCGATCATCGGCTGCATGTAGGACATCATGTGCACGATGAAGCCGATCTGGGCGAGCAGGACCGATGCGAATGGCAGCGTAATGGTCCAGAACGACAGGGTGCGCACGGTCTGGCCGCGAATTTGCGCCGGCGACAAGACCACGGCTTCCCCGGCGCTGCCATCCGGCGCGTGCCGCGCGCGATGGGGCGGATGACCGATGCCGAGCAGGATGGTCGGCAGCAGCACCACCGCCATGATGATCGCCATGGTCACCACCGCCGAAGTGAATCCCACCGCGCTGATCGCCGTGACCAAGAGCGGCACCCCCACCACGCCGCCAACGCTGGCGCCGTTGAGCGCCAGGCTGATGGCCAGGCCGCGGCGGGTGTCGAACCACTGGCCGATGGTGTTGGAGATCGACGCCATGGTCAGGCCGGCCCAGCCGAACGCCATCAGCGTGTAGACGACATAGAGCTGCCAGGGCGCGTTGACGAAGCCGAACAGCACGGTGGCCGACGCCATGCACACCACCGCGGACGCCAGGAACAGCCGCAGGCCGATCAAACGGATGGCGTCGCTGACGAATGCGACCAGCAGTGCGCTGAACAGATAGAAGAACGTGGTCGCGGTCGAGATCGTCGACGCCGGCCAGCCGTGGCTCCGCTGCAGCTCGGCGAGATAGACGCCCTGGCCGTAGAAGCCGAGTGCCCAGGCAAACGTCGCCATCAGGAAACAGATCAGCACCACCCGCCATCCGCTGTAGCGGATCGAGGTTTCGTTGATCATGGCCCCGTGGGGAGAGGCGTCCATATGCAGCGCCTCCGGCACGTGCGATGCAGCAAGAAGGAGTGACGCGTCACCGTATCACCCCTTCCCGCTTCATTAGAAGTGCCGCGGTTGCATTACTCCCAGCTCAGCGCGCCGCCGCTCTGATATTCGATCACCCGGGTCTCGAAGAAGTTCTTCTCCTTCTTCAGGTCCATGGCTTCCGACATCCACGGGAACGGGTTCTCCGCCTGCGCGAACACCGGCGCGAGCCCGATCTGGGCGCAGCGGCGGTTGGCGATGAAGTGCATGTACTGCTCGCACAGCGCCGCGTTCAGGCCGAGGAAGCCGCGCGGCATGGTATCGCGGCCATAACCGGCCTCGAGCTGCGCCGCATCGTGCAGCATCTGCCGCGCCTCGTCCTTGAAGGCCTTGGTCCAGAGCTGCGGGTTCTCGATCTTGATCTGGTTGATGACGTCGATGCCGAAATTCAGATGGATGGATTCGTCGCGCAGGATGTACTGATACTGCTCGGCGATGCCGACCATCTTGTTGCGGCGGCCCAGCGACAGGATCTGCGCGAAACCGGTGTAAAACCACATGCCTTCGAACACGACATAGAACGCAATGAGATCGCGCAGGAACGCCTGATCCTTCTCGATCGTGCCGGTGGTGAACGAGGGATTGTCGATGTTCTGGGTGTGCTTGAGCGCCCATGCCGCCTTCTCGGTGATCGACGGCACCTCGCGGTACATGTTGAACAGCTCGCCCTCATCGAGACCAAGGCTTTCGACGATGTACTGGAAGGTGTGGGTGTGCACCGCCTCCTCGAACGCCTGCCGCAGCAGATACTGCCGGCATTCCGGATTGGTGAGATGGCGATAGATCGCCAGCACGATGTTGTTGGCGACCAGCGATTCGGAGGCAGCGAAGAAGCCGAGATTGCGCTTGATCATGCGCCGCTCGTCCTCGGTGAGGCCATCGCGCGATTTCCACAGCGCGATGTCGGCCTGCATCGAGACTTCGGTCGGCATCCAGTGGTTGTTGCAGCCGGCGAGATACTTCTCCCACGCCCATTTGTACTTCAGCGGCAGCAGCTGATTGACGTCGGCGCGGGMGTTGATCATCGCCTTGTCGTCGACACGCACGCGGCCGCCGGAACGGTCGATGACGGGATCGGCAGCGCTGGCCACAAACGTTGGCGGCACGGGAACGATCGCGGGCTTCGCGAGCGCGGATGAAGGGGTATCAGACCAGTCGAGCATGAATTGGCGTCCTTACTGAAACTTGATGTCGGTGCGGCTGCGCATTGAAGGCACTCCACCCACGATGTCATCACCGGGCTTGTCCCGGTGATCCCGCTTAGGAGAGCAGTGCGCCCCTAAGCGGGGTTGTGTCCGCGACTTCGGCGAAGCCGAAGTCGCTGAGGACAAGCCCGGCAACGACAATGGAAAGGGCGATGCCTTACTGGCACGCCTCGCATTCCGGATCGTTGATCGAGCATGCCAGCGGCGTCGGCAGCAGGATCGGCTCGGCCGCCTCGACCACGTTCGCCGACACCGCGTTGAGCTTGCCGTCGGTGCCTTTCAGCGTCGACTTCTCGACGTGGGTGGCGCTGCGCGAGCGCAGGTAGTAGGTGGTCTTCAGGCCACGCTGCCAGGCCAGCCGGTAGAGCTGGTCGAGCTTCTTGCCCGAGGGGTTGGCGATATAGAGGTTGAGCGACTGCGCCTGGTCGATCCACTTCTGCCGCCGCGCGGCAGCCTCGATCAGCCAGGACGTGTCCATCTCGAACGCGGTCGCGTACAGCGCCTTGAGATCGTCGGGCACGCGGTCGATCTGGCCGACACTGCCGTCGAAATACTTCAGGTCGGAGATCATCACCTCGTCCCACAGGCCGCGGGCCTTGAGATCGTGCACCAGCGCGGCGTTCACCACGGTGAAATCGCCGGACATGTTCGATTTGACGTAGAGGTTCTGGTAGGCCGGCTCGATCGACTGCGCCACGCCGCAGATGTTGGAGATCGTCGCCGTCGGTGCGATCGCCATCACATTGGAATTGCGCATGCCGGTCGTCTTGACCCGCGCACGCAGCGGCTCCCAGTCGAGCGTTGTGGAACGATCCAGATCGAGCACGCCGCCCCGCGCGCCGGCCAGATGCTCCACCGAATCGATCGGCAGGATGCCCCGGCTCCACAGCGAGCCGTCGAACGAGGGGTAACGGCCGCGCTCGGCGGCGAGATCGACCGAGGCCGAGATGGCGTGGAAGCTCAGCGCCTCCATGCTCTGGTCGGCGAACGCCACGGCGGCGTCCGACGCATAGGGCAGGCGCAGGATCTGGATCGCATCGTGGAAGCCCATGATGCCGAGCCCGACCGGGCGATGCTGCAGGTTGGAGCGGCGCGCCTCGGGGATGGTGTAGAAATTGACGTCGATCACGTTGTCGAGCATCCGCACCGCGGTTTTCACCGTGCGGGCCAGCTTGGCCTGGTCGAGGCCCGCGGGCGTGACATGAGCGACGAGATTGATCGACCCGAGGTTGCAGACCGCGACCTCGGTGTCCGAGGTATTGAGCGTGATCTCGGTGCAGAGATTCGACGAGTGCACCACGCCGATGTGATTCTGTGGCGAGCGGATGTTGCAGGGATCCTTAAAGGTGATCCAGGGATGCCCGGTCTCGAACAGCATGGTCAGCATCTTGCGCCAGAGGTCGACGGCGCGCAGCGTCTTGAACACCCGCATTTCGCCGCGGGCGGCCTTGGCTTCGTAGGCTTCATAAGCCCTCGCGAACGCCGGTCCATAGAGATCGTGCAGTTCGGCGGTCTCGTCCGGCGAGAACAGCGTCCACTGTCCATCGGACTCCACCCGCTGCATGAACAGATCCGGCACCCAGTTGGCGGTGTTCATGTCGTGGGTGCGGCGGCGGTCGTCGCCGGTGTTCTTGCGCAAATCGAGAAATTCCTCGATGTCGACATGCCAGGTCTCGAGATAGGCGCAGACTGCGCCCTTGCGCTTGCCGCCCTGGTTGACCGCGATCGCGGTGTCGTTGGCGACCTTCAGGAACGGCACCACGCCCTGGCTCTCGCCATTGGTGCCCTTGATGTGGGCGCCGAGCCCGCGCACCCGGGTCCAGTCGTTGCCGAGCCCGCCGGAATACTTCGCCAGCAGCGCGTTGTCCTTGATCGACTTGAAGATGCCGTCGAGATCGTCCGGCACGCTGGTCAGGAAACAGGACGACAGTTGCGGCCGCAGCGTGCCGGCATTGAACAAGGTCGGCGTCGAGGCCATGAAATCGAACGACGACAACAGTTCGTAGAATTCGATGGCGCGGGCTTCGCGGTCGATCTCCCTGACGGCAACGCCCATGGCGACGCGCATGAAAAAGGCCTGCGGCAGTTCGAACCGGGTGCCGTTCACATGCAGGAAATAGCGGTCGTACAGCGTCTGCAGCCCCAGGAACTGGAACTGCTGGTCGCGCTCCGGCTTCAGCGCGGCCGCAAGCCGCTTCAGATCGAACCGGCCGAGCTCGGGATCGAGCAGCTCGTTGGCGATGCCAACATTGATATAGGCGTGGAAATAATCGGCATACAGGCCGGCCATTTCCGCCTGGCTGACCAGGTGCTCGCGCTTGTGCACGAAGGTCATGGCTTCGCGGCGCAGCGCATCGAGCAAGAGGCGCGCGCTGACATAGGCGTAGTTCGGCTCCTGTTCGACCAGGGTGCGTGCGGCCATCACCTGGGCCTGGCCCAGTTCATCGATGGTCATGCCGTCATAGAGATTGCGGCGGGCTTCGCTCAGCACCGGCTCGGTGGACACGCCCTCGAGCCCGGCGCAGGCTTCCGTCACCACGCGCAGCAACCGCGCCTCGTCCAGCGGGCGCAACTGGCCGTCGCTGCCTTTGACATGCAAGGCGGGAGCGGCCGGCGCCGCTGTCGCCTCCAACGATTCGCGGCGCGCCTTTGCGCGTTCCTCGCGGTACAGCACATAGGCGCGGGCGACCTTGTGGTGACCGCCGCGCATCAGCGACAGTTCGACCTGGTCCTGGATATCCTCGATATGCAGCGCGCGCTGCGAATCGACGCGCCGGGTCAGCGCCGAGACCACCTGCGCGGTCAGCTCCTCGACAACCTCATGCACGCGGCGCGACGCGGCCGCGCTGTTGCCTTCGACGGCGAGAAAGGCACGCGTCACCGCCACCGCGATCTTGCTGGCGTCGAACGCGCTGACGCTGCCGTTGCGGCGGATGACATGGAACGCCGGCGCGGACGCGGACAAGGACGCGTCCTGCGGACGCTGCGCGAGCAGGGACGGCTGATGACCGTTGGTGGACATTTCGGCTGATAAAGACATTCGGCAAACCCCTTCTTAGATCTTGCTTGGATCAGGGGGCTTGGGCCGAGGGGACGCTGCATGAAAGCGGCGGACCGAGCGGCCAGCCGTCAGCAAGCGACCACCGGGACACCCCGCCCGAGGACGATTCTGGTGTCACGGCAGGTCTCCTGGCTCCGGGTCGTCGCTTGCGTCTGCCTTCCCGGGCGCAACAAACACGCACCCAGTGGACTCGTGAGACTAAAGCTCGCCGTTACAGTTGCGGGGGCAGCGCCGGCCTGGCCCAGCGATCACGAACGATCGCGCGGCGCACCGGCTTCCCTCTTAGCTTCCAAGATTCCAATCTCAAGACTGAGATCCTGGAAGAACCATGACCACAACATCTGGTATGAGCGCCCGATTCGCGTCAATAGGCCGACCAAGTTTTTGTTTGTGGATGCGCGTGGACAGCGGGGATGACGCTGCGAAACAGCGTCAGTTGTTAACAGATCGTTAAAACGGAACCGATCAGCTCAGCTTTCGGCGGTCGGGTCGTAGAAGAACCGCTCGCGAAAAATCCTGTCGCCGCGCCACTCCTGCAAGGCCACCTCTTCGCGCCGGAGCACATGGCCTTCGTGCGCCGTGAGTTCGAAGATCCAGTGGATCGCCACATAGTCGCCCTCGACCGTGGACGTCAGCGCTTTGGAATAGACATCCTTCATGCGCGCCAGCACCCCGCGCTCGCGCGCCACCAGCGCATCGCGGCCGACCCGCGGCGGCGCGCCGTTCTCCTGCATGCTGGCGTCTTCGGTGTAGTAGCGCTCGATGGCGCCGGCATGATCGCCGCTTTCAACCACAGCAATGAACTCATCGACCCGGGCACGTGAGGGCATGGGGCAACCTTTCCATCGAATCGGCAGATCTCTCCGGCGGCCACCCAACCACGGGTCAGGCAACCGCGCTTGATCAGATGGGGGACGGCCGCAGCTTTCGCGAGGTCGATGCGGACAATCCGCCCGGGTTCGCTCCTCCCCTCTTGCTCGCCCTCCTTCAGTTGCAACTCAATCGCAAGTAGCTTGCCAAGCCTCGCCCGTCATGCATTATGCAATTGCGACTAAGTCGCAATTGCAGTTTAGGAACGGCGTTGGGGGCGTGATTGATGCTGAGTTTGATGAAATGGCCGGCCGTTCTGGGCGGCCTCGCTTTGCTGCCGCTGGTTGCGACCGGTGCGAGTTGGGCGGCCGACATCACGCTGCCGCTGAAGGCGCCGGTCGCGCCCCCGATCTTCGACTGGACCGGATTCTATCTCGGCGGCCACGCGGGCTACGGTGTCGGGCGCGGCAATGCCGTGGTCCAGGATTCGGGCCCCCAGGCCTCCGGCCATGTTTTCGGTGGCCAGATCGGCGGCGTGCAGACGGGTTACAATGTCGTGCTGCCGTCGCACCTGCTGCTCGGCATCGAGGCCGATGCGATGCTGCCGAATTATTATATGCCCAACGGCGCGGTATGGACGGGCGCCAGCGCCCAGCACGGTTTCATCGAACAGGTCGACTACATCGCAACATTGCGCGGCCGCCTCGGCTACGTCTTCGGCAACTGGATGGTGTACGGCACCGGCGGCCTCGCACTTTCCAGCAGCCAGGTGACGCGCAGTTCGCTGACATCAGACGACGACCTGACCAAGGGCCTGATGCGCACCGGTTGGGCCGCGGGCGGCGGCATCGAATACGGCTTCGCCCGCGACTGGAGCGCCCGCCTCGAATATCTCCATACCCATTTCGGTCCGTGGAGCACGGAATTCGCGCCTGGCAGCAGCTATGCTTCCGCGATGAATTTTTCCGCGATCAGGCTCGGGCTCAACCGCAAGCTCGACGGATCCGACATCAGCGCCGCATGGGATGGCCACCCTGTGGCCGCGCCGGAGAACAGCAATTGGGAGATCCACGGCCAGACCACGTATATCCAGCAGGCCTATCCCTCGTTCCGCTCGCCCTATTCCGGCGCCAACAGCCTCGGCGGCAGCGCGCAAACCAAGCAGACATGGAGCACCAGCCTGTTCCTCACCTTCGGCCTGTGGGACGGCGCGCAGCTCTACTACAACCCCGAGCTGCTGCAGGGCTTCGGTCTCAGCGACACCACCGGGGTTGGCGGCTTTCCCAACGGCGAAGCGCAGAAATCCGACTTCCTCTATCCGCACTACAACACCTCGCGGCTGTTCCTGCGCCAGACCATCGGCTTCGGCGGCGAACAGGAGAGCGTGGCCAGCGACTACGGCCAGATGTCCGGCAAGCGCGACATCTCGCGCCTGACCATCCAGGTCGGCAAGTTCGCCGTGCACGACGTCTTCGACAACAATGCCTACGCGCAAGACCCGCGCATCGACTTCCTCAACTGGTCGATCTGGGCCGCCGGCGCGTTCGACTATCCCGCCGACAAGGTCGGACTGACCTACGGCGCCTTTGCCGAATACAACCAGAAGCAATGGGCGCTGCGCGCGGGATATTTCCTGACCGGCAACGAATCGAACTCGAACAATTTCGACAGCGCCGTGTTCCGCCGCGGCGCTTACGTAACCGAATTGGAAACGCGTTATGCGCTGTTCTCCCAGCCCGGCAAAGTCCGCATCACCGCCTGGTTGAACAATTCCTTCGCCGGCAGCTATCGCGGCGCGATCGACCTCACCGACGCGACGCCCGGGCTCGCCCCCACCGACGCATTGGTCGCAACCCGCGAAGGGCGCATCAAATACGGCTATGTACTCGGCCTCGAACAGGCGCTCACCGACACCATCGGGCTGTTCGGCCGCTGGAGCTGGAACAACGGCAAGAGCGAGACCCAGGCCTTCACCGATATCGACGCCTCGCTCTCCGGCGGCGTCTCGATCAAGGGCACGCAGTGGGGCCGCCCCGACGATGTGATCGGAATTGCCGGCGCGGTCAACGCGCTGTCGCGCGATCATCGCGACTACCTGGAGATCGGCGGCCTGGGGATCCTGATCGGCGACGGCCAGCTCAACTACCGGCAGGAAAAGATTTTCGAGGCCTACTACGCCATGAATGTGTTCGCCGGCACCGTCGCCACCCTGGACTATCAATACATCGCCAACCCCGCCTACAACGCCGACCGTGGGCCGGTGTCGATTTTCTCCGGTCGCGTCCGCGCGGCCTTCTGACGCAACGCGGGGAATTCAGGATCGTTACCTCGGAGGTAAGGGGTCCTTACCTCCGAGGTAATCGATCCGGCCCGCGGCTTCTTCAATATGGCCATACCCGCAAGGGACCACCCTGTTGAAGGAGCACCACCATGACCGACGCCCCCAATTCCCTGAAAATCGCCGAAGGCTATATCGCGCTGTGGAACGAGCGGAATGACAGTCGCCGCCGCGATCTGTTGGCCTCGAACTGGACCCCCAACGCCCGCTATGTCGATCCGCTGATGAAGGGCGAAGGCTCCGACGGCATCGACGCCATGATCGCCGGTGTACAGCAGCGTTTTCCCGATTTCGAATTCGCGCTGCTGGGAAACCCCGACGGTCATGGCAACTTCGTCCGCTTCTCGTGGGGACTCGGCCCGCGCGGCGGCGACAATCCGATCAAGGGCACCGATTTCGTCGTGACCGATAGCGGCCGCATCAGCAGTGTGACCGGTTTTCTCGATCAGATGCCAAGCTGATCTTTCACCAGCACCAACAACGGTGGCGCGGAACAACCGCGCCGCCGTTGCCGGCAACCTCATAAGACGGACGGATAACTTCCGCTCCCACAATCAACCGCGATAGATTGCAGATACACCATACACAGACGGGCGCTACGATCGTATGGAGATGCAAACACCAACGGACCCGACCGCCGACCCACGCCATCCACTGGACGTGGCGACATCGCTCACGGCCACGGGGCCAGATCGCTGGACCGGCCACACCAGCAACGAGTATTGGGCTTTCATCGGCCAGTTCGGTGGCATAACAGCCGCAACGCTGCTGCGTGCCGCGCACGATCACCCAGACCGGATCGGCGATCCGCTGGCGCTGACGGTGAACTACTGCGCGCCGATCGCCGAGGGACCGATCCATATCGTCGCGCGCGCAGCAAAGACCAACCGCTCCACCCAGCACTGGACCCTGGAGCTGTTTCAGCAGGACGGCGATATCCTGGCGACTGCGACGGCCGTGTTCGCCAGGCGCCGTCCGGGATGGACCCACGCCGTCGCGGCCATGCCGCAGGTGCCGCCGCCGGACCAGGTCGCTCGCTTCCCCAGCGCCCCGTTCGCGAAATGGGTGCAGCAATACGACATGCGTTTTGTCACGGACATCCCGCGCATCGGAAAAGTTCCGCATGCCGAGCCGCAATCGGCGGAATCCATCCTGTGGCTGCGCGACCTGATTGCGCGGCCGCTCGACCATCTGTCGCTGGTGGCGATGTCGGACGCGTTCTTCGGCCGGATCTTTCAGGTGCTTGGCGCAATGGTGCCGTTCGGAACGGTCACGCTCACCACCTATTTCCATTGTGCAGCCGAAGATCTTCCGGCCGGTGACGGCTGGGTGCTGGGTCGCGCCGGTGCCAGCGTTTTCCGCAGCGGCTTTGGTGATCAGTCCGGCGAGCTGTGGTCGCCGGATGGCAAGCTGCTGGTCACCACGGTGCAGTCCACATACTTTCGTGACTGGAAGCCGGAGTAGAGTGAACGGCGCACTACTGCATGGCGCGGCGCGCGAGATCCGTGATCTTGTCCCAGTTGCCCGCCTTGATGTCGGCGAGCGGGCATAACCAGGAGCCGCCAACCGCAATCACATTCGGCTCGGACAGCCATTCGGCGGCATTGGCCGCGCCGATGCCGCCGGTGGGGCAGAACCGGGCCTGCGGGAACGGACCGGCCAGCGCACGCAAGGCCGGAATGCCGCCGGCCTGTTGCGCGGGGAAGAACTTGGCGATGGAGAAGCCGCGCGCCAGCGCCGCCATCAGTTCAGAAGCAGTGGCGATGCCCGGCACGAACGGAAGATCGCTCGCCGCCGCCGCGTCCAGCAAATCCGGTGTCGCGCCGGGGCTGAGTGCGAATTTCGCACCGATCGCGGTGGCCTGGGCCAGATCGTCTGAATTGAGCACCGTGCCGATCCCGACGATCGCATCGGGAACGCTCGCCACGATCGCCTTCGCGGCCTCTACGGCCGCCGCCGTACGCAGCGTGATTTCCAGCGTGCGCACGCCGCCGGCGACCAGCGCCTTCGCCAGCGGCACCGCGTCCTCGACGCGCTCGATGGTGATTACGGGAATGACGCGCGCCGCCTGGAACAACTGTAGCAGCGTGTCGTGACGAGAAGAGGATGCGGTCATGGGGCGGTCTCGCGCTGGGAAACAGGTCGGGAGAGATCTTTAGGCATCGCAGCGAGCGGAATGATGGCGCCGGGATAGCCGACCACGACTCCGGCCAGACGATGACCGACGGTCGCGGCCGCGACCGGATCGGCGCCCGCCAGACGGGCCGCGAGATAGGCCGCCGAAAAGCTGTCACCCGCCGCAGTGGTGTCGACGACGCGATCAACCGGCGCAGCCGTCACCAGTTGATCAACGCCATGTGCCCTCACCCGGCTTCCCGGCTCGACCAGCTTCAGCACGAGTTCCGGAACGGCAAGGCCGTTCGCCACTGCAGTACCGGCGCCTTCGCCATGCAGGAGATCGAGATCTTCGACCGACGCGAGCGCAATGTCGGCGATAGCGAACATGTCGCGATAGGTCTGCTGCGCAATCGCACGATCCGGCCAGTTCCGCGGCCGGAAGTTGGTGTCGAACGCCACCCGGCGACCGGCCTTGCGAGCGCGATCGAGCGCGCCCATCAGGCGGCCGCGGCCAACGGCATCATACAACGACAGCGTAATCCCCGAGAGATAGATCAGGTCATAGTCCGACAGCGCGTCGAGAATGGCCGAGGTCTGCGGAAGATCAAGCAGAACCCGCGCTGCAGAATTCTCCCGCCAGTAATAGAAACGGCGTTCGCCGCCCGCATTGGTTTCGATCACATAGAGGCCGGGCAGCTTGCCGGGAATCCGCACCACATGGGTAGTGCCGATTCCCTCGGTCCGCCATCCTGCAACCATCTCGTCGCTCCAGGGATCGTCCCCGAGCGCGGTGACATAATCGACCTGAGTTCCAAGTCGCGCGCAGTAGGTCGCGGTGTTGAGCGTATCGCCGCTGTAGCCGCGGGCGAAGTGTCCGCCCGCGGTCTGCGTCAACTCGATCATGCATTCGCCGATACAGGCGATCTTCATCAGTTCGGCCAAGATCAGTTGACGAAGTTGCCGCCCAGTTCGTCCTCGATATGGATGCGGATGATGTCGTCGAAGGTCTTCTCAAACGTGGTGAAGCCCACCTTCAGCGCCCGCTCGGCGGAGAAATCGCGCGGCCAGCCTGCCACGATGCCCATGATGACGGGATCCGGCTCACGCCGAACGCGTGCCGCGACCTTGGGCCCTGCAACGCGCGCGAGTGCGGCAATCTGCTCGCCCGTGGTGGCGGAAAGGCCGGGCATGCTCAGGCTGCGGCGCCAGCCCAGCGTCTGCAGATCCATGGTGCCGGCATGCAGCAGGAAGCCGACCGCCGAGCGCGGCGAGGCGTGCCAGTGCCGCACGTCGTCGGACACCGGCAGCACCGCCTCATGGCCGCTGAGCGGCTCACGGAGAATGTTGGAGAAGAAACCGGAGGCGGCCTTGTTCGGCTTGCCCGGCCGCACGCAGACCGTGGGCAGCCGGATGCCGATGCCGTCGAGGAAGCCCCTGCGTGAATAATCCGCCAGCAGCAACTCGCCAATCGCTTTCTGGGTGCCGTAGCTGGTCAGGGGCGTGAGAAAGAATTCGTCGTCGATCTTGTCATGGAATGGCGCACCGAACACCGCGACCGACGAAGTGAAGACGACGCGGGGCTTGTAACCGCCGCCGATGGCGCGGATCGCCTCGAGCAGGTAGCGGCTGCCGTCGAGATTGATGCGATAGCCCTTGTCGAAATCGGCCTCGGCTTCGCCGGACACGATCGCCGCCAGATGGAAAATGGTGTCGGGCTTGCCGGCCACCAGCGGCTCGACAGCGCCGGGCATCGCGAAATCGCAGGTGACGATTTCGGTCGGGATCGTTGTATCGGGCTTTGCCGGCGCGACCACGTCCTGCAATGTGAGTTTTGTAATGGTGTCCTTGCCCAGCCGGCCATCGCGAACCAGACGTTCGGTGAGTTTGCGGCCGACCATGCCGGCGGCGCCGAGAATCAGGATATGCAAGACGTAAACCTTTCCGTTGGACCTTTCATCAGGCCTTGTTGTTGGGACGCGCCCGTTTCTCTGCCTTCGACGGCGGCGCTGACCTCTACTCTTTTACAGCACCTGTCATCGCCGACACATAGTGTTCGACGAAAAACGCATAGAGAATCACCAGCGGCAGCGAGCCGACGAAGGCGCCGGCCATCAGCGCGCCCCAGCGATAGATATCGCCGTCGACGAACTCGTTGACGATCGCCACCGGCACAGTCTTGTTCGGCGTCGACGACAGCAGGGTCAGTGCATAAATGAACTCGTTCCAGCACAGCGTGAAGGAAAAGATGAAGGCCGAGATCAGTCCGGGCACGGCCAGCGGCAGGATGATCTTGATGAGGATCTGCCAGCGGCTGGCGCCGTCGATCAGCGCGCATTCCTCAAGCTCGAACGGGATGGTCTTGAAATACCCCATCAAGAGCCAGGTCGAGAACGGGATCAGCAGGGTCGGATAGACCAGGATCAGCGCCAACGGCGAGTCGAACAGGCCATAGGCCTGGATCACCGTTGCCATCGGGATGAACAGGATCGACGGCGGCACCAGATAGGCGAAGAAGATCGCAGCGCCGACCACGGCAGCACCCTTGAACTGCAACCGCACGATGGAATAGGCAGCCAGCACGCTCGCGGCGATCGACAGGACGGTGGCGCCGGTGGCGACATACATCGTGTTCCAGAGCCAGCGCGGATACTGGGTCTCGAACAACAGCTTCTGGATGTGCTTCAGCGTCGGATGCACCACCCAGAACGGATTGTAGGTTTCCATGTCGATCAGCTGGGCGTCCGGTTTGATCGACGTCAGCGCCATCCAGTAGAACGGGAACAGCAGGATCACCAGGATGATGCCAAGCGGGATGTAGAGCGTGACCAGGCGCGACGGCAGCGTCTCGAGATAGCTCATGCCCTCGGTGTGATCGCTGGCGTCTTTTGCAGACGCCACGTGGCCGGCAGCGGTGTCAGTCATTTTTGTTCCCACCCTGCTGCCATTTGCGCTGCTGCAATCCGAACCAGGACAGCGTAATCGCCGCCAGCAGGAACGGAATCATCGCGGTCGCGATCGCCGCGCCCTCGCCGAGGCGGCCGCTCAGGATCGCGCGCTGGTAGCTCAAAGTTGCCATCAAATGCGTGGCGTTGACCGGTCCGCCGCGGGTCATCGCCCAGATCAGCTGGAAATCGGTGAAGGTGAACAGCACCGAGAACGTCATCACCACGGCGATGATCGGCGTCAGCAGCGGATAGGTGATGTAGCGGAAGCGCTGCCAGGGCGTCGCACCGTCCAGGGTGGCGGCCTCGTAGAGTGAGGGCGACACGGTCTGCAGGCCCGCCAGCAAAGTGATGGCCACGAACGGCACGCCGCGCCAGATGTTGGCGAAGATCACGCTGCCGCGCGCCATGTTGCCGTCGCCGAGGAAATTGATGTTCTCGGTGATCAGGTGCATTTTGCGCAGCGACCACGAGATGATCGAGAACTGCGCGTCGTAGATCCACCAGAACGCGATGGCGGAAAGCACCGTCGGCACGATGAAGGGGATCAGCACCGCGGCGCGGATCAGCGCCTTGAACGGCATGTGGCGATTCAACAGCAGCGCCAGATAAAGCCCGACGGCGAACTTGATGATGCTGGCAACGATCGTATAGAGCAGCGTGTTGAACACCGAGAGCCAGAACACGCTGTCGTCGGACAGCCACTGGTAATTCTCCAGGCCGACGAACTCGCCGCCGCGCCCGATCCGGGCATCGGTCAGGCTGAGCCACAGACCAAGCCCCAGCGGATAGGCCAGAAACAGGATCAGGAATCCCGCCGCCGGCAGCATGAACCAGAACGCCAGCCAGTTGCGGTTTGACCGAAGTTGCTGCCAGGCGAGCGTCAAACTTGACGGCTGCTGGTGCGACCCCGAGGAGGCTTCCAATACGGCCATATCAGCGACTGCTCCAGGTATCAGAATCCGAAGTATCAGAACCCAAGGTATCAGAGTCCGACGGCCGGAATCCGAGTCTCGGAACGAACGTCAGAACCGGTAATGAGACCCGGCGCAGATTTCAAACCTGCGCCGGGTGCTCACTGGTTCACTTACGAGCGGTAGATACGTTTCGCCTGCCGCTCGGCATTGGCGATCGATCCCTTCAGATCCTCGCGACCGGTACAGTAGTTGGCGTACATGTCCACCACGATGAAGTCGGCGATCGCGGCAGCGGCTTTCTCACCGAGCTTGCCGATACCGGCCGGCGTGAGCGTGCGCTTGGCGACGTCGCGGTACGGCGTCACCTTTGGATCCGAAGTCCAGATCGGATTGGCGTCGTAGGCCAGCAGGAACGGCGAGAGATAGCCCTGCGCCGCGGAGATCCAGGGATTGAACTGGTCGGCTTCCTGCATGAAGGCGGCGAAGGCCTTGCAAGCCTGCGGGAACTTGGTGAACTGGAAGGTCAGGATCGGGAACGACAGATGCAGCTCCGTCGGCTTTCCGACCGGGCCGACCGGCATGTAGGAGTGATTCATGTCGTCCGCGATCGCCTTGTTCTCTTTCTTCGCGGTGACATAGATCGAGATGCCGTTGTTGGTGCAGTACAGCTCTCCAGCAAGGAACGCCTTGTTGTTGGAGCTGTCGTTCCACGACGCGGTGCCGGGAATGAAGGTCTCATAGAGCGCCTTGATGTATTCCAGCGACTTGGCGGTTTCCGGCGAATTGATGATGACCTTGTCGTCCTTGTCGACGAGATACCCGCCGTGGGACCACAGCGCCCAGTGCAGCCAGCCGTTGGCGTCACCCGAAGCGTGCCCTAGCGCCATGCCGGCGGGAGTGTTGTTCTTTTTGAGACCCTTGCAGAGCTCGAGGAAGCCCGCGGTATCCTTCGGGAATTCCTTGAAGCCGGCCTTTTCGCAGGCCGAGATGCGATAGTTCAGCAACGCGCCGGTGGTCGCCACCGGAATGCCGACCCACTTGTTGCCGGTCTTGGCATAGGCCTCCGCCGACGCGGCCCAGCCGCCGTATTTGCCGCCGAGATAGTTGGCGACGTCGGCCATATCCAGGCACTTTTCCGGAAACAGATGCGGCAGCGAATAGAGGCCCCACACCATGTCGAGGCCCTGCCCGGTGTTGGCGGCGACCGACGCCTTGGGCTGGATGTCGTCGTAGGACTCGTTGGAGACGTTGACTTCAACGCCGGTGGCCTTGGTGAAAGCCTGCACCATGGCCATGAAAGCCTGGTCTTCGGCTTCAACGAAACGTTTCCAGCGCAACAAGTTGATTTTCGCGCCCGTCTCCGGCTTCCACTGCGAGGCCTGAGCCCACGCCTTGGCAAAACCGAACATCTGGTCGGCAGACATCGCCGTAAGTCCTGCAGCGGTGGCGGCGCCACCCAGCAGCAGCGAACGCCTGCTCGGATTGAAGTCACTCATCCTCTTCCTCCTTTTACGCCGGCTTGTTGACTGCGCCGGCTGCTTCACGTCGGACCGTTGGTTTTTTATTTTGTGGACGTCTTTTGTAACGGACATCTTTTGTGGATGTCTCGATGTCGACAGTGCGGGTTTCGGCCGCACCGTCGACTTGGGTCGTCGCGCGATGGAAGCCCCTCACAGGCGCTTGCCGGTCTCCTTGTCGAACAGGTGCACGGCGCTGGTGCGCGGCTTCAGCCGGATGTTCTCGCCCGGGCGAACGGTCTGGCGCTCGCGGAACACCGCAATGATGTCCTGATTGCCGACGCGGGCAACGATCTGGGTTTCCGAGCCGGTCGGCTCGACCACCACGACTTCAGCCAGAACACCATCGTCGGCAAGTTCGAGATGCTCGGGCCGAACGCCATACACCACCGGCTTGCCGTCCGAGCCCGCGGGCGCGTTCGCCAGCGGCAGCTTGGTGCCGTTCGCAGTTTCGACGTAGGGGGAGCTGCTCCCGACGACCTTGCCCTCGATGAAATTCATCGCCGGCGATCCGATGAAGCCGGCGACGAATTGATTGGCCGGACGGTCATAGAGATCGAGCGGCGCGCCCATCTGCTCGATGACGCCGTCGTGCATCACCACGATCTTGTCGGCCATGGTCATGGCTTCGATCTGATCGTGGGTGACATACACCGTGGTGGTCTTCAGCCGCTGATGCAATTCCTTGATCTCGGTGCGCATGGCGACACGCAGCTTGGCATCCAGATTGGACAGCGGCTCGTCGAACAGGAACACCTGCGGATCGCGCACGATGGCGCGGCCCATGGCCACGCGCTGACGCTGGCCGCCCGACAACTGCCGGGGATAACGATCGAGCAGCGGCTTGAGCCCGAGAATGTCGGCGGCCTTGCTGACGCGGGTCTCGATCTCCGGCTTCGGGGCGCCCCGCAGCTTCATGGAGAACGCCATGTTGTCGGCGACCGTCATATGCGGATAGAGCGCATAGTTCTGGAACACCATGGCGATGTCGCGCTCTTTGGGATGCACATTGTTCACGACCCGCTCGCCGATCGATATCGTCCCGGAGGTAATGTTCTCCAGTCCCGCCAGCATTCGCAGCAATGTCGATTTGCCGCACCCGGACGGGCCGACCAGGACGACGAACTCCCCGTCCTCGATCGGGATCGAAACCCCGTGCAGAACCTCGAAGCCGGCAAACGATTTACGTACGTCGTGAATCTGTACTGACGCCATGCAGTCCCTCCTGATTGAGTTAAGCGGGTATAGTGAGAACTACCCTCGCTTTTGTTCTTTGTTGTTAGCGGTTTTGTTCGTGGTCCTTACGGCGCGGAAACGCGCTTGCAAAAGTGTCTGTGATGCATCGCGCGCCATCAGCTCCAATCCGGTGAATATCATACCCGATTATTGCATTTTTTATTTCAGTTTTGCTGTTGGGTAAAAGTCTAACGCACACCGCATGGCCGCCGTTGCGAAAAATTGATCGGAATACAGGCGCCGCCACCACGATTTGCTGCTTGCGTGATCATGCCGTCGATGCAACCGCACGATACTCCGCCGAGCTTCACCTCTCTCGCTCGTCGCCGGTTGCAGCAACCCAGATTCCGGGTCGCGCATCCGTCATCATGCCGTTGATGCGAGTCTTCGATACTAGTCTTGACTTGCCGTCACCTAACCATGCTCGTACATTGCATGCAATAGCCCGAAATGGTCGCACAATGGACGCCCCGGCGTATCAGCGACATGCATTTTGCCGCCCGTGGACCGAGAGGCGCACCGAGAAAAAATGTATCATGGCGGGCGACGCCGCTGTCCTTTGGCCGACGCGCAAACGACAGAGGCACAGAGATTTGAACCATCAGACGCGTGTGCACTGCGGGAGAAACAATGAAGAAGCCGGAAACTGCCTCAAAAAAACGCAATCTCCGCTCCGAGCGCTGGTTTAACGACCCCACCAACCCGGGAATGACGGCGCTCTACCTCGAGCGCTACCTGAATTATGGGTTGACGCGCGAGGAGCTGCAATCCGGCAAGCCGATCATCGGCATCGCGCAGACCGGAAACGACCTGTCGCCCTGCAACCGGCATCATCTCGAACTCGCGCATCGCGTCCGTGAAGGCATTCGCGCCGCCGGCGGCATCGCGATGGAATTCCCGACTCATCCGATCCAGGAAACCGGCAAGCGGCCGACCGCGGCGCTCGACCGCAATCTGGCGTATCTCGGTCTGGTCGAAATCCTGTTCGGCTATCCGCTCGACGGCGTGGTGCTGACCACCGGTTGCGACAAGACGACGCCCGCCTGTCTGATGGCGGCCGCGACCGTCAATCTTCCCGCGATCGTGCTGTCCGGCGGACCGATGCTGAACGGCTGGTTCAATGGCGAGCGCACCGGCTCCGGCACGGTGGTGTGGAAGTCGCGCGAAAAACTCGCCGCCGGCGAGATCGATTATGAAGAATTCATGCAGATCGTCGCGTCCTCGGCGCCGTCGGTCGGCCACTGCAACACCATGGGCACCGCGTCGACCATGAATTCGCTGGCGGAAGCACTGGGCATGTCGCTGCCCGGCTGCGCCGCCATCCCGGCGCCGTATCGCGAACGCGGCCAGATCGCCTATGAAACCGGCAAGCGCATTGTCGACATGGTCTGGGAAGATCTGAAGCCGTCGGACATCATGACCCGCAAGGCGTTCGAGAACGCCATCGTGGTCAACTCGGCGATCGGCGGGTCGACCAACGCGCCGATCCATCTCAACGCGCTCGCCCGCCATATCGGCGTCGAGCTCAAGATCGAGGACTGGCAGAAGGTCGGTCACGACGTGCCGCTGCTGGTCAACCTGCAGCCCGCCGGCTTCTATCTCGGCGAGGAGTTCCACCGCGCCGGCGGCGTGCCGACGGTGGTGCGCGAACTGATGCAGCACAAGCGCATCCATGAGGACGCCATCACGGTCAACGGCCGCACTATGGGCGACAACTGCCGGGACGCGGTGAAGGTCGATGGCGACGTGATCTGGAGCTACGACAAGCCGCTGGTGAAAGACGCCGGCTTCCTGGTTCTGCACGGCAATCTGTTCGATTCCGCCATCATGAAGACCAGCGTCATCTCCAAGGAATTCCGCGACCGCTATTTGTCGGATCCGAAAAGCCCGAACGCGTTCGAGGGCCGCGCCATCGTGTTCGAGGGACCGGAGGACTACCACCACCGGATCGACGACCCCGAGCTCAACATCGACGAGCACTGCATGCTGTTCGTGCGCGGCGTCGGGCCGATCGGTTACCCCGGCGGCGCCGAGGTCGTGAACATGCAGCCGCCGGCGGCGCTGATCAAGCGCGGCATTCACGCTTTGCCCTGCATCGGCGACGGCCGCCAGTCCGGCACATCGGGATCGCCGTCGATCCTCAATGCCTCGCCGGAAGCCGCCGCCGACGGCGGATTGGCGCTGCTCAAGACCGGCGATCGCGTTCGCATCGACCTCAACAAGGGCGAGGCGAACATCCTGATCAGCGACGCGGAACTGGCGGAACGCAAGGCCGCGCTGAAGGCCAAGGGCGGCTTCGGACATCCGGAAAACCAGACGCCGTGGCAAGAGCTCTATCGCAACACCGTCGGCCAGCATGCGACCGGCGCCTGCATGGAGCTTGCCACCCGCTACCAGAACATCGCCGGCCACTTCGGGGTGGCGCGCGACAACCATTGAGCTGAAACGGCGATGGCGAGGGAACGGCGCGCGAGCCCCATTCCCTCCCGTCATTGCCGGGCTTGACCCGGCAATCCGGCTTGCAAAGCTCACCCAAAAGCTGGACCCGCGGGTCAAGCCCGCGGGTGACGCAGAATTTGCAGAGACATTTGTCATCCAACAATGGACGACATCAAAGACCAACGAGGACACCATGACTGATCGACTGAAGGGAAAGCGTGCCGTTGTCACCGCTGCGGCCGCGGGTATCGGACGCGCCTGCGCCATCGCATTCGCGCGCGAGGGGGCGACCGTGATCGCCACCGACATCAATGAAGCCGGGATCGCCACCCTGGGCAAGGACGGCATCGCCGAGACGGCACGGCTCGACGTGCGCAACACCGCCGATGTCAATGCCTTCGCCAAGCGGGTCGGCAAGATCGACATCCTGCTCAATGCGGCCGGCTTCGTTCATCACGGCACCATCCTGGAGTGCTCGGAAGAGGACTTTGACTTCTCGTTCGATCTCAACGTCAAATCCATGCATCGCACCATCAAGGCGTTCCTGCCCCTGATGATCGCAGGCGGCGGCGGCAGCATCGTCAACATCTCGTCCTGCGCGGCGTTGCGTCCGCCGGCCAATCGTTATGTCTACAGCTCGTCCAAGGCGGCGGTCTCGCTGCTGACGCGTGCGGTGGCGCTGGACTTCATCAACCAGGGCATCCGCGCCAACAGCATCTGCCCCGGCACTGTGGAAACCCCCTCGATGCTAGACCGCGCCGCGGCCGCAGGCCCCGATGGACGCGAAAAATTCGTCAGCCGCCAGAAGATGGGCCGGCTGGGCACCGCGGAAGAAATCGCCGCGATGGCGGTTTATCTCGGAAGTGACGAGAGCGCGTTCACCACCGGCGTCGACCTCGTCGTCGACGGCGGCTACATGCTCTGAGCTCGTATCGGCCACGCGTTCGAAAGGTTTTCAGCATGAACGAGATCGATCTGAAGGGACGCTGCGCCGTCGTCACCGGTGGCGCGCAGGGCTTTGGCCGCGCCATCACCGAACGCTTCGTCCTGTCGGGCGCCAAGGTTGCGATCTGGGATGTCGATCAGGCGCTGATGGACAAGACCGCCAAGGAAGTTGGCCCCGCGGTGTCGACATTCAAGGTCGACGTCGCGGATCTCTCCGCCGTGGAAGCGGCGCGCGACAAGACCCTCGCCGCACTCGGCGGCATCGACATTCTCGTCAACAATGCGGGCATCGCCGGCGTCAACCGCACGGTCTGGGACACCGACTACGACGAGTGGCGCAAGGTGATGCGGATCAATCTCGATGGCCCGTTCATCTGCTGCAAGGCGATCGTGCCCACCATGATCAAGCAGAACTACGGCCGGATCATCAATATCTCCTCGGTCGCCGGCAAGGAGGGCAATCCCAACGCCGCGCACTATTCGGCCTCGAAGGCCGGCGTGATCGCACTGACCAAATCACTCGGCAAGGAACTGGCGAACACCCAGATCGCCGTCAATGCCGTCACCCCGGCCGCGGCGCGCACCGCGATCTTCGATCAGATGACCCAGCAGCATATCGACTTCATGCTGTCGAAGATTCCGCGCGGCCGTTTCGTGCTGGTCGAGGAACTCGCGGCCATGGTGGCCTGGATGGCGTCGGAAGAATGCGCCTTCACGACGGGGGCGGTGTTCGATATTTCCGGTGGGCGGGCGACGTATTAATTGAGCTTTGCGGTTGCGGCTCACCCCCCTCCCTAGCCCTCCCCCACAAGGGGGGAGGGAACGAGCGAACAACAATCGCCTCTCTGCTGAGCGGCTTTCAAAATTTTGAGGCGCGGCCTTCCTGTTCCCTCCCCCCTGGTGGGGGAGGGTCAGGGAGGGGGGTGCCACGAACACCCGTCTCACCGTTAGCAACGACTCTCAGCCCTCCGGCCAATCGGCAATAAACCCCTTCTCCTTGTACGGCGCGATCTTGTCCCACTCCGCCAGCACCAGCGCGCGGAACAGCGGGTTGGTGTGCCACGCCTCCACCGGCGTCTCGAAGCTGTTGATCATCACCAGCATCTTCTCGACTGCCGGCCAGTGGCGATGCAGGGTCATCGGATAGCGGCGCGCGGTCCAGGCGTTGCCGAGGCAGATCACGCTGCGGATGTTGGCGAGCCCGATCTGCGCCTCGAGGATCGGCAGCGAAAACATGACGTTCTCGCCGGTGTTCATCGCCCTGTGCTCTTCCAGGATGAGATCGGCCGGCATGCCGCGCGCGACCATCGCGGATTTGATGATGGCGCACTCCGAGATATCCGCACCCGGTGTGACGCCGCCGCTGACGATCACCCAGCGGCAGAAGCCCTCCTGCCAGAGCCGGCAGGCCTCTTTCACCCGCAGCGCCACGCCCTCCCGCGTGCCGAATACGAACAGCAGGTCCGCCGGCTTCAGCGGTGTTTTGACAAAGTGGGTGGCGCTGATCGCGGCAATCTCGGCGGCGTCCGGCACACGGTCTGACAGCTTCATGCGCCGATCATGCGAGAGGCGCATTCGCGCGCCAAATCACTTCAGATTGCGCTCTGTGTCCGCGATCACATCGACGCCATTACCCGGCCATCGACTTGAAGGTGGCGGCCAGCATGCGCAGCGCCGTACGCGCCTGATGATCCGCCGTGGTGGCGTACAGGATCACCTCGCGCGACGGCAACCGCGGCAGGCCGAGCCGCGGTCCGACATCGATGGTGCCTGATGGCGCCACCCGTCGTGCAAGCGCCGCGACCGCGAGCCCGGCGGACACCGCGGCACCGATGGTGGCGATGCCGCCGCCGACAAACACTTCGGTCCACGGCACCTTGGCGTCGTCCAATGCCTTCACGGCCATGGCGCGAACGCTGCAGGGTTCTGCCTGGGTTGCAACCCGCAGTGATTCACCGGCTGGGTGAATGAAGTCCGGCGCCGAGATCCAGCCGAAGCTTTCCTTGAACAGCACCTCGCCGCCGCGACCCTGCTTGTCATGGCGCAGCACGATGGCGGCATCGAGCACGCCGTTGTCGAAATCCGCTAGCACATCGCGCGAGGCCGCGATGCGGATCTCCATGACCAGTCCCGGGTCCGACGCATTCATGCGTCGCAGCAGCAGCGGCAGTTCGTTGCCGACGATGTGGTGGCTGATGCCCACGATCAGCCGGCGTCGCTCGGTGGCGAACGAGCCGACCGCCGTTTCATGCGCCGCGACCAGGTTCCGCGCCGCGCCGAGAAACGCACTGCCTTCCGCCGACAGCCGGACCAGCCGCGGCGTCCGCTCGATCAGGCGCCGGCCCAGACCACTCTCCAGGCGTTTGATCTTCAGGCTCACCGCGGACTGGGTGGTGTCCATCGCCTCCGCCGCCCGGGTGAAGCTTTTGAGGTCCGCCACCAGGACAAAGGCCTGGACCGCCTCGAGATCGAGCGCTTTCATGGCCCACCATTTAAAAATGACATCATTGAAATATTATTCCATATCGTTTTTAAATGATCAAGGGAGCGCTATGGTTGGTCCATCAACGGAGGACAAACCCATGCCACTCACCCACGTCTCCCTGCGCCGGGGCAAGCCGGCAGCCTATCGCCAGGCCATCCTGGACGGCATCTACCTCGCCCTGCGCGAGACCTTCAACGTGCCGGACGAAGACCGCTTCATGACCATCACGGAGCATGACGCCGACAACTTCGCCTACAGCCCGAGCTACCTCGGCATCGCCCGCAGCGACGACCTCGTCATCATCCAGATCACCGTCAGCAACACCCGCCCCACGGCGCAGAAGCAGGATCTCTATCGCCGGATCGTCGCGCGCTTGACCGATAAGCCGGGCCTGCGTCCGGAAGACATCTTCATCAATCTTCTCGAGGTGCTGCCGGAGAACTGGTCGTTCGGACACGGCATCGCGCAGTACGTCGAGACCAAGGCCTGAGCCATGCACGCCACCTCGCCCCGCATCGGCCGGATCCAGGCCTCACCGGCATCGGTGCTGCGTCGTCGCGCGCGCGAATTGCGCGCCGCGGGACGCGACGTCATCGAACTGTCCGCCGGCGACCTCGACTTCGCGACACCGGACCATGTCATCGCGGCCGCGCACGCCGCCGCACTGCGCGGCGACACCCGCTACACCACCGTCGACGGCACGCCGGAACTGAAGGACGCGGTCCGCGCCGCGTTCCGGCGCCACAACGGCCTGTCCTACGAGCGCGACAACATCATCATCTGCAACGGCTCGACGCAGGCTCTGTACAATGCCTTGCTCGCCACACTGGCGCCCGGTGACGAAGTCATCGTGCCGGCCCCCTATTGGGCACCGTACCTCGACCAGGTGCGCCTGACGGACGGTGCGCCCGTCGTGCTGCCCTGCGCGCAAAACAACGGCTTCAAGCTGCGGCCGGACGAGCTCCGCGCGGCGATCACGTCGCGCACCCGCTGGCTCATCCTCAACAACCCGGTCAATCCGAGCGGAGCGCTGTATTCGGCGGCAGACCTCGCGGGAATTGCCGAAGTCCTGCTGCAACATCCGCAGGTGTGGGTGCTGGCCGACGGACTGTATGAACACATCGTATTCGCAGACCATGCGCCGACCCTCGCCGAGGTCGAGCCGCGCCTGTTGGAGCGCACCCTCACGGTCAGCGGGCTTGCCAAGTCCTACGCCATGATGGGCTGGCGGATCGGTTACGCCGGCGGCCCCGCGCCGCTGATCCAGGACATGATCAAGATCCAGTCGCAGACCACGTCCTGCGCATCCTCGATCAGCCAGGCCGCCGCGATCGCCGCATTGAACGGCCCGCAGGATCTGCTGCGCGAGCGCGCGGTCATTCTCGAACAGCGACGCGACGTCTTTGTCGATCTCCTGAACCGCTGCGAAGGTTTGTCGTGCCCGCGTCCGGACGGCACTTTTTTTCTGCTGGCATCCTGCGCCGGCGTCATCGGCAAGCGCGCCCCTGGCGGACAGATCATCGGGAGCGATCGCGACTTCACCTCCTACCTGCTCGACGCGGTCGATGTGGTCGTATTTCCCGGGAGCGACTGCGGCCTGTCGCCCTACATCCGCGTCAGTTGCGCGAATTCGCTGGATATCATCGCAGAGGCGGGCCGGCGGATTGCCAGGGCCTGCGCGGAGTTGCGGTGATGCGGCGGCCGATTGAACAGAAGACGGCCCTCACCGCCCATCTGCTTGGGTTGGCCGCCGGCGCCATCCTGATCCTTGGACTGGCCGGCGCCGTGCTCGCCTCCACGCAGATCTTAGGCTGGTAGCCGATCGCAGCCAAAAGTTCCGGGCCTGCGCCGCGCGGCTCCTCAACATGATCACGTCCGATTCCGGCGCGCCGCCCAAAGGCGGCGGCCCTAGCTTCCTGCGCTCACACGCAAGCCCGGATGACACCTCATGCTTCTCTCTCATACGCGCAAAAACTCACTCGCTCTCGCCGCCGTCTGCCTGGCCTCGCTGATGTTCGGCCTCGAGATTTCCAGCGTGCCGGTGATCCTGCCCACCCTCGAACGCGTCCTGCATGGCGACTTCAGGGATATGCAGTGGATCATGAACGCCTACACCCTTGCCTGTACGACGGTGCTGATGGCGGCAGGAACTCTGGCCGACCGTTATGGCCGCAAACGCATCCTTCTCATCAGCATAACCGCCTTCGGCGCAACGTCGCTGGCCTGCGGCCTGGCGCACGATACCGTCACCCTGATCGCCAGCAGGTTCCTGCAGGGCGTCAGCGGCGGCGCCATGCTGATCTGCCAGATCGCCGTGCTGTCACACCAGTTCCGTGAAGGCGCGGAGCGCAGCCGCGCCTTCAGCATCTGGGGCATCGTGTTCGGCATCGGCCTGGGCTTCGGCCCGATCATCGGCGGTTTGATCGTCGCCGTGTCGAACTGGCAATGGGTGTTTCTGGTCCACGTCCTGATCGCGCTCCTGACCATCATCCTGGTTGTCGGCGGCGTGCGGGAGTCCCGCGATCCGCAGGCCGAGAGGCTGGACATCGCCGGAATTGTCACGCTGTCGCTCTCGGTCTTCGGCCTCACCTACGTCATTACCCAGGGACCCGATCTCGGCTTCACCAGCGCTGTCACGATCGGACTCGTTGCAGCCACGGCCATCAGCTTCATCGCATTCGTCATCGCGGAGCGTATCAACCCACGCCCGATGTTCGACTTCTCCGTGTTCAGGATCCGCAATTTTTCCGGAGCCCTGCTCGGCTCGATCGGCATGAATTTCAGCTTCTGGCCGTTCATGATCTACCTGCCGATCTATTTTCAGAGCGGCCTCGGCTATGACAGCGTTTTCGCCGGACTGTCGCTGCTCGCCTATACGCTGCCCACGCTGCTGTTCCCTCCGCTCGGCGAACGCCTGGCGCTGCGGTATCGGCCCGGTGTCGTGATCCCGGCCGGGCTGTTCACCATCGGCCTCGGCTTCATCCTGATGAAGCTCGGCAGCAGCGTCGATCAGGCCAGCTGGCTGACCATGCTGCCCGGGTGCCTGCTGGCGGGGATCGGGCTTGGCATCACCAATACGCCGGTGACCAACACCACCACCGGCTCGGTGACCAGCGACCGTGCCGGCATGGCCTCGGGTATCGACATGAGTGCGCGACTGATCACGCTGGCGATCAACATCGCGCTGATGGGGCTGATCCTGATCGAGGGGATCCTGGCGTCCCTGACAAGCACGGTTCCGGATCCGGCCGCGCCGCAGTTACGCTCCGTCGCGGCGGCCATCGCCGCAGGCACGGCCTCAGTGACCGACATACCGGGCCCCGTGATCCATGGCGCGCTGGTTCACGGTTTTGGGCTGGTGATGCTCTATGGCGGCCTCGGCGTCTGGGTGCTGGCCATCGCGAGCTTCATGGTTTTCCGCCCCGCAACGCCGAGAGCGCAGACCGTTGCCCAGACCTGTCATCCCGGGCAACGGCAATGAACGTCATCTGTCGTGATCAGCTTGAGGCGAAACGTTGCGTCAATGGACAGCACACATCTCCGCTCGGCAAAGACTCGTTCCCTCCCCCCTTGTGGGGGAGGGTTAGGGAGGGGGGTGGCAGCAATCCGCAGCGCGGCAGATCGGATGCCATTACGCCACGATGTCAGAATGCGGGGTACCCCCCTCCCCAGCCCTCCCCCACAAGGGGGGAGGGAGCCGAAAATCACCACCTCGACGCAGCCCATCGAGATGTCCGAATACAACAGCCGCAAGCGGGGCGAGGTGAACCGCGGGCGCGGAAACACCGATTCAACCAAACTTCATCCCGAGCTAGTGCTCCTCGCCGCGCAGATAGCCGTGGGTGCGCGAGTCCGCCATCACCAGCGCCGCGATGAAGGCGATGGCGCACATGCCGGTGACGTACCAGTAGAAATAGGATTCGCTGCCGGCGCCCTTGAACCAGAGCGCCACATACTCCGCCGAGCCGCCGAAGATCGCATTGGCGATGGCATAGGCAAGGCCGACACCGAGCGCGCGCACCTCGGTCGGGAACATCTCGGCTTTCACCAGCCCGCTGATCGAGGTGTAGAACGACACGATCGCCAGCGCCAGCACGATGAGGATGTAGGCGACATAGGGATTGGTCACATCCCCGATCGCATACATCAGCGGCACCGTGCCCAAGGTCGCCAGCGCGCCGAACAACAGCATCGCAGTCTTGCGGCCGAAACGATCGGCAAAGGCGCCGAACGGCGGCTGCATGATCATGTAGGTGAACAGGACAGCCGTCATCACCACGTTCGCGGTGCGGTCATTCATATGCGCGGTGTTGACCAGGTATTTCTGCATGTAGGTGGTGAAGGTGTAGAAAATCAGCGAGCCGCCGGCGGTGTAGCCGAGCACGATCAGGAAGGCCCGGCGGTGCTTGCCGAACAGCTCGGTGAGCGAACCGGCTTCCTTGCGCGCGCGGGTGGCCGCGGTTGACGTCTCATGCAGCGAGGCGCGCAGCAGCAGCGCGACCACGGCGCAGATCGCGCCGATGAAGAACGGCACGCGCCATCCCCACGCCCGCAGGTCGGCGTCCGACAGCGACTGCTGCACGATCAGGATCACCAGTGACGCCAGCAGCTGGCCACCGATCAGGGTGACATACTGGAATGACGCGAAGAAGCCGCGCCGGCCGGCGAGCGCAACCTCGCTCATATAGGTGGCGCTGGTGCCGTACTCGCCGCCGACGGAGAGCCCCTGCACCATGCGCGCCAGCAGCAGCAGCGCCGGCGCGGCGACGCCGATGCTCTGGTAGGTCGGCAGCACCGCGATCGCCAGCGAGCCCGCGCACATCATCAGCACGGAAATCATCATCGAGGTCTTGCGGCCATACTTGTCGGCGATGAAGCCGAAGATGTAGCCGCCGATCGGCCGCATCAGGAAGCCGATGGCGAACACCGCCGCGGTCTGCAGCAACTGGGTGGTCTGATCGCCCTTCGGGAAGAACGACGGGGCGAAGTACAATGCCGTGAAGGCATAGGCGTAGAAGTCGTACCACTCGACCAGATTGCCGGAGGAACTGCCGAAGATCGCGAAAATGCGCCGGCGATTATCGGCGGCATCGCCGACAACAGGTGTCGTTGCTATGGTCGACATCACGTATCCTCCCCTTAGATCGTTGTCTCACCCGTTCGGGCATACCGGCTTTGAACGGACAGCACTAGTCATGTCTTCAATGCGGCAGCGTCATAGGCTTTCACGGCGACTTCGGCCCGCGTGCGGATCTCGGCTGCCGCAAAGCCCGGCTTGTACAGGAAGCTGCCCAGTCCGAAGCCGGCACAGCCTGCCGCGATGAATTCGGAGAAATTGTCCGGACTGGCGCCCCCCACAGCATAGAGCGGCATCGCTGATGGCAGCACGGCCTTGATGGCGCGAATGCCGGCCGGCCCGAGAATCTCGGCCGGGAACAGCTTGATCGCGGTCGCCTTGAGGCGAATGGCGCGAAAGGCTTCCGTCGGCGTGAACACGCCGGGATAGGAGCCCAATCCGAGCTGCAGGGTGTGCGTGATCACAGCATCATTGCAGTCCGGCGAGACGATGAACCGGCCGCCGGCCTGCGCCACCGCATCCACATCCGCCACCTCAAGCACGGTGCCCGCCCCGATGCTGGCGCGACCGGTGAAGGCTTTTGCCGCCGCCGCGATGGACTCCAGCGGCTGCGGCGAGTTCAGCGGCACCTCGATCATCACGATCCCGGCGCCGACCAGGGCCTCGCAAGCGTCCAGAATCTCCGATGGTGCAATGCCGCGCAGGATTGCGATCAGGGGACGGGGATTTGTCATCTGCATCCTGCCATGAGCTGTCGTGTTGTCGCTGCTCGTATCATGCGCCGGCCTGCCGTGCAGCCTTCAGGCCCGCCAGCACCGCATCGGTCGCGTCGAGATGGCGGGACTCCACACCGATCATCGACAATCCCTGGGCATAGATCCGCGCCAGCGTGTCACCGCCGATCAGCGGAATCTCCCCGCGCCCTTCAATCCAGTCGCGCTGCCCACCGATTTCCGCGCCGACCAGAAGTCCGGACAGAAAGCCCGCACACCATCCTGCCTGCCGGTTGGACAGCAGCGATGCCGCCCGAACCCGAAACAGATGAGTCATCAGCTTTTGTGGCGCCGCGATCCCCGCTTCGAGGCCGTCGGTCAGCCCCTGCTCGCGGTCAGCCGCATCGGGTTCTCCGTTGAACGAGTGCCGCAGCACCGAATGCCCTTTCAGGACCTCGAAGAGCTCCCCGGTCATGGCCGAGGTGAAACGCTCAACCCGCCGCCCCTCAAGCCGTACCCATTTGCAATGGGTGCCGGGCATGCACACCACGCCGGAAAAACCAGGTCGCAGCGAGGTGAGACCCAGGAGCTGGGTTTCTTCGCCGCGCATCACATCCTCGGTGCCCGGGGATGTCTGGCAGATACCCGGCAGGATGCGTGGCAACAGCCGCGAGCCCGGCATCACCAGACGCACTGCCTTGCCCAGCAGATCATCGAGATGGGTCGGTGTCGCCACATAGGGCGCCTCACACCAGCCTTGCCTCGCCCCCGCCATGCCGCAGACGATCACATCGATCTGCGGTCCACTGGATGCGAGGTGATCCGCGACAAGCTGCGTAAGCACACCGGGATAGTCGTCCCGGGTCAGCTTGCCCATGCCCTGATCCGAGGCGCCGGAAAAAGTCACCGCCGCATCCGGGCCGATGCCCCAGACGCGAAGGTTCGACGTGCCCCAATCGACCGCAATCCAATCCGGCTCTGCCGTCACCCGGACAACCTCCCTGGCCGCCCGGGTTGTGACGGGCGGATTGCAGGATTGGCACGCGACCACGGGGCATTTCAAGTGCCCAATTTGGAAGCAGATGTGGCAGGCGCGGGACCCGCCCATGCGCGGCGAGACTGTTCAGCGGACGAACACGGCGAAAACAACCACCGCAATGGAATCCCAGCATTATTCTCGGTAATTTTTGACGGGCTCGATCCCTAGAGCTTCTTCCGTTCCGATAGAGTCGGAACGGAAGCTCTAGATTCTTGTTTTGATGCATTTTCTTCACGCGAACCGGTGTCCACTTCGCTGGAAAATGCTCTAGAACCATTGCAAAGCGGTGCGAACATCACACATGCGAGCCTGTCGGTTTGGTCCGAATGGCCGGCGCGGCCGGCCACACCTGCACAAAGTGCAGGGCGCGACTTGAACCCGTGGTGGTGGGCCGCGACTAAGCTGAAGGACGGACGGTCAGCGATCGACCGGAAGAAACGACATATTGCAGGGACCTCAGATGACAGCGTTCAGTTCGAAGTTTTTCCGGCAGATCATGACGGCTGCCTGTGTGATTGTCGGCGTCACGGCGGCCGCGCCGTCGAGCTACGCCCAGTCGGCTGGCCCGTTCAGGGGCCTTGAGGGCGCATGGTCCGGCACCGGCGTGGTCCAGGTCGGCGACGGCGCCAGCGAGCGCATCCGTTGCAAGGCGACCTACACTGTCGCGTCCGAAGGCAACAATCTGCAGCAGGTGCTGCGCTGTGCCAGCGACAGCTACAAATTCGATCTCTCGAGCGACGTCACCAACCGTGGCGGCAGCCTGACCGGGACATGGAGCGAAGCCAACCGCGGCATCAATGGCGGCGTCGAAGGACGCGCCAGCGATGGTCAGTTCAACGCGCTGGTCACCGCCAACGGTTTCGCCGCCGAATTGAGAATGGTCGCGCGCGGCAACCGGCAAACCATCGCCATCAACTCACAGAACACCCAGTTGAAGGGCGTGCAGATTACGCTGGCCCGCTAAACGGACCATCCCTTCAGGTCTTGCAGTTCTTGCAGTCCTTGAAAAACCAACGGCGGCTCTCGTGAGCCGCCGTTGTTGTTTGCGGTGATGGAGCGAGATGAAGCCTCTGTACTCTCGATTGATCGTCGATATCTCGCCGGCACATGAACTGTTCCCTCCCCCCTTGTGGGGGAGGGTTAGGGAGGGGGGGTAGCGGCAAACCCGCAGCGCGATAGATCGGATGCTGTCACATCACGACGTCAGAATGCTGGGTACCCCCCTCCCCAGCCCTCCCCCACAAGGGGGGAGGGAGCCGAAATCATCACCATAACGTCTAAAGTGCAGCGATCGCGATGTGTGAATACGACAGCCGCAGGCGGGGAGAAGGAGTGCGCTGTCCTTACCGCAACGCTTCACCCCAATTTCGAGCCGCTCTTACGCGCCGGACTTCGCCGATCCCCTCAAGGCCGCCCGTATCTTCTGATCGAGGCTGATCAGGAACATCGCGGTCGGGCGCAGGATGAAAAGGTCGGCGATCAGTGCTGCGATCATCGAGAAGGCGCTGAGCCATCCGAACAGCCGCAGCGACGGCAGGTCCGAGAACACCATCACCACGAGGCCGCAGGCGAGCACCACCGTGGTCAGGATCAGCGCCGGTCCGACCAGGATGGTCGCGCGCTCTACCGCAACCGCCGGATCGGAGCCGGGAGCACTCTCCAGCCGCAGCCGGTTGAGGAAGTGAATGGTCGCGCTGAGTCCGAGGCCGAACGAGACCGTCAACGCCACCACGCTGGCGAACTGCAGCCCCTCTCCCAGCGCCCACAGCACCGTCCCCGACAACACCACCGGAAAAATGCCCGGCAGGATGCTGGAGAACATCACAACCACCGAGCGGAACGCGAGGCCGATGAAAACAGCGACAAAGGCGAACTCGATGGTGAGGCCTGAGTTGAGCTTCTCGATCATGTTGGCGCTGTTGCGCGCCGCGATCGCGGACAACCCCGTCACCGCAATCTCGTAGCCCGGATGCTTGGCCCGGATCGGGTTCATCGCCTTGTCGAGATCCTCCACCACCGGCAGGATCTGGCTGGAATCCTTGTCGGGCACGCGTGCCGAGACCACCACTGCATCCTGCTCTTTCGAGACGAAACGCTGCTTCAGGTAGTCCGGAATCGCGTCGACATATTCCTTCAGTGTCGCGACATCATGGGAGCCGGCCTTTTCCGCCAGCCAGCGCCGCAGCGTTTCCAGCGACCAGACGTTGCCGACGCCGGCCTGCTTTTCGACCAGGGCGTGCACGTCGGCGATGGTCTGCAGCGTGTCCGGTGCGTAGAGCGAGACCCCCTTGGGGAATTCGATCAGCACGTCGATCGGGTTCGCGCCGGTCAGCTTGGCATCGAGCCGGCTGCTGGCCTCAACGGCCTGCTGCTTGTCCGGCACCTGATCGGCCAGACGATAGCGCGGCTCGAGATGGGAGTAGGCGAAACCGAGTCCGGCGACCACCAGGAACGCGATCAGGCTGAACAAGGCAGGACGCCCGACCATCCGCACCGCGATCCAGGCGCAGAAATTGCGCAGTGCCGTCACGCCGGCGTCGGCGCCGCGGAACTTGGCCGCGAACTTCTGCTCGCCGCGCACCAGCAGGATGCCGAACACCGGCACGAACGACAGCACCACCAGCAGCGCGATGATCGTCGCAGCCAGTCCGGCCTCGCCGAAGGCGCGGATCAGGTCCGAATTGGAGAACTGCAGCGCCAGGAACGAGATGCCGGCGGTGGCATGCGTCAGCACGCAGGCCGGCCCGACCACCCGGATGGCATTGCTGAAGGCCGTGACCTTGTCCTCGCCCGCGATCAGCCGGTCGCGCGCGGCAAACGTCAGCTGCATCGAGTCGGAGAAACTGATCACCATGATCAGCGGCGTCATCACGTTGAGGAACATGTTGAGGCTGAAGCCGGCCCAGCCCAGCCCGCCGAGCGCGAGCAGGATGGCAAGCAGCGGCGGGAAGGCCGCAATGACCATGAAGGAGATCTTGCGGAAGAACAGAATCGCGATCAGGCAGCCGGCGAGAATGCCGGCGGCATTGTAGAGCAGGCCGTCACGCTCGACCGCGTTGCGGATTTCGAGCTGCATCACCGGCACACCGGACAACTGGTACGACAGCCCGGTATCGCCGAGATTCTCCGTCATGATCTTGCGGATATCGCCGACGGTGACGTTCAGGCCCTTGCTCGAGACCACCGATGGCTCGAGCGACAGCACGATCAGCGCCAGCGTACCGTCCTCCGACAGCAACTTGCCGCGGATGATCTCGTTGCCCTTCACCGTCTCGATGAACTTGTCGTAGTCGGCGCCCTCCGGCAGCTTCTCCGGAAACAGCGCCGCCGGGAACTTGCCCGGTGCCGGCGCCTGGCGTGCCGAAAACAGCGAGATGATCCCGCGCGTGCCATCGACCAGTTGCAGGTCGGTGACCAGATCGCGCAGCTTCTCCAGGTTCTGCCGCTCCAGCAGGGTCTTGCCTTCGACGACGACCAGCACGTCGAACTCCGCCGAGGGGAAGCGCTTGGTGACCTCTTCGTACTGCTTGTATTCGCGGGTCTCGGACCGGAACAGCTGGCTCAGCGAATCATCGATCTTGATGCGCTGCAGGCCGAAGAACGCCCCGACGCACAGAGCGACCAGAACGATGCAGGACAGGATCGGCGCCCGCATCGCGATCAGCCCGATTCGCTCCAGCCCGAATGCGATACTCAGGGAGCGTCCGGCAGCGGCTTCTTCCGCGCCGACGTTGATCTTTTCGGGGTCGAGCATGCACAATCCGTTCTTGCGAATATGAGGCGTTGATGGGGTCTAGCAAATTTTGACGGGAATAGGGATATCTCCCGAAAATCAAAGCGTTCCGTGGCGACCAGCCACCCCGATTCAGCCACCTGATCAAGGGCCCGCGTCGAACTGGCACGGGGCCGGGCAATCTGACCTCCGGACCCCTCTCCGCCGGGTTAAAGTACGCAGGTTGGTTGGAAAAAAGGCATTTTTGGGCAAATCACGGCAAGTTCGTTCAAGCTCTGACCGGGGTTTGATGCCGCACCTTTTAAGAAGGTGTGGCGCCGTTGCGCCAGTCGCTCGGCGCCGATGGCCGGCACCACGATCACTCCGCTCGGTTGGGACCACTCGTTCCCTCCCCCCTTGTGGGGGAGGGTTAGGGAGGGGGGTAGCGACAAATCCGCAGCATGACGAATTGGATGCCATTGCATCACGACGTCAGAATACTGAGTACCCCCCTCCCCAGCCCTCCCCCACAAGGGGGGAGGGAGCCAACACACGTGGGCGATTTCAAATCGCGACGTCTGACATCACATCAGGACAGCGCCTGCGCGATCGCCTTGCCGCAGGTCTCGGTGTTGGCGCCGCCGCCGAGGTCGCGGGTGCGCAGCTTGTCTTCCTTGAGCACGGCTTCAATGGCGGAGACCACGGCTTTCGCCGCCTCCGGCTCGCCGAGATGATCCAGCATCATGGCCGCCGACCAGATCTGGCCGACCGGGTTGGCGATACCCTGGCCTGCGATATCCGGCGCCGAGCCGTGCACCGGCTCGAACAGCGATGGGAACTTGCGCTCCGGGTTGATGTTGCCCGACGGCGCGATGCCGATGGTGCCGGTGCAGGCGGGGCCGAGATCGGACAGGATGTCGCCGAACAGGTTGGAGGCGACCACCACGTCGAAGCGGTCCGGGTTCATGACAAAATGCGCGGTCAGGATATCGATGTGATACTTGTCCCAGCGGATGCCGGGATAATTCTTCGCCATCTCCTCGACCCGCTCGTCCCAGTACGGCATCGAAATCGAGATGCCGTTGGACTTGGTCGCCGACGTCAGATGCTTCTTCTCCCGCTTGCTGGCAAGATCGAAGGCGAAGCGCAGGATGCGGTCGACCCCGGTGCGGGTCATCACGGTTTCCTGCACCACGAATTCGCGTTCTGTGCCGGGGAATGCCCGGCCGCCGATCGAGGAATATTCGCCCTCGGTGTTCTCGCGCACCACGAAGAAATCGATGTCGCCGGGCTTGCGACCGGCCAGCGGCGACTTGACCCCGGGCATCAGCCGCACCGGGCGCAGGTTGACGTACTGATCGAACTCGCGGCGGAACAGGATCAGCGAGCCCCACAGCGAGATGTGGTCCGGAATTTTCTCCGGCCAGCCCACCGCGCCGAAGAAGATCGCGTCATGGCTGCCGATCTGGGCCTTCCAATCGTCCGGCATCATCTTGCCGTGCTTGGCGTAGTAGTCGTAGGACGAGAAATCGAAGGTATCGAGTTCGAGATCGAACTTGTATTTCGAGGCGGCGGCTTCCAGCACGCGCAGGCCCTCCGGCACCGTTTCCTTGCCGATCCCGTCACCGGCGAGAACTGCGATCTTGTATTTTCGGTTGGTGCCGGTATTCGCCATGGCTTGTTCCTGGTTTTGTTGTGCCGAGAGATGAACTGAGCTGATATCGCGGGCGCACTATGCGGGGACCGTGTCCCGTTGAGAATGTGCTGCCTTTAATAGCAGCAATGCCGGCAAGGCCAATCTCGAGAATTGCGCCCGTCCGGCGACCGCGCTTTCGGAGCTTGCCGTTCCCGCATCGATCACGATCCCGCTCTCCGGAAGACTTCGGCAGACCACATAGCACAACGCGTGTCGCGCCTGCCCACATAGCGGGATGGCGCGACTGTGCCGACGGCACAGCGGCTGCGAAAGTCCGTCGCACGAGGTGCACGGCGAACGCCTTGTCGTTGCATCGGCGCTAATATATTAGTTGAGCTCCCGGTTGCCGGATGCGCGCGACCGCAGGATCAACAATCACCGCCGCTCAAGGCGGACCATAGGGAGGAGGACCACATGGCCAGCTTTGGCCCGACCCGGCGTTCACTGTTGCAGGGAACGCTCGCGACCAGTGCGCTCACCTTGAGCGGGCTTCCCGCCTTTGCCGACCCGGCATGGAAAAAATACGCCGGCACCACCCTCGAAGCCAACCTGATCAAGGGGCCGCGCGGCGAACTGCTGCAGCGCCATGAAAAGGAATTCACCGAACTCACCGGCATCAAGGTGTCGTCGGAGCTGATCCCCGAACAGCAGCAGCGCCAGAAAGCGGTGATCGAACTCACCTCCGGCAAGCCGAACTTCGACGTGGTGCACGTCAGCTACCACGTCCAGAAGCGTCAGTTCGACAAGGCCGGCTGGCTCGCCGATTTCTCCGGCTTCATCAAGGACCCGAACCTCACCACCAGCGATCTCAAGGCCGACGATTTCTCCGCGGCGGGGCAAACCTATGCCACCACCGACAAGGGCCAGTTGCGCTCGCTGCCGTGGTCGGTCGACTACTTCATGCTGTACTACAACAAGGAAATCTTCGCGAAGAGGAACATCCCCTACCCCGACACGATCGAGGAGATGATCAAGGCCGCGGAGCTCCTGAACGATCCGAAGGAAGGCATTGCCGGCTTTGTCGGCCGCGGCCTGCGCAACGCCAATTTGCCGATGTGGGCCAGCATCTATCTCGGCTACGGCCTCGACTTCATCGACGACAAGGGCAACCTGCTCACCGACAGCCCGGAGGCGATCGAAGCCACCAAGCAGTATCAATACCTGCTGACCAAGGCCGGCCCTCCCGGCATCGCCGGCTTCAACTGGATGGAATCCCAGGCCGCGTTCATCCAAGGCCGCGCCGCAATGTGGCTCGACGGCATCGGCTGGGCGCCGCCGCTGGAAGACCCGACGCGCTCGCGCGTGGTCGGCAAGGTCGGCTACGGCGTGATGCCGAAGGGACCGAAGATCCGCGCCTCCGCGACATATGGCGACGGCATCGGCGTGGCGGAAGCCAGCAAGAACAAGGAAGCCGGCTATCTCTACTGCCAGTGGGCGGTGTCGAAGCTGATGGGCGCGCGGCTGCTGCAGATCGGCGGCGGCGTTCCCTTCCGCAACTCCGTGATCGACGATCCGGAGACGCGCAAGGGCGTCAAGATGCCGGGCGAGTGGCTGGATTGCGTGACCGGCTCGGCCAAGGTCAGCAAGCTCGGCCTGCCGGTGATCGTGCCGGTCGCCGAATTCCGCGATGTCATCGGCGCGGCCATCACCGCCACGCTGTCCGGCGCCGATCCGGCCACCGAAATGAAGAAGGCGACCGAGCAGTTCAAGCCGATCCTGGAGAGAAGTGAGAAAGGGTGAGGTGGAGGGCTGGCCTGCTGGTGTGCCAGCGTCGAGATTCCTGCGACTCGGCTACGCAAGCTTTCTTCATCGATCATGTTCCGTGCGTCGATTAAGTCGTTCCCTCCCCCCTTGTGGGGGAGGGACAGGGAGGGGGGTGGCGGCAATCCGCGGCGAAAGTAATCGGCGAGCTCTTCAAACTGTCGGAAATCGTCCCGGTAGAAAGCTCTCTGGACACAGCCCGGTTTGTACCCAGACACACCCCCCTCCCCAGCCCTCCCCCACAAGGGGGGAGGGAGCCGCGAAAAACATCAGCCCGTCGTGGGCAAGACGAGATTGACACTGCGACAAACACGACGTTCGCAAAGGAGAATGTTCGAGAATGGTTGACGCGAGCGTCAGAACAAGCGGCCTCGATGGCGTGACGCCGGCAAAGCCGGCGGCCGCCAGGGAATGGCGCCCGCCGACCTACTGGCCGTTTGTCGTGCCGGCGGTGGTCGTGGTCGGCGGCGTGATCGTGTTCCCGTGGGTGTTCACGCTCTGGATGAGCCTGCAGGGCTGGAAGGTGGGCGAACCCTCCCGGTTCGTCGGCGTCAGCAACTACACGCGACTCCTGACCGACGCCCGCTTCATCGAGGCGACGGTTCACACCATCATCTACACCGTGCTGGCCGTGATCCTGCCGCTGGTGCTTGGCGTCGTCGCGGCGCTGATCTTTCATGCAAAATTTCCGGCACGCGGCTTCCTGCGCGGCCTGTTCGTGATGCCGATGATGGCGACACCCGTCGCCATCGCGCTGGTCTGGACCATGATGTTCCACCCGCAACTCGGTGTGATGAACTATCTGCTGTCACTGGTCGGCATTCCGGCGCAGCTCTGGATCTTCCACCCGGCCACCGTGATCCCGTCACTGGTGATGGTCGAGACCTGGCAGTGGACGCCGCTGGTGATGCTGATCCTGCTGGGCGGCCTCGCGGCGATTCCGACCGAGCCTTATGAAAGCGCGCAGATCGACGGCGCCAGCCAGTGGCAGATGTTCCGCTTCATCACCCTGCCGATGCTTGCCCCATTCATCCTGGTCGCTGCCATCATCCGTTCCATCGACGCGGTGAAGAGTTTCGACATCATCTTCGCCATGACCCAGGGCGGCCCCGGCAACGCGTCGGAGACCATCAACCTCTATCTCTATTCGGTGGCATTCGTTTATTACGACGTCGGCTACGGCTCGGCGATCGCGCTGGTGTTCTTCCTGCTGGTGGTGGCGCTGTCGGTGCTGCTGCTCTACCTGCGCCGCCGCACCCAGTGGATGGAAATGGGGACATCTTGAAGTGAAGATCTGCGCATGATCAGGAAATGGATCGAACAGGCCGGGCTCTTCTTCGTGGCGATCGTGCTGGTGTCGCCGGCGGTGCTGTTCTTCGTCTGGATGCTGTCGCTGTCACTCAAGCTCGAAATCGACAACTCGTCCTATCCTCCGATCCTGGTCCCCACCACGGTCACCTGGGACAACTATGTCCAGGTGATGCAATCCAACCGCTTCGTGCAGTATTTCTTCAACAGCCTGATCGTCACCGGTTCAGCCACCTTGCTCGGACTGCTGGTCGGCGTGCCGGCAGGCTACGGCATCTCGCGCATGAAGGCGATGAAAGCGGCGTTCGTGGTGCTGATCGCGCGCATGACCCCGGGCCTGTCCTACCTGATTCCGCTGTTCCTGCTGTTTCAGTGGCTGGGGCTGATGGGCACCCTGGTGCCGCAGATCCTGATCCATCTGGTCATCACCGTGCCGATCGTAATCTACATCATGATCAGCTATTTCGACACCACGCCGATGGAGCTGGAGGAAGCCGCGATCATCGACGGCGCCGGCCGCTGGCAGGTGTTCCGCCATGTCGCGCTGCCGATCGCCAAACCGGGCATCGCCGTCTCCGTCATCCTCGCTGTGATCTTTTCCTGGAACAATTTTGCTTTTGGCATCGTGCTGGCGGGACGTGAAACGCGAACGCTGCCGGTCGCCGTCTACAACATGATTTCGTACGACCAGTTGAGCTGGGGCCCGCTTGCGGCCGCGGCACTTGTCGTCACCCTGCCAGTGCTGCTGCTGACCATGTTCGCCCAGCGCCAGATCGTGGCCGGCCTCACCGCCGGCGCGGTGAAGGGCGGCTAATGATGGCCAGGCCCACATTCCACGGCATTCACGGCATCGTCTATGCGATGTTCGACGCCGACGAGAAGCTCGATCGATCAGCCATGCGGCGTCAGGTGCAGTTCTGCCTCGACGCCGGCGTGCACGGCATGGCGGCGCTGGGCCTCGCCACCGAAGTCTCCAAGCTCACGGTGCCCGAGCGCTGCGCGGTGATGGAGTGGGTCTCCGAGGACGTCGCCGGCAAGGTCCCGCTTGCCTTCACCATCTTCGGTTCATCCGTCACTGAGCAGATCGCACAGGTACGGGTGGCCGAGGCCAACAAAGCCGACTGGGTGATCCTGCAGCCGCCCATGGTCGGCAGCTATGGCGCCGCGGAATACATTCGGTTCTTCGGCCGCATTGCGGAGGCCACATCGCTTCCGGTCGGCATCCAGAATGCACCCGCCTACATGGGCCGCGGACTGACCGCCGCCGAGATCGCCGAGCTGGTATCGCGTTATCCCAACATTTGTCTCTTGAAGGGCGAAGGACCCGCGACCGACATCAAGACGGTGATCGACTTGACCTCCGGCCGCGTGCCGGTGTTCAACGGCCGCGGCGGGCTCGAACTGATCGACAACCTGCGTGCCGGCTGCGCCGGGCTGATCCTCGCGCCYGACGTGATCGACCACGCGGTGCGCGCCTACAACGCCTATCGCGCCGGCGACATCGCGSAAGCCGAGCGCATCGAACAGGACATTCTCCCCGCCATCGTGTTCGTGATGCAGTCCGTCGAAAGCCTGATCTGCCACGGCAAGAGGCTGTTCGCGGCGCGGGCCGGGCTGACGGTGCATGACCGCGCGCCGGCGATGCGGCCGACGGCGTTCGGGCTGGAGCTGGTGGAGCGGTTCGCCGAGCGGTTGGGGCGGGTTGGGTAGACGGTGGTCGCTTAGAGCGGAAGCAAGATATCGCAGTTGGCCTGGACCCATGTCGCGTCAGAAATGGACATGTCCGAGGATCGCGACCTTCAGGTTATGAGCCTGACGAACGATGGGGTAAATACTCCCCACAAGGGCTTAGGCAGCAACCGGCTTGAAAATAATACGGCCGCGCTCGCCTGCCCTACGGTGAGGCCTCGTGATAATCTCAACGTCCTGGCCGAGGGCGGTCAGCATCTTCATCAGACGTTCTGCTGAGTAGTCGTCGAAATCTCTTAGCCCAAACTCATCGCCCCGCCGATCCCGGCGGCAGATGACCGATATTTAATCGAGACCGGCACCGATCGGCCCGATTTTCCGGTCACGATCCGTCTTATCTTCCGTTATGGGCTTCGCCGCACATGCGATGTGCTGTAAGCCCCATCGACGATACTCCCTGACATGAGTGTGGACACCAAGCATGTTTGTTTCATTTTTCCCGCGGCCCAAGCTGTTCTTCCTGTCGGTTCTGATCTGGACGGCGCTGGCGATGGCGGTCTGGTATGGCTTTGCCAACAATCTCGTGGGCCTGGTCGCGTCCGGCAGCGCTGCACCGCCGATCGGCGCGGCGATATTCTGGTCGGCCCGCTCGCTCTGGTTTGATCTTTATTTTGCCCTCAGCGTCGCCATCTTCGCAGGCGGCTGGATGACTTTTTCACCGCATCCCTGGGCGCCGTGGTCCATCCTCGGCTCCGCGCTGATCCTGTTCACCTCCTACTTTCAGGTCCAGGTCAGCGTGGCCATCAACAGCTGGTATGGGCCGTTCTACGATCTGGTCCAGGCCGCGCTGTCGAAATCGGCGCCGGTCACGATCGAGAAATTCTAYGGSGARTTGTCGTCCTTCGCCGGCATCGCCTTCATCGCGGTCGTGGTCGGCGTGCTGACGCGGTTCTTCGTCAGCCACTACATCTTCCGCTGGCGCACYGCGATGAACGAATTCTACGTCTCGCACTGGGCSSAGCTGCGCACCATCGAAGGCGCGTCGCAGCGYGTGCAGGAAGACACCATGCGRTTYGCGACCACGGTGGARGGTCTYGGCGTCAATCTCATCAGCGCCGTGATGACGCTGCTGGCSTTCCTGCCGGTTCTGATGAAGCTGTCCAGCARTGTCACGGAGCTGCCGCTGGTCGGCGCAATCCCCTATCCGCTGGTGTTCGCCGCGGTGATCTGGTCCGTGTTCGGAACCGGAGCGCTCGCGCTGATCGGCATCCGCCTGCCCGGAATCGAGTTTTTCAACCAGCGGGTCGAGGCCGCCTATCGCAAGGAGCTTGTGCTCGGCGAAGACGATGCGGCCCGCGCCGCTCCGCCGACACTCGGCATGCTGTTTGCCAACATTCGCCGGAATTACTTCCGCCTTTATCTGAACTTCATGTACTTCAATGTCGGCCGCATCGTCTATCTGCAGACCGACGTCATCTTTCCCTACATCCTGCTCGCRCCGACSATCGTYGCCGGCAAGATCACGCTYGGTGCGATGAACCAGATCCTCAAYGCSTTYTCGCAGGTCMGGGAATCGTTCCAGTATCTSGTCAACTCGTGGAGCACCATCGTCGAGCTGCTGTCGATCTATCAGCGCCTGCGGGGCTTCGAGGCGAAGATCGGCGGCCAGCCGCTGGCGCCGATCGAGACCCGCACCGAACCCCAGTCGGCGTGATGGTTTCCATCAAACTTCATCYCGCTTTAGAATAACTTTGGGTGAAACGCCCAAAGGCAATTTTTCGTGTAGCTGTTGTCGAGATGGTAGGTGATGATTTTCACGCCAGGATRATAWTGATCGCCCTGCGCGTTCATCACCTGGCACCAATGGTCTCCGTCGGGATAACAATGGCTGTCGTATCCCGCGGTRAGGGTGCCGATAGGGAYGCTTCCGGATTTCACCCGGTCGAAGACCCAGGTTGACGAATCGCTGAGAGGAAGCTCGTTGATCGAAGACTGTTTAACCGGGCTGGAGTCWCCGCGCCCATCKGCGGTCGCCGCAAGTCCGGTCGCATAGTTCACAAGGGTCATGAAGGTGCGCCGATCCYTRTCATTCGGGCTCCACCAGTACGAAACTCTCCACAGTTGCAGATTGGAGGCCGAGTTCACCTCRGCCAGAACCAATTGGCCTATCTGGTCGTTCGGATTGACCGAGAGGGCATACCCGGTTTCACTGACGATATTGTAAAAAATCATGGRTGCACCTGAGCTTCTGGCTTGAAACAAGGACTGATACGGCCGGAATCGTTTCGCCTGGTTGCAATCATTCTGACGCAACTCCGTAGTCGGAAGACAAAGCAATCGGGACGTATTTTAACGATCGGAACATTGCACCCTCACGACGCCGAGGGCTCCCGTCGTGGCGCGTGATCTTTATTCTGCACGGCGACCGAGCTCGATCAGGTCGTGGAAGGCCAAGGCGATTCCTTCAGGCGGTGATTGAGGAGCGCGCCGGTGCCTTATCGTAGATGTGTATAAGAGACAGAAGGCGATTCCTTCAGGCGGTGATTGAGGAGCGCGCCGGTGCCTTATCGAGAGACGGGACGGCCAGGACTCCGTCTCCTCGCCCGCCCACCGCTTGCCGCCCGTGGCGAGGACGGCTAGTTTCCAAAGAGGAAACCACCACCCCCCATCGTTTCGGATTGCCCATGTCGAAGCTGCCGGACCTGGAAGGCCTCGCGATCTTCGCCAAGGTCGTGGACATGCGCTCGTTCGTGGGCGCCGCGACCGAACTCGGGCTGTCCAAGGCCACGGTCTCCAAGGCGATCAGCCGGGTGGAGGTGCGGCTGGGCACGCGGCTGTTCAACCGCACCTCGCGCCGCTTCGCGCTGACCGATGCCGGCCAGCTGCTGGCGGAGCGCGCCGCGCGCATCCTGGCCGAGGGCGAAGCCGCGGAGAACGATGCGCTGGCGCAATCCGCCACGCCGCGCGGACGCATCAAGCTGGCGGTGCCGATGTCGTTCGGCGTGCGCAGCGTGGCGTCGCTGCTGCCGGAATTCCTGGAGCTTTATCCCGATATCACCGTGGACATGCATCTCAGCGATGCGACTGTCGACCTGATCGGCGAAGGCTTCGACGCGGCCCTGCGGATCGCGACGATGCCGGATTCCTCGCTGGTGGCGCGGCGTCTGTGCGGCATCGCCCGCCATGTGCTGGCGGCGCCCGCTTATCTCAAGCAGCATGGGCGGCCGATGCATCCGCTCGACCTCACCCGGCACAAGTGCCTGAGCTATGCGTATCTCTCCGCTGCCGAAGCCTGGCAATTTACCAATGCGGCCGGAGAACGCGTCAGCGTCCGCCCGGGCGGCCCGCTGCGGGTCAACAACAGCGACGCGCTGATGCCGACGCTGCTGGCCGGACTCGGCATTGCCGAATTGCCGGAGTTCATCGCCGCCGATGCGCTGGCGGAAGGAAAGCTGCAGATCATCCTCGACGACTGGATGATTCCGCAGACAGCGCTGCACTTCGTCACGCCATCGGCGGGGCCGCGGCCGGCGCGGATCGATGCACTGGCCGAGTTTCTGGCCAAGCGGCTGTCGAAGCCGTCCTGGGTCACCTGCGAAGAGGCAAGGAAGACGAGGCTGCCGAAGGTGATGGCGCCGGAAGTGGCGGCCGCGTCGCGGAAGCGGGTCAAGGCGAAGGTCTAAAGCGGAGCGCGTTCAGGCCGACCCATCGCACCAACGGATGGCCTGCTCCCTCGCCCCGCTTATATCGGGACGACGTTTGTGCGGCTCCCTCCCCCCTTGTGGGGGAGGGCCGGGGAGGGGGGTACCCCGTATTCTGACATCGTGATGTAACGGCATCCGACCTGCCGCGCTGCGGACTGCCATCGCCCCCCTCCCTAACCCTCCCCCACAAGGGGGGAGGGAACGAGTCTTTACCGACGGGAGATGTGTGAATACGACAGCCGCACGCGGGGAGAGGTGAAGCGGAGCGCTTCATTCCACTATCAGTCCGCGCGCACGCGGGCGATGTACTTGCCGAAGGCCTCGAGCTGCTGCGACACGAATTTCTTCGTGGTCTCGTCGGTGAGCTCGAGCTTCTCGTTGAACTTGGTGTGGGCGGAGCCGACGAAGATTTCCGGCGTGTTGAAGGTATGGGCGTTCAGGAACACCAGGATCGAGCGCAGGTGATACTGCATGCGCGCGCCGCCGAGCGGACCGCCGGTCGCCGACTGGATCGCCACCGGCTTGTCCTTGAACGGCTGGTTTTCCAGGCGCGATACCCAGTCGATGGCGTTCTTCAGCGCGCCCGGCACCGAGTAGTTGTATTCCGGGGTGATGATGACGACGCCATCGGCGTTGCGAATCGCGTCCGCCAGCGCCTTCACCGCCTCGGGAAAGCCGGTGCTGTTCTGGATGTCGGCATTGTAGAGCGGGAAACTCTCGTAGGACGGCGCTTCCGTCAGCTTCATATCGGCCGGTGCCAGCGCCGGCAAGGCATGCTGCAGGGCGGTGTTGAAGGAGCCCTTGCGCAGGCTGCCGCTGATGGTGAGCACATTGATCGTCATGGTCGAACCCTCAAAATCGTCGCTAAAACAAAAGCCCGGCCGGGACGATAAACGCCATCCCGGCCGCGGCTACGGCGGCAACATACCCCGCAACCATGACCTCACAATATAGAAACCTTTGAAACTCATCGTTTCGATATGCGTTTCCGCGGGCGCCGACGCGACCGGCCATGCCGCATCGGCCCTGCGTGTGATGACCTGTCAGCCTAGAGCTGCCATCAACCTTGAGCTCGGCTTTGGGCTGCCTCGACGGCCTTCTGGTGCTCCGCCGCAAGCTCGATATCCATCGCCGCGACCTTGAGCGCCGCCGGCCGCTGCCTCACACGCGCGACATACGCCGTGATGGTGTCGGTCGCCGGAATCAGATTGAACAGCGAACCCCAATGGAGCGCACTCCCCCACAGGATATCGGCGGCTGAAATCGTGTCGCCCAGCAGATAGGGATGATCCGTCACCTGGCTCACCATGGTCTGAAGCATGGTATCGAAATCGCCGTACGTCGACATCGCCACCGGCCCCGGTTCGCGCTTCATGGCTCGGTCAATCAGGCCAGGCTCGTAGCAGGCCGCGTAATAGACGAGCCAGCGCAAATAAGCTCCCCGCAGGGGATCGGTCAGCGCCGGCGCGAGCCCCGCCTGCGGGAAGAGATCGGCGAGGTAGATGAAAATCGCCACCTGCTCGGTCACCAGCGTTCCGCCGTGCAGGACGGCCGGCACTTTGCCCATGGGATTGATGGCGAGATACGCTGGCTGCCGCTGCTCGCCGGCCTTCATGTTGAGGATCCTGAGGTCATAAGGCACGCCGAGCTCTTCAAGCAGGATCAGCGTGCCCGACGAGCGCGTCTGCGGGGAATGGAAGAGGGTGATCGGGGCGGAATGGCTCATGGCGGGGTCCTCTCGAGGCTGGGAGCCGGCTGAAACCACCGGCATGGGCCTTTTAGGACCCCATACCTGTCATCTTTTGTCAGGTTGGATTATGCTGGATGGATGCGTGCGAGCCGGCTTCTGTCCATCCTGATCATCCTGCAGGCCCGTGGGCGGGTGACGGCCCAGGCCCTGGCCGACGAGTGCGAGGTATCGCTGCGGACGATCTATCGCGACGTCGACGCGCTCAGCGCCGCCGGCGTTCCCGTCTACAGCGATCGTGGGTCGGCCGGCGGCTACCGGCTGCTGGACGGCTATCGCGTCCGCCTCAACGGGCTGTCGGCTCAGGAGGCCGACGCGCTGTTCCTGTCAGGCCTGTCAGGGCCTGCCGCAGCGCTTGGACTCGGCGCGGTGATGGCCGCGGCCCAGTCGAAAGTCACCGCCGCGCTGCCGCTCGAACTGCGGCCGGCGGCCGACCGCATGCGAGCCCGCTTTCATCTGGATGCCCCCGGCTGGTTTCACGCGCCGGAGCAACCAGCGTCGCTGCAGCAGATCGCAACGGCGGTATGGGACCAGCGTCTGATCGAGATCCGCTACCGCAGCTGGAAGGCGGAAAAGCAGCGCCGGATCGCGCCGCTTGGAATCGTGCTGAAGAGCGGGGCCTGGTACATGGTGGGATCGGTGCAAGAATCGGTGCAAAGCAAGCCCCGCACCTATCGGATCAGCCGCATCAGAGATATCGCGGTGCTCGACGATCGGTTCGAGCGCCCGCTGGACTTCGATCTGCAATCCTATTGGGGCGACGCCACGCGCCGGCTGGAGGACGAACTTCATCCGCGCCGGGTAAGGATTCGCGTGTCGCCTGTCGGCATGAAGATACTTGAGCCGCTGACGTCGCCCTTCGCCCGCTCGCGCACGGAGATCGGAGAGCCGGACAGCCAGGGATATTGCATTGTCACCATACCGGTCGGCAGCTCGGACTGGCACGCCAGCAGCGACATCCTGCGATTTGGCGTCCACGCGGAGGTGCTGGATCCTCCGGAACTGCGGTTGAAGATGAAGGAGATTACGGACGCCCTGCAGCAGCGCTATCGCTGATGGCGCGGTGAAGGCATGAGGCTGATCAGCCCAGATCAAAACTAGCCCGGGTGAGCGCCAGCGATACCCGGGTTGAGGCGAAAGCCCCGCATCTCGCTTCGCTCATGCGGGCTACTTGCTTTTTCTCCGTCATGGCCGGACTTGTTCCCAGCGACTCGGCTACGCCGAGTTGCGTTCTTTCTAAGTATCCCAAGTCGGATAAATCCGACATGGGATAACAAGTCCGGTGGCGACAAAACGAGACTCAACGCCTGTTAACCCCGACCGCTCCCAATCCCGCCAGTGCCACACTCTGACCTGTCGGATCATCAATCCGCGCCATGGTCAGCGTGTGCCGGCCGGGCGCGAGGCCCTCAGTCACCATCGCGATATCGCGCTTGACCACCATGGTGGCATCGACGGTCAGCGCCTTGGCGCCGTCGATCCAGAACAACACACGTCCCGCGTCATCCGGCGGACGCGCGACCACTGCTGCGATCCCGGTGCCGGACCAGTCGAAGCTGATCTGCCCACTTGCTTGCGTCCCCGTCCAGAACGTCTCCCCTCTGTCGTCCACGGTGCAGGTCCAGCCGTCGTTGCGCGACGGCGTGAGACTGACGGAACGCTGCCATGTCACGAACTGGAAGGCATCGGAATGGAGCGGCGCCGGAAGCGGCTGGCGAGGTGTATCCGACATACCCGTCCCGTCGGCGTCCTCCAAAAGCGCGGTGACGAGCCGCGCCGCGGCCGCATGTCCCTTATCGTTGGGGTGCGCGGCATCGGCAAGGAAATCCGACCAGCGTAATCGCCCGGCCGCCATCTCCGGCCACAGCGCATCGCGAAAACTCACCATCGGCAACCGGTAGTGCGTCCCGACTTCGGCCTGCATCTCCTGCAGATTGCCGCCGCCCTCCCACATCATGAACAGCAGAAGCAATGCGGGCGCGTTCGGCCGCGCCAGGATCTGCCGCACCAACCCTTCATAGGCGGGGCCATCGGCGCCGGCATCGTTCACCGCGAACTCGACGATGACCATGTCAGGCGCGGCATCCAGCAAGTCGCGCTTCGCCCGGAATGCACCATACAGCGATCCCGTGCCGCTGATGCCGGCATTGACCAGGCGAATCTCGCTGCGCGGAAACCGCGCCTGCCACCAGGCCCGTACCCGGGAGACGTAACTGTTTTCCGGCACGCTCGCGAGCGACCCCACCGTGATCGAGCCGCCGATCACACCGAGAGTCACCGGCTCGCCGCGGCGGGCTTTCGCCAAGACGCGCTGCAGCCGGGCGAGGTCGGCGCCAGGAAGCCGGGATCGCGCGATCATCTCCGCCGTCAGCGGGTCGCCCGCCGCCGCGGCGCCGCGGCTCCATCCCATGCCCGTCACACTGGACATGACACAGGAGCCGAGCAGCAAACTCGCAACGCGCCGGGACAAAACCGGCCGCGCGAACGGCATCATGCCGGCACTGCGCTCCGCCGCCATTTGCGGCTGGCCGTGAGGAAGGGACGTTCGATCAGATGATAGCAGACCGATCCGAACGCCATGCCGGCGGCAATGGCGATCAGCGTGCACGCGAGATAGGCGAACGGCTGCTGCACGTCGAACAGCCGCTTCGCTACGGCCCACACCGCGGCCACCGCGAAGATGTGGTACAGGTAAAGCGAGTAGGATGTATCGCCGATATATTTCAGCACGACGTTGCGCGGCAGCCGCCCGGCAACCTCGATTTGCAGTCCGATCATCACAATGCAGACCGCCGTCGCCGACATCAGCAGATGCACGGGCAGAAGCGCGTGTTCGGCGTTATCCCATGGGATGATGTAGAACAATGCCAGCAGCACCGGCAGTGCGGCGCACAGCACCCACCGCGCCGCCGACCCGCGCATGGCAATGCCGTGGCGATAGAGCTGCGCGACAACGGCGCCGAGGCAGAAGCCGATCATGCTCATGCTGGTGTAGAACGCCTGCACGTGGGTGGGATGCTGCAGCACGAGCCCGATCGCAACCAGCACGGCGAACAGGCCGCACAGCACAGCCGTGCGCGCCTTCGACCCGAGGAAGAACAGGCTGGCGAACGCCATGTAGAAGAACGCCTCGTAATCCAGCGTCCAGCCCAGTGTCAGCAGAGGCGCTTTCGGATCCACCGAGGGAATGAACAGCAGCGACTTGATGAAGCCCTCGACGGTCGGAATGGTGGTGCGGAACTGGTTCGGCGCCGCCAGCGCCAATACCGTGATGAGAATCGTCGCCGCCCAGTAGGCCGGCACGATGCGAATGGCACGACGCCCGAGAAAATCCTGCGGCCTGAAGGTGCCGCTCCCGGCAATCATGGTCATGATGAAGCCGCTGATCACGAAAAAGACCTCGACACCGAGCCGTCCGGTCTTCAGCAGCACCATRTTGTATTCCACGATCGGCCACTGCAGCACATGGGTGATCAGAACGCTCAGGGCCGCAAGCCCGCGCAGATACTGGACCGACACCAGTTGCCCGTGTCCATTTACCGTCTCAAAACGAGCCGCAGCCGCATCGCTCTGTCCCATGGTGGCACGCCCTTTCGCCGTTTGCGCGTTCGATGCGGACGCACGTGCAAGAGGCGGACCCGGCAAATGCGGGCGAGTGCAGAACGATCGGCGCAGCGATGAAACGGTTAACAGGCGATCCGCGCATCACGCCCGGACGCCGCATGGATCGAGGAACCCACATAACCCACAGATCCGGCCGCGGCTTGTTGCGGCGCCCCACAGGAAGGCGGTGATAGATCGGATGGGCTGCGGCATCAGCCGCAGTGCTCTCATCGGAGACAGCCCATGCCCGGCACTTCCATCACCGCAGGACCAACCACCGTCGACCGCCCGCTGCTGGCGCCCGGCGACGACATCACCGTCACCACGTCTTTCGATATCGGCCAGAATCTCGGCGCGACGGCGTTCAGCATTCAGCTCTACCACATCGCCAGCAGCGAATCGGTCGGCATCTACACGAAGGGGCTGCCGGCCAGCGAGCTGACCAGTGGCGCGACCGTTCCCCTGACTCATACCTTCACGATTCCGGCGAATGCCCCGACCGGCCCCTACCGCATCTCGCTCACCGCCAACACCGCCGACAGCAACTGGACATTGCTGTTCGCCGAGACCAACGCACTGAGCTTCGACGTCGAGCCTGCGGTGATCACCGCCGGTCCGACCACCACAACTCCGTCCACCGTCATTCTCGGCGGCACGATCGCCATCGCGACGTCGTTCACGATCGACCAGAACCTGGGCAATACGGGCCTTTCGATCCAGCTGGTGCATATCGCCAGCGAGGAAGCGATTGGCATCTACACGGAGGGATTTTCCGCCAGCCAGCTCACGGCGGGCAGTGTCGTTCCGCTGTCCCACAGCTTCACCATTCCCGCCAATGCTCCGACCGGTGCCTATCGCGTGTCCCTGACGGCGAACACCGCCGACAGCAACTGGACCCTGCTGTACATTTTGCCGATCGCGCAGAGCTTCAGCGTGCAGACGCAGGCGGTGTCGATCTTTCCGCAATTGGCGGGAGCGTTCGTCAACTGGGGCGATGACGGCCGCGAGTCCAACATGGTTGTCTGGGAAAGCTGGCTCGATCAGGTCCCGTCCTCGGTCCCGGCGATCGATTATTACGGCGGCTCCGTGTGGTCGGACTATACCGACAACGACTGGCTTCCGGGCTTCTGGCTCAACGTCAACCCCAACCGGAAACTGGTGTGGAGCATCCCCCTGAATGTCTCCGGCACGCCGCTCACCGACGTCGGCGCCGGGTTGCATGATGCGGAGTTCATCCATGCGGCACAGAAGATCGCGGCCGCGCAACCCCATGCCGTCATTCGTATCGGCTGGGAAATGAACATCGCCGCGTCGCCGTGGACGGCGGTCAATCAGGCCGCCGGCTACATCGAAGCCTATCGGCGGGTGGTCGCCATCTTCCGCGCCGAGTCGTCCACGTTCACGTTCGACTGGTGCCCGGGCTGGGGATCGCAGGACATGGCCGCCGACCTCGCCTATCCCGGCGACGACGTGGTCGACTACATCGGCCTCGATGTCTACGACTACACCGGCGGGACGTCCGTCCAGCAGCGCTGGACCGACAACTACCTSAACGCCGCATTCGGCCTGACCTGGCAGAAGACCTTCGCCGCTGCCCACGGCAAGCTGATGAGCTATCCGGAATGGGGCGTCGGCCAGGCCGGCGACAATCCGTACTTCGTCCAGCAGATGTACAACTGGTTCGTCGATAATGCGGGCCAGATCGCCTACGCCTGCTATTTCGATGTCGACGGGGCATGGCCGACGCAGATCGACGACGGCGAATTCCCGCTGTCGCAGGCGAAGTTCCTGTCCCTGTTCACCCGGCCCTGACACGGGCCTGATGGCACCCCGGCGCGCGAGCTGGAGAGGCTCGCACGCCGCGAGGTGAACCGGCCGATCAACGTGACGAACGGCGGAACAGAAGCAGCACGGAGATCATTTTCGCCCGCACATTTGCGTGAGGCGCGAACATCCTTCCAAGATGGCGGCCGGACCGAGATTGCTATGCTGCGATGACGCATGTCGGCGCGACAGCCGGGATTTGCTGCATAGCGCCATGCAGTTCAGGCTCTGCTGCAAACGCCGCAGCCGGACTATCTATGGAACCGACGCTTCCGCGCGCAGCGCGATTCGTGTGCGCTTTTGCATTTTGCCCAAGACCCGATCGATCATCCCATGGACGCGCGTTCTCCCGAAAAGCTGGCGATCGAACCCGACGGCTTGCCTCCGGAACGCCGCCGCTGGGCTATTTTCGCGATCTTCATTGCGGTTGCCATGGCCTCGCTCGACACCGCGATCGCCAATGTCGCGCTGCCAGCCATCGCGGCCGACCTTCATGTCAGCCCCGCCGACGTGGTCTGGGTGGTTAACATCTACCAGATCGTCATGGTCGCGACCCTGCTGCCGTTTGCGTCGCTGGGCGAGATCGTCGGCCATCAGCGCATCTATCTGGGCGGCCTGATCCTGTTCACACTGGCGTCGCTGCTGTGCGCCTTCGCATGGTCGCTGCCGACCCTGCTGGTGGCGCGCGCCCTGCAGGGCATCGGCGCCAGCGCACTCATGAGCGTCAACACCGCGCTGGTCCGCTTCGTGTATCCGCGCCGGCTGCTCGGTCACGGCTTCGGACTGAACGCCATGGTGGTCGCCACCGCCTTCACGGTCGGGCCGACGGTGGCTTCCGGACTGCTGTCGGTCGGACCATGGACCTGGCTGTTCGGCATCAACGTGCCGTTCGGCATCGCGGCGGTCCTGATCGGCATGAAAACATTGCCGCAGACCCCGCGGGCCGTTCATGCGTTCGACTTTCTCGGTGCGCTGATGACGGCCGCGTGTCTCGGCCTGTTCATCGTGGCGCTGGGAAGCGCGGCGCACTATGCCGACCTGAGAGTCGTCGGCCTGGAGCTGATCGGCGCCGTGGTGATCGGCGCGCTGCTGATGCGCCGGCAGGCCGGCCATCCGGCGCCGATGCTGCCGATCGACCTGTTCCGCCGGCCGGTGTTCGCGCTCTCGGCTGCCACCGCGATGTTCTCGTTCGCCGCGCAGGGCCTCGCCTTCGTCTCGCTGCCGTTCTACTTCGAGCACAGCCTCGGGCTGACTGCCGTGGCGACTGGATTCCTGATTACGCCCTGGTCGCTGGTTGTCGCGATCATGGCGCCGATCGCCGGCCGCCTGTCCAACCGTTATCCCGTCGGCATTCTCGGCGGTATCGGTCTCCTCGTTCTCGCCGTGGGCATGGTGCTGCTGGCCACGCTGCCGGAGAATCCGAGCGTCATCAATATTGTGTGGCGCATGGCGGTGTGCGGCTTCGGTTTCGGCTTCTTTCAGTCGCCCAACATGAAAGCCTTGATGTCGAGCGCGCCGCCGGACCGCAGCGGCGGCGCCAGCGGCATCGTCGCCACGGCGCGCCTGACCGGACAGACCGCAGGCGCGGCGCTGACCGCCCTGTGCTTCAGCCTGTTCGCGGCGCAAGGGCCGACGATCGCGCTGGCGTGCGGCGCCGGCTTTGCCGCTGTCGGCGCGGTGATGAGTGTGCTGCGGCTGGTTGCCAAAACGCCGGCCAAGTAAATCAGGCAGCGTCGAATGGTCTTAGGCCGGCTGCAGTTTTCGCAGCGCGCCTCTGAAGCGAAGGCTGCGTTTACCAGCGAGCGCGGTGGCCTCAATCTCCGCGCCGGTTTCGGTGTAGGTGCCGGAGAAACCAATGCCGACCTCATAGCCGCCGAAGATGTGCTGTTCGCCCTGGCACGGCGTGTGTTCGCTGTTGACCAGCGATCCCTTCCAGCGGCCGTTGGCCGAGGTGTAGGCTCCGATATAATGGAAAGATGCATCGCCGCCATGGATCCGGCCGTCATGCAACACCATCACGCCGGTATTGCCGCCGCCGACCCCGTCGAGCATCGTGATGTGCATGGAATAGAGACCGTTGCCAATGCCCTCCGCGCCGGGCGCCGCGACACCGGGAGCCAGATCATCTCCGATCGGGGTCATCACCGAGCTGAACGCGACACCGGGAAGTTCCGCCGCGCAGCCTTCGAAATGAACCTGCTCACCCCGTTGTCGGCCCTTCAGCGTCAGCACGATCTTGTCGATGCCGAACAGCGGCCGGTAGTTGGGATCATCATTGTGACGCACCGTCGAACAAACGACGGAGATCTCATCGCTGCTGTCATCATAGCTGCCGATGAATGCGAAGGCTGAATTGCCCCCGAGAAGCTTGCCGTCGCTGGCATGGATCACGCCGCGTCCGGTTCCGTGGATTGTCCGGAACTCGACCTTGTAAAGCCCCTGTTGCACGGCACTGTCCCCGCCGAAGCCCGATTCCAAGCCTTCAGGCAAGCTTCGAACCGGAATCCGGCCTTGTCTTTCCGCGCAACACAAGCCCCGGGGTCCCGCCCGCGGCTTGCCGCATCGGAAAAACGGCTTCCACCTTGCGCTCACGCGATCCCAAGAAAGCTGGTCGGATCTGATCGTGCTCACGCGCCCGCCGGCAGCCTATTATCGCCGCCCGGTTGCAGCAACGGCATCCATGCGCGCAGCAATATCGATCGCCGAACCGCCGGCCTTCCGGCCGCCGCGATCATCGCACCGCCGCCTGACCGGCGATCAGTAGCTCTGTGTCAGGTAGTCGACGATCTTGCCGGCATCGGCGTCGTCGATCGGCGCGCCGAACACCTTGATCATCTTGGTGACTTCGGCCTGCCAGAAATCCTTCTTGAACTTCGGCCCCTGCGGCTGGGTCTTGATGTAATCCACCGAGTGGCAAGCCGCACAGTTGTTCTGCACCACCTCGAGATTCGGCCCCGGTTTGAGCGCCGCGGTCTCGTCGGGAAGCTTGTAGGAAACCGGCTTGGCGCTCACCGCAGCCGAGCCGATCGCGACAGCGGTCAGTGTCACAATCACAGACATTCTCTGAGCAAACATGACCGATCCCCTCAGGCTGCCGTGACGGACGTGGTTTCAATCACATTGCGCATGTATCCGGGCGGGTTCCATTGCGCGGTGGCCGGTTGAGTCTGGCCGGCCTGGTTGGTGGCGCGCACGCGGATGTCATGATTGCCGGCCGCAAGCGTCACCGGAAGCTGCCATTCCCGGAACGAATATTTGCCGAGATCCTTGCCGAGCTTCGCCGCCATCCATGTCTTGCCGCCGTCGGTCGACAGGCTGACCTCCTTGATGCCCTTGCCGCCATCGAAGGCGATGCCCTTCACCAGCGTCGGGCGGCCGGCCTTGACCTTGGCGCCGTTGGCCAGATTGGTGACGAACGAGCGGACATTGAAACGATTGATCGGAATGGTGGCTTTCGGCGCCGTTCCCGGCTCGACACAAGCGCAGTCGGTGTCCGGAATCCGGTAGGCGCTCTTCATCCAGAAGCCGTCGAAGGTGTTGTCGATCACCGTGATGTCGTTGAGGTGCTTGACCCAGTAGGTGCCGTAATAGCCGGGCACCACGAGGCGCAGCGGAAAGCCGTTCAGCAGCGGCAGGTCGCGGCCGTTCATGGCGTAGGCCAGCATCACCTCACCGTCGCGGGCGTGATCGATGTCCAGCGCCTTGACGAAATCCGGCGTCTTGTCGAGCACGGGACCATCCATGCCGTTGAACGTCACTTGTTTCGCACCCTGCTGCACACCGGCCTTGTCCAGCACCGCCTTCAGCGGCACGCCGCGCCAGCGCGCATTGCCCATGGCGCCGTTGCCGAGCTGACCGCCGGCGACGCGCGGATTGGAAAAGCCACGGCTGTTGCCGGAGCACTGGTTGACGGCGACGATCTCGACCGACGGCAGCTTCCGGATCTCGGCCATCGACAGCTTCAGCGGCTTGTCGACCTTGCCCTTGATCTCTACCGAGAACTTTTCGGCGTCGATATCCAGTGGAATGTCGGCCAGGTGATAGCGCACGAAGAACGCGTCGTTCGGCGTGATCGCGCCGTCGTTGAACACCGAAAACGGCGTCTCAAGCTGCGGCGGGCGGCTGGTGAGCCCAATCATCGGGCGCTTCTGCGGATATTTGACCAGCGGCCGATCGCCATTGTCGAACGGCAGGTTCACCGTCTCGGCGGCAAAAGCGAAAGATGAAGCAGCTGCGGAGGCCGCGAACATGGCTCCGGAGCGCACGAGGGTGCGTCTGTCGATCACGGTGATCCTCCCGACCGTTGCCTCACGTCCATATGACGATCGGCTGTTGTCACACTGGCTCCCCAATCGCATTGCGGAGCAGATGTGATCATCAAATCAGCAGGGAGGATGGCGCGGCTCGAACAAGTCCGCAAGAGTCCGGGGCACGTTACGTTTCAATTTCGCAACGCACCCTCGATAACTTTAGGCGAATGGGACGCGAACGACGCACTCACACCATTTCGAAGCGAACTTTTTGCGCGCCCTTCCACAGCACGGTTTTGCCGAGCTCGGGAAGGCGTTCCAGTCCGGATGTCAGCGTGATGAAATGGTTGCCGGCCAATTGACCCATCTTGCTGGCGAAATGCACGCCGCCATAGGCCAGCAGGATTTCGGTCTCGCTGATGCCGCCGGGATAGAGGATGATCTGGCCCGGCGCCGGATAGCTGGTGTGGTTCTCGTAGCCGACCCCAAAATTCAGGTCGCCGAGCGGCAGCCAGACACCTTCACCGCTCCACCGCACATGGATCATGTGGCTCTCGAACGGCATCGCCCGCTTGAACGCCTCGCAGGTCTTGGGCGCCAGCGCGTCCTCGAAGCGGGCATCAAAAGAGAAATCTCCGGCGCGGATCACGAGTTGGCTCATGTCGATCTCGTCAGTGTTGGCGGCCACAGGCCGATGGCATCGATATCAGGCGGCGAGGCCCGGACTTGGCCGGTATCGCCGGCCCGGTCAATACCGTGCCGCAACTGCGAGACGAAGGCAATTCGCATCAGTCCCCAAGGCCGCCATCAGGACTGGCATTTTGCCGGGCCCAGGGCCGCTCAGCGCTGCGGCATCCCTTCGGGAACGATGGTCTGGATGATCGAGGCATCCAGCGCTTCATAGTCATGCAGGCCGATGGTGGCGTAGAGCTCGGCGCGGGTCTGCATCTGGTCGACCACCTTGTGGGTACCGCCGTCCCGGGCGATCGCGGCATAAAGTTTTTCCTGCGCCTTGTTGGCCACCCGCAGCGCCGAGACCGGCCAGATCACCATGGCATAGCCCATGGCCTCGAATTCCGACGCGGTAAAGAACGGCGTCTTGCCGAATTCGGTCATGTTGGCGAGCAGCGGGACGCCCGGCATGCGCTCTGCGAACGCGCGGAACATCTCCGCGGTATTGAGTGCCTCCGGAAAGATCGCGTCGGCGCCGGCCTCCATATAGAGCTTCGCCCGGGCAACGGCTCCGTCGAGGCCCTCGCTAGCCGCAGCATCGGTCCGGGCGACCACGACAAGATGCCGCCGCGCCTTGGCCGCAGCAGCCACCTTGGCCGCCATATCATGCGCGTCCGCGAGTTTCTTGTCGTTGAGGTGGCCGCACTTCTTCGGCAGCAGCTGGTCCTCGATGTGCACGGCAGCGGCACCGGCCTCCTCGAACGTGCGCACCATGTGCATCACATTGAGCGCTTCGCCATAGCCGGTATCGCCATCCACCAGCAGCGGCAGCCCCGCGGCGCGAACGATCTGGCGAATGAAAAAAGCCACCTCGTCCACCGTGATGATACCGAGATCCGGCAGCCCCATCGAGGCGGTCATCGCCGCGCCGGAGAGATACAGGCCGGAAAAGCCGGCGGCCTTCGCCTGCAGCGCAGCCATGCCGTTGTGGGCGCCTGGCAGTTGCAGGATGCCGGGCTGCTGCAGCAGTGCCCGGAAGCGGGTGCCGGCATGATCCGAGGGAAGATCGGATGCGACGAGATAAGGCATGCTCAAGTCCTCAAGCGGCGCGCGGGGTCGGCGCGCCATGGTCGCGCCGATCAAGCGGCACGAATGTGCGGTTTTCGGGACCCACGTAGTTCGCCGAAGGCCGAATGATCTTGTTGTCAGCCCGCTGCTCGATCACATGCGCCGCCCAGCCCGAGGTCCGCGCGATCACAAACAACGGCGTGAACATCGCGGTCGGCACCCCCATGGCGTGATACGACACCGCACTGAACCAGTCGAGATTGGCGAACATCTTCTTGGTCTCGCCCATGACCGCCTCGATCCGGTCGGCGATCTCGAACATTCGTGCGCCGCCGCCCTCGGCACTAAGCCGGCGGGCGACCTCCTTGATCACCTTGTTGCGCGGATCGGCGATGGTGTAGACGGGATGGCCGAAGCCGATCACCACTTCCTTTGCGGCGACACGCCGGCGGATATCGGCCTCCGCCTCGCCCGCATCGCCATAACGCTTCTGGATCTCGAACGCGACTTCGTTGGCGCCACCGTGCTTGGGCCCACGCAGCGCGCCGATCGCACCGGTGATAGCCGAATACATGTCGGCACCGGTGCCAGCGATCGAGCGCGCGGTGAAGGTCGAGGCATTGAACTCGTGTTCGGCATAAAGGATCAGCGAGGTGTGCATGGCGCGCGCATGCGACGCGGAGGGTTTGCGCCCATGCAGCAGGTGCAGGAAGTGGGCGCCGATGGACTCGTCGTCCGTCTCCACCTCGATGCGGCGACCGTGGTGGGCATAATGATGCCAGTACAGCAGCATGGAGCCGAGCGAGGCCATCAGCCGGTCGGCGATGTCGCGCGCACCGGGCGGGTTATGGTCGTGCGTCTCCGGTAGCACGCAGCCAAGCGTCGAGACGCCGCTGCGCAGCACGTCCATTGCATGGGCCGCCGCCGGCAACTGCTCAAGCGTGCGCAGCACGGCAACCGGCAAGCCGCGCAACGCCTTGAGTTTCGTCTTGTAGGCGGCGAGTTCGCTTTGCGTCGGCAGGCTGCCGTGCACCAGCAGGTGTGCGATCTCCTCGAACTCGCAACTCTCCGCCACATCGAGGATATCGTAGCCACGATAGTGCAGGTCATTGCCGCTGCGCCCCACCGTGCACAGCGCGGTATTCCCGGCGACCACGCCGGACAACGCCACGGATTTCTTGGGAGCTGGTTTGGTGTCCGTCATCATGCCCTCCCTGATCAACCGCCAGCCGCGCGCCGCGCTGCGACCGATGCGGCGGATTGCCAGTCAAAAATGCCGCGGCTAGATGTCTCGCCAAGCCGCTTCGGATCGACCGCAAATGTGAGGTCAGTCAACTCGCCCGGCTTCAGCGCCGTCAGCCGCTCGACCGCCGCGAGGAACCGGCTCTGTTCGGCCGGCGCGATCACGCCCTCCGCAAGGCTATGGAACTTGTTGATGTAATCCGGGCGCTTGAACGGGCGCGCACCGAGCGGATGAGCATCAGCCACCGCGATCTCGTCGGTGATCACCGAACCATCCCTCAGCGTCACGACCACCCGGCCGCCGAACGCCTTCTCGCCGGGATCGCGGCTGTGATAGCGCTGGGTCCAAGCGGCATCTTCCACCGTGGAGATCTTGTGCCACAGCGCAACCGTGTCCTTGCGACGAGCGCGCTCCGGCGCATAGGACTTTTCGTGATGCCAGCCGCCGTCTTCCAGCGCCACGGCGAAGATGTACATGATGGAGTGGTCGAGGGTTTCTCGGCTTGCGGTCGGTTCCATCTTCTGCGGATCGTTGGCGCCGGTGCCGATCACATAGTGAGTGTGATGGCTGGTGTGGATCACGATATCGGCGATCTGCGACAAGTCGCCGATTTTCGGACCCATGCGCCGCGCCAGATCGATCAACGCCTGGCTTTGATATTCCGCCGAGTGCTCCTTGGTGTAGGTGTCGAGGATCGCACGCTTGGGCTCGCCGCGCTCCGGCAACGGCACCAGGTATTCCGCCTTCGGGCCACCGAGCAGCCAGGCGATGAAGCCGTCCTCGCCTTCATAGGCCGGCGACGGCGCACCCTCGCCACGCATCACGCGATCGACTGCCTCGATCGCCATTTTGCCCGCGAATGCCGGCGCATAAGCCTTCCAGCTCGAAATCTCGCCCTTGCGCGATTGCCGCGTGGTGGTGGTGACATGCAGCGCCTGCTGCACCGCCTGAAAGATCGTCTCAGTCGGCAGGTTGAGCAACGCGCCGATGCCGGCCGCCGCGGACGGACCGAGATGCGCGATATGGTCAATCTTGAATTCGTGCAGGCAGATGCCCTTCACCAGATCGACCTGAATTTCGTAAGCCGCGGCCAAGCCGCGCACCAGATCCGCGCCCGACAGGCCGCCATGCTGCGCCACCGCCAGCACCGGCGGAATATTGTCGCCGGGATGCGAATAATCCGCCGCCAGGAACGTGTCGTGGAAATCGAGCTCACGCACCGCCACGCCATTGGCCCAGGCCGCCCATTCCGGCGACACCCGCGCGCTGCGCTCGAGCCCGAATACCGTTGCGCCGGGCTGGAACGGATGGGCCTCCGCCTGCGCCCGCGCACTTGCAACGGGCCGCCGCGCGATCGACGCCGCCGCCACCGCCGCATTGTCGATGATGCGGTTGCCGATCATCTCGACGACATCGGCCTCGACTGCGACGTCGTCCGACGCCACGGATGCGATCTTCCAGGCCAGTTGATCGGCGCGATCGAGCGGCTCGGCGGACTTATAGGTGCGGACGGAATGCTGCTTCACGAGGCCATTTCCTTGTCGGCTTGAGATACGTGTTTGGGTTTCGGAATGCGGATCGGCCGGCCGCCGGCATTGACAGCGACCATTTCGAACGTGCCGCGCACCACCGCCTTGCGATGGCCGCTCATCAGGTCTTCGCGGATCATGTCGACGGCCACGGTCATGGCGCTGCCGCCGACACGCACGACCGATGCGACGAGTTCGATCAGCTCACCCACCCGCACAGGCTCGTCAAACGCGATCCGGTCGGAGCGCGCCATCACCACATTGCAGCGGGCGCGCCGGGCGGCTGCGACGAACGCCGCCTTCCCCATCAAGCTCAGCGCCGTGCCGCCAAACAGCGTGCCGTAGTGATTGGCGTGACCAGGAAACACCATTTCCACAAACCGGGTTTCGACGGGCTCGGCTTCGCTCGAGGCGACATCTTGCATCGGACAGGCGCTCCCAGCGACTTGTGTTTTTCTCTGAACTTCGCAATATCCACACATTGGATCGCTGAAAATGGCTGAAACAGCGTAGTTTTGCGAACGAATCAGCGCAAAACTGCAAAGTTTGCAAAGTCGGGAGAGCGGCATGAAAAAGGCTTTCATGGGCGTACGGCTGAAACGCCTGCGGGAGGAGCGGCAGCTCACCCAGGCGGCGCTTGCGGGGCGGCTCGGCATCTCGCTGAGCTATCTCAACCAGCTCGAGAACAACCAGCGGCCGCTGACCGTGCCTGTGCTGCTGGCGCTCAATGCCGCGTTCGGCCTCGACGTCCAGATCTTCGCCGAAGATGACGAGGCGCGGCTGATCTCGGATTTGCGCGAGGCGCTGTCGGATCCGGCGCTTGGCGAAACCATCGCCACCGCCGAGTTGCGCGAGCTGGCGCTGAACATGCCGGCGGTCGGCCGCGTACTGGTCAGCCTCAACCAGAAATATCGCCGCGCGCTAGAGCAGACCGCAGCGCTGGCGGCACGGCTCGGCGAGGACCGCCAAGCCGAAGCCACCATCCTGCCGTCGACACCCTTCGAAGAGGTGCGCGATTTCTTCTACGCCCAGCATAATTATTTCCCGGTGCTGGATGAAGCAGCCGAAGCGATGGGCGCGCGCATGCAATTGCGGATCGGCCAGCCGATGCCGGCACTGCAGACTTATCTGGCAGATCATCACGGCGTCAGCGTTGTGATCGATGCGGTCGACGATCTCGCTTCCGGAACCCAGCGCCGGTTCGATCCCCAGACCAGGACGCTCTATCTGTCCCCGCGCCTGCGGCCGGGACAGCAAGCATTTCAGCTTGGCACCCAGATCGCCATGCTGACCCTCGATAACGAACTGCGCACCTTGGTCGAGAAGGCCGGGCTCACCAGCGACGACGCCCGCGGCCTCGCCCGCATCGGCCTCGCCAACTACTTCGCCAGCGCGTTGATCCTGCCGTACACGAAATTCCTCGCAGCCGCCGAGCTGCGGCGCTACGACATCGACCTGCTCGGCCACCAGTTCGGAGTCGGCTTCGAGACCGTGTGCCACCGGCTGAGCACGCTGCAGCGCCCAGGCGCACGCGGCATTCCCTTCTTCTTCATCCGGGTCGATCGTGCCGGCAACATCTCCAAGCGCCAATCGGCCACCGATTTTCATTTCTCGCGAGTCGGCGGCACCTGCCCGTTGTGGAATGTGTATGAGGCGTTCGCGAGCCCGGGACGGATCCTCACCCAGTTGGCGCGGATGCCGGACGAGCGAACGTATCTCTGGATCGCGCGCACCGTATCCCATGGCCGCGGCGGCTATGGCGCGCCGGGCAAGAGTTTCGCGGTGGCGCTGGGCTGCGACGTCCGCCATGCGGAACGCATCGTCTATTCCCAGGGCCTCGACACCACCGATCCGTCCTCGGCAACCCCAATCGGCGTGGGGTGCAAGGTGTGCGAACGCCTCGCTTGCCCGCAACGCGCCTTTCCCGCCATCGGCCGCGACCTGACCATCGACGACACCCGCACGCGCTTTGCGCCGTATGCGACATCGATGTGAGGGATCAGTTCGCGCCTGAGAAGAATTTCCACCCTCGCCGCAAAAATGAAACGTCTTTGCGGATCACAAGCCGGTAGCGGCATCTTTGGCAAACTCCCTCACGGGATGCGGCTAGACTCGTTCCAAAGTCCTGAGGACGGAGGAATGCACGATGAAACACGAAACTCCGCTGCAGTTTGCCGCCGGCGACTACCGCCTCGAGGATCGCTACACCAAAAACAACGGTCGGGTGTTCCTCACCGGCACCCAGGCCATCGCCTGCATTGCTTTTGATCAGGCGCGCCGCGATCGCGCCGCGGGACTGAAGACTGCCGGCTTCATTTCCGGTTATCGCGGTTCGCCGCTCGGTGGCGTCGATCTCGAACTCTGGCGGGCCAAGGATCTGCTCAAGGAGCTCGACATCGCATTCATGCCGGCGGTGAACGAGGATCTCGCCGCTACCGCCGTGCTCGGCTCGCAGCAGGTCGAAACCCAGCCGGACCGCGAGGTCGAAGGCGTGTTCGGGCTCTGGTACGGCAAGGGCCCCGGCGTAGATCGCGCCGGCGACGCGCTCAAGCACGGCAATGCCTATGGCTCATCGCCCCATGGCGGCGTGCTGGTGGTGGCGGGCGACGATCACGGCTGCGTCTCGTCGTCGATGCCCCATCAGTCCGATGTCGCCTTCATGACCTTCTTCATGCCGACGCTCAATCCGGCATCGATCTCCGAATATCTCGCCTTTGGCGAATACGGCTACGCGCTGTCTCGCTATTCGGGCATGTGGGTCGGCTTCAAGGCGATTTCCGAAACCGTGGAGGCCGGCGCCTCCATGGACCTTACGCCGGACCGCGTCTTCAATACGCCCAATTTCAAGCCACCGGCCGCCGGCCTGCATTACCGCTGGCCGGACCTGCCGGGTCCGCAGATCGAGCAGCGCATGGCCGACAAGAAGAAAGCCGTGCAGGCTTTCGCCGAAGCCAATCCGATCGACCGGCACATTTATGAACTCACTCACGCCAGCTACGGCATCGTCACCACCGGCAAGGGCCACCTCGACCTAATGGAAACGCTGCGCTTGCTCGGCCTCGATGAGACGGCGTGCCGAACGCTAGGCATCGATATCTACAAGATCGGCATGGTGTGGCCGCTGGCGGTTCACGACACCCTCGCCTTCATCCAGGGTAAGCGCGAGGTGCTGGTGATCGAGGAGAAGCGCGGCATCATCGAAAGCCAGCTCAAGGAATACTTCTACGATTTTCCCGGTTCGAAGCCGGACCGCATGGTCGGCAAGACCGACGAGAACGGCGACGACCTGATTCCGTGGATCGGCGAGCTGTCGCCGCGGCTTCTGGCACCGATCGTGGCCGCGCGGCTCGATGCGTTCTTCCCCGAACTGGAGCTGCCGGCAAAGGCCCGTGCACTCAAGGCCCAGGACGACCGTCTCATCCAGATCCCGGGCGCGACTCGCACGCCCTATTTCTGCTCCGGTTGCCCGCACAACACCTCGACCAAGGTGCCGGAAGGCTCCAAGGCGCTCGCCGGCATCGGCTGCCATTTCATGGCAAGCTGGATGGACCGCGAGACCTCGTCGCTGATCCAGATGGGCGGCGAAGGCGTCAATTGGACCGCGGCATCGATGTTCACCGGCAAGGGCCACATCTTCCAGAATCTCGGCGAAGGCACCTACTACCATTCCGGATCGATGGCGATCCGCCAGGCGATCGCCGCCAAGGCCAACATCACCTACAAGATCCTCTACAACGATGCGGTGGCGATGACCGGCGGCCAGCCGGTCGACGGCCCGATCAGCGTGCAGGCCATCGCGCATTCGGTGCGGGCCGAGGGTGTTGCGCGCATCGCGCTGGTATCGGACGATCCCGACAAGTTTGCGATGGCTGATTTTCCGCAGGGCGTGACCCTGCATCATCGCCGCGATCTCGATCCGATCCAGCGCGAGCTGCGCGCGATCCCCGGCGTCACCGTCCTGATCTACGAGCAGACCTGCGCCACCGAGAAGCGGCGCCGCCGCAAGCGCGGCACCATGGTAGATCCGCAACGCTTCGCGGTGATCAACGACCTGGTCTGCGAGGGCTGCGGCGACTGCTCGGTGGCGTCGAACTGCCTCAGCGTCGAGCCGAAGGAGACGCCGTTCGGCCGCAAGCGCAAGATCAACCTCTCCACCTGCAACAAGGACTTTTCCTGCGTCAATGGTTTCTGCCCGAGCTTCGTCACCGTCGAAGGCGCGACGCGCCGGCGGAAGACGATCGATCACGGCGGCCTGCTCGACAAGGCCACCGGTCTTCCGGTGCCCACGATGGCTGTGCTGGACAAACCGTTCGACTTGCTGGTCACCGGTGTCGGTGGCACCGGCGTGGTCACCATCGGCGCGTTGATCGCCATGGCGGCGCATCTGGAAGGCAAGGGCGCCAGCGTGCTCGACTTCACCGGCTTCGCCCAGAAATTCGGGCCGGTGCTAAGCTATCTGCGGCTGGCCGCGCGTCCTGAAGATATTCATCAGATGCGGATCGACGACGGTGCCGCCGACGCCCTGATCGGTTGCGACGTAGTGGTGTCGTCATCACCGAAGGCGTCCGCCACCTATCGCAGCGGCATGGGCGCGGTAGTCAACTCCGCCGAGATGCCGACCGGCGACATCGTGCGCCAGCGCGACGCCGACCTTGCGGTGAGGCGCCGGCTGAAGGCGATCGAGACGGTGATGGGCCTGTCTCTTATACACATCTATCGTCCTGGCATGCGCGCAGTCATCAATCTGGCGGAGATGCCGACCGGCGACATCGTGCGGCAACGCGACGCCGACCTGAACGTGACGGGCAGGCTCGGCGCGCTGGCCCGGACCATCGGTACGGCGAACCTGCACGCCATCGACGCCAACGCGCTGGCCGAGCGCCTGTGCGGTGATGCGGTGTTCGCCAACATGATCATGCTCGGAGCTGCCTGGCAGCAGGGCCTGGTACCGGTGTCGCTGGACGCACTGATGCGCGCCATCGATCTCAACAAGGTCGCCGTCGACAAGAACAAGGCTGCGTTCGCGATCGGCCGTCTCGCCTGCGCCACCCCCGAGGCCCTGTCGCAAGACGGCGGACCGGCCGACGTCACCGAAACACTCGATGCCGTGATTGCACGACGCGTCGATTTCCTCAGCAGCTATCAGAATGCGGCCTGGGCGCAGCGCTATCGCACGACCATCGACCGTGTTCGTGCCGCGGAACGGCCGCTCGGCACCGAGATGCTGACCGACGCGGTCGCGCGTTCCCTGTTCAAACTGATGTCCTACAAGGACGAATACGAGGCTGTCTCTTATACACATCTAGATGTGTATAAGAGACAGGGTCCGTGCTGCCGAGCGGCCATTCGGCAGCGAAGCGCTCACGCTGGCGGTCGCCCGCTCGCTGTTCAAGCTGATGTCCTACAAGGACGAATACGAAGTCGGCCGCCTGCACATGGAGACCGGTTTCATCGGCAAGCTGCGCGATGAATTCGAGGGCAACTTCAGGATCAACTATCATCTGGCGCCGCCGATGCTGCCGCTGGGCAAGGATGCACGCGGCCGTCCGCGCAAGATCCAGCTCGGACAATGGATGCAGCTGCCGTTCAGGGTGCTTGCACGCCTGAAGGGCTTGCGCGGTACCCCGTTCGATCCGTTCGGCTATACAACGGAGCGCAGGATGGAGCGCGACCTGATCGGCTGGTACGAGGATCTCATTGCATCGATGCTGGCCGAACTGCCGAATGGCGGCGCGGCGCGTCTTCTGCCGATCGCGACAGCACCGATGGATATTCGCGGCTACGGCCCGGTCAAAGACAAGGCGGTGCGCGAGGTGCGCGCGCGGGTCGATGCGTTGGTGTCGAAACTAACCGACACCACAAAACCACGATGCGCGGCATGACCGCAACTCCCATATGGGAGTGAAACGCGCGGTCCGAGAAAGCGCTCCGTCGTCATCTTCTTCCTGAATAATTGATGCTCCATCGACTGTCGTAGATATCGTCGCCCAACGATGAACCTCCCATCCTTTCAGGGGCACAGATGCAAGGGTCCGATTGCGCTGAGGCGCGTGTCGGGAGCCGAACGACCGCGAGAGCGTTCGGCTGGAATGCCCTTGCAGGACCACACCTCCGTGGATCCATGTCTTCTGGAGGCCTTCAATGGCGAGCGACACCGACATCCTTATCGGCAAGTGGACCGTCTGGGTCAAAGACTGGGTGTGGGAGTACGAGTTCTCTCGCGGCGGCATCGTGACCTGGCGGGATACGCGGAGCGCGGAAAAAGGCACCGGCCGCTGGATGGCCTCGCCGCAACTCATCAACATCAGCTGGTCCGGCTCATCCGCCACGGAGAGTTGGAAGCGTCCGATATCCGCCATGAAGCAGAAGACCGGCTGGTACAACGCCCCCTATTACAAGGGGCCGTACGAGATGGAGAAGATCACTCAGGTGACGCCGCCGAGCTGGTCCCAGCCGGAGGACGAGATCGAGATCGACGTCATCACCAACGATCCTTTGACTCAGCCGACCTACATCGACAAACTGTGTCAAGCCGTCGCCTACGGGATCTACCTTGGCGGCTTCTGGGTCTACGTTCCACAATCGATCTCGCAGTACCCGATCGAGATTCCGGAAAAATTCGTGTGGTTCGGCGCGACGCGATCGGAACGCGTCTCCGACCGGATCTTCGACAGCCAGGCTGACGCGCTGTCAGCGGCCGGCGGCGCCAATCCGGACCGCATCGCCTACTACTGGGGCGTCGGCGGCAAGGTGGTCTGTCCGACAGCCTTCACGCTGCGAACCGCACCGACCATCGTCAACACCGCGAGCATCGTGGTCGATCGGCTGGTCAACGATGTGCAGCGCGAGCTGATCGACATCATGGCTGGACTGGTGCTTCGTGTCGGACTTTCGATCGCCGGCGACGTCATCAACCGCATCGTCGAGGTGCGGCAGCTCAAGGTGCGCGACGCGCTCGGCAAATCCGCCTCGCAGCGGTTTCGAGAAGCCAAGCTGAACGCGCGAACATCGCCTTCGGTCGCGGCAGGGCCCGCGGCGGAGCGCTTGAGCAGCACCGCCAGGGACCTGCAAGGCAAAAGCCCCGCCCGAGCCGTGGAGGTGCTGTCGTCGCCGAAAACCTATCGGCATACGATCACCGCCGACGTACCTCCGGTCAGTTATGCGCGCATCGAGATGGAGGGATCGTTGCGACTGTCCACCGGCGCGAGTGCGCACTATGGCGAAGGCGTGTACGCCTGGGAGCCCGGCAAGACCGGCGTCGGCACCTATATCGATATCGAGGTGCCCGCGGGCACCGGCGTCGAGACGCTCGACTTTGGCAACTCGCGCTGGGTGCGCATGGTGCCGCCGAGTGGCAACACCCTGCCGGTCAAGATCGTCGGCACCAACATGCCGCAGCCGCAGATCGATTGGGGCCGCAGCCTCCTGAAACAGTGACGTCACGCTGGCAAGCTTTGTCCCCGGCGACAGGCTGGCGAGCAAGACGGAGCCGAGAGGAGCGGCGTGGGCATTGCCCCAACGTTCGCATCTGGCCTATGCATCGGTTGTCTTGACGCAGCGACCGCTGCAGCCAGAGTGACGTGGCCGCATGACACCAGACCAAACGACCGCCGGCACGGCGGACATCACGCTCTATTTCGCGCCGGCCAGCCGGTCATTCACCCCGCTGTGGCTGCTTGAGGAACTCGGGATTCCGTTCCGGTTGAAACGCCTGACCCTGGGCCGTGGCGATCACAAGACCCCGGCTTTCCTGCGCGTCAATCCGATGGGCAAGGTTCCAGCGCTGCGCGACGGCGACATTCATGTCTCTGAGAATCCGGCGATCTGCCTGTATCTGGCGGATCGATATAGCTATGGAACGCTGGCGCCGGAGCGCGATCACCCTGCGCGCGGCCCCTATCTGACATGGATGGTGTTTTCCACAGCGGTGTTCGAACCGTCGACCTACCGCGATGAGCCGCAGGATGCGGAATCGTCCAGCGGGCGGGGCTGGGGCAGCCGCGCATCCGTGGTCGATACGATTGATCAGGCCTTGCAGCGCGGACCCTGGTTGCTTGGCGATGCGTTCAGTGCGGCCGATGTCATGCTGGGCTCATTGCTGTCGGTCGCGCTGTTCAATCACCGGATCGAGGCGCCACCGCCGTCGTTCATCGCCTATAACAAGCAGTTGGAGGCAAGGGGCGCCTATCAGCGCGCCGCGGCCACGACCTGGGGCGGCACAGCCTGATCGCGTTGCGCTGCGCGCCCTTTTACCCCGCAACCACCGCAAAGCCCCGCGCCCGCAGGCCGCGCCGATCGTCGTTCAGCGACACCAGCAGCCGCGCGCGGCTGCCGCCGATGTGATCAGCAAGCTGCGAGGCCGCGGCCTCTGCATCACCCGCTTTCACGCGCGCGAGAATCTCGTGATGCTCCCGCCAGGCGCGATCGAGCGCGGCCTCGTCGCGCACCTCGAGCCAGCGCGCGCGGGACAGCCGCACCATGGCGTCTTTCACGCCGCGCACCAGGAATTCGTTGCCGGAGAGACGCGCCAGCTCGATGTGGAAGTCGGTTCCGACGCGATGCCATTCCTCGCGCGAGGTCTCCGCGTCGCAGGAGTCGAGCAGGCCCTGGATCGCCTCGATCGCGCCGGGCTCGCAATGCGCGCAGGCGAGCCGCACCGCGGCGACCTCGACGGCTTCGCGATAGACCGAGATCTGCTCGAGCTCGCCGAGATTAATCGGCGCCACTGTCCACCAGCCGCGATCGTCGCGGCCTACCAAACCTTCGGTTTCCAGCCGCAGCAGCGCGGCGCGGATCGGCGTGCGCGACGCGGCGAAGCGCGCCTCGATCCAGCGTTCGGTCAGGCGTTCGCCCGGCCCGATGGCGAGGCCGAGGATCATGTCGCGAAGCTGTTGCTCCACCTGCTGCATCTGAGACATGCGCCAGCCAGACCCCTTCCGCATTGACACCCGAGCACCGTCAATGCTCAATGTATCCCAATTTGGTATCCCAAACTCGAAGCCCTGGCAACCGCTTGAATCAGCAAGCGAACCGGCCCCAGCTGGACCCCGACAATGACCCTCGACAGCACCGCGCCCGCCGCCACGGGAGAAACCGCGCACTGGCGGCGCAACCTGATCGTGGTCGTGCTCGGCTCCTTCACCACCATCGTGGCGATGACCCTGCTGCTGCCGTTCCTGCCGATTTATGTGGAGCAGCTCGGCGTCACCGACCACGCCGCGATCGCGCAATGGTCGGGCGCGGCCTACGGCGCGGCCTTTTTCGCGGCGGCGCTGGTGGCACCGCTGTGGGGCCACCTCGCCGACCGCTACGGCCGCAAGCTGATGCTGATCCGCGCCAGCCTCGGCATGGCGATCGCGATGCCGCTGATCGGCATGGCGCACAATGTCTGGCAACTGGTGCTGCTGCGGCTGCTTGTCGGGCTCGCGGGTGGTTATGCCTCGGGCTCGATGATCCTGGTGGCGACGCAGACGCCGAAAGACCGCTCCGGCTGGGCGCTCGGCGTGCTGTCATCGGGCATCATGGCGGGCAATCTGGTGGGGCCGCTGATCGGCGGCGCGCTGCCGCCGCTGATCGGGATCCGTGACACCTTCTGGCTCTCCGGCGCGGTGATCTTCGTAACGTTTCTCGCAACATGTTTCTTCATCAAGGAAGATGCGCGCCCAAAAGGAACAAAAGCCAAGGCCGCGAGCGGCGGATGGGGCAGCATTCCTGACAAGGGGCCGTTGCTCGCCATGCTGGCGACGGGCCTGCTGCTGATGGTCGCCAACATGTCGATCGAGCCGATCATCACCGTCTATGTCGCCGAACTGGTGACGGACGCCAGCAAGGTGACGCTGGTGGCCGGTGTCGTGATGTCGGCCGCGGCGCTGGGCAGCATCCTCTCCGCCTCACGCCTCGGCAAGCTCGCCGACCGCATCGGACACTGGACCGTGATCATCGGCGCGCTGACGGTGGCGGCTTTGCTGCTGATCCCGCAAGCGTTTGTGACACAAAGCTGGCAACTGATCGGGCTGCGTTTCCTGATGGGCGTCGCACTCGGCGGATTGTTGCCCTGCATCGCCGCCGTGATCCGGCACAATGTGCCTGACGGTGTCGCCGGCGCAGCGCTGGGCTATTCGACGTCGTCGCAATATGCCGGCCAGGTCGTCGGGCCGCTGCTCGGCGGCTTCATCGGCGGCCACATCGGCATGCGAGCGGTGTTCCTCGGCACCTGCGTGCTGATGGCGCTCGGCGCCCTGTACAATTGGTGGACGCTGGCTGCGCGACGCCGGCTCGCGTGAAAAATACAACGCCACTCAAAATCGTGTGATGGCGCGAAAGCTGCCATGCAGGAAATCCGCTTGTCCTGAACTGGGCGCGGCGCAACACTCCAATACCTGCCTTTTCGCTGTTACGGCATTCGGTCATTCCCCGGGAGGAAACCATGTCCAAGCGCAGCCCTTCACTCGACACCGGACGTCGCAACTTCCTCAAGGGCGCAACGCTTGCAGGCGCCGCGGCCCTGACCACGCCGGTTGCCGCCAACACACCTCTCGGCGGCACACCGTTGCCAGGCGACTCCGAGCCGCGGCCCAAGGCCCAACCTCCGGGACCGAGGCTTGCAGCAGCCGAAACATCGCCACCACCAGCCGACACGGATCCCGTGATCCAGACCAGCAGCGGCGGCGACTTCATGGTCGATGTGTTCAAGACACTCGACATCGATTACCTGGCGATGAACTGCGCCTCCAGTTTCCGCGGCCTTCATGAAGCCGTCATCAATCACGGCGGCAATACCAAGCCCGAGATCATCACTTGCCCGCACGAGGAAATCGCGGTCCACATGGGCCAGGGCTATGCCAAGATGGAAGGCAAGCCGCTGGCGATGATCTGCCACGGCGTGGTCGGGCTGCAGCATGCCACCATGGCGATGTACAACGCGTGGTGCGACCGCGTGCCGGTGTTCGTGATGGGCGGCAACATCATGGAGGCGAACAAGCGCGCCCCCGGCGCCGAATGGGTGCATTCCGCCATCGACCCGGCGGCGATCACCCGCGATTTCGTCAAGTGGGACGACCAGCCGGCCTCGCTGCAGCACTTTGCCGAGTCCGCGGTGCGCGCCTACAAGATCGCCACCACTCCGCCGATGGCGCCGGTGATGCTGTCGCTGGACGCCGAGCTGCAGGAAAATCCGATCGAGAATCCGGGCCTGTTGCGGATCCCGAAACTGTCCCGGGTGATTCCGCCACAGGGTGACGACGCCGCGCTGGCGCAACTCGCCAAGATGCTGGTCGCCGCCGAAAATCCGGTCATCATCTGCGATCGCGTGGCGCGGACGCCGGCCGGCATGCCGCGGCTGGTGGAACTTGCGGAAACGTTGCAGTGCGCCGTGATCGACAATTACGGCCGCATGAACTTCCCCTCGCGGCATCCGCTCAACCAGTCGTTCCGGCGCTCCATCATCGCGCAGGCGGATGTCATCCTGGCGATGGAACTCAATGAACTGTGGGGAACGCTGAGCGACTTCAACGACCGGATCGTTCGCACCTCGTCGCCGAAGTACAAGAAGACCGCCAAGATCGTCACGCTCGGCACCCGCGACCTCTACATGAAATCCAACTACCAGGATTTCGGGCGCTACCAGGAGGTCGACCTGGACATCGCCGGCGATGCCGAAGCCAGCCTGCCGAGCCTGATCGAACAGGTGAAGCGTCTGGTCGACGAGGGCCGCAAGTCCGCGTTCGAGGAGCGCGGCAAGAAGCTCGCCGCCGCCAAATTGGCCAGCGTCGAACAGGCGAAGTCCGATGCCACCATCGGATGGGACGCGAGCCCGATCACCACGGCACGGCTGTGCGCCGAGGTCTACGGCCAGATCAAGGATGAGGACTGGTCGCTGGTCGGCACCTCGATCGGGTTGGCATGGCCGCACAAGCTCTGGAATTTCGACAAGCCGCACCAGTGGAACGGCGGCGCCGGCGGCGGCGGCGTCGGCTATACCCTGCCGGCGTCGCTCGGCGCCGCGCTCGCCAACAAGCGGCACGGCCGCCTGACCCTGGCCTTCGGCGGCGACGGCGATTTCATGTTCGTGCCGAGCACGCTATGGACGGCGGCGCACCACCGCATTCCCATGCTCTACATCGTGCACAACAACCGCGCCTATCACCAGGAGTACATGTATCTGCAGGCGATGGCTGCGCGTCATGGCCGCGGCATCACCAACACGGAGGTCGGCACCACCATCAAGGATCCGTTCGTGGATTACGCGGCGGTTGCGAAGGGCTTCGGCGTCTATGGCGAGGGCCCGATCAACGATCCCAAGGATCTTGGTCCCGCGCTGAAGCGCGCGATCGCGGTGGTCAAAAGCGGACAGCCCGCACTGCTCGACGTTGTGATGGATCAGCGCTGAGGACATGGCCATGAAACGATTCGTTTTTGCATCGATTGTCGTGGCCGCCGTGCTCGCAACCGCGTGGACGGCCGGCGGGCGCACCGCAGCGCGCGCGGATGACACCCCGCCGCCCGGCGATCCCGTCAACGGCCAACGCATCTATCTCGCCGACGGCTGCTTTATGTGCCATGGCCGCGCCGGACAGGGCGGCCGATTCAACTACCAGACCCCGGCACTGGCGCAGATCGAGCTGCCGGTCGAGTCGTTCATCGCGTTCCTGCGCGAAGCCCCCAATGACATGCCCTCGTTTTCCAGCACGGTGCTCTCGGACAAGGACGCCGCCGACATCCACGCATTCCTGCGTTCGCTGCCCGGACCCAAGCCGACAAAGGACTTTCCGCTCCTCAACCAATGAGCGGATGTTGCCCGACGCGCATTACCGCGAATTCATCCACCTGAATTTCGCGCTCACCCCGCATTCACGTCTGCAACTCTAGTTTCCTCGTGGGGACTGATTGAACCCCGAGGAGACGACGATGAAACTGACACATGCACTTGTTGGACTTGCTGCGCTTGGCGCTGCGGCCCTGACGACCGGAGCCGCGTCCGCGATGCCGATCGGCCTCGCTACCACGGCCGGCCAAGCATCGAACATCGAGCAGGTTCGCCTGGTTTGCAACCAGTGGGGACGTTGCTGGCACGTGCCCGGCTACTATGGTTACGGCGGCTACGGTTACGGTCCTCGCTGGGGTTACGGCGGCTGGCATCGCGGCTGGCGCCGGTGGTGAATGAAAGAAGAGGGCTTCGGCCCTCTTTTTTTGCCTGGCTTTCTGAACTCCGAGGCGCGCGCGGGTCGTTTTCGCCTGAAAGCACCTGCTCTCGGCGTTTTCGCGGCCGACGCGAGCTCCATGTCCAATTCGTAATTCCAATGAATTGAACCATCGCGCCCTCCGGCAGCACGGATATTCATTGCTATAGCCGGCCGGACATATTTCGCGGTGAACGCGCATGACCAGATTTCAAAGGGCCGTCCCATTCTGGATCCGCGTCGTGCTGCTGGCGGGAGTCGCCTGCATCGCGATCGGCGCCGGTCTCATCTCGTATCGGATCTACACGCGGCCGGTGACACTGACCCTTGCCGTAGGTGCGTTCGACGACAAGGGGAAACAGATCGCCTCGATCATTGCCGGGCGCCTTGCCGCAATCGATTCACCGATCAGGCTGAAAGTCGAAACATCCAGCAACAGTCTGGACGCCGCCAAGGCGCTGGTCGCCGGCAAGAGCGACCTTGCGATCGTGCGGGCCGATGCGGGAGATCTCACCCAGGCGCGCACCATCGCGGTCACCGCGCACGATGTGGTGATGATCGTCGCACCACCCGGATCGGCCATCACCAGCATCGCCAAACTGAGGGATCATGCCGTTGGCGTGGTCGGAGCCGACATCAACCACAAGGTCGTCGAAGCGCTGAAAAAGGAATACGACCTCGCCCGCGCCAATGTCACCTTCAAGGATGTCACCGCCGCGGATGCGCAACGCGCCGTTCAATCCAGGGAGGTCGCCGCCCTGCTGCTGGTGGCTCCCTTGAGCGGAAAAACCCTGTCCTTCGTGCGCAGCCTGTTCCACGATGAGCCGAATTCATTTCCCGTGCTGATCCCGATCGAGTCCGCGGCCGCCATCGCCGACAAGAAGGGGCCCTATGAAAGCTTCGACATCCCGAAAGGCACCATGCGGGGCACACCGGCCGTTCCGTCCGACGACGTCACCACCTTGCGCGTTGCCGACTACCTGATCGCCAACAGACACCTCAACGCCAATCTGGCTGCCGACCTGACCAAGAAGATCATGAATGTCCGCAGGGATCTGGTCGCCGAGCAGCCGGCTCTCGCAGGCATCGCGTCGCCCGATGTCGATCCCGACGCCTACATCTCCGTGCATCCGGGAGCCGCAGCCTTCTACAATGGCACCCAGCAAAGCTTCATGGACAGGTATGGCAACGCCATCTACCTGACGCCGATGGCGTTCGGCGCGCTGGCCTCGATCTTCGCCGCGGCATGGCGCTTCCTGGGCGTGCGGCCGATCGAAACCAGGCAGGCGATGCTGGCCTCGTTCTGCAGTTTGCCGGAGCGCATCAGACAGGCCCAAAGCGAAACCGAGCTCGCGGAACTCCAGGCCGAAATCGACAGCATGGTGCGCGCCCAACTGGAAAAGGCCCTGGAGGGAGACGAGAGTGCACCAGAGTCCTCGACCCTGATCGCGGCCGCGCATCGGCTGGATAACCTGATTCACCAGCGCCGGACTATCTGGGTCGCCGCTGCCGATCGAACATCGGGGTGATCGGCGGCCGCACGGTCACACCCATTCGCGTCTCGGTGCTCTCAGCAGCCGCAAACGCGACGGCCGTCACCCCAGCGACGCCACCAGATTGTCGAGTTGATCCATCGATTCGCGCATGCCGTGCTCCATGCCGGCCGCCAGCGCCGCCTCGCGGGCGGCCTTCGACGGGTACATTTCATGGGAGGTGAGATATGTCTTGCCGGCGCGCTCATCGAACGTGACCGTGACGATCACCGCGCCTGCGTTCGCCATCGGCTCGAAGATCTGGGTGTACACAAGACGGCTGTGCGGTGTGACTTCGCTGTACTGGCCGGAAAATCCGAACTCGTCTCCGCCGGCCTGCCGCAGGACATAACGGTAATCGCCGCCGACACGAATGTCGGCTTCGCAAAGAGCCACGACAACGCCGTGAGACTTCGGCGCCCACCAGCGCCGGACCAGTTCCGGCTTCGTCCAGGCGTCGAACACGATCCGCGCCGGCGCATTGAACATGCGAGTGATAATGATTTCACGATCGGACCTGAGTTCCATCGTCGTCGCGTTCATCGCAGCCACCTCATTTTCTTTTCCGGCGTCCATCGGACTTTTCCTGGGCCACCAATTCTTCGACCAGTTCGTCCAGCCCCTCAAAGCGGGCGTCCCAGAGCTGCCGATAGCGCTCGAGCCAGTCATGCAATTGGCGAAGCGGCTTCGCACGCAACTCATAAACGCGCTGCTGGGCGCGAGGCTGCACATCGACGATTCCAGCCGCCTTGAGCACCCGCAGATGTTTCGATACCTGCGGCTGATTGAGTCGCAGCCGCTCGCCGATATCGTTCACGGGACGCGGCCCCGAGCGCAATAATTCAACGATGCGAAAGCGGTTGGGCTCGGCAAGAGCCGCGAAAGTCTCGATCATGATCATAATATGCCTCAACAGGAATATTCCTGTCAAGGCATATATAAACTCAGGCCTGCACGCGTGGCCGCGCCAGCAGGATTTCCAATCACCTTTGTCGGGAAAGTTACGCCGGCCGGGTGGCGAGCCAGATCCGGTGCCGCGCGCCCTTGCGCGCACCGGTCGCCCGAACCGCGACGTCGTCCACGGAAAATCCGGCCCGTCGCAGGCGCCGGGTGAACGCATCGTCCGGGCCTCCCGACCACACGGCGAGCACGCCTCCCGGCCGCAGCGCGGAGTAGGCCTCTCGCAGGCCCGCTGCGTGATAGAGCCAGTCATTCCCTTCGCGGGTCAGCCCTTCCGGGCCGTTGTCGACATCGAGCAGGATCGCGTCATAGGCCGATTTTTTGGATCGAATGACGTCACCGACATCGGCCTGCCGCAGATCGACGCGCGGATCGTCCAATGCGTTCTCGAAGATTCCGGAGAGCGGCCCGCGCGCCCAGGCAATCACCGCCGGCACAAGCTCGGCGACAACGATCCTGGCCTTGTCGCCGGCCACAACCAGCGCCGCGCGCAAGGTAAAGCCCATCCCCAATCCACCGATCAGAATCCGGCGCTCCTTGCGATCGGCGGTCCGCGCGCAGGCAAGCGTCGCGAGTGCGACTTCCGACCCGCTCAGGCGGCTGTTCATGAGCTGATTTGCGCCGAGCATGATCGAGAACTCCGACCCGCGCTGCATCAGCCGCAAGGTGTCGTTCGTTCCGGGAATGGCGCCGGTATCGATCAGAGTCCAGGGGATCATGAAAACCTTTTGGAAGCAGGCTGTCGGAGCGAGGTGGCGCGGCGCGCCGTCCATGCGCGGATGAACTCCGTGCGGCTTATCATTGGCCGCCGCCGACGGAAAGGTCGATCCTCGGGCGACAGAAGCCCGATTTTATTTGACCGACAATTTGAGCGGAATCATCTGATGATCCGCGCAGGTCATCGCGCCGGCTGCATCCGACATCCTGCCGCTGTAGGTGCATTCGAGGCCGGGCGCCGACAAGGTCGCCGTGACACGCGACGACCACGACGACATCTGCAGATGCAGCTCACCTGTCTTCTGCTCGGGACCATCCTGGGTGCACAGGCCGACATGGGTCATGGTCAGCGGTCCGGCATACTCCCTGGCACGGCCGGACGTCTTGTCCGTCACCGTGGCGCTCAATTCCCACTCACCGGCAAAACCCGCAGCGCCCGTGATCTGCAGCGATTCCGCTCGCGCGGCTGCCGATGTCGCGAGCGTACCCAGAAGCATCAGAACACAGAAGGTTCTCACGACATCCTCCCGATGATCGTCCGCCGCATTCGCATCGTCGCTCTCGGTTTGATCGTCGAAATCTCGCCAACACATGAGCTGTTCCCTCCCCCCTTGTGGGGGAGGGTTAGGGAGGGGGGGGTAGCGGCGGATCCGCGGCGCGACACATTGGATGCCGTTACACCACAACGTCCGAATGCTTGTTACCCCCCTCCCCAGCCCTCCCCCACAAGGGGGGAGGGAGCAGGAGAGCATCATCTCAGCCGATGATCATTACGACCGCACACGTTCCATCAACACCAGCCTGTGATCGCCATGGATGATAGATGAGAGCGGCCGCGTTGTCGCGGGACTCTTCACAGGGTCGCGCCGCTGCGGAGATCAGGAGTCGAGCTTGTTGGCCGATCGCGGCCGTTTCCTGGTTGTTGCGAGAACCGCATCAGTCCCGGCGGTATGGCCTTCGGTGCCGCTCCGGGATTTGCGTTTCAAGGACTCGATCGCGGGGGCGGGAGCCGCCGCCGCTGTATCCGCCGGGATGTTCATGGCGGCGATCATCACATCGAGCGAGTCCTTGTACGCGCCCGTGGTCTCCTCCCCGGCCACCTCCGGGCGCTTCGGCACCGCATCCCGCGCGGCCGCCGGCTCGACCGCATTGTGATCGAACCGCACGCGCTGCAGCTTGTCGCCGACAAACCAGACACAGCTGACGCCGGTGATCTTGGTGTCGTCGAACACGCTGGTGTTGACGGCATCGACGGTCATTGTCGGGCCGCCGGACTTCAGCACCACGAGATCGCCTTCCTTGAGAACGGTCATTGGCAAGTTCCCTGGGTCCCATCGCGCGAATCACGACCACTGCACTGCAACACTAGCAAATCGCTGCAGTGCAATCACTCGTTGCAGGGGGCTGAGGCAAAGGCTGAGGGATGTCCGGCGACGGTGCTCAGATGCCGGTAACAGGGCTTAATCCGCGCCCAAATACGCCGCCTTGACCCGAGGATCGGACAACAGCGCCGAGGCCGCGCCGGTGGAGGCGATGCGGCCGGTCTCCAGCACATAGCCGCGATCGGCAATTTCCAGTGCGGCGGTCGCGTTCTGCTCGACCAGCAGCACGGTGATGCCGTCCTGTCTCAGCGCCACGATCGCGGCCAGGATCTGGTCGACCAGGATCGGCGACAGGCCCAGCGACGGCTCGTCGAGCAGCAGCAGTTTGGGCTTGCCCATCAGTGCACGGCCGATCGCCAGCATCTGCTGCTGGCCGCCGGACAACCCGCCGGCGGCGAGATGGCGCTTTTCGCGCAGGATCGGAAACATCGCGAACACCTGCTCACGGTCACGCTCGATCTCGCCGTCGCGCCGCATGTAGGCRCCAAGCCGCAGATTGTCGTCGACACTCAGCGGGCCGAACACCTGGCGTCCCTCGGGCGATTGCGTCATGCCGCGCGCGACACGGCGGTGCGGCGATAATTTATCGATGCGCGCRCCCAGGAARTGRATCTCGCCSCCYGTGATCGGCTGCACGCCGGACARCGCGCGCAGCAGCGTGGTCTTGCCGGCGCCGTTGGAGCCGATCAGCGCCACCACCTCGCCGGCCGCAACCKCGAGACTGACACCTTTCAGCACTTCGATGCGGCCATAGGCGCTGTGCAGATCCCTGATCTCGAGCATTGCAGCCTCAGGCACGAGCCGCCTCCCGCGCGCCATGCTTGCCGAGATAGGCTTCCAGCACCGCCGGATTGTCGCGAACTTCGCGCGGCGTCCCCTCGGTCAACGGCCGTCCCCGCTCCAGCACCAGGATGCGGTCGGAAATCTTCATCACCAGCTTCATGTCGTGTTCGACCAGCACCACCGCGATGCCTTTGTCCGCCACCCGGCGCACCAGGTGATCGATCTCCTCGGTTTCCACCGAGTTGCAGCCTGCGGCCGGCTCGTCCAGCAGCAGCACGCGCGGCTCGGCCGCCAGCGCGCGCGCAATCTCCAGCCGCTTGCAGGCACCGTAGGACAGCGAGCCGGCAAGCGTGTCGGCCTCGCTGCGCAAGCCGACCTCGTCGAGCAATTCGAGAGCCGCCTCGCGCGTGGCGCGGTTCTGCCGCGTCACCGACGGCAGCCGGAACAGGTCGGCGAACAGGTTGCAGCGTTCGCGCAGATGCCGTCCCACCATGACGTTTTCAGCCGCCGTCATGCGCTGGAAGATCTGCAGGTTCTGGAAGGTGCGCGACAAGCCGCGCGTGGCAAGCCGGTCCGGTGCGAAGCCCGTGACATCGTCACCGGCGAGCGATACGCGTCCCTGATCGGCGGCATAAACGCCGGACACCACATTGAACAACGTCGTCTTGCCGGCACCATTGGGGCCGATGATGGACAGGATCTGCCCCGCTTCCGCACTGAAGCTGACGCCGTCGATCGCCTTGATGCCGCCGAACGCAATGCCGATGTCGCTCGCTTTGAGGATGCTCATGCCCGCGCCCTCCGGGTCAGCAATTTCGCGACCGAGGGCACGATGCCGTCACGCATGAAGATCATCGACACGATGATGATGAAGCCGAGCAGCAGGTTCTCGTACTCCTGGAACACGGTCAGCACCTGCGGCAGCGTCACCAGCACGGCGGCGCCGACGATGCTGCCGACCACCGAACCGAGCCCGCCCAGCACCACCATGGTGACGAGCTCGACCGAGTGCAGGAAGCCGGCCTGATCCGGATTGGTGAAGCCGTTCATCAGCGCCAGCATCGAGCCGGCCAGTGATGCATAGACGGCCGCGATCACGAATGCCTGCAGCTTGAAACGGGCGACGTCGACACCGGCCACGCGCGCGGCAATCTCGCTGTCATGCAACGCGCGGAAGGCGCGGCCGGTCGGCGTATCCTTGAGATTGAGCGCGATCCAGGTGCCGAGCAGCAGCATGGCGCCCGTGATCCAGTACCAGGTGTCGGATCCGCCGGCGCGCCAGCCAAACAGGGCCAGCTTCGCCACCGGCATGCCGTCCGGCCCGCCGGTCCACCGGCTTTCGGTGGTGATGACCATCGCCACCAGGACGCCGAACCCGAGCGTGGCGATTGCCAGATAATGCCCCTTCAGACGCAGGATCGGCCGTCCCACCAGATACGCCAGCACCGCCGAGATCACGGCGCCGGCCAGCACCGCCGCCAGCGACGGCACGCCGAAATGTTTCGGGCCGATCGCGACCGCATAGGCGCCGATGCCGAAAAAGCCGGCATGGCCGAGGCTGACCTGGCCGGCCTGCCCCATCAGCACATTGAGACCGATCGCCGCGAACGCCGACACCCAGACCAGCGCGGCGACGCGGAAATAATAATTCGATGGAAACAGCAGCGGCAGCGCCGCGATCACCGCGGCAAGCACGATCAGCGTGACGGCGCGATGGCCGAGCCAGTTCGGCATCGCTCAGACCCTCTCCACGGAACGCCGGCCGAACAGGCCCTGCGGCATCGCGAACAGCACCACCAGGATGACGATGAAAGCGAACGCATCCTTGTAGGTGGAGGAGATATAGCCCGCACCGAACGCCTCGAGCAGCCCGAGCAGCAGCCCGCCGGCCACCGCGCCGAGCGGATTGCCCATGCCGCCGAGCATCGCCGCCGCAAAACCTTTCAGCGCCAGCAGCGTGCCCACGTCGTAGCTGGTCAAAGTGATCGGCGTGACCAGGATGCCGGCGATTGCACCGATCGCCGCCGAACCGCCGAACGCCAGCGCCATCACGGTCGTGGTGTTGATGCCGACCAGGCGCGCGGCCAGCCGGTTGGCGGCGGTGGCGAGCACCGCCTTGCCGAGCACGGTGCGTTCGAGAAAGACATAGAGCAGCAGCACGATGACGGCCGTGCCGCCGAGCACCCAGAAGCTCTGCGGCTGCACCGCTGCGCCGAACAGGTTGATCGGCGTATCGCCGGAGAACGCCGGCAGCTTGTGGAATTGTTTGTCGAACACCACCTGCGCCGCACCGCGCAGCAGGATCGACGCACCGATGGTGATGATGATCAGCGTGACCGCGGAAGCGCCCCGCGCCGGCGCGATGGCCAGCCAGTACAGCAACAGGCCGACGGCGACAGCGACCATCACCGCGACGAGTGCCGCGAGCGGCAGCGGGACCCCGGCGGCTGACACGAACACCGTGACCATGCCGCCCAGCATGACGAATTCGCCTTGCGCGAAATTCACCACGTCGGAAGCGTTGTAGACCAGCGTGAAGCCGAGCGCGACCAGCGCATACACGGCGCCCACCGTCAGCCCCGACATCAGGAATTGAAAGAATTCGGCCATGTCCCCTCAACGGCGCGTAGGTGCCGTGCATTCAAGACGTTGGTGATGTGTTTGTCACTTGTTCCGTGACTTGGTTTCACTGCACGTTTCAGAGCGCAGGGCGGATTAGCGCAGCGTAATCCGCCATTCCGTTCACGACGCGAGGCGGCGGATTACGCCTTCGGCTAATCCGCCCTACGTGCTGTGCGCTCCCTCAGCTCCCCGCCGGCAGCAGCGTCCAGTCGCCGCCCTTGATCTCCAGCATGCGGAACGCGGAGAGATCGAGCCCGAGGTGATCGGTGGGCGACATGTTGACCACGCCGCCGGTGCCGACAAAGCCCTTGGTCTTCTCGATTTCGTCGCGCACCTTCTTCGGGTCGGTGGAGTTCGCCCGCTTGATGGCATCGACCAGGATGTAGAGGCCGTCATAGGCGTGGCCGCCGAAGGTCGAGACCGGCTGCTTGGACGTATCCTCGTAGGTCTTCTTGTAGTCGACCACGACTTTCTTCTGCGGGTCGGAATCCGGCAGCTTGTCGCCGACCAGCAGCGCAGCCGCCGGCAGCCGCACGCCATCCGCCGCCGGGCCCGCGAGTTCGATGAAGCTCTTCGAGGCGACACCATGCGACTGATAGAGCGGCGTCTTGATGCCGAGCTGGCCGTAATTGCGGGTGACGATCGCAGGGCCCTGGCCGAAACCGGGATTGAGGATCGCCTGCACTTCGCCCTTGGAGCGGATATTGGTCAGCTGCGGGGTCATGTCGGCGTCGTTCGGGCCGTAGGTCTCCTCGGCCAGCACGGTGATGCCGAACTCGCCGATGACCTGCAGGCACTGCTTGCGCATCGAGGCGCCGAAGCCATCGGTGCCGGAGATCATCGCGATGTTGGTCAGGTTGCGCTGCTTCAGGTTCTCGAAGATCTTTTCGCACGCCATCTTGTCGGTGTGCGGCGTCTTGAACACGTATTTCTGCACCGGATCGACGATTTCGATGGCGCCACCGAGCGAAATCAGCGGCACTTCGGCGGCCTCGAACACCGGGATCATCGCCATGGTGGTGCCGGTGGTGGACCCGCCGACCATGGCCACGACCTTGTCATCCTCGATCAGCCGGGTCGCGAAGGTGCGCGCCTTGTTGGCGTCGCCGCCATCATCATAGAGCACCAGCTCGATCTTTTTGCCATTGACGCCGCCAGCCGCGTTGATCTTGTCGACATACATCCGCAGCGTCTTGTCCTCGGGCTCGCCGAGGAACGACGCCGGCCCGGTCACCGAGAGAACGGACCCGATCTTGATGGTCTGCTGGGCCAAGGCGGGATGGCACAGCGCCGATACCAGCGCCGTGGTCGCAACAAGACGTTTTAAGGCTGAAAATGGTGTCATCTCTTCCTCCTGGGTTGCCTGTTCATTTTTATCGGGGCTTGGCGTCCTCAATATAATTGACCGGACGGTTGGTCAATAGTAAGTTGGTCGATAACGGCGCCTGCGACAACGCGACCAACAAGCCGAACACGGGAGGATGGACGTGAAGACAGACTCGGACACAGATCTGGTTTTGACCGAGACCCGCGAGGGCTATCGCGTCGTCACCCTCAATCGCCCCGACCGGCTCAATTCGTTCACCGCGAAACAACACGAAGCGCTGATGGCGGCGCTGGTCGCAGCGGAAGCCGACACCACGTGCCGCGCCCTGATCCTCACCGGTGCCGGCCGCGGATTCTGCGCCGGACAGGATCTCTCCGACGGCGTCTATACCCCCGGCGAAACGCCGGACCTGAGTGTCACGATCCAGCGTTATTACAATCCGCTGGTGCGCAAGCTGCGCGATCTGCCGATGCCGGTGATCTGCGCGGTCAATGGCACTGCGGCCGGCGCCGGCGCCAACATCGCCTTCGCGTGCGACCTGGTGCTCGCGGCGAAATCCGCCAAATTCATCCAGTCGTTCGCGAAAATCGGCCTGGTACCGGATTCCGGCGGCACATGGTCCCTGCCGCGACTGGCCGGCCGCGCCCGGGCCCGCGGCCTCGCGCTGTTGGCCGAGCCGATCTCCGCCGAGCAGGCCGAGGCCTGGGGCCTGATCTGGAAGACGGTGGACGATGCCGGCCTGATGGCGGAGGCGCATCGGCTGGCCGCGCATCTCGCGACCCAGCCCACCACGGGGCTGGCGCTGATCCGGCAGGCGCTCGACGCCGCCGAGACCAACACCTTCGACCAGCAGCTCGATCTCGAACGCGACCTGCAGGGCCAGGCGGGCCGCACCCCCGATTACATGGAAGGCGTGGCCGCGTTCTTCGAGAAACGCCCGGCGAAATTCAAGGGACGATTCTGATGGACACACGGACACCGACGGACGATGCCGACGCGGTGGCGCAAGCCTCCGCGCAAGCGATGTGGGCCAACGACCATGCCAGCAAGGGGCTCGGCATGACGCTCGTGCGCGTGGCGCCGGGCGAAGCCGTGATCTCCATGACGGTGCGCAAGGACATGGTGAACGGCCACGGCATCTGCCATGGCGGCTTCATGTTCACCCTGGCGGATTCGACGTTCGCATTCGCCTGCAACAGCTATGGCCAGCCGACCGTGGCGCAGCAGTGCGCCGTCACCTTCATCCAGCCGGTGCGTGAAGGCGAGGTTTTGACGGCGCATGCGGTGGAGCGATCGCGTGTCGGCCGCGGCGGCATCTACGACGTTACCGTGCGCAACGGCAGCGACAGCGTCGTTGCCGAGTTTCGCGGGCATTCGCGCACCATCGCGCGCTCCACGCCGCGCACCGACACATCTTCAGACCAATAAATGACGACCCGGGAGGCTCACGTGCTGCAAATTCCACTCCGCAAGCTGGCTCAACTCAAACCCCAGCCGACGGACCTCGATCGCTACGAGCTGGCATCGACCGACGACCTGCGCGCCTGGCAGCGCGACCGCCTGGCCTGGTCGCTGCGCCATGCCTACGACAACGTGCCGCACTACCGCGCCAAGTTCGACGCCGCCGGTGTTCACCCCGACGACTTCAAGACGCTCAGCGACCTGGCGAAGTTTCCGTTCACCGCCAAGGCGGACCTGCGCGACAACTATCCGTTCGGCATGTTCGCAGTGCCGCAGTCGCAGGTCGCGCGCATCCATGCCTCCTCCGGCACCACCGGCAAACCGACCGTCGTCGGCTATACCCAGAACGACATCGAGATGCTGTCTCTTATACACATCTAGATGTGTATAAGAGACAGACACCTATCCGTTCGGGATGTTCGCGGTGCCGCAGGAAAAAATCGCCCGCATCCACGCCTCCTCCGGCACCACCGGCAAACCGACCGTGGTCGGCTACACCAAGGCCGACATCGATGTGTGGAGCGACATGGTCGCCCGCTCGATCCGCGCGGCCGGCGCGCGCCCCGGCATGAAGGTGCATGTCGCCTATGGCTACGGCCTGTTCACCGGCGGCCTCGGCGCGCACTACGGTGCCGAGCGGCTCGGCTGCACGGTGATCCCGATGTCGGGCGGCATGACCGAGCGCCAGGTCCAGCTCATCACCGATTTCAAGCCCGACGTCATCATGGTGACGCCGTCCTACATGCTGGCGATCCTCGACGAATTCCGCAAACAAGGCCTCGACCCGCGCAAATCGTCGCTGCGGATCGGCATCTTCGGCGCCGAGCCCTGGACCAACGCGATGCGCGAGGAGATCGAAGAAGCCTTCGACCTGCATGCGGTGGACATCTACGGCCTCTCCGAAGTGATGGGCCCCGGCGTCGCCAGCGAATGCGTCGAGACCAAGGATGGCCTGCACATCTGGGAAGACCACTTCTATCCGGAAGTGATCGATCCCGTGACCGGCAAGGTGCTTCCCGACGGCGAGCAGGGCGAACTCGTGTTCACCTCGCTGACCAAGGAAGCGATGCCCGTGATCCGCTACCGCACCCGCGACCTGACGCGGCTGCTGCCGGGCACGGCACGCGCGCTGCGCCGGATGGAAAAGGTCACCGGACGCACCGACGACATGATGATCATCCGCGGTGTCAACGTGTTTCCGACCCAGATCGAGGAAAAGCTCGCCACCATCCCGGCGCTGTCGATGCATTACCTGATCGTGTTGAGCCGCGAAGGTCGCATGGACGAGATGCAGATCCAGGTGGAGGCGCGCCCGGACGCGACGCCCGAGGCGCGCAAGGCTGCCGCCAAGCTGCTGGAGCAATCGATCAAGGACACCATCGGCATCACCGCGCGCGTGGATGTGATGGACCCCGGCACGATTGAACGTTCGCTCGGCAAGGCCAAGCGCATCGTCGATCGCAGGCCGAAACAATTATAAGGATACATAGCCGACATGGCACGCAGCCGCGCCAGTGACTACGACGACAAACGGCGGACCATCCTCAACCGATCGGCGGAACTGTTCTCCGAGCACGGCTACGACCGCGCCTCGATGAACAAGATCGCGGAGGCTTGCGGCGTCTCGAAAGCGAACCTTTATCATTATTACAAAGACAAAGAGGAACTGCTGTTCGACGTCATCCGCTTTCACCTCGAGGAACTGCTTGAAACGGTCGAAGCCGCCGACCATCCCGAACTGCCACCCTCGGAGCGGCTGCGCGACCTGGTCGGCGCATTGCTCGAGGCCTATCGCGACGCGGATTCCCAGCACAACGTCCAGATCAACAGCCTGCGTTTCCTGCCCGCCGAGCGGCAGGCGGAATTGAAGGCGATGGAGCGCGAACTGGTGCGGATCTTCTCCGACGCCGTGCTCGGCGTCGCCCCGCAATTGAAGGGAACGAAGATGCTGAAGCCTGTCACCATGTCGCTGTTCGGCATGCTGAACTGGCATTATCTCTGGTTCCGCAGCGGGGGTGATGTCACCCGTGCGGATTATGCCGATCTCGTCACCAAGCTGATTGCCGACGGCACCCGAACGCTGCGTGCGCAACCTGCGGCGACATCGAAGCGAACCGCCGCGGCGGAATAGAATCTCGTTGCCGACGTTTGTCTCTTACCCTCAGAGTGATCTCATGAAACTCGAAAGCTTCGTTCGCGGACAATGGGCCGCTCCTGGCAAGAACCTCATCGATATTCGCAGCGCAGTCACCGGAGACGTGGTCGCGGAGGCCAGCGGCGGCGGCCTCGACATGGGCGAGATCCTGCACCATGCCCGCACGGTCGGAGGAGCGAACCTGCGCAAGCTGACCTTCCATCAGCGTGCGGATCTGCTGAAAAAGCTCGCGCAGCATCTGAACGAACGCAAGGAAGAGCTCTACAAGCTGTCGTTCCAGACCGGCGCCACCCGCACCGACAATCTGATCGATGTCGACGGCGGCATCGGCACCCTGTTCGTCTATGCCAGCAAGGGACGCCGCGAACTGCCGAATGCGACATTCCTGATCGATGGCGCGGTCGAGCCGCTGAGCAAGACCGGCACCTTCGCGGGCCAGCATATCGTGACATCGCTGCAGGGCGCGGCGGTTCACATCAACGCCTTCAATTTCCCCTGCTGGGGCCTGCTGGAAAAATTCGCGCCGGCGCTGCTGGCCGGCGCGCCGGTGGTGACCAAGCCCGCCACCGTCACCTCCTATGTCGCCCATGCCATGATGCGCATGATCGTCGACTCGAAGATCCTGCCCGACGGCGTGCTGCAATTCATCGTCGGCCCGACCGGCGACCTGTTCGATCATCTCACCTGCCAGGACGTGGTTTCGTTCACCGGTTCGGCCACGACATCCGAAACGCTGCAGCGCCATCCGGTGATCGCACGTAATGCGGTGCGCTTCATTGCCGAGCGGGATTCGCTCAATGCCGCGATCCTGGCGCCGGATGCGGCGCCCGGAACGCCGGAGTTCGACCTGTTCATCAAGGAAGTCGCCAAGGAAATGACGGTCAAGGCGGGGCAGAAATGCACCGCAATCCGCCGCGCCCTGGCGCCGAAAGCCCACGTGTCCGCGGTGATCGACGCGCTGCGCGAGCGTCTCGCAAAGGTGCAGATCGGCAATCCCGAACTGGACACCGTGCGCATGGGCGCGCTGGTCGGCCTCGACCAGCGCCGCGACGTGCTGGCCCATGTCGAGAAGCTCAGGACCGAGGCGGAACTCGTCGCCGGCGATCCCGAGAACTTCGCGGTCGAAGGTGCCGACAAGGTCCGCGGCGCGTTCCTGCCGCCGCTGCTGCTGCACTGCGCGGATCCGCAGCGCGCCACCAATGTGCATGCGATCGAGGCGTTCGGCCCGGTCGCCACCGTGATGGGGTATGACGGCCTCGACCAGGCGATCGCGCTGGCCAATCGCGGCGAAGGCAGCCTGGTGGCGTCGGTGTACACCCACGATCCGCGCACCGCGTCGGACCTGGTGTTCGGCATCGGCGCATTCCATGGCCGGCTGGTGCTGATCGACCGCGACTGCGCCAAGGAGCAGACCGGCCACGGCTCCCCGATGCCGCACATGGTGCACGGCGGCCCCGGCCGTGCCGGCGGCGGCGAGGAACTGGGCGGCGTGCGCAGCCTGTCGCATTACATGCAGCGCACCGCGCTGCAGGGTTCACCGGCGATGCTGACCGCCATCACCGGCAGCTGGATCAAGGGCGCGCCGGTGATCGAAAAGGACCGGCATCCGTTCCGCTATCATTTCGAGGATCTCGACATCGGGCAGACCTTCTTCTCGAAGGAGCGCACCATCACGCTCGACGACATTGAGCATTTCGCCCATTTCACCGGCGACACCTTCTATGCCCACATGGACGAGGAGGCCACCAAGGGCCATCCGTTCTTCCCGGGACGGGTCGCCCACGGCTACCTGCTGCTGTCATTTGCCGCAGGCCTGTTCGTCGACCCCGATCCGGGTCCGGTGCTGGCCAATTACGGCCTCGATTCCCTGCGATTCGTAAAACCGTTGCGGCCCGGTGAGACCATCAAGGTGCGGCTGACCGCGAAGGAAAAGTCTCCTCGCAACAAGCAGTATGGCGAGGTACGCTGGGACGTCGAGATCACGACCGACAAGGGAGAGACGGCTGCAACCTATGAACTCCTGACCATGAATGCGGTGCGGCCTTAAAGCCGYATCGACCCGACAAGAACAGTTCAGAAACAGGGAAGGAAACCACCATGATCCTCGTCACCGTGATGTATCCGGCCGGCGCAGACACCAAATTCGATCTCGACTATTACCTGAAGACGCACATGCCCCTGGTTCGGGATCGCTGGACTTCGCTTGGCCTCAAGACCACCCAGGTGCTGAAGGGCGCCGGCAAGGCGGACGGCACCCCCGCCGACTATCAGATCATGGCGCTCCTCACCTTCGAATCGCTGGCCGCCTTCCAGGCCGCGGGCAAGGCGCACGGCGCCGAGATCTTCGCCGACATTCCGAACTTCACCAACGCCCAGGCCGTGGTGCAGATCAACGAGATCGTGGCGTAATTTGATGCGTCATGCCCGGCCTTGTGCCGGGCATCCACGTCTTTAGTGCATCTCGATGTAAGAAAGACGTGGATGGCCGGGACGAGCCCGGCCATGACGGAGGCAACAACCAGGCCCAGCGCCTGCAGATATCATTTCATGACATCAGCGAATCATTCCCTCACAGTTGTTCCAACCAGCGCCAATTCTGCGCCAGCTGTTGACGCCGCCTCGCTTGCGCAAAACTTCTCTCTCCAGAGCCTGCCCGATTCCTTCTACGACAACCCCTACCCCACCTATCAGGCCTTGCGGACGCTCGATCCGCTGCACCGCATGCCGGACGGCTCGCTGTTCCTCACCCGGCATCGCGATCTCGAGGCGATCTACAAGGACACCACGCGTTTCAGCTCGGACAAGAAGGTGGAGTTCGCACCGAAATACGGTGCAAGTTCGCGGCTGTTCCAGCACCACACCACCAGCCTTGTGTTCAACGACCCGCCGCTGCACACCCGCGTTCGCCGCCTGATCGCCGGCGCGCTGAATCCCCGCGCCATCGCCGAGATGGAGCCGGCCCTGGTGACGCTGGTCGACCGGCTGCTCGACCGCATGGAAAGCCGGGGCACGGCCGATCTGGTCGAGGATTTCGCCGCGGCGATCCCGATCGAAGTCATCGGCAATCTGCTCGCCATCCCGCATGACGAGCGCGAGCCGCTGCGCGGCTGGTCGCTGGCGATCCTTGGCGCGCTGGAGCCGGTGCTGTCACCGGACATGCAGGATCGGGGCGAGCGCGCGGTCGGCGAGTTCCTCGATTATCTCCGTGGCCTGGTCGCCCACCGGCGGCAGCACCCCGGCAATCCGGATCATGACGTGCTCACGCGTCTGATCCAGGGTGAGGCGACCGGCGAACGGCTGAGCGAAATTGAACTGCTGCAGAACTGCATCTTCATTCTCAACGCCGGCCACGAAACCACCACCAACCTGATCGGCAACGGCCTCGAACTGATGCTGCGTTATCCGGACCAACGGCAACGGCTGATCGCGGATCCCACGCTGATCAGGACCGCGGTTGAGGAGTTTTTGCGGTTCGAGAGCTCCAACCAACTCGGCAATCGCGGCGTGGCCGAGGATACCGAAATCGACGGTGTGAAACTGCCCAAGGGTACCCTCATCACCCTGTGCATCGGCGCCGCCAACCGCGACCCCGAGCAGTTCGCCGACGCGGAACAGCTCGACATTGCGCGCTCGCCAAACCGCCATCTCGCTTTCGCCTCCGGCGCCCACGCCTGCGCCGGCCTCGCCCTCGCCCGCCTCGCCCTCGCCCGCCTCGAAGGCCGCATCGCGATCGGGCGGTTCATGGCGCGGTTTCCGGATTTTCAGAGCAACGGCACGCCCCACCGGGCGCGACGCGCGCGGTTTCGCGGGTTTACGTCGCTGCCGGTGAAGCTGGGGTGAGGGTTTGCTGTCAACATGAGGCGTCATGGCCGGGCTTGTCCCGGCCATCCACGTCTTTCTTGCAGTGATGCCGTTAAGACGTGGATGTATCGGCGACTTGGCTTCGCCAAGTCGCTGGGCACAAGGCCGGGCATGACGGAGAAATAAACGTCTGACGTCAAAATTCATTTCAGTTCGCAGGACGCCCGCATGACCACCTTTGACAAGGCCACCGCCACCGCCCACCTCGCCAAGATGTTCGCCCCCTGGGTGCAGGACCTGGACCTCACCGTCGACGCAATCGTCGCCGACGGCGTCGACCTGCGCATGCGGTTCTCGGAGAAGCTTTGCCGCGACGGCGGGGTGATCTGCGGGCAGGCGATGATGAGCCTGGCCGACACCGCCATGCCGCTCGCGATCTCCGCCAAGGCCGGGGAATTCCTGCCCATGACCACGGTGGATCAGACCATGCACTTCCTGCGGCCGGCCGCAAAAACCGATCTGGTGGCAGAGGCCCGCGTCATCCGCCTAGGCCGGACCATGGCCTATGGCAGCGTCACGATCCGGCCAGCGGACGGCGACCTGCGCCCTGTGGCGATGGCGCAAACGGCTTACGCGCTGCTGCGCGAGGGGAAGCAGTAGCAGACCGTAGCCCGGATGAGCGAAGCGATATCCGGGGATGCACAGGCCCCACCACAAGTGCGATCAATCACATCTGGTCGTAATCGACCACGACCCGCTCCGACACCGGGTGCGCCTGGCAGGTGAGCACGAAGCCGGCCTTCAGCTCCCACGGCTCCAGCGAATAATTGACGTCCATCTGCGTAACACCCTCGACGATTTTGGCGCGGCAGGTGCTGCACATGCCGCCCTTGCAGGCATAGGGCAGATCCATGCCGGCGCGCAGCGCGGCATCGAGAATGGCTTCGCCCTCCGCCACCGGCACATCCTTGCGCTTGCCGTCGACAATCAGGGACGCCACCGCCTTCGGCGGAGCTTCCGGCGCAATCACAACCTTCGGGCGCGGCTTGCCGCCGAACTCGGAGACGAAGCGCTCCACATGGACACGCTCGGCCGGGATTCCCAAGTCCACGCAGGTGGCCTCGATCTCCTCGCTCATGGCGAGCGGACCGCACACGAACACATGATCGACCGCGGCCGCCGGCACCATGGCCCGCAGCAGCACCTCGACCTTTTCGCGGTCAAGACGACCGTGCAGAATGGGCAGATCCTGCTCCTCCTGCGACAGCACATGGAACACCGACAGGCGCCCCATGAAACGGTCCTTCAGCTCTTCCAAAGCCTCGCGGAACAAGATGCCGTTGGTGGCGCGGTTGCCATAGAACAGGAAGAAGCGGCTGTTCGGCTCGCGCGCCAGGATGCCACGGGCGATCGAGATGATCGGGGTGATGCCGGAGCCGGCGGCAAAGCCGACATGGACGCGCGCCTGGTCCGGCGCATGCGCCACACCGAAGCGCCCGGTCGGCGTCATCACGTCCAGCTCGTCGCCGGATTTCAGTTCCTCGATCGCCCAGCTCGAAAATGCGCCGCCGTCGACCTTCTTCACCGCGATGCGCAGCTCGCGGTCGTCGGGACTGGAGCAGATCGAGTAGGACCGCCGCACCTCCTCGCCGTCCATGGTGGTGCGCAGGGTCAGGTACTGCCCCGACGCGAAGGCGTAATCCTCGGCCAGTTCGTCCGGAATGGCGAACGTCATCGAGATCGCGTCGGAGGTTTCGCGGCGCAGGTCGCGGATGGCGAGGCGATGGAATTTCGGTGTGTGCGACATGATCAACCTGAATGATAGCATTGCCAAGAACGAGATCAGCTATACCGTCATCCTGAGGTGGCCGTGCGCAGCACGGCCCTCGAAGGACGACGGCCCGGGCGTTCATCCTTCGAGGCTCGCTCCGCTCGCACCTCAGGATGACGGGAAACACAAACTTCGTTTAACTCTTACCGAGCTAGTGACACTTGAAATAATCGAACGGTTCGCGGCAGGCCTTGCAGCGCCACAGCGCCTTGCAGGAGGTCGAGCCGAACTCGGACAGCACTTCCGTATCCACCGAACCGCATAACGGACACGCCACCTGCTGCTCGCCGAACAGTGCCCGGCGTCCGCCGCCGGTTTGCGGTGGCGCGATGCCGTACTCCCTGAGTTTCTGGCGGCCCTGCTCGCTCATCCAGTCCGTGGTCCAGGCCGGCGACAGCACGGTGCGGACGCGGGCGTTGCGGATGCCTTCGCGTTCCAGCGCCAATTCAATTTCCAGGGCGATCATGTTCATGGCCGGGCAGCCGGAATAGGTCGGCGTGATTGCGATCTCAACCGCGTCGCCGGTCACGGTGACATCGCGCAGCACGCCGAGATCGGCGATGGTCAGCACCGGGATTTCCGGATCGACCACCTGCGCCGCAGCGTTCCAGGCGAGCTGGCGCAAGTCGGGGTTCTGGTCGGTCGTCACCATGTCGCATTCGGGAAGGTGCGCTGCATCGACTGCAGCTCGCTGAGCAGATGGCCCAGATGCTCGCTGTGATGGCCGACGCGGCCGCCCTTCTGCATCCAGTCGCTGCTCGCCTGCTTGAGTGTCGCGATGCGCAGGACACCGGACACGGTTTCCAGCCACTGCGCGCGCAGGCTCTCCGGATCGATCGTCATGCCCTGCGCCATCAAGCCGGCATCGCTCTGGTCGACATGAAACAGTTCGCCGGTAAACGCCCAGAGATCATCCACCGCGGCCTGCGCTCGCTGATGGCTTTCCGCGGTGCCGTCGCCGAGCCGGATCACCCACTCCGACGAATGCCGCAGATGATAGGCGCTTTCCTTCTCCGACTTCGCGGCGATCGCCGCCAGGGTCTCGTCCTTCGATCGCATCATCGCGCGCCAGTACGGATCGGCGAACGCGGAGTAGAACAACTGCCGCACGATGGTGCGGGCGAAATCGCCATTCGGCTGCTCGACCAGCAGCAGATTGCGGTATTGCCTGACATCGCGGAGATAGGCGTACTTGTCTTGGTCGTTGCCGGCGCCCTCGACCTTCGCCGCGTAGCTGTAGAGCTCGCGCGCCTGGCCGATCAGATCGAGGCCCATATTGGCCAGCGCCATGTCTTCTTCCATCATCGGCGCATGGCCGCACCACTCCGACAGCCGGTGGCCGAGGATCAGCGCATCGTCGGCGCGGCGCAGCGCGTAGAGCACGAGGGGGGATTCAGCAACGGAAATCGACGGGGTCGCCATGATGAACCTGCTTTGCCTGGCCAGCCAAAAGGCCGGCGCTTGCGTCCAAGCTCGTCATGCCCGCGCTTGTCGCGGGCATCCACGTCTTGGCTGCACAACCACAAGAAAGACGTGGATGGCCGGGACAAGCCCGGCCATGACGGAAAAAATCACATATGCCCGACTTCGTCCGGCACGTCGTAGAATGTCGGATGGCGATAGATCTTCGACATCGCCGGTTCGAACATCATGTCCTTCTCGGACGGGTCCGAGGCAATGATGGAGTTCGACGGCACGATCCAGATTGACAGCCCTTCGCCGCGGCGGGTGTAGATATCGCGCGCGGCCTGCAGGGCGAGCGTGGCGTCGGCCGCGTGCAGCGAACCGACATGCTTGTGCGCAAGGCCATTGCGGCTGCGGATGAAGACTTCCCAGAGCTGGATGTTCTGAACGCTCATGTCTCTCTCCCTCAGGCTGCGACCGCAGCGGTGCTGCTGCGCGCCTTCTGCTTCTCGGCATAGGCGACAGCCGCCTCACGCACCCAGGCGCCCTCGTCATGCGCCTTGCGGCGGGCGGCCAAACGATCGCGGTTGCAGGGGCCGTTGCCGGACAGCACTTCCTTGAATTCGTTCCAGTCGATCGCGCCGTAATCCCAGTGGCCGGTGGCTTCGTTCCACGTCATGTCCGGGTCGGGCATGGTCAGGCCCAGATACTGCGCCTGCGGCACGGTGGCATCGACGAATTTCTGGCGCAGCTCGTCGTTGGAGAAACGCTTGATCTTCCAGCGCGTCGACTGATCGCCATGCTGGCTCTGCTGATCCGGCGGGCCGAACATCATCAGGCACGGCCACCACCAGCGATTGAGCGCATCCTGCGCCATCGCCTTCTGGTCTTCGGTGCCATGGGACAGCGTCACCATGATCTCATAGCCCTGGCGCTGGTGGAACGACTCTTCCTTGCAGACGCGGATCATGGCGCGGGCATAGGGGCCGTACGAACAGCGGCACAGCGGGATCTGGTTCATGATGGCGGCGCCGTCGACCAGCCAGCCGATCGCGCCGATATCCGCCCAGGTCAGGGTCGGATAATTGAAAATCGAGGAATACTTCGCCTTGCCGCTCAGCATCTGCTCGACCAGCTCCTCGCGCGAGGTGCCCAGCGTTTCAGCGGCCGCATACAGATAAAGGCCGTGGCCGCATTCGTCCTGCACCTTGGCAAGCAGCGCGGCCTTGCGGCGCAGCGTCGGCGCACGGGTCAGCCAGTTGCCTTCCGGCAGCATGCCGACGATTTCGGAATGGGCGTGCTGGGAGATCTGCCGCGTCAGCGTCTTGCGATAGGCTGCCGGCATCCAGTCATTGGCTTCGATGCGTTCTTCGGCTTCGACCCGGGCTTCGAACCGGGCGGACTTCGTGGCATCCTCGACCACACGGTCGTCGGCTTGCGGCGCATTGAGCGCTTGCGTGTACATGGCCGTCTCTCCCGAACGCGTGGTCCGCAAAAGCGTCTGTTCGATCTTGCGATCAGACCACGCGCAGCTTGTTTCCCGATGGACTAAACATATAACATAAAAAATGGAAAGCAAGTTATTTTTGTAACATATTGTCTGCGACGTCGGCGAACCGGCGGCCGAGTTCCAGCCCCGGCGGCGGCAGCGCCCCGGACAGGCTTTCCCCATGAGAATCCAGCCATTTTTCCGATGCCGGCAGCAGCGCCTGATAGGTCCGCGCGCACAGCCGCCGCGCCTCGGAGGCCGGCCAGTCGGCGGGCAGCAGGTCGGCGGGCAGCAGCGGATCGCGCAGGATCACGCGGCGATAGTGCTGGATCAGCAGCACCCGGGCGAGCATGGCATCGGCCGGCGACAGCGCGCCTTCGCCATCGATCCGCTGCTGCAAGGGAGCGAACACTTTGAGGAAATTTCGATAGGCATCCGCCGTGCGCTGCAACGACCAGCTTGCGCTGATCAGGCGCCGCCCCATCTCGCCGGCGGCCGCAACATCGAGACGGATGGCGCCGGCGGCCACCGACGGCACCGCGACGCCGGCCGGCGCCACCCAGACGCCCGGCATCGGATTGCCGAAGCCGGCCTCCGTCAGCGCCGCGCGCGCGGTGTCGCGATCGGCGCCGTTTTCGATCAACAAGAGTTCGAAGCGGCCGGATCCATCGGACGGATGCGGATTGTAGACATGTTCGACCGCGGCTTCGAACCGCTCGCGACCGTGCGGGGCCAGCTTGTAGAAACTCTTGCGGCCGACCTTGTCGCGATCGAGCCAGCCGTCGGCGGCAAGCCGCGACACCGCCGTGCGCACCACGCCGCCATCGATCTCCAGCATTTCCAGGAACTGCAGCAGCGTGCCCAGCCACACCGAGCCGCCGCGCGGCAGGATGGCGTCGCCATAGAACGTGATGATCAGCGAACCGGTGCGCGAGGGCTCCCGTTTGAACTGACTGATGATGCGGGCAAGCGGATGGGCCATGATGAAACATCATCATCTACGGTTTTGTCATGCATGTCATCAGCTTAGCGCGCATCGACGAGGCCGGCCGCCCTCGCCGCCCGCGATCGCGCCTCGCGCCATCGTGACCTCTCTCAGCCATTTGGCTGATGCATCTTCGGACGCGCCCAATATCATCCTGTCGATTGACGGCAAGGAATCCTGCGGTTTGGACACGGACGTCGTTTCGCGTTTGATTGGGGCTATCTACGATGCGGCGCTCAACCCTGCGCTGTGGACCGGCGTGCTCAAGGATATCGCGGGGTTCGCCGAGGGACAGTCGGCCGGAATCGCGACCCGGAATTCGCTGAACAAGTGCCCTCTCGCGCTGTACACCCATGGCTGCGATCCGGACTATCTAAAGCTCTATTTCCGTTCCTATGCGACGCTCGATCCGACGGCGGATCTCTGCCTGTTCGAGCCGGAACAGGTGGTCGGCATCGCCGACTTCATGCCCTATGAGGACTATCTCGAAACCCGCTTTTATCGGGAGTGGGCGCACCCCCAGGGCTGGGTGGATTCCGCCAGTGCCGTGCTGGAAAAAACGGCGACGAGTCATGCCTTCATCAGCGTCTACCGGCGCACGGCGAACGGGCCCGTGGACGATGAGATGCGCCGCCGCATGCAGATCATCGTGCCGCACGTCCGCCGCTCCGTCATGATCGGCGGCGTCATCGATTTGCGGGCGGCGGAGGCCGCGACATTCGCCGGCGTGCTCGATGACATCAGCCATGGGGTCTTCCTGGTGGACGCGGAAGGGCAGATCGTTCACGCCAATTCCAGCGGCCGCGACATGCTCGATCAGTGTGATGTCCTGGGTGATCCGAACAATGTCCTGACCGCAACCGACGGGCCCGCGAATCGAACGTTGCGCGACGTGATCGCACGAACGCGCGGCGGCGACGATGCGGTCGGCGCGCGTGGCATCGCGGTGCCGCTGTCCTTGCCGACGGACGAGCAATGGCTGGCGCATGTCCTGCCGCTGACCTCGGGCGCCCGGCGGCAAACCGGCACGACCTATGCGGCGGTCGCGGCGGTCTTTGCCCGCAAGGTCGCGCTCGATAAACCCACCACGCTCGAGACGGTGGCAAAGCTCTACAAGCTGACGCCGAGCGAACTACGTGTGCTGGGCGCCATCATCACGATCGGCGGCGCCAGGCAGGTGGCCGACGCGCTCGGCTTGTCAGGGGCCACCGTCAAGACCCACCTGCAGCACCTGTTCGAGAAGACCGGCACGCGGCGGCAAGCGGATCTGGTCAAGGTCGTGGCCGGCCATGACAGCCCGTTCCGCGCTTTGCAGGAAAAACAGCAGCCCTAGAGCATGATGAGATATGGTTTGTTCAATGTCATCCGTCATCCTGAGGTGCCCAGCAACCGGCTATGCCGGTTGCATTCTTTCAATAGGTCGCAAGTCGGATAAATCCGACTTGCGTAGCGGCCTCGAAGGACGACGGCCCGAGAGTCAGCGGCCGTCGTCCTTCGAGGGCCATTCTGCGAATGGCCACCTCAGGATGACGGAGTTGATTCAACATAAACTCATCGCGCCCTAGACAACGCGGGCTTTCAGCCGCGCAATCATCTCTTCGGGCGGCAGCGCATCGGTGAAATGCGCGACGACATCGCCCGCGGGATCGAGCAGATAGCTGATCGCGGTGTGCGGCACCGCATAGCCGTCCTTGTCGTCGGGATCGGCGGCGCGTTCGGCAAACACCCGAAAGGCCCGCTTGGCCTCGTCGATCTGCTGGCGCGATCCGGTCAGCCCCGTGAAGCGGGGCCAGGATTGCAGGAAGGCGCGCATCACCTCCGGCGTGTCCCGCTCCGGATCGACCGTGATGTAGAGCGGCTGAATGCGATCCGCCGCGGGCCCGAGCGCGTCGAGCACACCGGACAGTTTGGCCAGCGCCCGCGGGCAGACCACGCGACAATGGGTGAAGCCGAAGAACAGCAGCGCGAAGCCGCCATGGTAGCTCGCCTCGGTGACGGCACGGCCGTGATGATCGACCAACTGGAACGATCCACCCACCGGCGGCCGTTGTGGCTGACCCTGCCGGTTCATCGCCGCTGATTGTAGACGTCGAGACAGACGGCGCCGAGCAGCACCAGGCCCTTGATCACCTGCTGATAGTCGATGCCGATGCCGAGGATCGACATGCCATTGTTCATCACCCCCATGATCAGCGCGCCGATCACCGCACCGGCCACGCGCCCGACGCCGCCATAGGCCGAGGCGCCGCCGATGAAACAGGCGGCGATGACATCGAGCTCGAAGCCGAGGCCGGCCTTCGGCGTCGCGGTGTTGAGCCGCGCGGCGAACACAAGGCCAGCCAGCGCCGCCAGCACACCCATATTGACAAAGGTGAGGAAGGTCAGCCGCTCGGTCTTGATGCCGGAGAGTTTTGCGGCCTTCTCATTGCCGCCGACCGCATAGATCTGCCGGCCGATGGTGGTGCGCGCGGTGACGAAGCCGTACAGCGCGATCAGCGCGATCATGATCACGAGCACATTCGGCAGGCCGCGATGGGAGGCGATCAGGTAGGTGAAATAAATGATCACGCCGAACAGGATCGCGTTCTTCAGCGCAAAGAAGCCGATCGGTTCGACGTCGACCCCGTGACTGGCGCGCCGGTTGCGGGTGGTGACGCTGACATAGACCAGCCCCAGCGCCATCGCCGCACCGATCAGCAGCGAGGTTGGATAAAGTGCGCCGGCACCGGGAAACAGCTCGGGAATGAAGCCGGACGACAGTTTCTGGAAAGTCGGCGAGAACGGGCCGACCGACTGGCCCTGCAACACCGCGAGCGCCAGGCCCTTGAACACGAGCATGCCCGCCAGGGTGACGATGAAGGAGGGGATCTTGAAATAGGCCACCCAATAGCCCTGCGCCGCGCCGATCAAAGCGCCGAGCGCAAGGCAGGCAATGGTGGCCGGAATGAAATGCACGCCGTAGCGCACCATCAAGACCGCGGCGATGGCGCCGACGAAGCCCGCGACCGAGCCGACCGACAGATCGATGTGCCCGGTCACGATCACCAGCAGCATGCCCAGCGCCATGATCACGATGTAGCTGTTCTGCAGCACCAGGTTGGTCAGGTTGAGCGGACGCAGCAGCGTTCCATCGGTGACGACCTGAAAGAACGCCATGATCGCCAGCAACGACAACAGCATGCCGTATTCGCGCAGGTTGGTCTTGAGGAAGCCCGCATGCTTGCGCGCCTCGGGAAGCGCCACGGTCTTGTCGCTCATGGATGTGCCTCTCCCAATGTCTCTTCCAAATCCCGGCCCAGGTTCCTGTCCACCAGCCGCTCGCCCTTGCGCACGATGACCCGCATGATCTTCTCCTGCGTCGCCTCGCTGCGGTCGAACTCGCCGACAAAGGCGCCCTCGTTCATGACGCAGATGCGGTCGCAGATCCCGAGCAATTCCGGCATTTCCGACGAGATCACGATCACGGCCTTGCCGGCATCGGCGAGGTCATTGATGATGCAGTAGATCTCGTACTTGGCGCCGATATCGATGCCGCGGGTCGGCTCGTCCAGGATCAGGATCTCCGGATCGGTGAACAGCCATTTCGACAGCACCACCTTCTGCTGGTTGCCGCCGGAAAGATGTCCTGCAGTCTGGTAGACGTCGGAGCAGCGGATACGCATGCGATTGCGATAATCGCTGGCCACACGCAATTCCTTGATGTCGTCGATGACGCGGCCCGGCGCCACGCTCTTGAGATTGGCCAGGGTGATGTTCTTGCGCACGTCGTCACCGAGCAGCAAACCAAGCTGCTTGCGGTCTTCGGTGACGTAGGCGAGGCCGGCGTCGATGGCGCGGCTGACGGTGGACAGATCGACGTCGCGATCATGCAGCGTCGCCCGGCCGGTGATCTTGCGCCCCCAGGACCGCCCGAACAGACTCATCGCAAACTCGGTGCGCCCGGCGCCCATCAGGCCCGCGATGCCGACGATCTCGCCGCGGCGGACATGGAAATCCACATTCTTGATGACCTGCCGATCCGCATGCAGCGGATGATAGACCGACCAGTTCTCCACCTTGAACACCGGCTCGCCGATCTTCGGCTCGCGCCTGGGAAAACGATGCTCGAGATCGCGATCCACCATCTTGCGGATAATGCGGTCTTCCTCGACCACGCCGGCCTCGCAATCCATCGTGTCGACGGTGCGGCCGTCGCGCAGCACCGTGATGCGATCGGCGACGCGCGAGACCTCGTTGAGCTTGTGCGAGATCAGGATCGCGGACATGCCCTGGGCGCGGAATTCGAGCAGGAGATCCAGCAGCGCCGCGCTGTCGCTCTCGTTGAGACTCGCGGTCGGCTCGTCGAGGATCAGGAGCCGCACCTGCTTGGACAGCGCCTTGGCGATCTCGACAAGCTGCTGCTTGCCGACGCCGATGTTGGTGACCAGCGTGTCCGGCGCATCGTTGAGCCCGACCTTGGCCAGCAACTGTTGCGAGCGCTTGTGGACCGCGTCACGATCGATCACGCCGAAGCGCGACGGCGGATTGGCGATGAAGATATTTTCCGCGATCGAGAGCAGCGGAATCAGCGCCAGTTCCTGATGAATGATGATGATGCCGAGCGCCTCGGAATCGTTGATGTCGCGGAACCGGCGTTCTTCGCCGTCATAGACGATCGATCCCTCGTACGCGCCATGGGGATAGACGCCACTCAGCACCTTCATCAGCGTCGATTTGCCGGCCCCGTTCTCACCGACCAGAGCATGGATCTCACAGGCCTTGACGGTGAAGTTGACGTCGCTCAGCGCCTTCACCCCGGCGAAGGCTTTGTTGATGCCGCGCATCTCGAGCAGTGTGGTCATTCAGGCTTCCTGATACGGGAGGAAGCGTCCGTCATGGCCGGAACGAGCCCGGCCACGACGACGCGGAGCCATCAGTTGAACTGCGACTTCTTGTAGTAGCCGCTATCGACGAGGAGCTTCTCCCAGTTGTCCTTGTAGACCACGACCGGCTTGAGCAGATAGGACGGCACCACCTTGACGCCGTTGTTGTAGGTCTTGGTGTCGTTCACGGTCACGGTCTTGCCGCTCAGCGCGGCGTCCACCATGTCGGCGGTGACCTTGGCGAGATCGCGGGTGTCCTTGAAGATCGTCGAATACTGCTCGCCGCGCGTCATGGACTTGATCGACTGCACTTCGGCGTCCTGGCCGCTGACGATCGGCATCGCCATGTTGCCGCTGCCATAACCGACACCTTTCAACGACGACAGGATGCCGATCGACAAGCCGTCATAGGGCGACAACACCGCGTCGACCCGCTTGTTGGTGTAGAACGCGCTCAACAGGTTATCCATGCGGGCCTGGGCCGTGGCGGGATCCCAGCGCAAGGTCGAGACCTTGTCCATGCCCATCTGCTTGCTGGCCACCACCAGCTTGCCGCTGTCGATATAGGGCTGCAGCACCGACATCGCGCCGTTGTAGAAGAAGTAGGCGTTGTTGTCGTCGGGCGAGCCGCCGAACAGCTCGATGTTGAACGGGCCCTTGCCGTCCTTCAGGCCGAGGCCCTGCTCGATCGACTGCGCCTGCAGCACACCGACCTGGAAATTGTCGAACGTGGCGTAATAATCGACATTGGGCGTGTTGCGGATCAGCCGGTCATAGGCGATCACGGTGACGCCCTTGTCCTTGGCCTGCTTCAGCACGTCGGACAGCGTGGTGCCGTCGATCGAGGCGATCACCAGCACCTTGGCGCCCTTGGTCACCATGTTCTCGATCTGCGAGAGCTGGTTGGGAATGTCGTCTTCGGCGTATTGCAGGTCGGTGTTGTAGCCGCGCTCCTTCAGCACCTTCACGATGTTGTTGCCGTCATCGATCCAGCGCGCGGACGACTTGGTCGGCATCGCGATGCCCACGGTGGATTTGGTCTGCGCCATTGCCGGGACGGCGAGCAGGAGCGAACCGAGGGTGACGGCGGATAGCATAGATTTGAGTAAATTCATGTTTCACTCCCAGAGCGTTGAAGATTGGTTGCCGCGTTGTCACGGTCTTGGTGTTGACGCCGGCCGAAGCGGCGCTGCAGTCAAGGGGGCGCTGGCTGACCACGATGATCGGCCACACGCTGCGGTTTCGCAAGAGCCTCGTCAACAACCACCGGCAATGCTCTCGGAATGCTGATCATGACGAAGCGAGTCTCACGTGCGGCTCAGGTTGTCCCTTCGCCCACATGTTGAGCAGGAAAGTCCGGCCGTGATCGGGATCGGCGGCGCGCGCGGTGGCATCCATTCCCTGATACGCCGACGTCACCAGCATCCGGCTGAAATCGGTTCCGACAAAAACCGGACAGCTCGCCTGCTTCGCCGGCACACGCAGCGAACGCAAACGAACACCTTCCGGGGAATAGGCATCGACGCAACCGCCGCCCCAGCGGGCGTTCCAGATCACGCCCTCGGCATCGACCACCGCGCCGTCGAGTCCGCCGGTGCCGCGGTGAACATAAAGCTCGCTCGGTGCTGCGACCGGCAGACCCGTTGCCGGATCGAGCGCGACACGGCACAGCACATTCTCGCGGGTGTCGGTGAAATAGCCCATGCTGCCGTCCGGTGAAAAGCAGATGGCATTGGGAATGCTGATGTTTGCGAACAGCCGGGTCAGCGCTCCGTTGTGCAACGCATAGATCGCACCGGCCCCCGCCTCTGCGCGGCGCCCCATGGTGCCGATCCAGAAAGTTCCAGACGGATGGACGCGGGCGTCGTTCGAACGCGTCGCGCGGTTGTCGGCTTCCAGCGGCAGATACAATGTCAGGCTGCCATCACTGATCGTGCGGATGTAAAGCCCGTCATCCGCCGCCAGCAGTTGGCGCCGGTCGTCGATGATGGCGAGCGCGCTGGCCGTCACCGGCAGCGCGTGAATGATGGTCTCCAACGGACCGAGGCGCGCCTCGAACAGACGGCGCTCGAGAATGTCGAACCACCAGGCGGTGTTGCTGGCGACATCATACGCCGGCCCTTCGCCGAGATGACAGCGCACGTCGCACAGGGTCATCGTGGGGACGTCGTCGATAGGCCCATCAGGGATGGTCATGCAGTGTCCTCCGGGCTGCAATGGCATGTGGCGGGATCCACTCATGACGTCTCATTCAGGCGAGAAAAAAGCGGTAGAGCGTGCGACGGCGATAAATCTCGCCGGGCTCCAGCCGGGCTGTGGGAAAGTCGGGGCGGTTGGGCGTGTCGGGCCAGGCCTGCGGCTCCAGGCAAAGCGCATCGGACTGGCGATACAGGCGGCCGGACTTGCCGGCGATGCCGCCATCCAGATAATTGCCGGAGTAGACCTGCAGGCCCGGCTGGTCGGTGTGCAGCTCCATCACCCGCCCGGACCGGGGCGCCTCGATACGCGCCGCCAGGCGAACGCCCGATACCGGACCAAGACAAAAATTGTGATCGTAACCGCGCCCGCGCCGCAGTTGCTCGTCATCCCGGCGAATCCGCGCGCCGATGTCGTGGGCAGCGCGGAAATCGAACGGCGTGCCGGCGACAGCGTGCGGCGGCCCTTCCAGCGGGATCGCGGTCTCGTCGGTGGCCAGGAAGGCGTCCGCGGCAACGGTCAAACGATGTCCGAGGATGTTGCTGTCGCCGGCAACGCCATCGAGGTTGAAGAAGCTGTGATTGGTGAGACTGACCACCGTCGGCCGATCGGTGGTGGCCATGGTCTCGACAGACAGCTCGCCCGGCGCGGTGATGCGATAGGTCACGCTGACATCGAGCGTGCCGGGATAACCCTCTTCGCCGTGCGGACTGCGATAGGTCAGCGTCACTGCCGGCGCCGCTCCATCCTCCAGCGCCGCGATAGCCCACAGCCGACGGTCGAAGCCTTCGACACCGCCGTGCAGGGCATTGGGTCCGTTGTTCGCCGCGAGAGTGACAGGCGCGCCGTCGAGGTCGAAGCGAGCCCCCGCGATGCGATTGGCGAAACGCCCGATGGTGGCGCCGAAGAAACGCCGCGTGGCCGCATAGGGCGCGGCATCATCATGGCCGAGCACCACATCATCGATGTCGCCCCGGCGATCCGCCACAAGCAGCGCCTGCAACGCGGCGCCGTAGGTGATGATCCGCGCTTCGAAGCCGCCTGCCACGCGCAACTGAATGCGCTCGACGGCCGTTCCGTCAGGCAGACGGCCGAAGATCTCGCGGACCGCCGATGATGTTGCAGCTGATGCCATCGTCACTCCTCGAATGCGTCGACGACATGACGCCGGCCGAGCATGAACGCATCGGCCACGTGGATCAGCGGAGCCAGGTCGACGTCGGCTTCACCGCGCGCGATGAGGTCGACGAAGCGGCGATAGATCAGGGGATATGCGACCTTCTTCTCATCCATCAGCACGTGATCGTCATGGACCAGCTTTGCGCCGCCGGCGGACAACGTCAGCCGACCCTGATCGGTCTCCACCGTGATGTCCCTGCTCGGCGTTCCGGTCTCGCGAAAATCGAACGCGGCGTGGATGGCGAGGCCGGTGACATCGGAGAAATCAAGATCGGCCGCGATCGGCGCTGCGCGGTTGCTGGGAAACGCCAGCTCGGCGCGGGTCAGGAAGAACGGCCGCGGCAAAATACGCGTCGCGATCGACAGCGCATTGATGCCGGGATCGAACACGCCGAAACCGCCCGGCTCCCAGATCCAGGCCTGCCCCGGATGCCAGACCCGAACATCTTCCTTCCAGACCACCGACACCGATCGAATCCTGCGCTGCGCCAGAAAGGCCCGCGCCGGTTCGACCGCCGGAGCGAAGCGGGCATGCCAGGTCGCGAACAAGGTCTTGCCCGACGCGTTGGCCGCATCAATCAGCGGCAGAACCTCGCTGACCGTGGCGCCCGGCGGCTTCTCCAGCAGCACATGCTTACCCGCTTTCAGCGCCATGGCGGCGAGCGCGCTGCGCTGCTGCGGCGGCGTGCACAGCGCCACCGCATCGACCGGCGGCCCGCTCCGAAGCAGGTCGTCAAGCGAAGCAAAGTGCGGAACGCCGTCCGGCCCGGCGACGGGATCTGCAACCGCCACAAGGTCGATGCCGGGCGTCACCGCGGCGGCTGGAATGTGCTGGTCCCGCGCGATCTTGCCGTAGCCGACAAGTGCAAGACGAATGGATGTCATGGAGCGCGATCCCTACGATTGGCTGAATCTAATCGGTGACGCCGTGGTGGCGCAGGCCGTTGCGGATCACACCGGTCATGGCTTCGGCCGCCGCGGCCGAATCCTTGCGTGCGATGGCGTCGACAATGCGTTGATGCGACAGGATCGCGGTATCGCGCTCGTCCTGCTCCGCCGGCGCGCTGAGTAGGAAGGAGGCGCGCAACGCTGCCTCGATCACCCCGCCGATGGAACGCATGAAGGGATTGCCCGAAGCATTGGCAACCGCAATGTGCAGATTGAGATCGGCGTCGGCGAAGCCGATGGAAGCGGACGGCTCGCGGCGCATCGCGGCGATGCTCCGGTTCATCTCCGCGAGATCCGCATCGGTACGGCGGCCGGCCGCCAGCGCGGCAGCGCGTGGCTCGACCGCGAGCCTGATCTCCGCAAGATCGCGCACGAAACGCATGTCGATGCCGACATCGAGATGCCAGGCCAGCACGTCGGCGTCGAACATGTTCCAGGCCGCCCGCTCGCGCACCACCGTGCCGACCCGCACCTTGGTGCTGAGCAGTCCTTTCGCCACCAGCGTCTTGACGCTTTCCCGCAACACCGGGCGCGACACACCGAAGATCACGGTGAGTTCGGCATCGCCCGGCAGCTTGACGCCTTCGGCGTAGCGGCCGGAGATGATGTCGATCCCGATGGTGCGCGCGATCTCGGCATGATTGGAGTGCGCACGACGCGTGGGAATGACGACCAGTTGGGAATTCACGGCAGCTTCCGCGGCCTAGGCGTTGAAGGAAAACGCAGGAGCGATCGGGGCGCCGACGGCAAGCAGGACTTTGCGGGACGTGCATGTCATGCGGCGATTTCTCCCGGTGTGGCGGCATCGCTTCTATGAGCGGCTCAATGCGCGACAGACTGGCACGGGAGACATGGGCTTACTAGTCATATTATTTGACTAATTTTATTCCCATGATTTGGGTTCGATTGCATCTTCAAGAGCTTGCTGCACTGGCGAACGTCATGACAAAGACATGCGGCTTGGCGTCGGGACACCGCACCACAACGCCCGCGTCGTCTGCACGCACATCCAGCGAACCACCGACATCGAGGGCGTCACCGCTGTCGCGCGCAATCATGTCGCCATCACAACGCAGCTCCCACGGACCACGCGACGAGATGTTACCCAGCAGGACAGTGCCGTCCGACGCGCTGCTCTCGATCTGCTGCAAGGAAAATTCCAGCCGGTTTGCGAGGGGATCGAACACCGCCTTGCTGACGTCGACATCGGGCGCCACCCGCAGCAGCGCCGGCGCCGCGAAATGCGTGTCGTCCCAAGGCTCATTGTAGAAGTGCCAGAGGCCATCCGGAACGTTGAGGCGCGCGTAGCCGAGCAGGACATTGCCGGACATCGGCTCCATCAGCGTGCGGTTCCCGCCGGCATCTTCCATGCTGTCGTTCCGCGGATAGTACAGGCCGCCGTCGCGCCAGCGCGGCGCCATGTAACGGTCGGCATGGGTTAGCAGACCGCGCAATGTCTCCGCATCTCCCATCTCGGAGACCCAGGCCGTCACCCAGCCGAAATCGCAGTCGTCATTGACCATGGTCTGGCCCATCACCGGCGGGCGCGGCGTGGTGTTGATCGACAGCGCGCCGTCGCGGCCCGGTTTCAGCAGATCCCGGATCTGGCGCGGATAGTGGTCGTGAACGAAGTCGCGCTTCCACATATTGAGCAGCGCACCGGCCCAAGCATCGACCCACGGCGACTTGCCGACATTCTCCCGCACCGCCCTGGTGTCCTGCGCCATCATGATGTGATAGTGACCGTTCTCGCCGATCCGGCCGAAGTCTTTCCAGGCCTGCTCGTAGCTGTGCGTGACTTCATCGGCCATGGTGCCGCCATAGACCAGATCGTGCATGCGGAAGCCGAGGATCGCCGGCTGATTGCAGATCTGGAACACGCAGTTTGGCTCACAGGCGACACCGAGATAACCGCTTTCCACCATCTGCCAGTAGATATGATCGTTGAGCGACTTCTGATCGTAGGTAAAGCTTTTCGGCGCACCGCCCCAGAAGAACGACCAGTACTTGAACGACAGCGCACCCGGCTGGGCGTAGCGATCATCCCGGAACAGATAATTGTACATCAGCGCCATCGACTGCACGTAGGCGCTGTACATGATGTTGTCGCGCACCACCGGATCCCACTCCTCGTGATAATTCGCGGCCAAATGCGCGTTGAACACGCTGCCGCCACGGCTGACGTCGCGCCAGTACATCCACACTTCCGGAAGCAGGATCTTCTCGATCAGCTGTTCGAAGATCGGCTTGAACACGCCGGGCGCGGCCGGCAGACGATGCCGATGGGTCAATGCAAGCGCATAGGCCATATAGGCAAGCTGAAAGCGGTAGCCGCCAAAATCCTCCTGGCCGTAGCCCTTGCCCTTCATCAGCTCCCACTGGTTCGGTGGTTGCCGTGCGAGATTGGCGAAGTGCCTGAGATGTCCGAGCTGTTGTGTGTCGAGGCCCTGTGCCGCGGTTGTCGCACTCATCACATCCTCCCGTGAGGTCCCCTCAGGGGACTTTGTTGTTCAACGCCCGATAGTCGGATCCTTGGCCAGATTCCTGATCAAATTCCCGGACCGAAGCCGACGGTATCGCTCGCCCCCAGCCGCCCCAACAGGTCGCGCAACTGATCCATCTCGGTCTCGGTGAATTTGCTGTTCAACTGCTTGTCGAAACCCATCACCGTCTGGCGCAGCCGCAGAAACAGGGCTCGCCCCTTCGCCGTCACCGCCACCACATGCACGCGCCGGTTCTGCGGATCTCGCGTGCGGGTCAGCAACCCATCGCGTTCCATGCTGTTGAGGTGGTGAGTGAGAGTCGGCCCCTGTACGCCGACCGCTGCGGCGAGATCGGCCTGGGTGCGATGCGTGCCATCCATCAGCGCCAGCAGGATCAGCCAGACCGGCCGCGACCCGCCCTTCTCGTTCAAGGTGTCTTCAAAGCTGCGCGCGACGGCCTTCGCCGTCTGCACCAGCAGCAATCCGATCGGTTTGCGCCTCGGTTTCATGGCCATGGTTCAAAAAGATAGACATCTAATGATTAGATGTCTATATGTTTCCCGCAATCGGCGATATCGAAAGGACGCACCATCATGAGCATCGGAGTCATCATCCTGATCGCACTGCACGTGTTGACCGGCGTGTTCTGGGCAGGATCTACCTTTACGCTCGCGCGCAACGGCGGCGTCGGCAGCGAAGCGTTGTTCCGCCCACAGATGGGCGCGGCCGTCGTTGCCGTGCTGACCGGAGCCGGCATGTGGCACCTGCTGCACGCCGGCAATTTCGCACTCGGGGAGAAGGTCCTGGCCGCAGGCGCCTTGGCCGCCATCGCCGCGGCCGGTGTCCAGGGTGCATTGCACCGCAAGCAGCCGGCGACAGCGCAACGCATTGCGGCAGGACTGCTGGCCGTCACCGTCGTCTGCATGGTGGTGTCGCGCTACGTCTAAGGGATCGGCGGAGCGGCAGCCGCCTTCGTCGGCACCGCAGACTTTTCAGGCCAGCAGACTTGCGGATCTCATCGGCGAATTTGACGGCTGTGCGGACATGCCGAACTGCTATATCAGTGCGCTTCGAATTGCTGAATTCGCAAAGCGCTTCCAATGGATCTCCGCCAGCTTCGTACCTTCCAGTCCGTTGCCGAACTCGGCAGCCTGAGCAAGGCGTCCGACCGGTTGCGTATCGCGCAGCCGGCGCTCAGCCGGCAGATCAAGTTGCTGGAGCACGAACTGCGGGTCGAGCTGTTCACCCGCAACGGCCGCGGCATGGTGCTGACCAGTGCCGGCCAGCTGCTGCTGGACCGGACCAGCGGCATGGTCCGGCAGATCGAGCAGGTGCGTGACGACCTGCAATCCGTCAACGGAACGCCGTCGGGACATGTGGTGCTTGGCCTCGTGCCCACGGTGAGCTGCGTGCTGGCGGCCGGCTTCGCGCGCCGCATCGTCGAGCGGTTTCCCGAGATCTCGCTGCGGATCGTGGAGAGTTACGGCGGCCATCTGGTGGAGTGGCTGCATCGCGGCGAGATGGATCTCGCCATCATCTACGGTCCGTCGGTCGATCTGCATCTCGCGGTGCAGACGCTCGGACGGGATGACGTCGTTGCCGTCGGCCCGCGCGGCTGCGGGCTGGCGCAGCGCAAGCAGGTCGACATCGCCTGGCTCGCCGAGCAGAAGCTGGTGCTGCCGAGCAATTCCCACGGGCTGCGCGCGATGATCGARAAGGCCGCAGCGCGCAAGAACCTGTCCCTCAATGTCTCGGTCGAAGCCGATTCGTTTCGCATCCTCACGAGCTTCGTCGAGGARGGYCTCGGCTTCACGGTGTTGCCGCCATCGGCCATCCGCCACGAAGTCGCCCAGGGACGGCTCGAGGCCGCGCCGATCGTCAAGCCGGCGCTCACCCGCGAATTGATCCTCGCCGCGCCCGCCGACCGGCCGCCCTCGATCGCGACCACCACGATCTCGGCGCTGATCCGCAAGGAGATGCAGGGCCTGGTCGATGACGGGCTCTGGAATATCCGGCTGACGACGGCGACGGAGCGTGGCGACGCGTGAGGCGGGGTTGACTAACGCACCAAGAGATATGACTCACCCAATGTAATCCGTCATCCTGAGGTAGCGGTGCGTAGCGCGGCCCTCGAAAGGCGACGGCCCGAGAGTCAGCGGCCGCCGTCCTTCGAGGGCCATTCTGCGAATGGCCACCTTGGATGACGAATGACATCAGACGAGCCTCACTGTGTCACTCGCTCCGCGACTCAAGTCACCGCAAACCCGAGATGCTGCCGAAACCGATTCTTGAGAAACACGCCGTCGCGCGGCGGCAAGGCGCGCACGGGATTGCCCGGCGCGATCCTGATCCGGGCAAACCGCGGCCCATCGCTGATGCTCTGCATCTTGCCGCGGAAGGCCTTGATGCCGTCGAGATCACTAATCTCCGTCACCGATGCGAAACCCGCGCCCTGCGCGACAACCTCCAGCCGCGCGCCGAGCCCCGAATGGCTGAGTTGCATGCCGGTTTCACCGAAGTGGCCGTTGTCGAGAACCGCAATGGTCAGGTTTGGCGGCTTGCTGACGCCAACTGTGAACAAGCTGCCGAGTCCCATCAATTGTTCGCCGTCGCCGGTGATCACCGCAACGGGCCGTTGCGGCTGCGCCAGCGCCAAACCGAGACCCATCATGGCGGCGCCGCCCATCGCGCCCCAGAGATAGAAGTTACCGTCGTTCTCGCCGGCGGCGAACACGTCGTAGGACGGCGAGCCSAGGCCCGTCACCACCAGGAGATCACCGCGATCTGCGAGCAATACCTTGACCGCCTCACGCCGATCCAGTGTTCCAAATGTCGCTGACATCACTTCTGCTCCACCCACTTCTTGCGCCCGATCATGCGTTGCGAAATCAGCACTGCCACTTGCTGGTCGCCGTCATAGGCCAGCGAAGCCGCCGCCGACACCACGTCCTCGGCCTCCTCGGGCGTGTTGATGCGCAGCACCGTCACCCCCATCAGTTCGAAGGCACCGGGCGTCGCCGTGCCCATAGGAATCTGCCATGGATTGAATTCGGCCCATTCGCCGCGCATCGTCACCAGCGTCAGCAGCGGAAAGCGGCAGGAGTTCATCAGCGACAGCATGTTGACGCAGTTGCCCACACCGCTGGACTGCATCAGCAGCACCGAGCGGTTGCCCCCGAGCCAGGCGCCCGCGCAGAGCGCGACACCCTCCTCCTCCGTGGTCAGCACCGTCGTCTTGATCGCCTTGTCGTCATGGGACAGCGTGATCAGCCGCGAATGCCCGGCGTCCGGCACGTAGCAGACCTGCGACACCTCGAACTGCCTGAGCGTCTTATAGATCGCGAGCGGCCAATCCGGCCCCGCGACCACGTTCGTTTCGACAGCGACACCGTCCATGGCAACCTCGCAAGTTCGACACGCCATCGCCGCGCGCCCGTTGTTCAGATCCGATGACAGCTATCGCACCGATTTCGGCTGCGAACCTTCGCATCTGGATCGAGCTGTCATGCCGTTCTGTTATAGGCTCGCATGTTATCCATCGTTCTGGGCGGGGTCGCTCATGATAACCAGGACAGTCCATACAAAACCGCTATAGCCGCTCTGCATTTTGGTGAATTCAGGAACCGGGCCGCGTTGCCTACTGTGGCGGCCCAAACGCCAAGAAAACATCGAGAAAACCAAGAGAAAGGGAGCGAGACGAGCATGGAAAAGGTCGGGTTCATCGGGTTGGGACGGATGGGGCGGCCGATGGCCTCCAATCTCTGCCGCAAGGGCTTTCGCCTCACCGTCAACGACATCAACCAGGACGCCGTCCGCGAACTCGAACTGCTGCAGGCCGCCAGCGCGCCGACAGTGGCGGAGGTGACCAGGGCGTCCGACATCATCGTCACCATGCTGCCGAATTCGGCTGTCGTTGCCGACGTGATCGATCGCGCCGACGGCGTCATCGCCAATGCCAAGCCGGGCTCGCTGATCCTCGACATGAGCACCATCGATCCCGAGACCACCGACCGGCTCGCCAGGGCCGCGCTCGCCAAGGGGCTGCGTTTTGTCGATGCGCCCGTCGGCCGCCTCGCCAGCCATGCGGATCGCGGCGAGTCGCTGTTCATGGTCGGCGGCTCGGTGGCGGATTTCGAACGGGTCAAGCCGCTGCTCGAAGCCATGGGCAACACCATCTATCATTGCGGCGARGTCGGYAGCGGYACCCGCACCAAGCTGGTCAACAAYTTCCTGGCGGTGTCGTCATGCCAGATGAACGCCGAAGCGCTGGCRTTGTCGCAGCGGTTCGGCCTCAACCTCGAACGCACCCTCGACGTGCTCTATGGCACCACCGCYGTCAACGGCCAGCTCAAGATCGCCTGGCCCAGCAAGGTGCTGGCCGACGACATCGAGCCGGGYTTYACCATCGACCTCGCTCACAAGGACCTGACGCTGATCATCGATTCGGCGAACGCCGCCAAGGTGCCGATGCCGATGGCCGCGGCCGCCCGCGAGGCCTTCAGCGTGGCGCGAGCCCGCGGCTTCGGCGCCAAGGATTTTTCCGCGATGGTCGACGTACTGTGTGACCTGGCGGGGATCAAGAAGCCGAGGCTGCCGAAGAAGTAGGAATGACCGGGCGCGGTCTTTATGCAGCGAAGTGAGGAGCAATGCGCTTCGCGACTCTCTCCCCGTCATGCCCGGCCGTAGGCCGGGTATCCACGACTTAACGGCATCGCCGCAGGAAAGACGTGGATGCCCGTACCAAGTGCGGGCATGACGGCCGTGTATGGGGATCCGCCTCGGCTCTCTCTACCGTGATGACATCTGCGGGTGGCGAAACGCTTCGGCCCGCCCTCCATCCATGCCGATACCTCTCGACTCCAACACCGCTACATCACGAGAGGCGCTTAGCAGCACCCCTCCCCTTCACACCCCGCGATATCAGCTATTGCTGCTCGGCATATGCAGAACCGGCTGCGAACAGGACAGATTTGTCGCAAGGGACGCACAGAAGCGCGCCCAGAAAAATCTCATCGGGGGAAACCTATGATGCTGTCTCGTCGACGCCTGTTGGCCGGTTCGGCTGCCTTGTCCGCTGCTCTGACGACTCCCTTCGTCTCCCGTCTCGCATTTGCGCAAACGCCCGCCATCAAGATCGGCGTGCTCGCGGACTTCTCCGGTCTCTACACCGATTTGCTGGGCTTACCCGGGGTGGAATGCGCCAAACAGGCGGTGGAGGAACATCTTGCGAGGGATAAAAGCTTCAACGTCGAAGTGGTCTATGCCGACCACCAGAACAAGGCCGACGTCGGCACCGCCATCGTGCGTCGCTGGTTCGACAATGATGGCGTCGACATGATGCTGGCCGGCCCCAACTCCTCGGTCGAGCTCGCGGCCTCGTTCGTCTGCAAGGAGAAAGACAAGGCCTGCCTCGGTGTCGCCGTCACCTCTACCGACTTCACCGGCAAACAGTGCACGCCGGTGGCGGTGAACTGGACCTATGACGGCTACATGTTCTCCAAGGCGGTCGCGACCGAGACCGTGAAAGCCGGCGGCAAGACATGGTATTTCATTTCCAGCGACAACGCCTTCGGCAATTCGCTGACGGAAGAGACCACCCGTTTTGTCGAGCAGGCCGGCGGCAAGGTGCTCGGCAATGCCAAGGCGCCGCTGAACTCGTCGGACTTCTCCTCGTTCCTGCTCGCGGCGCAGTCCAGCGGGGCCGACGTGCTGGCGCTGTCGATCGGCGGCTCCGACATGGCGGTGTGTGTCAAGCAGGCCGGCGAGTTCGGCCTGAACCAGAAGATGAAGATCACGGCGCTGGTGACGTTCCTCGGCGACATCCATGCGGTCGGCCTCAATACTATGCAGGGCCTCTTGTTCACCAACAGCTTCTACTGGGACCTCAACGACCGCACCCGCGCCTTCACCAAACGAGTGCTGCCGCGCATGGGCGGGATGTATCCCGGCATGACCCACGCCGGCTGCTACGGCGTGACGGTACATTATCTCAAGGCGGTCGCGGCGATGGGCGCCGCAGCCGCAAAGAAGAGCGGCGCCGCCGTCGTCGCCAAGATGAAGGAGATGCCGTCGGACGACGATGCCTTCGGCCCCGGCACCATCCGCGCCGATGGCCGCGCCGCGCTTCCGGCCTATCTGTTGCAGGTCAAGTCGCCTGCGGAAAGCAAAGGCGCGTGGGACTACTGCAAGGTGGTGTCGACGGCCTCGCCGGAACAGGCGACCAAGCCGCTGGCGGAGGTGGGGTGTCCGCTGATCAAGGCGTGACAAGGCCGCTTCAGGCGCGCAGCAACGCCGCATCGATCGAGATTCGCGCATTCTCGATCCGCACCGGATAGCAGCGCAGGTTGCGGCTCGGCCAGCCCGGCGACATCTGGCCGTCGCGCAGATCGAACCAGGCGAAATGCCGGGGACAGAACAGCCTGCCCTCGGTCACCCGTCCCTGGCAGAGATCCGCCTGTTCGTGCGGGCACGCGCGTTCGCAGGCAAAGACATTGTCCGCGTCGCGAACAAGGATCAGATCGACACCCTCAACCCGGATGGCCAGAATCGCCTGCTCCGCGAAGCGCTCCAGGGAACCGACATCGACCCATCGCTCGCGCCGCGATACCATGCCTAGAGACCGATGAATTTGCGTTGAATCAACTCCGTCATCCTGAGGTGCCCGCGAAGCGGGCCTCGAAGGACGGCGGCCCGAGAGTCAGCGGCCGTCGTCCTTCGAGGGCCATTCTGCGAATGGCCACCTCGGGATGACGGATGACGTTTAGCGATCTCACCATGCTTATCCGCCGAGATAGGCGCGGCGAACGTGTTCGTTTTCGATCAGGTCCGCGCCCGGCCCCGACAGCACCACGCGTCCGGATTCCAGGAGATAGGCGTGGTCGCACATCTCGAGCGCGGCAAACGCGTTCTGCTCAACCAGCAATACCGTAGTGCCGGCATCGCGGATGGCGCGGATGATGGCAAAGGTCTGCTCCACGATGTTGGGCGCAAGCCCCAGCGACGGTTCGTCGAACATCACGAGGCGCGGACGTGACATCAGCGCGCGTCCGATCGCCAGCATCTGCTGCTCGCCGCCCGAGAGCGTGCCGGCGACCTGCTTGCGCCGTTCCGCCAGCCGCGGGAATTCGCCGTAGATGCGGTCGATATCCCCGGTAACGCCGGCGCTGTCGGAGCGCAGATACGCGCCCATTTCGAGGTTTTCCTCGACACTCATGTGCGGAAACACCCGCCGCCCTTCAGGGCAATGGGCGATCCCGCGCTTCAAGACCCGCTGCGGACCGGCATGGGTGATGTCCTCGCCATCAAACACCATCGTGCCGGCCCTCGCCGGCACCAGGCCGGAGATCGCCCGCAGGGTCGTGCTCTTGCCGGCGCCGTTGGCGCCGATCAGCGCCACCAGTTGTCCCGCCGCGACCTGAAGCGAGATGCCCTTCAGGGCGGTGACCTGGCCGTAGCCGCACACCATATCGCGGATTTCAAGCATGACGCACGCCCTTACCGAGATAGGCTTCGATGACGTCGGGATTGGCGCGGATGGTTTCCGGTTCGCCCTCGGCGATGATCCGGCCGTAGTTCAGCACTACGATGCGATCGGACACACTCATCACCATCGGCATGTCGTGCTCGACCAAGAGGATGGTGATGCCGCGATCACGGATCGAGCGAATCAGGCGAACGAAGGTGTGGGTTTCCGAGGCATTCATCCCGGACACCGGCTCGTCCAGCAGCAGCATCGACGGTTCAGCCGCCAGCGCCATGGCCACGCCGACCAGTCGCTGCTCGCCATAGGAAAGCGATCCCGCGAGATCGCCGCTGCGCCCAGTGAGGCCAACCCAGTTGATGATCTCGGCGGCGCGCGCCCGCAGCGCACGCTCGGACGAGCGCACCCCCGGCAGCCCAAAGACCGAAGCCGGCAGGCGCACCTTGTTCTGCCGATGCAGGCCGATCAGCACATTGTCGAACACGGTGTCGTTGGGAAACACGCTGGTGCGCTGGAAGGTCCGGATCAGGCCGAGGTCAGCGATCTCATGCGACTTCAACCCGCGCAGCGCGACGCCCCTATAACGCACCTCGCCCTTGCTGGGCGCCAGGAAGCCGGTCATCACATTGAAGGCCGTGGTCTTGCCGGCGCCGTTGGGGCCGATCAGGCTGACGATTTCGCCTTCGCCGACATTGAAGTTGAGATCGGACAGCGCAGTCAGGCCGCCGAACTGTACGCCGACATGCTCGATCGCCAGCACCGGTGCGATAGCCATGCTCATCAGGCCCGCTCCTCGATACTGCGTTCAACAAAATCGGGTGCCGGGCGTTTCGAACGCCGGGCGCGCCAATGGCCGGCGAGCGACGGAACGATGCCACGCGGCAGCACGAACAGGATCAGGATCAGCACCACACCGTAGGCGATCCACTGCGCTTCCGGCGCCATGATCGGGCGCAGCGCCACCGGCAGCAATCCGAAGATCAGACCACCGACGATCGGTCCCGCCAGCGACCCCTTGCCGCCACTGATCACCATGATCACCATGGTCACTGTGTTGAGAAACATGAAGACGTCGGGATCGATGATGCGAATGTAGTGAGCATAGAGACTGCCAGCCGCGCCGGCGATGCCGGCGGAGACCACCGCGGCGATCGTCAGCGTGCGCGTCACATTGATGCCGACCGACACCGCCAGCGTTTCGTTTTCCTTCAGCGCCCGCATCGCCCGGCCGAACGGCGAATGCACCAGTTGGGCAATCAGCACATAAGTGGCGGTGCCGACGGCCAGCACCGCGTAATAATTCTGCAGCTTGGTCCGCAGTGTCAGGCTGCCGAGCCACGGCAACGCCAGGGTAAAGGACGGAATGTTGGTCAGGGCCAGCGGCCCCTGGGTCAGCTCCACCCAGTTCAGCGCGACCAGCCGCACCACCTCGGCGAACGAGATTGTGACGATGACGAAATAAGCGCCGCGCACCCGGAACGACAACCGGCCGACCAGATAACCGCACAGCGCCGAAACCGCGATCGCCAGCACGAAACCGATGGCCGCCGGCCAGGGGTCATGCATGACATGGAAGCCACCGGGCATCTCGACATCGAAGCCGAGCGATGTCAGCGCGCTGACATAGGCGCCGATACCGAAGAACGCCACATGGCCGAGGCTCAGCTGCCCGGTGAAGCCAAGCAGCAGGTTGAGGCTCATGGCGGCAATGATGAAGATGCCGGTCGTGATCAGCGCATTGAGCAGATAGGGATCATGCAGCCACAGCGGCACCGAAACAAAGACCAGGACGCTGATCACGAACATGAGGGAGCGATTCATCCGACCCGCTCCGTTCTGGCGAACAGCCCGGTTGGCTTGAACAGCAGTACCACGATGATGATCAGAAAGCCCATGGCGTCGCGATAGCCGGACGACACATAGCCGGCGCCGAGCTCTTCCGCGAGCGCCAGGGTGAATCCGCCGATCACGGCACCGGTGATGTTGCCGAGGCCGCCGAGAATGACGATGGCGAAGGATTTTGCGGCGGCGAGATCACCCATCTGCGGGAAGATCACATAGACTGGCCCGAGCAGCGCACCCGCCGAGGCCGCGAGGCTCGATCCGATGGCGAAGGTCGAGGTGTAGATCAGGTTGACATTGACGCCCATCAGCGCGGCGGTGTCGTGATCCTGGAAGGTGGCGCGCATGGCGCGGCCGAGCTTGGTGCGATTGATCAGGAGATAGGAGGCCACGATCAGACACGCCGCAGCGCCGAGCACGAACAGCCGCAGCCATGACACCGAGACGGGGCCCAGCACCAGCGGTTCCTCCGGAAACGGGCTCGCGACCGATTTCGCGACCCCACCCCAGGTCCACAGCGCGCCGGACTGCATCGCGATCCAGGCGCCGATCATCACCAGCATGGTGGTGTCGATGTCGGAACCACGCAGCGGCCGCAGCAGCGTCAGCTCGATCAAGGCGCCGAGCAGCCAGCCCGCCACCACTGCAATCGGCAGCGCGAGAAAGAAGTTCACCCCGAGCTGCTGGGTGACCAGGAACATCATGTAGGCGCCAAAGGTGTAGAGCACACCGTGGGTGAAATTCACCACATTCATGATGCCGAAGATCAACGTCAGCCCGATCCCCAGCAGCGCATAGGTGCCGCCGAGGATCAGGGTGTTGACCAGATGTTGCAGGAACTCGCTCACGGCTGCTCGCTGGTTTGATACGACATCATCAGTTACAGCGACGACATCGCAACCTTGCCGTCGTTGATCTCGATCAGATAGACATTGGGCTGGCTCTGCCCGCTCTCCTGGCCGGCCGGGCCCGACTTCTTGAAGATGATGTCGCCGTTCAACCCCTTCACGTCGATGTCCCACATCGCTGCCTTGATCGCGGCCGGATCTGCCTTGCCGGCCTTCTGGATCGCCGCGGCCGCAGTGCGGATGCCGTCATAACCGCGAAAACTTTCGGTCACCCCGGCAAATTCGAAGCCGCGCTTCTTCCATTCGCCGATGAAATAGGCGGTCGCTTCCGGGTTCGGCGTTTTCTCTGGGAACCAGGGCAGGAAGGTGGTGAGGTGCATGGTGCCGTTGGCGGCGGCGCCGGCCTGCGCGATGATCTGGTCGGGGTTCTGCGAGCCGCCGGTGGTGATGATGCGTTTCTTCAGGCCGAGCGCGGCCGCTTGCTTGAAGATCAAGGTAAGTTGATCCACCGCCGTGGTGATCATCAGCGTGTCGGCGTCAGAGCTCTTGAACTTGGAGAGCTGCGCGCTCATGTCCTGCGCCGCCTGGTCCATGGTTTCGACCAGGCCGATGGTGACGCCCTTGTCCTTCAGCATCTTGCCGAAATCATCGGCCGAGCCGCGGCCCCAGTCGTTGTTGATGACCAGGAAGTCGACCTTCTTCATGCCGATCTTCTCGACCAGGCCCTTGAACGCTGCGGCTTCCACCGCGGACGGCGGCGAGATGCGGAAGATGTAGGGATTGCCTGATGTGGTGATCTTGCCGGACGATGAGGTCTCGACCACCATCGGCGTCTCATAGTCGACCAGCTTCGGCATCACCGCCAGCGTCAGGCTGGATCCCCAGGCCCCCATCATCACCGGCGTCTTGTCGCGGGTGATGAGTTTTTCCGCCACCGCGGCCGCTTCGGTCGGGTTGCTCTTGTTGTCCTCGATGACGAGTTCGATCTTCTGGCCGAGTACGCCGCCCTTGGCGTTGATCTCATCCGCCGCGATCTTGGCGCCGTTGACGACATAGGTGCCCGAGGCGGCAAAGGCGCCGGTCAGCGGCTCGTTGACGCCGATCTTGATGGTTTGCGCCGAAGCTGCGCCGTCGAGCACGGCGAGCGCCAGCGCGATCGCCGGAAGAGTCTTGAACGCGGTCATGTGGTTCTCCAATCTGATACGCTGTTGATCGTTGCGCAGTCCAAACCCCGTCGTTCTCGCCCGGCACGCGAACGCCGATTCCTCATGCCGCATCTCCGCGTCCCGCAAGCCGGCGAAGCCATTGCTTCACCTGGTCGCGCGCGACGCCGAACAGCAGCGAAACTCCATTCAGATCCGCGGCCTGGCCGGCTGCGGCATCCACCGGCGCGCCGGACAGGCGGCCATCGAGATTGTGGGCAAATTCCTTGATCAGGCGCCCCGCGAGATCGCGCACCAGCGCCGGTCGGCCGACCTGCGCCAGCATGCCTCTGAGGCTGTAGCCGATCGCGAGCTCGACCCGCGTCGCGGTGCCGCCGCCGATCGGCAGCAGGCGATAGCGGATCTCGCCCTGGGTCGACGAGCGGCTGCGGGCGTCGTTGCCGATGCCGACGATGCGACCCGATTGGGTCGCCGGATCACGCTCCACGCGCGCCGCCCCCTGAAAGCTTGCGGCAATCGGGCCGATCTTCACACGAATCGCGCCGGTGACATGTTCGGGGGTGGGATCGCCGGTCAGCGACGCGCCAGGCAGGCAGGCGGCGACACCGGCGATATCGCCGAACATCGCAAACACGCGCTCCACCGGATGAGCCACATCAAAATGCTGGTCGATGACGGTCGCCGGCGTGAAATCCGGAATCGCGGTTGCCGCGCCCGCGTCGTCTTGGGAAGGCTCGGTATCAGCCAAACGCACGAGCTTCGCACTTGCAGTGCACACTCCGGCTTGATGACCGGATCCCACGGGTCCCAGCACCGTACGGCCGGCATCCGACAGTGGCGCGATGCCGCGGGCGCGCCGAGCCGCGATCACGGATTTCACCGCACGCACGATGCCGACATAGCCGGTGCAGCGGCAGAGATTGCCGCTGAGGCCGACGCGAATGCGCTGCTCGTCCGCATCCGGCAATCGCAGCACCAGATCGCGCGCCGACACCAGCATGCCCGGCGTGCAGTAGCCACACTGCAGGGCGTGCTCGCAGGTGAAGGCAGCGCGCAGCTCGGTCGCGACCTCGTCCTTGTCGAGGCCCTCGATGGTGGTAACGCGCGCGCCGCCACAGGTGACGGCGAAGGTGATGCAGCTGCGCGCCGGCACATCGTCCAGCAGCAGCGTGCAGGCGCCGCAGACGCCGTGTTCGCAACCGAGATGGGTGCCGGTGAGATCGAGCTTGTCGCGGACGAAATCGGCGAGGTTGGTGCGCGGTTCGATCACGGCATCGACGGCGCGGTCATTGACGGTGAGCGCAAGAGGCGTCATGCCGCGGCCTCCGCAACGGCGCGGTGCAAGACCGCGACATGGATATGTCGACTGGCGGCATCGGAGAGGCCCGCTTTGGCGAGAAGCGTATCGGCGACACGGGCGTCGAAACGCCGGCTGAAATCGCCGGTGATGCCGCCGCCGAACAGCTCGGAGGCGTCAGGCAGGATGATGGGAGCCGCTTCCACCGCGCCGATCACCACGCGCGCTGTCCCGGCATCCGGATCGATCAGCACGGCGCCGATCGCGTGCGCGAACTCACCGGGCTTGCGGCAGCTCTTGGCGTATCCCCAGCGCGCCGACGCGGCCAGCGCCGGCACCCGCACGGATTCGATCATCTCGCCTGGCTGCAGCGTCGATTCCAGCGCACCGACGATGAAGTCGGCCACCGCGACGCGGCGCGTGCCGGCACGGCTGCGCAGAGTCAGCGTGGCGCCGAGCCCGGACAGCGCGGAAACCCAATCGGCGGAGGGATCGGCATGGCAAAGCGAGCCGCCGATGGTGCCGCGGTTGCGCACGGCGCGATAGGCGATGGCCGTGGCCACCCGCTGCATGGCGCCGCGGGTGACGTCGGGAATACGGCCATCCTCGATATCGGCGTGGGTGACGCATGCGCCGATGACGAGGTCGCCGCCGCGCACCTCCGCATGCTTGAGTTCGGCAAGGCCGGTGATGTCGACGATCGTATCCGGCGCCACCAGCCGCAGATTGAGCATCGGCCCCAGCGACTGGCCGCCGGCCATGATCTTGACCACGCCATCCGCATCCGCCATCGCCGCCAACGCACCGGCGAGATCGGCAGGACGCTGATAGGCGAAGGGCGCCGGTTTCATGCCGCCGGCCTTTCCATGGCGCGCGCCGCCAGAATCGCGGTGACGATGCGATGCGGCGAGATCGGCGAATGCAAGAGCTCAACGCCGAGCGGGCGCAGCGCATCGTTGATCGCGTTGGCGATCGCCGCCGGTGGCGCGATCGCGCCGCCTTCACCGATGCCTTTGACGCCGAACCGGGTGTAGGGCGACGGCGTTTCCATGTGATCGAGCCGCGGCTCCGGCACTTCGGTGGGACCGGGCAGCAGATAATCGGCAAGCGTCGTCGCCAGTGGTTGGCCGGCGGCATCGAACGGCATCTCTTCATACAGCGCCGTGCCGATGCCCTGCGCGAGGCCACCAAAAATCTGGCCGTCGACGATCATGGGATTGACCAGCACGCCGCCGTCTTCGACGATCACATAATCGAGGATTTCGACCTCGCCTAAATCGGGATCGACCGCCACGGTCACCGCGTGCGCGGCGTAGCTGAAGGTGCCGGAGTCGCGCTGCGGCTTGTAGCCGCTGGTCGCTTCAAGGCCCGCGGGATCGACATCGGACGGCAGGTCCTGCGGCCGCCGGTACCAGGTGTGCGCGATGTCCTTGAGGCTGACGTTGCCGCTTTTGCCCTTGATCTGGCCGTCTTGCAGCACGACATCGGCGGGATCGAGCTGCAGCAGCTTGGCGCCGATGCGTTTCGCGCGTTCGCCGAGCTCATGGCAGGCCGTGGCCACCGCGCCGCCCGCCATCACCATGGAGCGCGAGCCCCAGGTGCCGGTGGAGTACGGCGTCATCGCGGTGTCGCCGTGTACCAGGCGCACTTTGGCGATGTCCACGCCGAGCATTTCATGCGCCACCTGCGCCAGCGTGGTCTCCATGCCCTGGCCGTGGGAATGCACGCCGACGCGCAGCTCCAGCCCGCCATCGGGCGTCAGCCGCGCGGTGGCCTGCTCGTGCCCCGGCACCATGGGAATGCCCCAGCCGGCATAGACCGAAGTGCCGTGCGCCGCCTGTTCACAATAGATCGACAGGCCCGTGCCGATCAGCCGGCCATCGGGCTCGCCCTTGCGCTGCCGCGCGCGTACGCCTGCGATATCGATGGCCGTCAGCGCGCGGTGCATCGCCTCGGGGTAGTCGCCGCTGTCGAAATGTTTTTTGGTGATGTTGTCGAACGGCATCTGTTCCGGGCGCACCAGGTTGCGCAGGCGAACTTCGCCCGGCTCCAATCCGGCTGCAGCGGCGACGGCGTCGAGCATGATTTCCAGCGCGAAGCAGACGCCGGTGCGGGCCACGCCGCGGTACGGCAGAATCGGACACTTGTTGGTGGCCACGGAATACGTGCGGCAGCGATAGGCCGGCATCTGGTAGGGGCCGGGCAGGATGCTCGCGACCTGCGCCGCCTCGAGGCACGCCGAAAACGGATAGGACGAGTAGGCGCCGGAATCGACGGTGGCCTCGCAATCGATGCCGCGCAGCGTCCCGTCGCGGTCCGCATAGACCGTGATCTTGTAATGATGCTCCCGGCAATTGGCGCTGGCGATGAGATGCTCGCGCCGATCCTCAATCCAGCGCACGGGATGGCCGCGCTGCATGGTGAGCCAGGACAGGCAGACCTCCTCCGGCAACAAAATCCCCTTGTGCCCGAAGCCGCCGCCGACATCGGGGGAGACGATGCGAATCTGGCCCTGCTCCAAACCGAGGCAATCGCTGAGACCGTTGCGCACGATGTGCGGCATCTGGCTGCCGCTATGGAGCGTCAGCTGGTCCAGCCGATGATCGAAGGTCGCCACCACGCCGCGGCCTTCCAGCGGCGCCATGCACTGCCGCGCGGTGGAGATCTCGCGCGTCACTTTGATCGGCGCATCCAGCGCTGGCGTCAGGTCGACCTCGAAATTGGTTTCAAGAAAGACGTTGTCGCCCCAGTGCTCGTGCACCAGCGCGGTGCCGCTCTCGCGCGCTTTGAGCATGTCATGCACCGCCGGGAGTTCCTCGAGATCGAGCGTCACCGCAGCCGCGATGTCCTCGGCCTCCGCGCGCGTCGGCGCCACGCACATGGCGACGAGTTCGCCGACCTGGCGCACCTTGCCGGTGGCAAGCACCGACTGCTCGGAAATCTTGAACCCCGGCAGCCCCGACACCGCGCGGATCGGCTTGATGCCGACGAGATCAGCCGCGGTGAACACACATCCACGAAAGCGCTCGGGAACATGAATGCCGCGGATGCGCGCATGCGCCAGCGGGCTGCGCACGAAGGCCACGTCCTGCAGGCCGGCCAAACGAATATCGGCGACGAACTGGCCGCGGCCGCGCATCAGGCGGTCGTCTTCCTTGCGCGGCAGCCGCGCGCCGACGCCCTGCCCGGCGCCGATGGCGGAAGCCTGATCGTGTGCGTCGCGCAGTGCCATCTCGCTCCCGTTCCCCTGATCCCTCTCGCGTGTCATCAGCAAGGCGGCGTGGTTACGCCGCCACCGCCTGCGGCAGGATCGATGCGACGGCGTCGTAACGGGTGCCGGCGCGCAGGCAGAACAGCGGCTGCAGCAGCCGCTCGGCGATCACCTCGGTGTTCTCGTTGTCGCGCAGGATGAAGCGGCCCTGCTTTTCGGTGAGCACGCTGACGTCGGCGTCCATGCCGACCTTGAGCGCGCCGATGGTGTCGGTGAGACCCAGCATCTGCGCCGGATGCGAGGTGACCATCGGCACCACCTGCTCCAGCGACAAGCCCAGCGCCATCATCGAACTCATCGCCTGCACCAGGCTGAACTTGGCCTGGCCGGCGAAGGGATGGTTCTCGTCGTCCTCGTGTTCATCGGGAGTGCCGGCGGGCGCCGGTACGTGGGTATTGTAGCCGTGGATATCGGCGCCGAGCGTGGTGGGCACGATGCCCGCCGCGATCGCCTTCTTCGCCAGGCGATAGGAGAAATGGCTGCCGTGGCCGACATCGACGCGCAGGCCGCGATCGAGCGCGGCGCGGATCACCGGATGCACTTCGCCCTCGCGGTTGACGAAGCCGCCGGGATGGCGCGTGAACGGATGCGCCAGCACATCGCCGGGACGCAGCAGCGGAATCACGCGATCCAGAATGGTATCGACGTCCTCGCCATTGTTGCCGCTCTCCGGCAAACCCCAGAGCTGGCCGAAGTGCACATACACCGGCAACTCGGAGCGGCGGCCGATCTCCGCGGCCATCTCCATCACGCGAATGCCCCAGCGCGCGAAGCCGCCGATCTCCGCATGGGCCTTGATGCCGCGCACCAGATCGAGATTCGCGGTCGCCGACTTCACCGTCGCATCCACATCGACGCCGTCGGGGCTGTAGAGCTTGGGATAGAAGTGGCCCTCCAGCCCGCCGACCAGATAGGCGGAGAGAAACGCATAGACCCGCGACTTCGCCGGCTCGGCGATGAAATGCCGGAAGCCCGGCAGCGTCATGCAGGACGCGCCGCCCTGGTCCACCAGCGTGGTGACGCCGGACTGCACGCCCACCATGTCCGGCGCCATGCCGAACCGCCCGGTGACATAACTGTCTCTTATACACATCTAGATGTGTATAAGAGACAGGGTCCACCAGCGTGGTGACGCCGGACTGCACGCCCACCATGTCCGGCGCCATGCCGAACCGCCCGGTGACATAATGATAGACATGGCCATGGGTATCGATCAGCCCCGGCAGCACCAGTTGCCCGCCGACGTCGATCACCTCCTTGGCGCTGGTCGGCAGAATATCCGCCTGCACCGCGGCGATCCTGCCGTTGCGCACGGCCACATCGCGGATGCCGTCGATGCCCGATCCCGGACAGATCACGCGGCCGCCGCGCAGCAGCAGATCGAATGTGGGGCTGATGGACATGACCGGTCTCCTTCTCTCCGTCTCGAAATCCGGGCGGGACCGTTTCCATCGGCACCGCCGAGATACGAAGCATACTTCGCATTTGGCGAAAGCAAAGCCTTATTACGAAGCATGCTTCGTATTTGCCAAAAGCAAGGAGCGTGCCATAAGACGTTTGCGGCATTGCACGCGAATCGTGCGCGACCATCAGCCGGTAGCAGGAGCAAGTGGTGCGGAAAGCGAACAAGCAGCGGGATCAACGAGACCATCCGCCCTGGCCGCTGGAGCAGCGCCCGGGCTTCCTGATCCGGCGCCTGCATCAGATCCATGTGGCGCTGTTCCAGGAGGCCTGCAGCAAATTCGAGATCACGCCGCTGCAATACAGCCTGCTCTCGGCGCTGGCGCAGCGCGGAACCGCCGATCAAACCACGCTCGCCGCCGATATCGCGCTCGACCGCACCACAACGACTGGCGCACTGAAGCGCCTCGCGGCCCGACATCTGGTCGAACGCGCGGTGAACCACGAAGACCGCCGCGCCCGCGCGTGCCGGCTGACGGCGGCCGGCGTGACGCTGCTCGCAAAAATCGAGACGCCGGCGCGTGACGCGCATCGCGCGACCATCGCGCGGCTGAGCAAGGCCGACCAGACGCGGTTCATCGCGCTGATGCAGCGAATTGTCGCGGAGAACGCGGGACGGACGGGGGATGCGGAGGGGGTGGATTGAGGGGGGTGGGGCTCACATGTCGCGGGGGGCTCACATTTCGCCAAGGCGAAATGTGAGGGAGATATGAGGGCGATGAGAAGTTAGGCAGAGTGCCTCGGGCGACGCCGCATTGGGATGCAGGGGGGCGTGGGGGGGTGGTGCGACATACGAGAGACGCGAGAGATGCGAGGCGCCTCGCCAACCTCCGCCGTCATCGTCCGGCTTGACCGGACGACCCAGTAACCGGGAGCGTTCATTGTGTGAGCGGTGAGCCGACAAAAGAGAAGCAACGAACGCAGTATCCACTCGCTGACGCTGGTGTTTACTGGGTCGCCCGGTCAAGCCGGGCGATGACGCAGAAAATGTGGCAACGCCTCGCCTCCCACCGCGAGTAGGGCGGATTAGCGCAGCGTAATCCGCCGCCGCACGTTTCCGAGCTGACGTGCGATGGCGGGTTACGCTCCGCTAACCCGCCTACGGGTTTCGTTCCCCCAGCGTCACCCCCGACAACGCCTCGCTCAGTTTCGCCAGGGACGTGTGATCCTGCCCCGGCCCCAGCAGCGCCGCCGCGCTCGCGCTGAGTTCGCGGCACAGCGCCGCGAACGGTGTGGCGACGCCGGTCTCGCGGCCGACCTCGAGGGCGATGGAGAGGTCCTTCACCATCAGATCCAGGCCGAAGCCGGAATCGAATTTGCGCGACAGCACGAACTGCTTGAATTTTTTCTGGGTGCTGTTGTTGACGCCGGTCGACGCATTGAGCACGTCGGTCATCACCGCGGGATCGATGCCGAACTGCTGGCCGATCAGCAAAGCCTCGATGCCGATCAGGAAACCGCCGGCGGAGACCAGGTTGTTGAGCGCCTTCATCGCCTGGCCGGCGCCGACCGCACCGATGCGGTGGATGGTGGTGCCCATGGTGCGCAAGACAGAGTCGACCTGATCCAGCGCGGCCGCGTCGCCGCCGGTCATGATGGCGAGCTCGCCGGTCCTGGCACGCGGCACGCCGCCCGAAACAGGTGCATCGACCACGGTGACGCCAAGCTTGGCCAAATCATCGGCGATGGCGCGGGTGGCGGAGGGGGCGCCCGAGCTCATGTCGATGACGATTTGGCCGCGTTTGAAGCCCGGACGCATCGCATCGATCACGGCGGTCACATGCTTGCTGGTCGGCAGCATGGTGATGATGATGTCGGCGTCCTTCACGCTCGCCGGCAGGTCGGTGGCCGCGCGGCCGCCGATCTCGGCGGCGAAGGCGCTCGCGCGCCCCTCCACCGCATCGGCCACCGCCACGTCATGGCCGGCTTTGACCAGCAGCGCGGCCATCGGCCAGCCCATGTTGCCGATGCCGATGAAGACGATTGTTTCGCGCGACGTTTCCGCTGGATCGCTCATTTGGTGGTCGCGTCAAGCGCGCCTTCCGCCTTCAGCACCTCATGCGCCGCCTTGAACGCCTCGAGGCCGGCGGGGATGCCGCAATACACCGTGGCGTGCAGCAGGATCTCCTTGATCTCCTCTACCGTCAGCCCGTTGGCCAGCGCGCCCTTGACATGGAGCTTGAGTTCCGAGGGTTTGCCGAGCGCGGTGAGCATGGCGAGATTGATCATGCTGCGCGATTTCTTCTCCAGCCCCGGCCGCGTCCAGGCATAACCCCAGCACCACTCGGTGGTGATCTCCTGGAACGCCATCATGAAGTCGTCGGCCTTGGCGAGGCTGCCGTCGACATAGTCCTTGCCGAGGACTTCGCGGCGGACCGCCAGGCCTTTTTTGAACAGGTCGCTGTCGTTGCTCATGGGGTGGCTCCTTTGTGGGATTGTTTTTGTATTGGGTTTGCGCTGTCAGATGCGTCACGAACGCGCGAACAGCAACGTGACTTGATGAGTCGTCATGCATGTCTTCGCGAAATTCACACATCGCAATTTCAGATTGCTGACGTTGTCATGAAGTTCTGCGCGGCTCCCTCCTTCGTCGGGGCTTCGGAGGGCCCGCCCTCCGAAGCGCGGAGCGCGAAGGAGGGGGGCACGCCGCATCCGGACATGAGCGTTGGCGCAATGCAGCCGATCCGTTGCGCTGCGGATTGCCGCCCCCCCCCTCCCTAACCCTCCCCCACAAGGGGGGAGGGAACCGCTCATCAGTGTTTAGCCTCCTCAAATCGTCCGGCCGCCATCCACCGGCAGCACCACGCCGGTCAGGAACTCGGCGTCGTCGCTGCCGAGATAGATGCAGGCGTTGGCGATGTCCGAGGGTTTCGACATCCGGCCCAGCGGAATCGTGGAGACGAATTTGGCGCGGTTCTCCGGGGTATCCGGCACGCCCATGAAGGATTCCAAAAGCGCGGTGGCGCCGATCACGGGCGCGATGCAATTGACGCGGATGCCGTCCGGCGCGAGGTCCAGCGCCATCGACTTGGACAAGAGATTCACCGCGCCCTTGGTGGCGTTGTACCAGGTCAGGCCCGGGCGGGGGCGCACGCCCGCGGTGGAGCCGATGTTGATGATGCGGCCGGATTTCTGCTGGCGCATCACCGGCACCGCGGCGTTGGTCATCAGGTAAATCGACTTCACATTGATGGCGAAGACCTTGTCGAATTCCTCTTCGGTGACCTCGAGCAAGGGTTTGTTGCGGAAGGTCCAGCCGGCGTTGTTGACGACGATGTCGAGCTTGCCGAAGGAATCGACGGCGGTTTCGACCGCCTTCTCGATATCGGCTTTCTTCGTCACATCGCCGGCCACCGCAATGGCGTTCTTGCCGGCTTCCTTGGCGATCTTTTGCGCGCCCTCGCCATTGAGATCGAGGATCACGACACTTGCGCCCTCGCGCACATAGGAGAGCACGATCTCCGCGCCGAAACCCGAGGCGCCGCCGGTGACCAGGGCGGATTTTCCTTGCAGTCGCATGTGTTGGTCCTTTGGTTGGTTGGGTTGTTGTTTTTTGCTTTGCAGACGAAGTGAGACGCGATGCACCTCGCCACCCTCAGTCGTCATGCCCGGCCGTAGGCCGGGTATCCACGCCTTAACGGCAGCGCGGCAAGAAAGGCGTGGATACCCGCGCCAAGCGCGGGCATGACGGCTGAGGGGATGAAGCGCATCGACAAAACAAGACGCGCCCTACCCGTGCTTCACCACCAGCGTCTTCATCGCCGCGAATTCATACAGCGCCGCGAATCCCTTCTCGCGCCCATGCCCCGATTTCTTCATCCCGCCGAACGGCAGCTCGATGCCGCCGCCGGCGCCGTAGCCGTTGACGAACATCTGGCCGACGCGAACCTTTCGCGCCACGCGCAAGGCGCGGCTGCCGTCCTTGGACCAGACGCCGGCGACGAGGCCGAACTGGGTGCTGTTGGCCAAACGAATGGCCTCGGCTTCGTCATCGAACGGCATGGCGGCGAGCACGGGGCCGAACACTTCGTCCTGGGCGAGTTCGGATGTCGGATCCACATGGGTGTAGAGCGCGGGCGCCACATAGAAGCCTTCGCTCGGCGCGCCCTCCGCGATCTGGCCGCGGGCGAACAGCGTGGCGCCGGCGGCCTCCGCGCGAGCCAGCATGTTTTCGATGCGCGCTTTTTGTCCGGCGCTGATCACGGGGCCGAGATCGAGATCCATCTCCGGCGTGCCCGCGCGCAGTTTTTCGAACCGCAGTTTCAATTCGCTGAGAAAGCGATCCCAGATCGCGCGCTCGATCAGCACGCGGGAACCTGCCGAACAGGTCTGCCCCGCGTTCTGGATGATGGCGGCGGCCACCGTGGTGAGGGCGGCATCCATGTCCGCATCCGCGAACACGATCTGTGGCGACTTGCCGCCGAGTTCGAGGGTGCAGCCGATGTGGTTTTTCGCTGCCGCCGTCTGCACCAGCGCGCCAACTTCGGGGCTGCCGGTGAAGGTGAGGAAATCGATGCCGGGATGCGCGGAGAGCGCGGCGCCCGCGACTTCGCCGAGGCCCGGCACGATGTTGAGCGCGCCTTCGGGGAAGCCGGCTTCCGCGGCAAGCTCCGCCACGCGCAGCACCACCAGGCAGGCTTCCTCCGCGGGCTTCACCACGCAGGCATTGCCCATGGCGAGTGCCGCGGCCACCGTGCGGCCCATGATCTGGCCCGGATAGTTCCAGGGAATGATGATGCCGACCACGCCGAGCGGCTCATACAGCGTGGAGACGAGATAACCATCGAGGAAGGGAATGGTGTCGCCGTGCACCTTGTCGGCGGCGGCGCCGTAATATTCGAAATAGCGCGCCAGCGCGACCGCATCGGCGCGGGCCTGCTTCATCGGCTTGCCGGTGTCGGTGGCTTCCAGCAGCGTGAGTTCGTCGGCGTGATCCTCGATCAGCCTTCCAAGTTTGGTCAGCAGCCGCCCGCGCTCGGTCGCCGTCAGGCGGCCCCAGGCCCCTTCCTCCAGCGCGTGGCGCGCGGCTTTCACGGCGCGATCGATATCGGCGGCATCGCCCGCGGCGATGGAGGTGACCACCTGGCCGGTGGCCGGCGCCAGCATCGGCAGGGTTTTGCCGGTCAAGGACGGCGACCAGGAATTGTTGATGAAAACGCCCTTGGCGGGCGGCAGCTTGATGGGGATGTTCATGAGGTGGTCCTGATGCCGATTTTTTTGGGCTGGCGTGCGGGCCGCCGCGCTGTTCCGCGACCCCGCCCCGCTGTGCCGAAGCAGGCCGCAATTTTCGGCCCTTGGCGCGCGGGTGTCAAACCGAGCGATGCAGGAATGCGGGCTGCGGCGCGCAGGCCGCGCGGAAACGGGAGGCTGACACGAGGTGGTCATTTTTTTTGCGGTGCGGGAGGTGGTGGATGACGTGACCGAGTGATGGGCTGAGGGCGCCTCACCACTCTCAGCCGTCATCGCCCGGCTTGACCGGGCGACCCAGTATTCGGGGTGTGCATTGTGATTGATGAGGCAATGAACAGCGAACCGACATAAGCGATCGCAGCAGGCGCCTCACACAACCCACCGGCTATGGTGTTTACTGGGTCGCCCACAGCGACTCGGCTTCGCCGAGTCGCTGAGGTCAAGCCGGGCGATGACGGCCGAGTATGGGGAGATGCCTCGCGCACAAACACCACCACCGCCCCCCACCCATTTCACGTGAAACGCCCTCACGCCCCTCCCAGCTTCCGTCGTGCGATCTCCGCCGTCACCGCCGCGAGCGTCTCGCGCGCGGGCACGGCGCCTTGGTCCAGCAGTCGCGCGCCGGTTTTCGGCAGCGACTGCGACAGCAACTGGCGGCGGGTGGCGAGGCGCAGGCGGGCGCGGGTGACATTGGCGGGGTTGGGCACCGGCTGACCGCGGCTGTCGAGGCGGATGTCGCCGCGCTCATCGTCGGCGATCGCCTGCATCTCGTCGAGCATCGTGAAATAGCCGAATTCGCGGGCGAGCCGGTAGTCGGCGGCGAAGCCGTTGTGATCGGCCTGCGCCCAGCGCAGCACCGTGGAATGCGCCGGCATGCCCTCGCCCCGGCAGATCTCCCGCAGCGGCCGCCCGGCGCTGAGCTCGTCGCAGATGTAACCCGCCATGGCCGCGCTGTAGGGGCTGTCGCGCCACTTGCACAAGGTGACGGCGCGATAACGCGCGGCGAAGCCATCGCGATCGCGCGACACCCAGCCGCGCACCGTGCTGGCCCGCGGCATGCCCGGCGCGCTGCAGATGCTGGCCACCGACCGCCCCGCCGCCATCAGCGCACAGATCCGATCCGCCAGCTCCCGGCTGTAGCTATCCCTCGCCACGGATACGACTCCCTCATTCACGGCGACACGCAGGAAGCGTGGGTGATTTGCCGGCGCGGAACAAGCGAGCGAGGTGTGGATGATGGGGCTAAGCGCGTGATGTGGCGAAGCCCGTGAGCTTGCGAAGCCCAACCGAAATGTTGGTCCAAGGCGCATCCACACCATCAGCCGTCATGCCCGGCCTTGTGCCGGGTATCCACGTCTTCCTTGTTGAGCCACCGTTAAGACGTGGACGTCACGGCGACTCGCCGTCGCCCAGTCGCTGGGGACAAGCCCGGCCATGATGCAGAGCAAATGGAAGCGCCGGCCTTCACCCCAGCCGCCGCACGCCACCCTTCATCCAGCGCCGCGCCGGATCCGCCGCGAACGGCTGCATCTCGCCGCAGCCGGTACAACGCAAGGCAAAGCCTTCATCCTTGTCCGGCGTCAGCGCCAGTCTGCCTTTGCAGGCCGGGCACTCGCGGCGATCGGCTTCCTGCTTCAGCACCGACATCCAGGCGCGAACGCTGACGGCGAACAGCACGCCCACCACGAGGGCGATCGCCACAAGAAGCCACATGGCACGCAATCTCCACATGGCCAAACGCTAGCGCGCCGCGGATGGTTAAGGGTGGTAGGTGCGTGGCACCTGGGTAAACGATGAATGTTAAGGGTGAATGTGGGTGATGACACAGAGAACGGCGATGCGCGGCTTCTCCCGCGACCATGACACAATGAGACGCGATGCCTTTCGCCACTCTCAGCCGTCATGCCCGGCCTTGTGCCGGGCATCCACGTCTTTCTCGCGGCGATGCTGTTAAGTCGCGGATGTAACGGTGACCCGGCTCCGCCGAGTCGCTGGAGACAAACCCGGCCATGACAGCCTGCCGAGAAGCTGGTGGAGGCCGGCCGCATCCTGGCGCTGGAGTCGCAGGCGATGCAGCTGCGCTATTTCGCCGTCCTGCACGATATCGCCGGCGAGCGCTCATCCACGGTAGTGTTTCCACTGCCGATGGATTTGTCGGGGCATTTGGGGAAGGCGAAGGGTGGTGTGGGGTGAGGCGTGGCTAGGCACGAGTTCGATCCCCTCCCTTGAGGTCGTCCAGGAATTCGGATACCGGATTAACGCCGGTGACTAAAAGAAAATCGCGCGCGCGGGTAACCGGAGCCGCGAAGAAAGAACGGGGTCGCCGACAGGTCCAAAATCCGGCTGAGACCAAGCTTTCGATTGACCGCTTCAAGACCGGAAATCCATAGCCGGGCGGCTTCGTTGTTCTTTTCGGCTTCCTTCCGATCGTCACCTTTCAGGTCCTCGTCATCGGCCTCTTTAGGCTTTTCGCGGTAACAGTGATGAGCCTCATCGTTGATGGCGAGAATGTTTTTTAGGCCCATCAGTTCGGGCATCACGCGCTGGATCATCTGACCCTCAGTTTCCTGCGTGTTCAGCTCGTCGCCGGTGCGTCCCTGAAGGAGTTGGCGCCCACCCTTCGACAGCTCGACGCGCTCGCGCAGCTTGAAGGCATGGTAGTTGGTGATGACGATCTTGGCGCGATTAACGTCCTCAAGCATATCGCTGGGGACGATTTCTCGGCTAGCGTAGTAGCTGTCGGGATCATTGGGCTGGAGGACACGCAATCGATCTTTGATCGTCAGGCCGGGCGCACAGATCAGGAACCCACGCGTAAACATCTTGCTGTTGTCACGACGCACAGCATTGATCGTTTGCCAAGCGATGATCATCGCCATCACGGTGGTCTTTCCGGCACCGGTGGCGAGTTTCAGAGCTAGCCGCATCAACTGCGGATTTGCGTCCTTGTTGGCCGCCGCGAGATGATTGAGAACTCGCCTGCCATTTACGGACTGAGGCGCGACCTCGGTCAGCCAGATCGCGGTTTCCGCGGCTTCAACTTGACAGAAGAATGGGCGAACGCCGCCGAAATTGCTGGATCGCCAGTGCTGGAGCAGGCGTACCGTCTCAGGCGTAACCTGCCACTGATTAGGATTGGCCAGGGTGCGCCACGTGTCGACGTAACTGCGAACCTCATTGATGATCGATGTGGGATCATATTCTTGCTTCTGACTCGAAAGGCCTTTGCCTTCGTCAAAAACAAACCCCTTCTGCGTCGGCGCCTTTTTCTTCTTCGGCTTGGGGATCGGTGTAATGAATTTTGCGCTGCGGCGAAGGTCGATGATTCTCTGAGTCGGCTGGCCCGCCTCATCAAGCTCCCAATGGCGGCCTGGATGCTCGTAGGGAGAGTTGAGAATTGGCTTATCAAAAAAAGGCTCAGACATGCTTGATCCCTAGCCAACAACATTTGGACCGGGGAATGGTCATGATCCTAGCGATGCCAGCCGCTATTGCCCTACTCCGCCCCGACGAGTTGCACTGATGCCGCAACTCGCGCAACTACGCAATATCGACGAACGTCACACCTGCTGCACTGCCGCGGAGCTCAAACGGCGAAGCAAGGTTTGGCCCAAAAGCTGCTGAGCTCACGCCAGCCTCGCTGAGCTATCGAAACTTTCAGGCACCAGCCACGCTCAGGATTTTGGCTCAGATCCACGCAAGTCGCATCCCAAACTGAAAAAATGCACTTGCGCCGAACGGAGGCCATGTCGGTTATAGACAGCACTCGCTTGTGATGTATGCGAAAAGCACCGTCAAAATCTAGAGGCACGCTACCAGGTTGTCCATCGCCTCGTTCGCGTTGATGAGATAATCCTTTTTCACCTGCACTCGGTGGCCATTGATCGTTTGTTTTCCAACTTGCACTTTGGAGAACGGAAGCCCCTTCGCAAAGGCCACAACGCCCGTCGTTTGAAAATCACGGACTTCCACAAACCCTTTGGAAACTGTTTTGAAATTGAAGATCTCCGGATTTGATTTGAGTAGCTTGCTGACATCTTTCTCAATCGCATCCAACACCGCCGCATATGCAGATGCAGCGCCCATGTACTGAGTAAGCCGATTTTTGACGATCAGATGCACTTTGGGAAGCGATCGATCTGCAGCCTTTAACTTCGTAGCGAAAGCGTATGCCGCATATATCTCAGAAGGAAGCTTAAGTCCGTAGACCAGTGAAAATGCATTTTGAATCGCCCGACGAGATGAATCGTCCGCCATCACAGGCAACACGATACGATTGCACGCGGCAAGCGCGATCTGCGTGTAAAGAGAGAAGCTCGGATTACAGTCCATAAAAACCGTATCGTAATCATCCTCGACTTGCTCTAGAAAATCAGAAAGCCAATCGACGACGGATATCCAAGGGTTTGATCCAGGGATTTGGTTATTAGCGAGCGTATTAACTGCATTCGCCTGCAGTTCGAGCAAAGGATCACCGCACACCAAATCGACGTTACTAGGTATGTCTTTGTTCCACGCGCTCGGCTTTGTAATGAAATCGGCAGCGTTGAAAGCGGGAGCAACGTACGGCGATGGCAACCGGAGTTGGAAATATCCCCCTACGCTACACCGGGGCACAAGCCCCTGCTGTGCTAGGAGCTTGTCACTACCCTTGTTATTAAGGCCGCCGAGCAGCAGTTCAGACAGGTTCGCTTGCGGACAGACATCAATTGCAAGGATGCGTTTCTTTGGATGTTTTGCCGCGTAGAGGGTAATCGCCTGGAAGGCCAAACTGGTCTTACCAGTGCCACCTTTATTGTTCCAAAACGCATATTTTGTATTCATAAGCTGCCCATTCGTCTGCTTCGGACAATAACCTGTCCATATTGGACACTATACAGTCCATTTTGGACAATCGCAACTCCCTTAGATGCAGGCGGTTGGCGTGACTTGATGACGCTGAGAGCGCCGCCAACGGGGGCTTCCAGATGGGACACTAGCGCCGCTCCCGCCCGAGGGTTATGGGGCTAACCCCACACCCCTGTTGAACCCACAATGCCCCCTCGCATAGATTCGCCCAGACAACGCGAGTCTCGCCGCAGCCCGGGCGTAAAACGGGCCCTCGGGTGGCGCATCCGTCAGTGTGCCGAAGGGGCCGCCGCCCTCAAACGGGCGTTCGTGGGCCAGCCCGACGTGACCGGGCTGTTCGGATGGTTTCACCGGTTGAAACCTCACTCCAGATAGTCTGGGATCATCAGCCATGCCGATTTCATCGGCCGGATCAGCGGCCGTTTGCCTCTACGACGTATCCAACGTTCAGCACCTTCCGCGCCCCTCCAACACCGCGGAGGTGCGGCCATGAGTGATCCGCACACATCAGCCAAACTGCGGTGCCTCGATGCGGTGTGCCGCGATGGGTTGATATCGCCGCTCGACTTTCGGGTGTGCTACCTCATCGCCAGCATGATGAACCGAACCACCGGCGTCGCCTTCCCGCGGCAGGCGACGCTGGCGGAGACGCTCGGTGTCACGCGCCGCAGTGTGCAGATGTCGCTGGAGCGGCTGAGCTGGCTTGGCTACCTCAGCGTGGAGGTGCAGCGCGGGCGCGGGCATACGAACCGGTATCGGCTGTCGGCGGCGTATGCGGGTTGTGGTGGGGACGCGACCAGCGATGCGCTTGCGGAGGCTGGACAAGGCGAAGCGGGGTTCGCAAGCGGGCTCGAGAAAATGCGAACGCCGGCGCACGAAAATGCGAACGGGAGCGCCATAAAAGGTGAAACGGCATTCGCACAGAACCCTTTCAATAACTCCTTTCAGACTCCGGACGCGAAAGATTCGGATCTGGAAGGGAGCAGCGAAGGGGTGTGGGTGGATTGCGAATCGCTACAGGCCGATGCGTGGCGGCGCTACTGGCGCTTGAACGGAATGATGGAGCCGGTGCGGAGCAATCGCACGGGGAAGTATGCGAGGCGGTTGCCGAGTGCGTGGCCGCCGGGGACGGTGGGGGAGTGAGGGGTGCGGTGGATTCAGAAAGCGAGGGGAAGTGGCCCCTCACCCGGCGCGTTGCGCCGACCTCTCCCCGGTGGGGAGAGGTGAAGAGGGGGCTGTGGCGGGGGGCAAAGTGCCGCGGGGACGTGGGGTGAAATCGCTTGACGGGGTCTCGGCCCGCGCCAATCATCTGTTGCGTTTTCATCTCTCGGTTTTTTATCACCTCATTGTTTTTCGACGGAGCACAGCCATGCGCCGGCGCGTTTTTTCGATCGTCCTCGCGACGACCGTTTTTGCCTGGCTTCGGGCGGGCGGGATGCTTGCCATCTGTCTAGCCATCGTCCTTGTCACCTTGCTTGCCACCTTCGCTCCATGGCCGCCGGCGATGGCCGGCGCGGCGGAGGATCATGCCGGCCAGGTCAGGTCCGCGCTCAAATCAGGTTATGTCCGCAATCCATCCAGCCAATGCAGCCCCGTCGACAGCGACATTCTCGGCTGGCCCAAGGCGGCCGTCGAAAAATGCAGCTATCGCGGCGGCACGCTCAGCGGGCTGGCGTACCTGCTGATCATCAAGCCGGAGCGCATCGCCGCGTGGATCGAAACCGCGTGCGCGACTTATCTTTCAGGCACATCCGGATGCTTCAAGACGCTGCTCTCCTGCGCCCGATCGAATTCCGGGATGATGTTCGCCATCAGCGGCAACGTCATGGAAGACATGGATGGCGCGCCCTGGACAAATTATCTGTTCCGCAACGGAATGACCGTGACGCTGCCGGGCGCCAAGAACGGAAGCACGACGCAGATCCCGATGGAGCAGCAGGCGCAGCTCGCCCTCGCGCCGGATTCATCGATCGCGCGCATCCCCAGCGGGGTCACCCGGCTCTGGCGCACGCTGCCGCATCAATATGCGGCCGCCTTTCCCGGCGATGGCGCGCCCACCACCCTCGCCACGCCGCAGGCGCGCCAGGCGTGGCTGGACATCGCCAAGGCACAAACGCTCGCCGCGCTGGAGGCGAACCGGAATCGCCTGCTGGAGGCTTACGTCGCCGCCCATCCGAAGACACTCGCCCGCGGCCGCTGTCCCGCCGACGATGCGCCATGACGAGGTGGGGGCAGCGAACTCCGAATGCGTGGGGAAGTGGCCCCTCACCCGCCGCGCAAGGCGCGGCGACCTCTCCCCGGTGGGGAGAGGTGACGTTACGGCAGTGCCCGGCGGCAGCGCAGGCCGGCGTCAGCGCGGCGGCGTGTCCTTGCGGGGCGCGGGGTCGGCGGGATAACCCGCGATCGCCTCAACGGTGGCGAGGCTCTGCGCGATGTTCGCCTTCGCCTCCATCAAATAATGCCGCACCAGATCCAGGCGCGCGCGCTCCGCCTTCACCTCGCCGGTCGACATCTTGCGCAGGTGTTCGCAGACGCCACCGAAATCCTGCGAGAGGTCCGCGATCAGGAAGGCGGCGTTGTCCAAAGTGAGGAGCTGGGAAAAGAACGCGGGCGGCACGGCGCCGTCCGGCGGCTCCTGCCCTTCGAACTTGACCTCGACAAACGGCACCACCACCTCGTTGTCGGCGCCCTCGCCCAGCCGCCCGATGCAGGTGAGCAGCGAGGTGTTGGTGGCGGAGACCACGACCACGTCGCGAACGAAATCGCTGAACACCGTCAGCGTCGGAAGCGGCGGCGCCTCCGCCAGCGCGTCAGCGACCACGGGAGATTGCAGATCGTCGTCCTGCTGCGGCATGGTTCAGCTCTCTCGGGTCAGCTTTCTTGGATCAGCTTTCTGGGTCAGCTCTCGTCGCCGCCGTGCAGCGCCTTGAACGCCGCCTTGCCCGGCGTGGTCGCCCGCACGCGGGCGCCGACCTTGGCGGCCCGCATCGGCTGATGCGCGGCGCCCTTGATGACAATCCCGCGCTTGATCAGGGTTTCTTCACGCTCCCTGGCCGCCGCCTCGCGGCTGCGCTGCCGTGCTTCGCTGTTGGCCCTGGCGATGTCCTCCGCCGTGATGATGGTCATGCTTCGATCGCCAGCGCCGCTGTAAATGTCCGGGCCCGCTATCAACGGTGTCCCATCGTAAAACTTCACCTGCCCGAGCGAGGTCGCGTGCACCATCACCACGGGCGTCATGCCGTCGGCCGCCGCGGCGGCTGCCGGCATGGCCGGGATCGGCATCGCGGGACGCGGACCGAGAACAAACGGCTTCAGCTTGAGCGGAATGGGCACGACCGGGATAGGCCCGGCCCGCATCTTCACGATCGGGACCTGCACCACCTCGCCGGGCGCGGGCACGGGCGGCGCGACGGGGAGCGTGGCGGCGAAACGCTGGCCGGTGCGCGTCAGCTGGAACAGCGCCTGCTTGCCATAGGACGTGCGCTCGATCAGGCCGGCCGAGGACATCATGTTGAGGATGCGGCTGAGGTTGGCCTGCTTCAGATTCACGCGCAGACCGATGGCGGCGCGCTCGATCGCGCCGGCGGCCTCATCGCGCATCATCGCCAGGATGTGCCGGACATGGCTGCGCGTCATCACATCCTCGGGCGACAGCACCTCCGATGCGTTGATGGAGTCCCTGAGCATGTCGTGGAGCACATGCAGCCGCTCCGCCTGAAGCGGATGGCTCTCGGCAAGAAAGGCGCGCGTCCGCCGCAGGATGTCGAACCACGCGCGCAACTCGCCGTCGCGGCGGCGGCCGTCCAGCGCCTTCCAGACGAAGGTGCGCAACGCGGTGTAGACACGCTCCACCACATCGGGCGCGACGGGCGGCTGCAGCGCGGCGCCGATGGCGGCGCGCGCCTCCTCCGGGGTGGCTTCGCCCAGGGCGATGCTGGTGAGGGAGGAGGGATGGGTCATGACCGTATCCTAACGCGAATCTCAGTACGTTTTACAACGTTTTAGTTGACGATAAACAAATAGATGGAGGTTAATCCCGCCTCGGATAGGCCTTCCACACGGGCTTTTGTTTGAGCTGGGACACGGTCTTGCTGTCGGGACTGGCCAATGCAGGTAATACCATACCGCATCCGTAACGCTTTGTGATGGCGGGGTCACACTGCTGCACCACGAACGCGCGGGTGCCGAAGGTGGCCTGGGCCCGCTTGGCGGTGTTCTGGTGTCCCCGCATGGTGGCTTCGTCGCCCATGGAGGGGACCAGGACAACATCGAGGTGCAGGCTGAAAAACGGGGAGTCGTCGGCGACGTCGCAGAAATCCTTGCAGATCGCGAACCCGACCAGATGTCCGCCGGTGACCACCACGGGCAGGCGGCGCCCCGGCCGGATATCCTCGGGCCCCAGATCCTTGTCGATATAAGGAATGACCTTGTCGTAGACGGCGAGCTCGGCGCCGTAGCCATCGAGGATGCGGGCGCGGTTCACATGCCGGCCGTCCTCGGGCTCATGCCACGACCCGGCCACCACCACTTCGGGCGCCGGGCGGGCATCGGCGGGCGATCGCTGCGCGAAGGCGGCCTGGATGTGGCGCCGCAGATCCGGCGTCACCGACAGTTCGGGCCAGACCACCGCGAAGCAGCCGGCATCGAGCGCCCCCTCGATGTGCGCGGCCACGTGCGCCGGCGCATCCGCGCAGACCATATCGGTGGCGACGAAAGCCTTGTCGTTGCCGGTGACGGTGGGCCGCGTCTTGAGTTGCGGATTCCTGAACAGCGCGGCGCCCAGCATCAGCGGCGCATTCCGATCCACCGGCCGCATGTCGTTGCCGATCAGATGAACCTCGTGGCCGCGAACCACCTGCGGCAACAGCCGGTGATTCAGCAGGCCGCGCTTGTCGAAGCCCTGGCCCTGCCGGCCAGTGCGCCGCCCCAGCCGCGGAATGATGTAGACGCCATCGACCAGCCATCCCGCCGGATCGTCCAGCGTGCCGGCCTCATGCGCCGCCCGCAGCAGCAGCCAGTCCAGCGCCCGCAATTGCGCGCCGATGGTCAGCGCCCACATCCGCTCCGTCGCATCACCGGCAACGCGCCAGGACAAATCGCCGGCGAGCAACCGATCGGCCGCCGCATCCGCCATGTGCTGCAGCGTCGCTTCGTGCAGTTGTTCGTACTGGGTGCGGATCGCCTGCGGCGCCGCGGAGAACAAGCCATGCAGCGCGACCAGCGCCGCCCGCAGATCGCCATCGGCCGTGCCCGCAAGGCCGCGATGCGACGCCGCCAGCGCCGCCGCCCGATCCATCCATTGCGGAAATGTCTCCACCTGGTTTCAAACCGTCAGACAACCGCGGATGCGGGCCAATATGATGTGCGAGGAAACAGCCGTGCGGGAAAGACCAGAGGATACAACCATCCGCGGCGTTCGTCATGGCAAATTCGTTTTGGCAAATTCGTGTTGGCGAAATTCGTGCCGGCGAATTCCGATGGCCGCCCGATGGCTGCGCTTTGTCCCGGCGACGCGGCGTAGCGGAGTCGCCGGGACAAGCGCGGGCATGACGGCTGAGGGTGTGGGAATGCCTCGTGCTCAACGCGTGCGCCCAATGCCGCACCTCATCGGCGGCGGCAGCTTGCGCCTAGTTCGATTTTCTCTGAACCACGCACTGGCCGCCGGCGTTCTTCAGATCGCCACAGACTTGCACGGCTTCGTCCGGCGTGACGAACGGCCCCACCCCGGCGCGAAAGTAAACCCCTTTCTCGCCGAGGTCCGCGCGCAGGATGATCGGGCGCCGGGACGCCAGCACGGACGGATACTTTTCCTGCAGGGCCCGGTAGGCGGCTTCGGCATCGGCCTGGCTGCGCTGCGAGGAGAGCTGGACGACATAACCGACGCCGGGCGGCGGATCCTGCGGGATCGGATCCAACAGCGGCTCCGGCCGCGGCGCGGAGACCGGCGGAGCGGGAGCCGGCGGCGACTGCCCCCACGCGGCAAACGCCTCGGTGAATGCACGCTCGCCGGCGGGGCCTTTCTCGACAGCGAGAATGCAGCGGCGGCCGTTCCTGTAGATCAGCGGGACATCGAACCATGCGCGGCCCGCGAGCAACGCGATATTGCGCGGCTCGCCGGTCTCGGCATTCGACAGGCTGATCAGAAAAACGTTGTCGGCCACCTTCGTGGCCAGGCCCGACAATGGAACACCCCTGGCCGCCTCGCCGGTCTTCATCAGCATGCCGGGGAGATTCTCGACACCGCCGCCGTCAAAGTCGTGCGGCAGGGCGAACCTGAATTCGACCGTATGACTGAACGGCCGTGACGCATCGAGATTGCGGCGGAGCAGCAGTGTCATCTCCAGCTTGCGCTGCGGCAGCTCGACAATCGCCCGCACCGCAAGCTTCGTGGCATCGTGGACCGGCTCGGTGCGCCATGTCACCGTGCCTTCATAACGCCTGCCCTGCGGAAGCGCCGGATCTTCCTCATACAGCACCACATGCGCGGCGCCGGCAGGATCGCCTTGCGGCGACTGGGCCTTCGCAGGACCAGCGACAGCCGCCAGCAGCGACATGACAGCCACAAGACGGCGACACCAGATCATGAGTGCTGAGTGGACCGATCCTGCCACGCCAAAACCCGCCTGAAACGCATTGATCGATCCCGCGCCGATCCGATGGCTGGCCGCAGGAAGCAATGCCATCGCCAATATCAGAGCGAGGCGCGACGCGACAGATGGATTGGCCGGAAGCGTAGCAGAGGTGGCGGCGGAAAGAGGGTCGAGGCGGATCGCCCCTCACAGCCGCCGTGTCGCAAACCGCTGCCGCCTCAATGCGCCGTCAGCTCCGGCTGGGGTGCGGACGTGGCTGCTGCCGGTTGCGCCTGGCTCCAGGCGGCGAAGGCCTGGGTGAAGGCGCGCTCGCCGTCCGGGCCCTTGGCGATGGCGAGGATGGCGCGGCGCTGGTTGGCGTAGACGATGGGGATATCGATCCATTCGCGCGACTGCAGCAGATCGAGATTGCGCGCCAGGTCGGCGGGCTGCTTCGACAGCCCGACCAGGAACACGTTCTGCGCCACCTTCACGGCCATCCCGGCCAGCGGCGTGCCGCGCGTCGTTTCCTTCAGCTTCATCAGCACGCCGGGCACATTCTCGACGCCGCCGCCGCCGACATCGCGCGGCAGCGTGAAGCGGATGTCAGCGGTGTGGCTGGCCGGCAGCGCCGGGTCGGCGTTGCGGCGAAGCAGCAGCGTCATGGTCAGCCCGCGCTCCGGCACATCGACCACGGCGCGCACGGCGATGCCGCTGCCGTCAGCCAGCGGCTCGGTGCGCCAGGTGACGGTGCCGTCATAACGGTGGCCTTGCGGCAGACTCGGGTCTTCATCATAGAGCACCGCGCCGGAGGTGGAGGCGACGGCGGCGGGCGCCGGGCTTTTGCCGACATTGGGCGGGATCACCGCGGCCATCGCCGGCGCCGGCACCACCGGTGCCGGGAAAACGCCGCTTGGCGCGACAGGCGGCGGAGATGGCGGCAGCGGCGGGAACACGACCCGCGGCTGCGATGGCGATGGTGGKGGTGTTGTTGTGGTTGTCGGCGGCGGCACGAAGTGGAAACTGCCGTCGATCGGCGCCGACGCGACGAACACCTCCTGTCTGTTGTCTTGCCGGCCGCCGGTGGCCTGCTTCACGGCGAGATCCACTTCATGGAAAGCCTGGAACACATCCAGAGTAGGGCGCAGCATCTGGCGCGCCAGCAGGCGGGTAAAAAGGCTGTTGCCGTCACTGCCCTCGCGCGCCAGGTGGCCCGGCAACGCCGCGGAGGCGACCAGGGTCCGCGCCGGCGGCTGCAGCGGCGCGAGCCCGGCCTCCGTGTGCAGGGCGCGGACCAGCGGATTGGGGCGGCTGGCATCGAGGATCACGAGATTGAATTTGGTGCCGGCGGCCTGCATCAGCCAGAACACGCGCGTCACATCGATCAGCGCGCTCTCGGCCTCCTTCGCGGCCGCCGCGTCCACCGGAATCATGGCGCTGGCGCCGCGGAGCTGGATGCCATGGCCGGCGTAATAGAACAGCGCGGCATCCGCGCCCGCCAGCCGCGCGCCGAAATCCTTCAGCGCGGTGTCGAAGCCCGCCTTGTCGAGATCCGTCTGCGCCCGCCCGCCGACCAGCGCAAAACCGAGCGCGCGCAGCGTATCGGCCATCAGTTCGGCGTCGCGCGCCGGCGTGTCGAGGCGCGGCAGGCTGCCATAGGCGGCATTGCCGATCACCAGCGCCACGCGCTTTTCCGCGGCGGCCGGCGCGATGGACACGATGAGACACAGGGCGGCGCAGAGGATGAGCCGGGAGTGGAGTGTTCGTGCGAGGCGGGACAGGCGGCACGGCATGCGGGGCAACGCTGACGAGGCGTGAAATGAAGTGGGCAATCAACGATCTGCTGAGATGGCGGGAGGTTAGACCCGGCGGATGACGTGAACAAGGCAGCGGCCGGGCGGTGACGGCGATGTGAAGGGGCGGTTCGGGCGTGAGATGCGGTGAGGCGCCTCGGTGATGAGGACCGCTGATGCGCAAGCGGCAGATTCCGAATGCGTGGAGGCGCCCCCTCACCCGGCTGCTGCGCAGCCGACCTCTCCCCGCAAGCGGGGCGAGGTGAAGCGGGCGCGGAGAGAGCGCTTCAGGCGAGAGAGCATGATGAGATATGGTTTGTTCAATGTCATCCCGCGCTAGACAATGCCCTCAAGCTGAGAGGGATCGTAAACAAGGATGTCCTTGCACCCTCGTGCGGCAGCCTCCTCCGACGTGCCGAACGGAAATACCGCGCTGACCAGGCCGACCCGGCCATCCACCCTGGCGTTGAAGGTCCATTCGATTCCGCTCGCGCCCGGGGTGTCGCTCTGATAGATCGCGCTGCTCCCGGGCCGGTAGATGACGACATTCGGCATGATGGCCTCCCTGGCCGGCCGCGGCGGATATGACGCCGCGGCCCAAAACGTGGTGTCGACAGCCCGGGGATGGGTTCATCCGACGGGGTGAGTTCCGCTGCCTGGGCGCTGGCACAAGGCCGGGCATGACGGCTGAGAGTGGCGAGGCGCATCAACTTATTCAGTGTCATCACCGGACTTGTTCTCAGCGAGGACATGATCTCGCTTAGGAAGGCAGTGCGTCCCTAAGCGGGGTTACCGGGACAAGCCCGGTAACGACAAAGAGAGTGGTGAGAGGCAGAGGCCTCCACGACCGGTTCAACCGGCATGCTTCCCGCCCTCAATTCAATTCCTTCCGCGCGCGGATCGCGGCCAGTTCATTCGCGGCGCGGTTGAGGCCGAGCATGATGGGTTGCCAGTCCGGCGCGGGGGGCAGGTGGTGGGGGATGAAGGAGATCAGCGCGAACCAGGCGGCGCGGATGGCGGCCTCGATGGCCCAGAACGCGGCGATGGCGCGGCGGTCGGCGGCCGCGAAGATCGACAGCGGCAGCGCGTCCGCGGCGCGGGCCTGCATGTGCTGCTGCACCACCGGGTTGCCGTGCTTGAAGGTGCACAGGCGCTGGTACATGGTCTGGTAGGGGCCGAGCAGCTTGCCCTCGTGGGTCACCTGCAGCTTCGCCTTGAGGCCGGGATAATCGCGATCGAGATTGGTGAGCGCGCGCAACACCGTGTCATGCACGTTGTCCATGTTGCGGGTGAGATCGGTGTGGGCGAGCCACTTCCCGGCGCGCTCATCATCGTCACCGATCGAGGCCAGCATCACGCCGTGCTCGAAGGCGGAGACCGACACCGTCACTGCCTGGTAGGGAAACCCCAGTTTCGCCAGCAGGCCGACGGCGCGGATGTCCTGCGCGATCTGCGGCAGCAGCTTGTCGAAGACCTGTCGGGCGGCGCTGGGCGTCGCGGGGGCGCCGGCGCGGTGCAGCGCCAAAGCGAGGATCTCGAACGTCTGGTCTGCGCGGTGCAGATGCGCGGCGAGTTCACCCGCGCCATCCCAGGTGGCAAGGCGCGCGCGCGCCTCCACGGCGGCGCGGGCGGAGGCGCCGAAGGCGGCATCGAAGGCGTGGGCGAGGGTTGTGTCCCAGGTGTCAGGCGAGGTGTCGGGCATGGCGAGCTCCCTCAACGACCCGGCGCAGCCGCGTCGCAAAAACCGGCGGCGGGAGGATAACAGGGGTTGGGGCGGGAGAGTGTGAGGGGGATCACAGAGCGGGGGTCACATTGGCGTGGGGTGGGCAGTGTGTGTCTAAGAGAAGGTCGAGGCGTCTCGACATTCTGGACCGTCATGCCCGCGCGAAGCGCGGGTATCCACGACTTAACGGTGACTCAGCAAGGAAGGCGTGGATACCCGGCCCAAGGCCGGGCATGACGGCCGAGAGTGGTGGAGCGCTGTGGCCTCCACGGCCGTCGAGCCTGCAACGGGCCCGACGCCAACCATACCACCATCCCTCCCCCTCAATGCTCTTCCGCCGCCAGCACCGCCTCCACCCTGATTTCCTCCGTCAGCCGCGCCTTCAGCGCGGAGAACTCCGGCGAGGTTTTGATGGTGTAGTGGCGGGGGTGCGGAAGATCCACCGCGATATCCGCCTTGAAACGACCGGGGCGGGCGGACATCACGAGGACGCGCGAGGCGAGGAAGATGGATTCCTCGATGTCGTGGGTGACGAACACCACGGTCTTGCGTTCGCGCTCCCAGATGCCGAGCAAGAGCTCCTGCATCAGCGCGCGGGTTTGATTATCGAGCGCGCCGAAGGGTTCGTCGAGCAGCAGGATCGCCGGCGCGTTGGCGAGCGCGCGGGCAATGGCCGTGCGCTGCTGCATGCCGCCGGAGAGCTGCTTGGGATAATGCTGGGCGAAACCGCGCAGACCGACGCGATCGAGCCATTGCGCGACGATTTCGCTGCGCTCGTTCGCCGGCACGCCCTTCTCGCGCAGGCCGAAGCCGATGTTCTCGGCAATCGTCAGCCAGGGGAACAGCGTGTAGCTCTGGAACACCATGCCGCGGTCGGCGCCGGGGCCGGTGACGGGCTTGCCGTCGAGCAGGATACGGCCCGATGTCGGCGTATCCAGGCCGGCGATCATCCGCAAGAGCGTGGACTTGCCGCAGCCGGAGGGGCCCAAGAGGGTGATGAAATCATTGTCGGCCACACTAAGCGTGGCCGGCAGCAGCGCCTGCGTGGGCTTGCCGCCATGGACGGGTGGAAAGGTGCGCGAGACGGCTTCGATGATCAGCTTGCTCACGCCAAGCTCCATGGGAAGAGTTTGCGGTTGAGCGCCTTGAACAGGAAATCGGAAATGAGACCGATGACGCCGATGACAATGATGCCGAAGATCATCTGGCCGGTCGCCAACAGCGCCTGGCTGTCGATGATCATGTGGCCGATGCCGGAGGACGACCCGATCAGTTCGGCGACGATCACGTAG